>Ga0209918_1000647_pt1 | contig 21998 bp, 13 predicted proteins | sample SalPonD_shore_MG_FD_185712 | JGI IMG/M metagenome (GOLD analysis project Ga0209918, IMG submission 185712) | Salt pond soil microbial communities from South San Francisco under conditions of wetland restoration - Salt Pond MetaG... | ecosystem: Environmental > Aquatic > Marine > Intertidal zone...
GGTTACCTGCAAATTCAAGGCCGTATCTTCCTGAGGATACGTGATGGACTTTCCCAGTGGATCATCCGCGCCGAACAACCGCTCACTGGTCTGCCGGGTAAGTACGATACTGTTAGGCGCAGTCAGGGCTGTGGCACGATTTCCCCGCAAAAGATGGAAAGAAAACACATCAAAAAAAGTCGGTTCGGTATACAACGGCTCTTTGAGTTCGATAAATGTTTCGCCATCACGACTGACCTGCCATTTCCCAGCGGTGGAAGTCCGGGTGGCCTCTGTCACTTCAGGAAGTTCGTTTACCATGGCATCGGCCAAAGGGAATGGCGTCGACAGTGACCGGCCGAAATAGGAGGTTTCAGTTCCGATGGCAACAATCCGATCAGCCTGTGCATGGAAGGTGTCGAAGCTGAGTTCTTCTCTGGCATACAGGGCAATCAGGATGCAGCAGGCCATCCCAATGGTCAGGCCGAACAGGTTGATGAGCGTATAGCTCTTATGCCGAAGAAGGTTTCGTACAGCGATTTTAAGATAATTCCAAAACATGGGTATGATCCTTTTTGGTTAGGTGTTAAGCCACATGTTCTGTGTTTCCCGGATTGCTTTTGTCAGTCGTCAGCCCCGATAGCGAAAATTGTTAAAACATATCGTATGAAGAGCAGAGTACATACCAGGCGCCTGTATCCATATTTCTTACTCAATTCCCAGTGACGAGCCTCTGTTTTTCTATCCAAGCTAACCATCTCCGGCTGCTACCTGTAAATCAGGTCTTAAGGTTCCCGTCGAGAATTCCAGTTCATAGAACCGCAGGACAAGCATGAACCGGGCGTGAACCCGGTTGGCGGCGGCCTCAACATACTGGGCATTGGCGGTGCTTAAATCCACGAAACTGCTGGCGCCAACATTATACCATTCCCGTTCGGCAGCAAGCGCCTGTTCCGCCGCCTTCAACTGCGCCTCGGAGACTAACTGCTGTTTTTGGCTTGACTGATATTGCAAATAGGCTCGCTTGACATCCACGGCAATGCTCTGCTTCAAATCCTCTGCCTGGAGTTTTGTATTCCGGAGATTGATTCGCTGTCGGATGGCCTGAACATGCGTGGTCATCCGGTTGAATATCGGTAAAGAGAAATTCAATCCGACGTATGATTGTATATTATCCTTGAAAAACTGATCCCTGAAAGAGCGGGGGGAAATATCGATATAGTTCGTACCATATCCGGTTGCAAGTGAGAGAGTGGGCCAATAATTGGCCCGGACTGCACGGAGAGCCTGCCTGGAAGCCCGGACCAGATATTGCTGTCGCTGGTAATCAGATCGGGACTGCCACGCCCTGCGTACGAGTTCATCTACTCTCTCTGTAAATCCCAGGTGCATTAAAGCACTGGTATCCGGAATGACCACGTCATATTCCATCAGGGGATATCCCTGTATGGTTTGAAGCAGCAGGGATTTATCAATCTGGACCGTATTTCCTGATTCGATCACATTGCCTTCAATACGGGCGACCTCCGCCTGCTGCCGGTATAAATCCGGAGTTGAACGGAGTCCCAGGTTCACGGATTCACGAATCTGCTGCAGCAGATCTCTCTGTGCTTTCATGTTTTCCTGGTCTATGCGTAACAATTCTTCATCAAACAATATCTGGATATACTGCCGAAGGACCGTGTGTATGACGTCCTGTTCCGTTTGCTCCACCCGGGCACTTTGTGCCCGATCCTCAAATGCCGCTTCCCGGACAGAGGCGACCCGCTTCAATCCATTGAATAGCCCGATATTTGTCTGCACTCCGGCATCCAGCCCTTCGGTGGTCTGCGTCACGAGCCGATCTTCGGATTGGATGAATTGTCGGCCGCTGGACCGGCGGGCTCCGCCCCCGGCAGACAAATTTGGTAAAAACTCCAGATAGCTCTGCCGCTTGACAGTTCGAGTGAACTCATGCTGATTCCGAACTGTCTGCATCTGCACGTTTTGTTTTAACGCGAGGTTGATAGCTTCTTGTAACGTGATTTGTTCAGGTTGGCCAAAGGCTTCTCCCAATAGGAAAACTAAGAATAGCATGAACGTGAATCGAAACGTTTGGAGTTTCATAGTCTTTGTGGCTCCTAAATCTGATAATTGTCAGTGGTCAATCGTCAGTCGGAAAAACACAAAGCGCATAGCGCCAAGCGGAGGGCGATCTCCGGGTTCAAGGTTCAGGGTTCCGAGTTTCGAGTTCCGAGATCCGAGTTCAAGGTTTAAAGTTTCTGTAACCAGTGATTTCAGCATTGTATGACCTGTCATTGGTAGTCATTAGCTCGCTTCGCGAACGTCATTGGGGTTTCGGGTTCCGGGTTTCGGGTTTCGGGTTCAAGGTTCCGGGTTGACAGCATCACGAGCATCTGTATTGTTCTAAGTGTTATTAATTATCAATGGTAGTCATTCGTTGTCATTTACTCGCTTCGCTCGTGTCATTTGTCGCCATTCATCGTCATTTCGGCGCTTCGTGCCGGTCCTTTATCTTGTTGGTGCGCGATGTCGTTAAAAACGAGAGATAATTTCCATTCTTTGGTTTTTTATTTTTGTGTCTTTTGTGCCTTTTGTGGCCCCATGTTCTTTTCATTCGTATTTCTGCCAGGCTGGTTTCCAGGGAAGGGCTTGGTGTTCCGTGTTCCGTGTTCCGTGTTCCGTGTTCCGTGTTCCGTGTTCCGTTCTCCGACCGCTTTGTGCTTTGCGCTCTGCTCTATGCGCTTTGCGTCACTCATACCGCAGCGTCTCCGTGGGATTACTCAGGGCCGTCTTCAAAACCTGGACAATCAATACCGCACCGGTGAAGAGGACAAGACTTCCCAGAGTAATAAGATAGGTTCCCGGTCCAATGGGTACGCTATACGCATACCGATGTAACCAGTGTGCCATGATCATGGCCGCAATTGGGAGTCCGAAAGCGGCAGCAAGTCCGATCAGCACGAGATATTCCCGGATAAGTAATCCGATAATCTGGGGGAGCGAGGCCCCCAGGATTTTTCGAATGCTGATTTCCTTGGTCCGCCGCTGGGTCATATACCCAGCGAGTCCTATCAAACCAAGCAGAGCCAGGATCACGGCCAGAACCCCGAAGAGATTGAAGAGGTTCGCAAGATACCGTCCGGATTGATATTGCGCCTGGATTCGATCTTCCACAAAGGTGATTCGGATCGGCGCATCCGGCACAAATTGTTTCCAGGTGGTTCTGATATCTTCTAGTCCGGTTTGGATATTGTGGGCATCCAAACGCACCATGATATCATAAATAGCATCAGGCTCCCATTGTAACATGATTGGCATGATTCGATGATGCAGAGATGAATTGTGAAAGTTCTTCACGATGCCGATGACCTGTATATTCCCATACACACGATGTGAGATGGACGTCCCCAGGTTTTGAGGTGTGATGCCATAGACGGCGGCTGCCGCTTCATTAATAATCACCGGATGAGATGCTGCATCCACATCGTCGGCTTGGAAGGTCCGCCCCGTCAGTAAAGAAAGCCCCACCGTCCTCACGTAGTTCCGTCCCACGTATAAAGAACGTACCCGATCATAGCCCTGCTTCGATGATGATAAATGGTAGTCACTTGCGGCATAACCGATTCCCGGAGGCTGCCCATAAGTCACGTTCCGGATAGTCGCATGGGAAAGCAAGGATTGCCGGAATGCCGGATAGGATGCTTTTGGGAGGTTATGAGCCCGAAAGGTCACCAGGTTTTCCGGATGAAATCCCACATCCGTGTGTTGCAGAAAGTGCATTTGCCGGATCAAAGTGATGGTACAGAACACGAGTATTCCGGAAAGCAGAAACTGCAAGATCATCAAGGATTTCCGGAAACCGGACCGATTTCTTCCAAATTTCAGGTTCCCTTGCAAGGTTTCCCTCGGTTCCAGCCGGCTCAGAAACAGTGCCGGATAGAAACCGCCGGTCCCACCGGCAGCAAGCACTAAACCAAATCCGAGCAGCAGCACAAATCCGTCGAGCGCCTCCGGCATGGTTTGCACAAACGTCCGATTCAAAAGCGGGATGGTGATCTGCGCCAATGCCAGGGCCAGCGGGAAGGCTATCAGGGCATACAGCAGGGCTTCACTCACAAATTGCCCTTTCAATTGTGCGGGCCGGGCGCCGAGGGTCTTCCGGATGCCGATTTCTGTGGTCCGGCGCAGCGCACGCGCCAGTGTGAGATTGGAATAATTGATGATGGCCATCAATAGTACCAGCACACCGATACCCGAAAACAACAGCACCAGCCGGACATCGCCCTGGGGATTCAATTCGGAATTGGCATCGGAGAATAAATGGATCCGCGTGAGTGGCTGGAGATGCAACGCCCCCAGATAAACTTGTTGCTGCCGCTCTTGGAACACCCGATTCATGGTCCTTTCCACAGCGGCTGGCTTCGCTCCGGCGGCCAACCGCAGATAGATATATTTCCGGAAGCGCATCCAATCAGGGGAGGACTGGTATCGTATCCGCCATTTCTCAGGTGACAACGAACATAAGGCATCAAAGGTAAAATGGGAATTGGAAGGGACATCCTGTATGATAGCTGCCACTTGCAGCGGGTGTTCTTTTTCCAATGAAACTATCGCTTCCAACGGGTCGCTGTCACCAAATATCCGATGGGCCAGCGACTCCGTCAGAACGATCTGGCCGGGTTCCTGTAACGCCTGCCGAAGATCGCCCCGGATGGTTTTAAACCCAAAAATCTCTGCAAAGGAGGTATCTGCAATGAGTACCCGGTTGAGAAAAAAGGACCGGTCACCAACGGTGAGTGTATTCCCGGTCCGTTCCAGGGTGGTGGTTTGTTCTATGTCCGGAACGGATGATTGCAAAAGCGTGGCCAGGCCCGGTTGAACAATAGCTTCCTGCATACCCCGGGAAGTATCCGAAACCACTATTCGATAGAGCCGGTCCGCATTCGGGTGAAATCGATCGTAACTTAATTCATGCCGCACATAGAGTCCCACAATAATACAGGTGGCTATTCCAATGGTTAACCCGATAATGTGAATAAGAGAATACCCTTTGTTGCGTCTGATAGTACGCCCGGCGATTTTGAGATAATTCCTCAGCATAAAACTGTACCCTCTTCTATAAGTGCGTTACCGTAATTGGCTGTATTGGCTTGCCCGGACATCTTGGTTGGGGCGAACGGCAAAAGGCAGACGCAAGGGCTTAAAAAGCAAAGCGCATAGCGTCCTCAGGGTTCAAAGTTCAAGGTCAAAAGTTTCTGTAATCTGTGATTTCAGCATTGTTTGACCTGTCATTGGTAATCATTGGTTCGCTTCGCTCACGTCATTGGGGTTCCGGGTTCCGGGTTTCGGGTTTCGGGTTTCGGGTTTCGGGTTCAAGGTTCAATGATTCTGTAACCGGTGATTTCAGCATTGTATGACCTGTCATTGGTCGTCATTCGTTGTCATTTGCTCGTCCGGCTTTCGCCGGACTCGCGTCATTGGAGTTCCGGGTTCAAGGTTCAAGGTTCCGGGTTGACAGCATCACGAGCATCTGTATTGTTCTGAGTGTTATTAATTATCAATGGTAGTCATTTGTTTTCATTTACTCGCTTCGCTCGTGTCATTTGTCGTCATTCATCGTCATTTCGGCGCTTCGTGCCGATCTTTTGTAATTTCTGCCTCTCCGCAGTAAGTATCATTCCAGATCATTATCCGTGAAAATCCGTCTCATCCGTGTCAATCCGTGTGCTATAATGGGGCGGGGGGCGGTTCGTGTTCCGTTCTCCAGTGTTGAACATCAACAACTGTGCCAAAAAGGATATAACCTAATATAGAGCCACTTACCACTGCATGCACGCGGGAAATGTGTTCGGATACGTGACAGGTGGTGTTCGCTACCGGACAGGTGACTTCCATCGGTTCCGTGTTTCGGGTTTCGGGTTTCGGGTTCAAAGTTCCGGGTTTCTGAAATCATCGGTATTACCATTGTATTAAGTGCCATTGATAGTCATTGGTGGTCATTTGTCGTTTTTCAGGAAGTACTTTCTGTGAAGCGACTGGGTTAGAATGACTGATTCGGTTTTTGCAGGTCTTCTATGCCATGAATATGCTGCAAAATACCCTTTCACCTGTTTCTTTTACTTCGCAGAGATGAAGAACCGTCTAGAATAATTGAACAAGGTACATCTAAATTTGAATAGAGACTATATGTGAGATAGAATAGTTGTTTCCAAGCCGGAATCAGATTTTTCCTAATAAGAAATTTTAATTTCCTAGTAAGAAACCGATCCTTTCTTAGTAAGGAAGTGATCCTTTCCTAGTAGGAAAGTGGCCAATTTCTTACCGGAAAAGAATATAGTCCCCTGTTTAAACCGTTCCCATGCCGGCATTTTCTCTGGAAAAACCGGCCTGGAGTGCCATTAGAATATCATCCTGGCATTAGGAACGCCCGTGCATTCTTCCATTGAGAGATGCACCATAGTGAAGGGTGTGAAAAAGCCAAGTCAAGAAAAAAGTTGTTATTCTGATCCCGACACTTCTGGAGAAGAATCTCATAGTCTTCGGCTCCTACCCTTGGTAATTCCTTGTCCTACAAGGCTTTGAACGGAAGCGACGAAATCCCTGGACTGCGCTCAGCCTGCCCCGATCCAGGAGCACCTCCATTCGCTGTCGAATGGTTGGTGCGAGTTTCTCGGGGGGAGGACAGCTGGCAATATCGGTCCTTCATGTCAGGCTCTCATCCCTTCTCGTCCATGGTCCATGGTCTGAAAATGATGAAAGACCCATTCCCGCTCAAAGAGAGGCCTATAGGGACGGGATATTTATAGCAGGGCGATCACCAAATTCCTTCAAGTCCCGGAGGGACGAAATAGATGGGTCGCAAGGCTCTGCTGATACAATCAGCGATAATATTCCGCGCCTCTGGGGCTTAGCAGATGATGGTGTGGGCCCTTGCTAGAAATATGGTGCCCCGCTGGGGCACCGGCCTCATGCTTTCTGGGTTTGGCAGGTGCTCAATCCTAGGAGATCCTTCGCTCGCGCTCAGGATGACAGAACCAGTTTGGGCTCAGTAGCTCGTTTCCAGAGTCCTCTGAAAGGGAACGAACCACCGAATGGAGGATCTCGAATGATGAAGGGGCCCAGCATCGCGCCACAGCCAAGGTTATGTCTGGATGCCGAACCAACCGACTTCCTCCGAGGGCGTCCCGGAGGGACGGGATGTTTCTAGCAGGGCGATCACCAAATTCCTTTAAGTCCCCGAGGGACGAGATAGATGGGTCGCAAGGCTCTGCTGATACAATCAGCGATAATATCCCGCCCCTCTGGGGCTTAGCAGATGATGGTGTGGGCCCTTGCTAGAAATATGGTGCCCCGCCGGGGCACCTGCCTCATGCTTTCTGGGTTTGGCAGGTGCTCAATCCTAGGAGATCCTTCGCTCGCGCTCAGGATGACATTTTTTTAACTTAGTGTTCCATAGTGTCCGGTTTCGATACATCAGGTGTTCGTTTTCGAACACTTTATGTATATATTAGGCAAACACGCGGATGTAAATGCATGTGTCAGGTCGCGGCAGCCCTTTCGATGAGCGGACTTAAGTCCTCCGGCACACCGAATTTTCCGGCCGGAACAGGAATTGCATTCTGATTTGTCTGATATACATAGGGTAACGGTATCGAAGCGCTAACTGAACAGATGCGTTCTATTGATAAGAATTGTTATTGCACGATATCTAATATGTAAAAAAGGTACAAATCTTTGAATCCCAGAGAAGCCAAATACGGCAAGGTCCTGGTAGTGGATGACGATGTGGATATCCTTCACGCTGCCAAGTTACTGCTGAAGCGGCATGTGGACCTGGTCCACACCGAAACGGAGCCGAAGACGCTTCCTTCGATGCTGAAGAACGAATCGTACGATGTCATCCTGCTGGACATGAATTTCGCCAGGGATGCCAGCACCGGGGAGGAGGGTTTCTACTGGCTGGATGCCATCCTGGAGATAGATCCCTCGGCGGCGGTGGTGCTGATCACGGCTTTCGGCGACGTGGATATCGCGGTCCGGGCCATGAAGGAAGGGGCTACCGATTTTATCCTGAAGCCCTGGCAGAACGAGCGGTTGGTGGCGACGGTAATGGCTGCCATGCGGCTGCGGCAGTCCCGGGACGAAGCGGATCACTGGCGCTCCACCCAGCAGCAGCTCAGCGAAGATATCGACTACCGATTCAAGGATTTCATCGGTCAATCCCCGCAGATGCAGCAGGTGTTTAACACCATTCGCAAGGTGGCCGAAACCGACGCCAATGTTCTTATCCTTGGAGAAAACGGGACCGGAAAGGAGCTGGTGGCCCGGGCGCTGCACCGGCAATCCAACCGGGCGGACCAGGTGTTTATCAGTGTGGACATGGGCGCCATTACCGAATCCCTGTTTGAAAGTGAATTGTTCGGCTATGTGAAGGGTGCCTTCACCGACGCCAAAAAGGATAAGCCGGGCCGGTTCGAGGTAGCCTCCGGCGGCACCCTGTTCCTGGATGAAATCGGCAACCTGTCCATTCCGCTCCAGGCGAAGCTGCTGGCGATCCTGGAGAACCGGGAAGTCACCCGGGTGGGTTCGACGAAAACCATCCCCATTGATGTCCGGCTGATCTGCGCCACCAACATGGCCCTCCATGACATGGTGGCCAACAAAACCTTCCGGCAGGACCTGCTCTACCGGATCAATACGGTGGAAATCCATCTGCCGCCCTTGCGGGACCGGCAGGGCGACATTCCGCTGCTGGTCAATCACTTTCTGGACCGGTATTGCAAAAAGTATCAGAAAAATATCAAACGGGTCAGCGAGGCGGCCCTGCGGAAGCTGGAAAAATATCACTGGCCTGGCAACATCCGGGAGCTGCAGCACACCCTGGAACGCGCTGTTATTCTGAGTGAAACCGGCGTGCTGCAGCCGGAGGATTTCCCCCTCTCCCCCGCCGGGACCGAAGACGACCACCTGGTGTTCGACGATTACAACCTGGAACAGGTGGAAAAAACCGTGATCCGGAAGATCCTGAGTAAACACGAGGGCAATGTCAGTCAGGCGGCGCAGGAGCTGGGTCTGACGCGGGCCGCCCTTTACCGGCGACTGGAAAAGTATGACCTCTAATAAATTCCGTCTGATTATCATCGGCCGGGTGGTATTTCTGGGACTCACCCTGCTCTTGTTCTGGTACCTCCTCCTTCGCACCGAACTCTACGTCACCACCATCATTGTGGGACTGATTATCGTCTACCAGATTGTGGCACTGATCCGATACGTTGAGAAGACCAACCAGGCCCTCAGCCGGTTTTTCGATGCCATTAAATATGAAGATTTCTCCCAAAGCTTTTCCAATCCAAAACTGGGATCTTCTTTTGATACACTCTACCAGGAATTCAGCAAAGTCATGGACGCCTTCCAACAAGCCCGGGAGGAGAAAGAAATCCAATTCCGGTACCTGCAGACTGTGGTCCGGCACGTGGGGGTTGGATTGTTGTGCTTCAACCAACAAGGAGAGGTGGAAATTTTTAATCCCGCCGCCAAGCGCCTGCTGAGAATTGGACACCTCAAGAACATCGCATCACTTATCGAGGGGAATGCGGAGTTGGGGGAACAGCTCCCCGGGCTGCATTCCGGCGAGAAAGCCCTGGTGAAAGTCCGCAACAACGGCGAGGTGCTCCAGCTCTCGCTCTATGCCGCCAATTTTAAGATCCGTGATGAGCAATACACGTTGGTCTCCATGCAGAACATCGGGGGTGAACTGGAGGAACGTGAAATCGAGGCCTGGCAGAATATCACCCGGGTGCTGGCCCACGAGATTATGAATTCCATCACCCCGATCTCCTCTCTGGCTTCGACAGTCCAGGCCTCCCTGAAAGATTTATCTCTGCCGGAATCGAATGATGATGAATCGCTGGGAGAAACCCTGAAGGATATCCGGGATGCGATTCAGACCATCGAAAAGCGCAGCGCCGGTCTGCTGCGGTTTGTCAACGCCTATCGGGACCTGGCCCGGATCCCCAAGCCGGATTTTCAACTGCTCTCTGTCCGGGAGATGCTGGACCGGGTCCGGCAGCTCATGGAGCACCGTATCAGCCAGGCCCAACTCGCGTTCACCATCGAAGTACAGCCTGCCACCCTCACGGTGACGGCCGACCGGGAACTCATCGAGCAGGTCCTGATCAACCTGGTGACCAACGCCATCCAGGCCCTGAATGCGCAACCGGACGCCCGCATCCGGTTGCGGGGCTCCCTGGACGATCGGGGACGGGTGCTGGTGGACGTGGAGGATAACGGCCCCGGAATGAAACCGGAGGTTCTGGAAAAAATCTTCGTCCCCTTTTTCACCACCAAGCAGGACGGCACCGGCATCGGTTTGAGCTTCTCGAGACAGATTATGCATAAGCATAACGGGACGATCGTGATACGGTCAGAGGTCGGGGAAGGGACTGTTGCTACTTTAAGGTTCTAACATAGCAAAATAGTGAAACGGCAAACGGCAGATACTATCGGAACACGGAGATTAGTGGGCAGACGGCAGACGGCAGACGGCAAACGGCAGACGCATGGGCTGATTTGGTTCCTTACATCAGGTTCGAGATCAGTGCCATTAAGTGATTAGACAAATTCAAACAGAACATAGAAACCTGATTATGGTTGTATACATTTATTGAGCAAATGGCAGATAGCAGGCATAGACAGAATACAGAAAACAGAGCATAGGCTCGCCGGGCAAACGGCAGACGCATGTGCTTATTTAGTACTTTGGATTAACTTTGAAATCAGCGCGAATAGATGGTTTATTTCTTCAGACACATCTGAAAGTCCCGATTCTTCCAAAAGTCCCAGCTTGATCGATATTTCCAATTGTGTATCAATTTCCACTAATGATGAACGGGCAATTGCATAAAACCGCCGGCGATCTTTCACCGGTTTCCGAGAAGCCCCTTCGGCAATGTTTGAAGGCACAGACACTGCCGCCCGTCTCAACTGGTTGGTAAGACCATATAATTCATCTTTGGGAAATCTTTCAGTGATCCGATACACCCGTGCGACAAAGTCGATTGCTTGCCTCCAAACATCCAAATTCTTATGACTTAAAGATAACATGACTCTTTCCTTTCTCACTCTTAAAGTTCCAGAAAAGGGCGTCTGCCGTTTGCCGTCTGCCGTCTGCCAATATGCATCTGCCTTTTCACTTTATAATACCAAGTAAAAAACCGAACTATAAAATTTATTAAAAACCCGGTATTGAGCGCCGTTGTTACTTCCCTGCCACGAATTGTTGTGGAGAGATGGTATCCTGGGCAACAACTCTATTCCCCCTGTCCTCGTTCGCCCGTTGGGCCCTTTCTTCCCGAAATAATCGGGATCTTCGACTTACCAGAGAAAGAGGGGAACCTCGCAAGATCGACCGGTGCTATGTCCTACCGTCTGGAGTTACTATATTTTGTCTGATGGCGAGTCCCCCTCTCTATCAAGAGAGGGGGACAACAGGGGGTGAGTTGTTGGTTCAGAGCGAAGTATAACCGGAGCCTCCCGGGAGCATTCCAAAAAGCTGTCCGCCAGGTTATCTCGATGATTGAGACGAGGGTGAAAAGGGGCTCGTAATATCCTTTTCCGGTTTCAGGCCTCCGGACTTCGAAACCCTGTTTACAACAAGGGGGTTATCTAACTAGGTTACCATCAATTACGTTTCCCTGCCACGAATTGTTGTGGAGAGATAGCGTATTTCGGAAAGTTCTCGAGGATTTGGTGGTCGAAAGTCACCAACGGAACAGCAGCTTCCTGTGCCAGGGCCACAAATTCGCAGTCGTAGGCAGAACAGTCCGAGGACTGTACAAGTTGTATGACCCGCCAGGACTGAACGGCAAAGGTGGTGTCACTCATCTGGTGTTCGGCTTCCTGGATAATTTGTATGGCATCATTAAAGTCAACTACCGATTTCCGTAGGTAAGCGGCAACAACGTTGCGGAATTCACTCAACCAGAGTATGGGTGCCGCCCACTCCGGATCGGTTTGAAATACTTGCTCCGCCAGTTCGGTTTGATCAGACGGCCACCAGAAATACGCCAGAATATTGGTGTCGACTACGATCATGGTCGCCCGCTGTCGATGGCCTGTTGAATTTCAGTGGCACTGAGTTTTCCCTGCACTTTATCCCGTAGTTCCCGGGCCCGGGAGAGCGTCACTTCCGGTGGCAGTTTTTTATTGGCGACCGCCTGTTCCAGAATATGGATGATCTCGCTATTCAAACTCCGCCGCTGCGTCTCTGCGCGCTGCTTGAGCTCCTGATAGACTCCGTCAGGAATGTTTTTAATGGTAATGTTTGCCATGTTCACTCCCATGTGGTTCTATAATGGTTTCAATATGGAACCTACGGTTGGAGTAGATAAGAAGCAACGGGATTTTTGAAAAAATTAGGTATGTGGGTTTAAAGTGAAAAGGCAGAAGTGAGAAGGCAGAGGCAGGCGGAACACGGGGATTAATGGGCAGGCGGCAAATGGCAGACGGCAGACACGAGCGGAACACGGAGATTAGTGGGCAGACGGCAAACACGAGCGGAACATGGAAAACGGAACACGGAGGTTAATGGGCAGATGGCAAACGGCAGACGGCAGACGCATGCACTTATTTGGTTTCTTACATCAAGTTCAAGATCAGTGCAATTAAGTGATTTAGTGGATTCCAACAGATCACAAAAAACTGAGTACGATTTTATGCACTTTTCGGGCAAATGACAAGTGGCAGGCGGCAAACACGAGCGGAACATGGAAAACGGAACACGGAGATTAGTGGGCAGACGGCAGACGGCAAACGGCAGACACGAGCGGAACACGGAAAACGGAGCACGGAAAAACAGGATGGATTAGCAAATCCAATTTGGTTCACAGTTAAAAATTTTGGGCTCTGGTTTTAATAAGGTTGAATAACATGGATGATATTTTCTTTGATTTATCAACCAATTCTTCACCAGTTTCCTTTTGAATGATTTCCAACCGAATCGCAAGATATAATTGGGTTCGCAATTCTCCAGCCGAACCCTTTGAAATATATAGAAAGCGGATATAGTCTTTATTGGTTTGCCTTTCGAACCCTTCTGCGATATTTGATGGGATCGATACGGCACTGCGTTGCATCTGATCTCTCAGTCCATAATCACTACAGTGTTCAAGAGTTTGATAAATATCCATTGCAAGTCGCATCCCCTCCCGCCAAACCTCTAAATCTTCGAATTGTGTAATTTTCCTACCCTCTTTCTGGTTCATAGTATCACTCCTGTGTGTTTTAGTTAGGATGGATTCTGTGAATATATAAAAAGTTTTCAGATTTGTTCCGTTCTCCGTGTTCCGCTCTCCGTGTTCCCCGAGTCAGTTGCGTCTAAACCACTCATCCAACACCCGGTAGAGGTCTTCGGGGGACTGGCAGGCCTGGAGTTCGATGGGGAGGGACTCGGCGATGTAGCGGCCGTAAAATTTGGTGGCGACCCGGGGATCGGCAATGATGACCACGCCGGCGTCGGTGCTGGAGCGGATCAACCGGCCGAACCCCTGTCGAAACTGGATAATGGCTTCGGGGAGGTTATAATCGATGAACCCGTTCCCGCCCCGGGCGTCAATGGCGGCGGTATTGGCCTCCACGATGGGGTCCGAGGGTACGGCAAACGGTAGCTTCTCAATGATTAAGACTTCCAGAGATTTTCCGGGGACGTCGACGCCTTCCCAGAAACTCTCGGTCCCGAGGAGCACGGAACCCACATCGTCCCGGAATCGGGCTACCAGGTCGGTACGGGAGATCTGCCGGGTCTGCCGCAGCAGACCGACCTCCATCTCCTTGTAATAACTTTCCAACCCGCCGTAAATATTGTTCATGGACCGGTAAGACGTAGTGAGCACCAGCGTGCCCCGGCGATATTGTTGAGAAATGGTCCGGATGATCTCGGCCAGCTGCCTGGAGTGTTCTTTGGAACCGGGTGGATCCAGCCAGGTGGTCACGCAACCAATCAGTTGCTCCGAGAGGTAATAGGGACTGCCGAAATCGCTGGCAATGACTTCCCGATCTTCCAGCATATCCAGCCCGATCCGATGCTGGAAATACGTAAATTCATCGGCGACTTTCAGGGTCGCCGAGGTGAAAATCACCGACCGGAGATCCTGGAAGATGAGTTGATTCATGGTTTCGCCCACTTCGATAGGCGTGGTCACAAACTTGGGCAGCGCCCGGGTGGAGATCGGGAGTTCGTACCAGTAAATCCGGCTTTGATCCCGGGCTTCCAGGACCTGCCGGAAGGTGACCGCCAGCTCGTACAACTGATCGTACCGGTGCTGGATATCCTGCCGGATCATGTCGGCATCTGGCAGCTCTTTCGTGCTCACGTCTTTCAGGGACTGCAGCAGGTTTTTCAGGGAAGTCAGGACCTGCCGAAAAGCCTCCTTCTCCGCCTCGATGGCGTCATCCATGGCCTGAAAGGGCAGTGTATCCGCCGTGTAGCGCACCCGTTCCGTATACCGGAACTGCCGCTGTTTCTGCCCGGCCACGGACTGAAACACGGAGAGAAACGAATCGGTCTCCTTCTCCAGCGCCGGCAGGGCATCCATCACTTCCTGGAGAAGCGGCTCCATCTTTTTGCTCAGGGTGTCATCTTTGGACTGCGCCAGCTGGGTCTTCAGGGTAACCAGCAGACCATAGGCATTCCTTCCCCTGGTATACAGGGGCGATACGATATTGCGAAGCGACCAGATATCGAATTCGGAGGCGAAATACCGGTAGGCGTTTTTCTCCAGATTATGGGCCTCGTCCACAATGAGATGGTGATATTCCGGAATGGAGAGATGGTTGGCAGTGGCATCGGCCAGAAGCAGGGAATGATTCACCACCACGATGTGGGCATTGACCGCTTCGCGTTTCAGCGGCCCCAGATAACACCCCCGAAACGCCTGGCAGCGCTTGGTGGTACAGTACCCGCTCTCACTGCAGACCTTTCCCCACACACCAGCGGCAGCCCGTTCGTGAAACCCGTTGTTTTCCGAGATGTCACCGGTTTCCGTATGCGTCGCCCAGACCACCAAAGGCAAAGCCTCCACGCGATCCGACGCGGAGTGCCGGGAAAGATTCCGGAGAAACTCCGTCCACTTGGTTTTGCAGAGATAATTGGACCGCCCCTTCATCAGCACCGCCTTGAACCGGAAGCCCAACCGATCATGAATGAAGGGAATATCCTTGTAAAAGAGTTGTTCCTGGAGGTTCTTGGTATTGCTGCTGATAACGACCCGTTCGCCCCGGTCGTTATTCTGCAGCGTCCAGAGAATGGACGGCAACAGGTATGCCAGGGATTTCCCCACGCCGGTGCCGGCCTCTGCCACCAGAAAGTGTCCGTCATTCAGGGCGTTGGCCACCTCTTCCGCCATGGCCGCCTGGGCGTCCCGCTCCTCGAAATTGGTCAGGGACCCGCCCAGAACGCCATCTTTGGTAAAATGCCGGGTCAGCTCGAAGGTATCAATGGGGTTGAAAGGCTCGCCCATGCCATCGAACTTCAACCCGTTTTCCCCATAGATGTTGTATCGCCGGGGTGATTTGAGCGGCGGTTCCCCGATCCCGTCCGGCTCGTTGAGGGCCATTAACTGATTCAGCGCCTGGATAAACAGTGGCTTGGTATGCACCTCCTGATCCGCCAGCAGCCGGTTGCAGCGCTGAAGCACGTCCAGCGGCGTGGCCAGCATCTGCTGGATCAGCCCCAGGAAAATCTCCCCCACCATCCGGGCATCCGGGACCGCCCGGTGGGCATCGTCCTCCTCCACGCCGAACGCCCGGGCGACGGTTTTCAACTTGTGATCCAAGGTCCAGTAAGTGAACGTCCGGGCCAGCAGCAGGGTGTCGTAGAGAGGATTCTCCGGCGCCGGCTCCCCCGCCCGCAGGTAATGGCTCTCCAGCATGCCGTAATCGAACTCGATATTATGAGCCACCAGCGGGTGATCCCCCAGAAAGGCTTTGATGTCCGCATGACACTCTTCGTATCCCGGCGCGTCTTCTACCATCCGGTCGGTGATGCCGGTGAGCCGGGTGATTTCCTCCGGGATAGGATTTCGGGGTTTAATCAGGAACGTCTTCTCTTCCGCCACCTCGCCGTTCACATACTTCACCGCCCCCAGCTCGATGATGTCGTCCGCCATGGGATCGAACCCGGTGGTCTCGGTATCGAAGGCGATAAAGGTCTCCAAATTTAACTTCTTCAGTATTGTGGCATCCACGGGAACAGTGCTGTCGTTTACTTGAAAGTGAACAATGTCATGTAACAAAAATTAAGACATTTCGGGGATGGCTCATAGGGATTTGTCAAAAGCAGGCAAACGGCAGACAGCAGAAGGCAAACGCAAGTGTTTGTAACGGATAGGGAAAAAGTCGATGAAAATTTAACATTAGCTATGTAAACGGAAAAAAATATAACAAAAATCAGATCTCGGGAGACCGTAACACGGAACATGGCTCCTTGCCCCCGCCCCGGAGGGCACACGGATAAACACGGAAACAGTGGATTGACGCGGATCAAGAAGGTACATAATCGCACGCAGCCTGCCCCGATGACAAGATTCCCGAATCTTTGATTCAGTTGAATATTGTCTATCGGGGATGACACAGAAAACGCAGATGACCGCAGATTTAAAAAAATGAAAAATGAGAAGTGAACAGACAGAAGCCATGAATCCGGAAGCACGGAGACCGGCCCCATGCCCCGCCCCGGAGGGCACACGGATGAACACGGATGCGACGGATGCACACGGATTGAAAAGAGAATGGCACGCAGATTTACGCAGAAACAACAAGATGACCGCAGATGAAAAGATACAAAAACGTCGAAGGTATGCTTTTGTTTATTTCCGGCCTCGAAGCCGATTTCGGTCAGTGGCCGGCGAACCCCCGATAATGAAACTTTGACGAAATCAAAGATTTCGAAAGTTTCAAGTCGGGGTAAACTCTGCGTTAAAAATCATCGGCTGTCTGACCCCGGCGGTAGCCGGGGGAGTTTTACCGATAACGAATTGTGAGCAAAATCCAAGATTTTGACCAATTCGGATCGGCACAGGGGGATGCGGCCCGGAGCGAAGTGTAGCCGGGCTTAAGACGCCGTTCACAGCCTGCCCCGATCTGCAAATTCCCACATCTTCGATTTGGATGAATTTGCGTCATCGGGGCCGGGGGGTTTTGGTCCTTTTAGCGTCCAGGTGTTCCGTACAAGTGCCCCGTCAAAAGGACAAGAAAAGAACGGGAACGGCACGTGGGTTATGCAGCACACTGAACACTCGGCGACAGACCGCGGCCAGAGCCCGGCGAGCCTCGCAACCACGCTGCGGAGCGTCTCACCGCTGCCAGCGCGCCCCCGGCACCTCGCCACCAGCGCTGGCAGCGGGAGGCCCAGAGGGATAGAGTTGTTGTTTTGCGCCGGGAGCTTTTCGCCTTGTATTCCGCATAACTGGCCAGTTAAAAGAGCAAGAAAAGAATGGGAACATGGAGAAGTTGCACTGCGCTCCAAGCACTCGACTGAATACGAAGCATGGAAAAAGGGAAACCGGAAATCTTTCCCTACCCAGAAAGGATCCATGAATTACTACGAACTAAAAATATTCGGCCGTGAATACTTTTCATCCGTAAAAGTACCTGTGCCTGAAGCATTCCTTTGGAGAAATCCGTGGACTTCTCTGGAAGGTGAGGTGTGGTCCGGTTTCCCGTCTTCCCCAAAGGGACGCCTTTGGCGCGGACTCCGGTCTCCCTTTTTCTATTCTCTTTGGTGTATCACCTCTTTTTCCGGTTCAGTGAGTTGCAAAAAAATGCCCCATGAGGGAAAACCCGCCGTATGCAATGAACACGGCCACAATACCAATCCCAATATTCCGCAAGGCCCGGAAGGCACTTTCTGAACGAATGACATACAGAATTAAGGCGAGCAGAAGTAACATCAGACCGTACACCGCTGCCACCGTCGGTCCGCTGGGAAGGTCGGCATTGTAGGACAATACCAGTCCCAGCGCGGACACCACGGTGCCCATGGACCACCCGATGACCAGCTGCAGCCAGAGTTTATCAGTGAGCAGCATGGTCGCAATCGCCGGAACCACCAGGAACACAAACACCAGCAGAACGCCCGCGGTATTGACCGAATGCGTGATCACCACCCCGAACGAGAGGTAGAATAAAAAGTCCCACAACCGCACATTCATCCCCGAATTATAGGCCTGTTCCGGATGATCCGATATCAGGATAAATTGTCGTCTGAATATGAAGTGAAACAGGCCGACCAGGGCGTAAACGCCGGCTGCTAATCCGATGGTTTTCCATTGAACCCAGAGGATGTTTCCCGTCAGGATTTCCTTGATGTGTTCTGCCCCATGCGGTGCCCGGTCCAGCACTAAAAAAGCCACGGCAGCCGCAAGCGCATACACCAAACCGATCACCGCTTCCTGGGGGATTTTGTCATGCCGGAGCCGGGACAGCGAGAAAATAGCCGCCCCGATAATGGTAAACCCGAAAGAAAACCAGTACGCACCTTGAGATGTCGGGGCAACCCCAAACAGAAAGGCTACCGTTATTCCCAGGGCAGCAATCTGAGCCAGGGCAAGATCCACAAAAATAACTTTTCGCCGTAACACATGCAGCCCGAGATACGAATGAATCCCAACCAGAACCAGGCATTCGGCAAATGCCGGCAGCATGATTTGAACGATTCCGATAGGCATAATAGAACAAGCTCCCTCTATTTCTAAATGTTTATTGCACCGGCTGATAGGCCGCAACAAGTTGATTGACCCAGTAATCCACCAGGTGGAAATAGGAATCTGTCTCCTTCGATCCGCCCACTCCCAGCGGGACAATCACCGGAATAGCATCCACTTTTTCTGCAATATCCTGCACCTTCCGTTCATCAAAGTAATTGGCGGCCAGAATTACGTGTACATCATTAGTCCGCATGGCGTTCACCAGCTCGTGTACATGTTTTGGTGAGGGAGGGATTCCAGGTTTGGGCTCCACATAATCGATAATATCCAGACCGAACAGCTGCTGGAAATAGGCCCAGTCTTTATGATATGTCACCAGTTTTTTTCCACGGAGCGGTAACATGGTTTTCAGCCAGCCGCCCAAAGAAGCCAGCAGCGGTTTCCCCTGATACGCATTCTCCTCGAGAAACGGGATCAGTTTGTCTGACAGCACCAAATTGTCCAGGTTGTCGCTGCCCAGCATGCTCACCAACTTATCCCCATACAGCCGGTTATCGATTTCTTGTGTAAATTTCTGCAGTTGCGAACGAAAGAATTCGGCGTTCTCCGGACTGACTTTGGAAAGTCCGGTGGCGATATTTTGGGCAATAATTTTCGCATTCACAGGGCTGGTATAGATATGGGGATTTCCATAGATGTGCACATCCCCCTGGGATCGGTCCGTATTTGCCGGAACTTCCAGCAACTTGATCCCGTCTGACACTGCGACAAACCCCTTCTGCCCGGATCGGATATTCGCATTCCCGGACCGATCGATGAGCGTTGGGGCCCAGAGCTCAAGATCCAGACCGGTTTCCACGAATAAATCCGCCTGGCTTAACCACACGATAAAACTTGGCTTTGGGAGGGCGTGGTGCGGATCCTGGTCCGGTCGGACGATACTTTGCACTTCTACCTTATCGCCACCAATATATTTGGCAATATCCCCGTACGCACTTTGGGTGGCGACCACCCGGATTTTTTGTTGCGCGTGCAGTGGTCTCTGGAAGAATGAGCATCCGATAATCAGTAATACCAACACCTGTGTTAATTTTTTCATGAGAATCTCCATATCTATTCTCCCCCATGGGGATTTAATATTTATCATGTTTATGCGGACCGGCGGCCCAATCGATCTGGAGCATTACCATATTCTGCGCCGCAGCGCCGGTGCTGAAATGCCTGGAAGGTATCTCGAGCCGCAGATACACGAATTCGCTTTGTATGAATGTCACATACGGGACGAACTGCCATTCATAATTCTCGGTGAAATCCGGACTTTGGACATAGTCAAACCTGATTCCAAAGATGAAGGATCGGTTGTATTGATAATTCAAGTAGGAAAAGGCTCCCAAGGCCTGAACAGTTGGATCGCCAAACCGGGCTTTTGTCAAATGGAGCACTTCATTCCGCCAGGTGAGGTTTCGATAGAGTGATCGATTCGAAGGATTCCATGACACGGTGAAATCCAGCCCGTTCAGAGTTGTCCAGCGATGGTGATCCCGGAAGGTAAATCCCAGGCTGTCGTTTGCCCCGGTTACGCTGCTGAGGCCCCACTCGAAATAAGTACTTGGACTCAGATCATAGTAGTTATTCCAATGCAGCAACACCGTCGGAAGGTGGCTGTGATTTCCGTTATATAATTCCTCATTGTCAGAGTTCGTCACCTGAACGGTGAGTTCGTTTGCCTGCGCAATCAGGGAAGGCAGAATAATATGGCCGGACACCCCTGTGCCAACCAGCCCTTCTTCCCCCATATACGTTTGAAGTGGCAAGGGCAGGAATATTTGATCCAGCGCATGTTCGTGCCACCGGTTGATCACGCCGAACTGCTGGCGGAACTTGCCGAAGGTCAGCGAGGTTCGGGGCAACGGACTTGTCCAGGTCAGGTACGCTTCAGCCAGCTCCACGCCTTCCGGGGTGAGTTCCACCGCTGCTTTGGCCAGACTGAACGGGTCCAGGGTGGATTGCAGGTGTACCCCAAACACCCGGTAACCAAAACCCGGTTCCGGATCATGCTCCCTGTTGGCGGTGTAAACCGAGAGGGCGTCACCAACCAGACTGATCTCCGGATTGGCGGCCTGGAGCGATCGGGATTTTTCGATAAACGTCTTATTCTGAACTTGGGTTGTTTGAGGAGACGTACTCCCCGCTTTCATCGCCGCTTCCCGCAATACAGAAAGCGCATCCGAAGAATCGGTACTCGATCCGGATGGGGCTACAATGGAATCCGCATGAGCGTGTGTTTGGGAGACAAGCTGCGAGAAAGGCAGAAAGATGCTGCACCCCATGATAAGCAATATTCTTAAAAGCATGGTTTACCTCCAATGATAAAACACAATGCAAATTCGCAGGCGCGACCGCGAACTTGCGAAATCAATTATGTGGTACTGTTAACTTGAAAATATGACGGAATGATTAACCAATGGAGGGAGGTGCTCTGCTGCTAAAATGATGTTCGATGTTCGAGGCATGAAACTGGGTAATCTGTAAAGGAGATGTAATTCTTGATACGGTTAACAGGACAACAAAAGCTGCTGCCAGACCCACTCCGGATGATTGCATGGTAATGTGTAAAATATGAGCCGGGCAGGTCGCCGGTTCATAGGGTGTCGGAGCGTGGTTATGTAGCAGTGGGGTCGCACTGAATAGCAGGAAAAATACACCTGCTAAAAGAAGAACCCCCTTTTTCGACTTTTGATGTAATTCCATTGTAGATGTAATTCCCCGCTCGAAATGGTGAATATTTTAGATATATTTTCCCACATATCAAAGAAAATAATGATAATGGAAGTCATCTTTACCGACGCAACAGGATCAAACGGGAGAAGTCGGGCCCACATGCGAATAATTTGCGGGTCTTTGTCTGTGGGCGGTGGTCCATTGGATAACAGCAACGCGCATAGCGGGAAGCCGGAGAACAGAGACGGGAGACCGGAAAAACAGTGAGTCCACGGAGTACGCAGATTAACACAGAGTACCCCCGGGAATCGGGGCACGAAAACCATATAGCCACAAACGGTATAACAAGACGCATGGGCTGGGCAGAAGCCGTGCGCAAATCAGCGGGAACACGGAGCACGGAGAACGGGCCGCCCATCGCCCCCCCGGAAAGTCACCGGCTGACCCAGATGGGCACCACCTGCCGTTTTCTTTGCCAACTTTCGACTGGCAACTTTCTGTTCCAACAGAGGCTCCTGCCTTTTCACTTTTGTCGGTTCATTTCCTTAGGAAGCAATTTCTGTGGTTACAAATTATCTGGCCCGCTCAAATAAA
>Ga0209918_1000648_pt1 | contig 21992 bp, 18 predicted proteins | sample SalPonD_shore_MG_FD_185712 | JGI IMG/M metagenome (GOLD analysis project Ga0209918, IMG submission 185712) | Salt pond soil microbial communities from South San Francisco under conditions of wetland restoration - Salt Pond MetaG... | ecosystem: Environmental > Aquatic > Marine > Intertidal zone...
CGACGCGGTGACCTGGCAGCTCATGAACGAGGGCGTGCAGAAGTTCATCGACCCCTTCGACCAGCTCCTGGCCACGATCGCCCGGGAGCGGGCGCGCTGCCTGAAGACCTCGGGCGAGTCGCAGGAGCTGTCGCTGGGACCGGACGGCTCGGGCGTCCCCGGGGTCCTGGACGCGCTCGGGATGCGCCAGTTCGGACGCCGGATGTTCGCCGGGGACGCGTCGCTGTGGACCGAGGACGAGGACAAGGCCGACGAGGTGCGTCGGCGCCTGGGCTGGCTGTCGGCGCCCGGAGACTTCCTGGAGCGGACGGACGAGATCCGGGCGTTCGCCCGCGAGATCCGCGAGGGCGGGTTCGAGGACGTGGTCCTCCTGGGCATGGGCGGGAGCAGCCTGGCCCCGGACGTGAGCCGCGCCACCTTCGGCCCGGCCGAGGGCTGGCCCGAGCTCACCGTCCTGGACGACACCGACCCGGACGCGGTGCGCGCGGTGCGCAGCTCGATCGACCTCGAGCGCACCTTCTTCCTGGTCTCGAGCAAGTCGGGGACGACGACCGAGACGCTGAGCCTGTACCGGACGTTCTACGCCTGGCTCGAGGAGGAGCTGGGGCGCGAGGCGGGCGCCCGCTTCGCCGCCATCACCGATCCGGGCTCGCCGCTGGCCGGGGAGGCCCGCGAGCGGGGCTTCCGCAGGGTGTTCGAGAACCCGGAGGACTTCGGCGGCCGCTACTCGGCGCTCTCCTACTTCGGGCTCGTGCCGATGGCGCTCCAGGGGATCGACATCGAGGGGCTCCTGGACCGCGCCCGGCGCATGAGGGGGAGCTGCGATCCGGAGCTCCCCGCCCCGGCCAGCCCGGGGATCGAGCTCGGGGCGGCGCTCGGAGGGCTGGCTCGGGAGGGCCGCGACAAGGTCACCTTCGTCCTCTCCGACCGGCTGTCCGCCTTCGGGGCGTGGGCCGAGCAGCTCCTGGCCGAGAGCACCGGCAAGCAGGGGACGGGCCTCGTCCCGGTCGACCTCGAGCCGCTCGGCCCGCCCGAGGTCTACGGGGCCGACCGCATCTTCGTCCACCTGCGGACCTCCGGGGAGGAGGACGCGGCGCGGTCCCGGAAGCTGCAGGCCCTGGAGGAGGCCGGCCACCCGGTCGTCCGGATCGTCATGAAGGACGAGCTCGGCCTCGGCGCCGAGTTCTACCGGTGGGAGGTGGCCACGGCCGCGGCCGGCGCGATCCTCGGGATCGACGCCTTCGACCAGCCCAACGTGGAGGCCGCCAAGCGCCGCACGCGCGAGCTCCTGGGCGCCTACGGGGAGAGCGGAGGCTTCGACGAGGGGAGCCCGATCGCCGAGGACGAGCACCTGGCCCTGTACGCGGACGCAGCGCCCGCCGGGAACGGCGGCCCGGCCGGTCGCGTGGCCGGCTTCCTGGACGCCGCGGCGCCGGGCGACTACCTGGCCCTCCTGGCCTACCTGCGCCGCACGCCGGGCCGCCACGAGCGGCTCTCGGCCCTGCGGGAGGACGTTCGGGACCGGCTCCGGATCGCGACGACGCTGGGCTACGGCCCGCGCTACCTCCACTCGACCGGGCAGCTCCACAAGGGCGGCCCGGCGGAAGGCCTGTTCGTGATCCTCACGGCCGAGGAGAGCCCGGACATCCCGATCCCGGGCGAGCCGTGGGGCTTCACCGCCCTGCACCGGGCCCAGTCGCTGGGGGACCTGCGCGCCCTCCGGGACGGCGGACGCCGGGTCGTGCGCGTCCACCTCAAGGGGGATCCGGCCGAGGCGCTGGACCACCTGGCCCGCGAGCTGGAGGCGGCCGGGGACCGGCAGGCGGTCGAGGCGTAGGGAGCGGACATCCCCGAAAGGCCGGGACCCGCGATGTCCGCCCCACGCGCGATCCTGCTCGACGTGGGGGGCGTGTGCCTCACCAACGGCTGGGACCACGGCTCCCGGCGTCGCGCCGCGGAGCGATTCTCGCTCGACTACGACGAGCTCGAGCGGCGGCACGACGCCCTGTACGCCGAGTTCGAGCGGGGCGAGCTCGGCCTGGACGCCTACCTGGACCACGCCGTCTTCTGGCGGGACCGCCCCTTCTCGCGCGACGACTTCACGGAGTTCATGCGCGCCCAGTCGCGCCCGCACGAGGACGTGCTCGCGCTCGTCGGGCGCCTGCGCGACCGGGGCGGCGCCCGCCTGGCCACCCTGAACAACGAATCGCGCGAGCTCAACGAGTTCCGGATCCGGCGCTTCGGCCTGGACCGGCTGTTCGAGGCCTTCTTCAGCTCGTGCTACCTGGGCGTGCGCAAGCCCTCCGAGCGGATCTACCGGGTGGCCCTGGACGTCCTGGGGCTCGACCCGGACCAGGTCGTGTTCGTGGACGACCGGAAGGAGAACCTGGTCGCGGCACGGATGGTGGGCCTGCGCACCGTGCTCGCGGACGGGGCCCCGTCCGTGGCTCGGGGCCTGCGCGAGGCCGGCGTGGAGGTGGAGGGGCCGGCGGCGGAGGACGCCGCCGCGCGAGACGCGGAGAGTGCGACGCAGCGAGGAGATAGACGATGAGGATCGGACTGATCGGGCTCGGCCGCATGGGCGGGGCCATGGTGCGGCGCCTGACGAGGGACGGACACGAGGTGGTCGGCTACGACCTGGACGAGGAGCACGTCCAGGATGCGGTGGAGGCGGGCGCCCGGGGCGCCGGCTCCGTGGAGGAGCTGGTGGACGCCCTGGACGCGCCGCGCATCGTGTGGGTCATGGTCCCGCACGGCGAGCCGACGCGCAGCACGATCGAGGCGGTGCTCCCCCACCTCGAGGAGGACGACATCCTGATCGACGGCGGCAACTCCCACTACCCCGACTCCCTGGCGCACGCCAGGGTCTGCGAGGAGCGCGGGATCCGGTTCCTGGACATCGGGGTGAGCGGCGGCGTGTGGGGCCTGGAGATCGGCTACTGCATGATGATCGGGGGTCCGCACGAGGCGTTCGAGCGAGTCGAGCCGGTCCTGGCCACCCTGGCGCCCGAGGACGGCTACGCGCACGTGGGCCCGAGCGGGGCCGGGCACTTCGTGAAGATGGTCCACAACGCCATCGAGTACGCCATGCTGCAGGCGATCGGCGAGGGCTTCGAGCTCCTGGGCGGTGCCGACTGGGACCTGGACCTGGAGCAGATCGCCTCCGTGTGGCAGCACGGCTCGGTGATCCGCTGCTGGCTGCTCGAGCTCCTCGAGGACGCCTTCGAGGAGGAGGGGAACGACCTGGGCGACATCGCCCCCTACGTGGACGATTCGGGCACCGGACGGTGGACGGTGGACTTCGCGCTCGACAAGGCCATCCCGGTGCCGGCCATCTCCACGGCCCTGTTCGAGCGCTTCGACTCGCGCACGGAGGTCCGCTTCGCCTACAGAGCCATCGCCGCCCTCCGGAACCAGTTCGGCGGCCACGCCGTGCGGGAGTCGTAAGCCGATGGGGCCCGAAGGCGGGACCGCGGGGGGGAGCTTCCGGACCGCGGGGGCGGACCTGGGCGGCGTCGAGTCTCCCGAGGGGTGCGTGATGGTCATCTTCGGCGCGGCGGGGGACCTCACGCGCCGGGAGCTCATCCCGTCCCTGTACGAGCTGGCCGCCAAGGACCTCCTCCCCGACGCGTTCGCCGTGGTCGGCTACTCGCTGGGTGACTTCGACGACGAGAGCTTCCGGGAGGCCATGAAGGAGGCGGCGCGGGAGGAATGCACCTTCCGGGAGGAGACCTGGCGGCGTCTCGAGGGAGCCATCCACTTCGTGGCCGGCGACTTCGAGGCGGACCCGGAGGACGGCTACGCCGACCTGGCAGGGCGGATCCAGGACGTTCGCGAGGACCGGGGCGTCCCCGACAACGTCTTCTTCCACCTGGCCGCGCCCCCGCCCTTCTTCGGGACGATCGTCGAGCGGCTGGATGCCTGTGGCCTGGCGCGCAGCGAGGACGGCTGGCGACGCCTGGTCATCGAGAAGCCCTTCGGGGAGGACCGGGCCTCGGCCCGGGAGCTGGACCGCCGCATCCGCTCCGTGTTCGACGAGGAGCAGATCTACCGGATCGACCACTTCCTGGGGAAGGAGACCGTGCAGAACATGCTGGTCTTCCGCTTCGCCAACCCCAGCTTCGAGCCGATCTGGAACCGGAACTACATCGACCACGTCCAGATCACGGTGGCCGAGGACATCGGGATCGGGACGCGGGGCTCCTTCTACGAGGAGACCGGCGTGGTCCGGGACATGGTCCAGAACCACCTCCTCCAGCTCCTGTGCATGACGGCCATTGAGCCGCCGGTGACTTTCGACGCCTCGTCCCTACGGGACGAGACGGTCAAGGTCCTGGAGGCCGCGCAGGTCACCCCCTTCGACCCGGCGGTGGACGCCGTTCGAGGCCAGTACGGCCCCGGCGAGATGGACGGCGACGGAGTCCGGAGCTACCGGGAGGAGGACGACGTCGACCCGGAGTCGGACACGGCCACCTTCGCGGCGCTCGAGCTCACCCTGGACAACTGGCGCTGGGCCGGCGTCCCGTTCTACCTGCGCACGGGCAAGCGCATGAGCCGGAAGCTCACCGAGGTCTCGATCCAGTTCCGACCGACGCCCCACCTCATGTTCGCCGGCGACGAGGCGCGCGGGCTCTCCTCGAACGTCCTCACCTTCCGGCTCCAGCCCGAGGAGGGGATTCTCCAGACGTTCGTGGCCAAGGAGCCCGGCCCCGAGATCTCGCTCCGGCCCGTGACCATGAACTTCGGCTACGCCAGCGCCTTCGGGGTCGAGGAGCCGCCCCGGGCCTACGCGTGGCTCATCCTGGACGTCATGCAGGGCGACCAGCGCCTGTTCGCCCGCGCGGACTGGATCTACGAGGCCTGGTCCATCGTGGATCCGCTCATCGCGCACTGGGACGAGGCGGCCGCGCCCGACTTCCCCAACTACGAGGCCGGGAGCTGGGGGCCGGAGGCGGCCGACGAGCTCCTCCGCCGCGACGGACGGGGCTGGAGGGTCCTGTGACCGTGCCCGTGCCGGGATCGGTGCGGGTCCACGCGGCCGGCGCCTGGCCCGGGGCCGCCGGGCTGGCGGTCCTGGCGGCGCTGCGCGAGGCGGCCGCGGCGGGTCCGGTGAGCCTGGCGCTGGCGGGCGGGTCCACACCCGTGCCCCTCTACCGCTGGCTCGCCGCCCGGGAGGACGTCCCGTGGAGCCGGATCGACGTGTTCTTCGGCGACGAGCGCTGCGTGCCGCCCGACGACCCCGACAGCAACTACCGCACGGCCCGGAAGACGCTCCTGGGGCCAGCGGAGGTCGAGGCCGCCCGGGTGCACCGCATGCCGGCCGAGCGGGACGACCGCGAGGCCGCGGCCGCCGACTACGCGGCGCTCCTCCCGCCCCACCTGACCGTCCTCCTCCTCGGGATCGGCGAGGAGGGCCACACCGCCTCGCTCTTCCCGGGCTCCCCCGCGCTCGAGGAGCGCGAGCGCCGGGTCGTGCCGGTCACCGCTCCCGCCGATCCCCCCGAGCGCCTGACCGTGACGCCGCCGGTGCTCGAGCAGGCGGCCCGCGTGTTCGTCCTCGCCACGGGCCAGCGCAAGGCGGAGCCGGTGGCCCGGGCCCTGGAGGCCCCCTGGGCCCCGGACGTGTGCCCGGCCCAGCTGGCGCGCCGCGGGACATGGCTCCTGGACCGGGCGGCGGCCGCGCACCTCTCCCGCGACACCGTCGCCGCCGTGTCGGGCGAGGCGCCGGAGGCGCCGTGAGCATCCTGGCGGGCGACATCGGGGGGACGCACGCGCGCCTGGCCACCTTCGAGGCCGGAGAGGAGCGCCCCCGGAAGGTGCGTGAGGAGACGTGGCCGAGCCCCGAGTACGACGCGCTCCTCCCCATCCTCGAGGCCTACCTGGAGGAGGAGGACGAGCGGCCCGGATGCGCCTGCCTCGCGCTGGCCGGCCCCGTGGAGGACGGCGTGTGCCGCCTCCCCAACCTGGGCTGGGAGGTGGACGAGGCGGAGCTGTCCCGGGAGACCGGAATCGGCTCCCTCCGCCTCATCAACGACTTCGACGCGATCGGCCACGGCATCCTGGTCCTGGAGGACGACTCGCTCGCTGTCCTCCAGGAGGGCGAGGCGCTGGAGGGCGCGCCCATCGCCGTCGTGGGCGCCGGCACGGGGCTCGGCGTGGGCTACATCGACCCGGCCGCCCGGCCGCCCCGCGTCTACTCCTCCGAGGGCGGCCACGCCGACTTCGCCCCCCGGGACGAGCGCGAGTGTGAGCTGGCGCGCTTCCTGGCCGGCCGGCACGGACGCGCCTCCTGGGAACGGGTCCTCTCCGGAGAGGGGCTGGCCGACATCTACCGCTGGCTGCGCGGCCGGGACCCCTCGGCCGAGCGCGAGGCCGTGCGCGAGGAGATGGAGGAGGACGACCCGGCCGCCGTCGTCTCCCGCCACGGGCTGGCCGGGGACGACCCCCTCTCGGCCCGGGCGCTCCGGGCCTTCGTCTCGGCCTACGGCGCCCAGGCCGGGAACCTCGCCCTCACGTTCGGCGCCCGGGGGGGCGTGTTCGTGGCGGGAGGGATCGCCCCCAAGATCCTGGAGGCCCTGCGGGGCGGCCCCTTCCTGGAGGCCTTCCTGGCCAAGGGCCGCATGCGGGAGTACGTGGCCGACATCCCGGTCAGGGTCGTCCTGGACGAGGACGTGGGGCTCCTGGGCTCGGCCGCGGCGGCCGCCTCCGCGGGGAGCGCCGGCGGGGGCGCCGACGGCGGCCCCGACGCCGGTGGGGGGGATCCCGCCACGGCCGGCGGACCGTCCGCGAGCCGGGGGAGCGCGTCGTCTTGACGGACCGGGAGCCCCGCCCCGCGGCCGAGCTGCATCCGGCCTCGACGGAGGAGGGGCGCACCGTCCCCTTCCGGCGCCCCGAGGAGGGCCCCTACCCCCCGCTCCGCGACTACGCGGTGATCGGGGACTGCCACGGCTCGGCCCTGGTCTCCCGGGCGGGAAGCGTGGAATGGTGCTGCCTGGGCCGCTTCGACGCCGACCCGGCCCTCTGCCGGCTGCTGGACTGGGAGCGGGGCGGCTTCCTCGAGGTCCGGCCCGGGGGGGAGTACGGGACCGCCCGCGACTACTTGCCGGAGACGAACGTCCTGCACACCGTCTTCCGAACCGCGGAGGGCGCCTTCTCGGTGACCGACTTCATGCCGGTGGGACGGGCGCCCGGCTCGGGCGTGCACGACTACACCACGCTGCGGGCCCCCTTCTGGCTGGTGCGCGTCGTGAACGGGCTGGAGGGCTCGGTCCCGGTCCGGGTCCGCTACCGGCCCTCCGTGGACTTCGGGCGGGAGCGGCCCGAGCTGGCGGTGGACGGCCGCCGCGTGCGGTGCCCGGGCGGCCCCGAGCTGTGGGCCGAGGCATTGTGGGAAGCGCCCGACGGGCCCGACCTCGTGGAGGCGCGCTTCACGATCGACGCGGGCGAGCGGCGCCGGATCGTGCTCTCCGCAGAGCCGATCGAGGCCGAGGACGCGGCCCGCCGGACGGACCTCATGCTCGAGATCACCCGCTCGTTCTGGGAGGAGTGGTCGGGCTACTGCACCTACGAGGGTCCCTGGCGGGACGAGGTGCTCCGGAGCGCGCTGGCGCTCAAGCTCCTCACCTACGCGCCGAGCGGGGCGATCGTGGCCGCGCCCACGACCTCCCTGCCCGAATGGCCGGGAGGGGAGCGGAACTGGGATTACCGCTACTGCTGGCTCCGCGACTCCGCCTTCACCCTCGAGGCGCTCTCGGCCATCGGCTTCTCCGGCGCCGCCCGCGACTTCTCGACCTTCCTCCTCCGCGCCTGCCGGGGAACGCTGCCCCGGCTCCAGATCATGTACGGGGTCCTCGGGGAGACCGACCTGGAGGAGGAGGAGCTGGACCACCTGGCCGGCTGGCGGGGGAGCCGGCCCGTGCGCCGCGGGAACGGCGCCTACTCGCAGGAGCAGCTCGACATCTACGGCGAGGTCCTCGACTGGGCCCACCTGTACGAGCGGCTCGGAGGGCGCTTCTCCGAGCAGGGCGAGGAGTTCCTCCACTCCCTCCTCGACCACGTGGCCGAGCACTGGGAGGAGCCCGACCAGGGCATCTGGGAGATGCGCTCGGAGCCCCGCCACCACGTCTACGGAAAGATCATGAGCTGGGTGGCGGCCGACCGCATCCACCGCATGTTCGGCGACGGCCCGGCCGCGGACCTCCGCGACCGGATCCGCGACCAGGTCCTCGAGCGGGGCGTGAGCGGCGAGACCGGAGGGCTCCGGCAGTCCTACGAGGACGACGTCCCGGACGCGGCCCTCCTCATGGCGCCGGGCCTGGGCTTCCCGGCCGACGAGGAGACGCTGGACGCCACGGTGCGCTGGGTGGAGGAGCGCCTGCGGGAGGGGGACTTCGTGCGCCGGTACGTGGCCGAGGACGGCCTGGAGGGGGACGAAGGCGCGTTCCTCATCTGCAGCTTCTGGCTGGTCGACGCCCTCCTGTTCACCGGACGCGCCGACGAGGCCCGCGAGCTGTTCGAGCGGCTCCTGGAGCACTCCAACGACGTCGGCCTCTACTCCGAGGAGATCGACCCCGACTCCGGCGAGCTCCTGGGGAACTTCCCGCAGGCCTTCACCCACCTGGCCCTCGTACGCGCGGCGACCCACCTGGAGCTGCACGGGCGTGAGGGCGCGGACTCGCTGGCGGGCGTGGACGCCGATCGCGCGAGCCACATGGTGGGACCGACCCCCGGGCTCAGGACCCTGTGGAGCGCCGCCCAGCGGACCCTGCGCACGGGACGCCTGTGGTCGTCGCGCCGCTCCCTCCTCCCGGAGGGCTGGACCGCCGCCGGCGAGCCCGAGGACTGGCGCATGCCCGCCGAGGCGCTGGTGCGGAAGGGGCTGCTCTAGCTGGTGGAGGCTCTGGTCAGGCCGTGAGCGCTCCCCGGTCGCCGACGGCCCGGCCTCCTGCCTCGGGCGGCGGAGTCCGCCTCGGGCGCCGAAGGGGGCAAGCCCGCCTCAGGCGGTGAAGGCCTGCTTCACCCTCTCCCAGAAGCCGGGCTCCTTCCGTTCCGGGTCCGGCGGCATCCCCTCGGTCTCGGCCAGCCGCTCCAGGGCCTCGCGCTGCTCGGAGGTGAGGTCGCTGGGCGTCCAGACCCGGATGCGCACGATCTCGTCCCCGCGGCCCGAAGCGCGCAGCCGCGGCATGCCGCTCCCCCGCATCCTGAGCGCCTGTCCGCTCTGGATCCCGGCGGGGACGGAGAGCGTGGCGGTGCCGTCGATGGTCGGCACCTCGACCTCGGCGCCGAGCGCGGCCTGGCTGAAGGTCACCGGGAGGTCCAGGATGAGGTCGTCCCCCCGGCGCTCGAACCGCGGGTCGTCCTCGACCTCGATCACGACCAGCAGGTCCCCGCGGCGGCCGCCCCGCGGTCCCGCGTTCCCGCGGCCGCTCAGCTTCAGGACGTCGTCGGTCGACACGCCCGCCGGCACCTCGACCCGCACCTGCCGCTCGTGCCGCACGCGGCCCTCGCCCCGGCACGCCTCGCACCGGTTCCGGATCTTCTGCCCCTCCCCGCCGCAGTCCGGGCACGGACGCACGCTCACCAGCTGACCCAGCATCGAGCGCTGCACCTGCCGCACCTCGCCCGCGCCCCCGCACGTCGAGCAGGTCTCGGGGGAGGTGCCGGGCTCGGCGCCGCTCCCGTCGCAGCGCTCGCACGGATCCAGGGCCTTCACGCGGAGCGTCTTCTCCACCCCGCTCGCCGCCTGGGTGAGCTCCACGGACAGGCGGACCTTGAGGTCGCTCCCGCGGCGCGGCCCGGACCGGTTGCCGCCCCGGCGGCCGCCGCCGAACATGTCGCCGAGCCCGCCTCCTCCCATGCCGCCGAACTCGCGCATGAACATCTCGAAGGCGTCGCTGAGGTCGAAGGCGCCGCCGAAGCCCGCCCCCCGGCCGGCCCGGGCGCCCGCCCCGCCCAGGCCCGCCTCTCCGAACCGGTCGTACCGGGCGCGCTTCTCCTCGTCCCGGAGGACCTCGTAGGCCTCGGTGACCTCCTTGAAGCGCTCCCCGGCGTCCGGATCGTCGTTGCGGTCCGGGTGATACTTCATGGCGAGCTTCCGGTACGCCTTCTTGATCTGGTCCTGATCGGCGTCCCGGGTCACGCCCAGGATGTCGTAATAGTCGCTGGCCATATCGTCAGCGCCTCGCGAGGCTGGAGACGAGCGAGGAGGTCGTGTCCACCAGGGAGACGACCTTGTCGTACGCCATGCGGGTCGGTCCGATCACGCCCACGACCCCGTGCAGGGCCCCCACGCTGTACGCGGCTGTCACGATCGTGAGCTCGGAGAGCTGCGGGGTCCGGTGCTCGGCCCCGATCGTGACCTGGGGCTCGGCCGCGGCCAGCCGCTCCCCTAGCACGGACGCCAGGAGCTCCCGCTTCTCGGTGAGCTGGATGAGGGAGCGCAGGCGCTCGCCACTCGTGAACTCGGGCTGCTCGGCCAGGGCCGAGGCGCTCCCCAGGTGGATGTCCCGCCCGCCCACGACCCACTCGAAAATGTCGGGGCCGGAGCCCACGAAGATGTTGGCGAACTCCCGGGCCGCCGGGTCCTCCAGCGGGAGGTCGCGCAGCCGCTCCGACAGGGTGGCCTGGATCTCGGCCAGCGTGCTCCCCGCCAGCCGCTCGTTCAGCGCCTCGGCCACCGCGGAGAGGCTGGAAGGCGGCAGCTCCGTGGGGAGGTCCACGTACACCGTGCGGACCACGCCCGACTCGAGCGTCAGCACCAGGAGCGCCTTCTCCGAGTCCACCGGGACGAACTCCACCCGCTGCAGGGCGGCCGCGGCCAGCGCCGGGCCGACCGCCAGCCCGAGCTCGCCGGTCAGCAGGCTGAGCACCCTGGCGGCGCGCCCCACCAGGTCCTCGATCGCGCCGATTTCCCCGTCCTGGAGCTCCTTGCGGATCTGCTCGCGCTGGCTGGGCGTGACGGCGCGCCGGGCCATGAGCGCGTCCACGTAGAACCGGTAGGCCAGGTCGGTCGGGAGCCGGCCGGCCGAGGGGTGGGGCTGCGTGAGGAGCCCCTTGGCCTCGAGCTCGGCCATGGTGTTCCGCACGGTGGCCGGGGAGACCTCGAGGCCGTAGTCGCGCGCCACCACCCGGGAGCCCGTGGGCCGTGCGGTCCGGATGTAGGACTGGATGACGGCCATCAGGACGTCGCGTTCCCTGTCCGTGAGCTTCACGTCGCTCATGCGCTCCGTGGACCCTCCGCGCAGCGAGGCCGCGCCTTCCCCGTCCCCTCCGGGACGACGTCGGTCGCGGCCAACCTCGGCGTCCCCTGACGATACGCGCTCCGAGGGCGCACGTTCCAGGGGGGCGCCCGGCGCCGTCTCAACGCGAGCACCTCCCGTGCCGACGCTCGTACCGGTCGCCCGGCAGACGATCCAGGAGGCCCGCCAGCTCCATGCGGTCCAGCAGCGTGCGCCCCTCCTCGAAGCCGAGGCCCGAGGCCTCGGCCAGGTCGTCCCCGGCGCGCGCCTCGGCCTCCGCCTCGGCCCACACTCGGAGCGCGGGCTCCTCCACCCCGGCCAGGAAGGGGAGCGCCGCGCACGGGAGGCGGCCCGGTCCAGGCTCCCCGTCCGGGCCGGGGTCCCCGGAGGCTCCGGGCGCTCCCTCCCCGAGGAGCTCGAGCACGTCGTCGGCCGAGGTGATCGGCGCCGCCCCATCCCGGAGGAGGTCGTGCACGCCCTCGCTGACCGCCGGACCCACCGGGCCGGGCACCGCCCCCACCTCCCGGTTCAGGTCCAGGGCGTGCTCCACCGTGAGGAGGGCCCCGCTCTTCGGCCCCGCCTGCACCACGACCACGAGGTCGGCCAGCGCCGCGATGATGCGGTTCCGCCGCGGGAAGAGGCCCGCTTCGGGCCGCGTCCCCGGCGGGAACTCGCTCACGAGGACGCCCCGCTCCCGGAGGTCGCGGAACAGGGCGCGGTGGACGGACGGGTACTCGACGTCGACGCCGCCCGCCACGACCCCGACCGTCGAGCCCCCCGCCTCGAGCGCGGCGCGATGGGCGGCGCCGTCGATCCCCCGGGCCATGCCGCTCACCACCCACCATCCGGCCGCGGCGAGCGCTCCGGCCAGGTCCCGGGTCACGCGGCGGCCGTACTGGGTCGAGCGCCGGGTTCCGACGATGGCCACGGCCCGCGCCTCCGGGAGGCCCAGCGGACCGGTCAGGTAGAGGACGAGGGGTGGGTGGTGGAGGTGGCCGAGGCGCTCGGGATAGCCGGGCCCGCCGTAGCGGACGACCCGCACGCCGGCCGCCTCCAGCCCGGAGAGCCGGGTCCCGGGGACCGGCCGGAGCCCCGCCAGCCCGTCCGCCACGGGCCGCGTGAGGCCGAGCCCGCGCAGGCCGGCCCCGCCCGAGCGCCCGAGCGCCTCCAGGAGGGCCAGCGGGGAGCCAAACCTGTCCAGGAGGGCGCGGCCGCGGGCCGGCCCCAGGCCCTCGACCCCGGCCAGGGCGAGCGCCGCCCGCAGCTCGGCCCGCTCGGAGCCGGCGGCGGGGCCCCGGGGTGCCGGCCCCCGGGCCTCCCGGGACGCCGCGGCCGCCCGCGCCGACGCCGGACCCGGCGGGCCGTCTAGGGCGTCCACTCCTCGAGCTCCGGGAACGGCTGTCCGCCCTCCCCCGCTTCGCCGGACCTCTCCTTCTCCTCGCGCACGCGGCTCCACAGCGCCTCGGCCAGCTCGTCCAGGCCCCGTCCGCTCACCGAGGAGATCGTGAAGGTCCCCCACGCCGCGGAAGCCTGGACCTCTGGCGGCTCCTCGTCCCCGGCCAGGAGGTCGGCCTTGGTGAGGACGAGGCAGTGGGGGATCCGCGCCAGGGCGGGCTGGTGCCCCTCCAGCTCCTTCCGGAGCATCGCGTACGCGTGGCCCGGATCCGGCGCGTCGACCGGGACGAGCACCGCCAGGGTCCGCGTCCGCTCGATGTGGCGCAGGAACCGGGTGCCGAGCCCCTTCCCCTCGTGCGCGCCCTCGATGAGGCCCGGGATGTCCGCCACCACGAACGACCGCGTCCCGGAGAGCTGCACCACGCCCAGGCCGGGCTCCAGCGTGGTGAAGGGGTAGGCCGCCACCTTGGGCCGCGCCGCCGAGAGGCGCGAGAGGAGCGTCGACTTGCCCGCGTTCGGCTCGCCGACGAGCCCCACGTCCGCGATGAGCTTGAGCTCGAGGACCATCCGCCGGTGCTCGCCGGGCTCCCCCGGCTCCCGCTCGCGGGGCGCCTGCCGCGTGGAGGTGGCGAACGCAGCGTTCCCGCGGCCGCCCTTTCCGCCCCGGGCCACGACCAGGCGGTCGCCGGAGTCGAGGAGCTCCCTCAGCCGCCCGCCGTCGGCGTCCAGGACGACCGTTCCGGGCGGGACGGGGAGCACCAGGTCGTCCCCGTCCGCCCCGGTCTTGTCGGAGCCGCCGCCGTGCCCGCCCCGCTCGGCCCGGTAGGTGTTCCGATAGCGGAAGTCGAGCAGGGTGTCCATGTTCGGGTCGGCCACGAGGACCACGTCCCCGCCGTTCCCGCCGTCGCCGCCCGAGGGCCCGCCCCGCGGGACGCCCTTCTCTCGCCGGAACGCCAGGGCGCCGTTTCCGCCCGCGCCCCCCTCGACCTCGATCTCGGCCCGATCGACGAACATGGAGCTCCCGCTGCAGCCGGAGTATCTCGCGCTTCCTCGTCGCTCGCCGTGCGGCGTCCTCGCGTCTCGCTGCTCGGCGCCCTCTGATCCCGCTACCCGGCGCCCTCGCGCCTCGCCTCGCGCGCCGCCGAGCGCCGGACCCGCTCCCACACGGCCTCGAGCTCCTCGCGCAGGCCCGGGTCGGCGACCCGCCCCAGACCGATCGCAAGGGCGACGCCGACGTCCGCCTCGCGGGCTCCGGCCCGAAGGGCGCCCCGCAGGTGCGAGTGGAGCTGCGGGCCCCGCCCCGCCGCGGCGAGCAGGGCCACGATGCACAGCTCACGCCCGGCCAGCTCCAGCCCCGGCCGGCCCAGGACCTTCCCGTAGCCCTCTCGGATCATCCAGCGGTCCAGGTCGGGGTGGAGCCTCCGGACGTTCTGGCGCAGCCGCTCGTACAGGGGGCCGTACACGACCCGGCACACCTCTTCGCCCCGCTCCCGGGCGCGTCCGACCGCGGCCACCGGGTCGGGCGCCCCGTCCGCCGGGGGCTCGCCGGTCCTCTCCCGCCATGCGGACATGGCCGTCAGGGCCGCCGGGAACCCCACGAACAGGTACGTCTGGAGGAGCGCCTCCTCGACCGCGCGGGCCTCCAGCTCACCTTCCTCGGCCGAGCGAGCCGCCCGCTCCACGCACCGCCGGAGGTCGGCGTCTCCTCCGCCCCCGACGGCGGCCGACAGCTCGCACAGGAGCTCCCGCCCGACGGACAGGCCCGCGCCGTGGGCCTCGCGCTCCCCTGGACCGCCCGCCTTCCCGGTACCGCCCGCGTCCCCGGGGCCTCCCGCCTCCCCGGTTCCGTCCCCGATCACGGACCTCCCGCGACGGCCTGGGGGGTCGGCTCCATCTCGGGAAGGAGGCGGCCCACCTCCGTCCCGGCCACGTTGAGGACCGGCGGGCTCCTGAGCTCCCCGAGCCGCTCGAGCTCCCCGGGCTCCAGGAGCTCGGCCGCATCGAGGGCCGCCACCAGCGCGGGCGGGGCCGCCCGGCCCGAGCCGTCGACCACCTTGAGGGCCACGCCCCATCCCTCCCGCGGGGCGGCCGCGCAGAACACGCCCTCGGCGCCCTCCTTGGCCAGCACGCGCCCCCCGGTCGCCTCCATGATCAGGGTCGTGGGCCGGCCGGAGCCCGACACGAGGGTCGGGTGAGCCGTCATCGCCCCGACAATCCCGGCGGGCGCCGGCTCGCCCGCGGCGGCCGCCCGCCCGAGTCGCGCATAGGCCCTGGCCATCTGCCGCAGCGACAGGTAGGCGGTCGGCACGCCGCACCCGTCCCGCCCCCACGCCACCCCCTCCGGATCCACGTCCAGCCAAGGCGCCAGGCCCTCCCGGATCCGGACCTGGACGGGATGGTCGCGCTCGATGTAGCCGCCGGTGGCCCAGCCGTGGTGCACGGCCAGGGCCAGCATCCCCGCGTGCTTCCCCGAGCAGTTGTTGTGGAGCGGCCCGTAGCTCTCCCCGCGGCGCACTACGTCCCGCGCCGCCCCGGCGTCGTACGGGGCGTGCGTCCCGCACTCGAGGTCCGAGGCGTCTAGGCCGGCCCGCTCCAGGATCGACGCCGCCAGCCGCACGTGCTCGGGGGTCCCGGCGTGCGAGGCGGCGCACAGCGCCAGCTCCCGGGGCCCGAGCCCGAGGGCCTCGTCGACGCCGTCCTCGACCAGCGGGAGCGCCTGGAACGGCTTGAAGCTCGAGCGCCAGAAGGCCAGGCGCGACGCGTCGCCGAACTGGATCTCCTCGCCCGGCGAATGCCCCACGATGACGGCGTGGACCCGGTGCTCCGACTCGGCCTCGCCCGCCCGGAGGACGCGGACCCGGCCGGCCCGCCCGCTCACGCCGCGCTCCGGGCCTGGCGGGCGCGGCCGCGCAGGACGAGCGACACGCCGGCCAGGAGCGCCACGGCCCCGAGCGCGGAGCCGGCCGGCGGCACCTCGTCCGGCCCGAGGACCAGGACGGCGATGAGCGTCGCGGTGAGGGGTTCGAGCAGCATCACGAGGCTCACAACATAGGCCCTGACGTGCCCCAGCGCCCAGTTGAAGCTCGTGTGCCCCAGGAGCATGGGGCCGGCGGCCATCCCCACGAAGCACAGCCAGGCCGCGGCCGAATACCCCGTGAGGGCCGCGTTCGAGACCCCCGCGCCGGCCAGCGCGACGACGGCCGCCGCCACGTACACGGGCGCGACGTACGCCCACAGGCCGAGGCGGGAGCGGAGCCTCCGGCCGAGGACGAAGTAGAGGGCCGCCGCGACCGCCGCGACGAGCGCCAGGAGGTCCCCACGCAGCGCGCCCACGGCCGCCCCCGTGTCCGACCAGCCGACCATCGCGGAGCCCGCCGCGGCGACCACGATCCCGGCCCACTCGCCCGCCGCCGGCCTCTCGCCGAGCCACAGGGCCGAGAGCACGGCCACGAACACCGGCGTCGCCGAGACGAGGACGGTGGCGCTGGCCACGCTCGTGGAGCGGACCGCCGCGAACCACAGGACCAGGTGGAGGCCCAGGCACACGCCCGAGGCCGCCAGGTCCCGCCAGTCGCGGAGCGAGAGGCGCGCGAGGGACCGGCGGGACCCGGAGCGCAGCGCCAGGGGGACGGCCAGCCCCAGCGAGAAGAGGACGCGCCACCAGGCCGACACGGGCGCCGGCGCGCCGGCCAGGCGCACGAGCACGGCCGACCACGACACGCCGAACAGCCCGAGCGCCAGGGCCGGGCTCGCCCGCAGCACTCCGCCGCGGTCGGCCCCGGCGTCGCTCACCGGCTCCGTCCCCGCGCCGCCCGGCCTCGTCCCGCCTCGGGCGTCCTCACGGATCCTCGCCGCTCCTCGCGCTTTCTCCGCCGCCCTCCAGACGCGCCAGCGCCCTCGCCGACGCGCTCCCCGGGAGCGCGTCGTCGCCCAGGCGGTCCAGCCCGGCGGGGTCGTCCACGTCGTACCAGGAGGGGAGCTCCCGCACCGGCAGGTCGAGCGCCGCGGCCCGGCGGCGCGTGGCCGCGAGCAGGCGGGGAGTCGACCAAGGCAGGCCCCGGAACAGCCCGGCGGCGCGTGGCCACGCCGCCCGGGTCAGGCCGATCCCCCAGTAGCCGCCGTCCGGGGTGGGCCCCAGCCGGACCTCGGGCTCCGGGCCGCCCGAGAACGCCGCGCGCAGGTGGCCCGCCGGAAGGGTCGGGTGATCGCTCCCCACCGCCAGGGCGCGCCCGGCCCCCTCTTCGAATGCGGTCCCGAAGGCCCCGAGCAGCCGGTCGCCGAGGTCGGCTCCCTCCTGCCATCGCAGACGGAAATCGGGATGGCGCGCGCGGAAGTAGTCCGCCGCACCCGGCCGGCGCGGGACCCACATCTCGCGCTCCATCCCCTCCAGGGCGCGGGCCGTGGCGCACACGTCGTCGAGGAAGGCACGGTAGAGCTCGGCGGCGCCGTCCTCGCCCAGGCGGGGGGCGAGCCGCGTCTTGGCCCGGCCCGGCTCGGGCAGGCGCGCGAAGAGGAGGAGCCGGTCCGGCCCGCCGCACGCTCCCGGGCCGGACGTCGGGGCCGGGGTCAGCCTCCGGACTTCGTCTGGATGACCAGCACCCCGTTCTGGGCGCCGGTCCCGAACCGTGAGGCGGCCTCGGAGGGACGGAGGATCTGGATGCGCCGGATGTTCTGGACCTCGATGGAGCGGAGGACGTCGACGACGCCGGAGCTGGTCCGGGCCCCGTTCAGGACCAGGAGCATGGCCCGGCCGCCGCCCGCCGACCCGAGCGAGGTCTCCCCCCGCGCCGCGCTCAGCACCACGTCCTGGCTCCCCACGTCGACCAGGTGGTTGTGGGTCAGGACCTCGTAGGCCGTGCTGAACGTGGTCCCCCGGAGATCGTCCGCGGTGATCACGCTTCCCTGGACCGAGCCGCCACCGGTGCGGCCCGCTCCGCTGGCGCAGGCCGCCAGCCACACGGCGGCCAGGGCCACGGCTCCGGCGAGTCGTCGGTGCATGGGCGTCCTCCGCGCTGGTGGTGTGGACCCGGGGGCCCGGAACGCCGCGCCCTCCGCCGCCGGTCCGCGGCGGACGGCGCCGGCGGCGTCAGTGCCCGCTCGTCCTGGAGGCGGTCCCGGCCCCGCTCTTCGTCCCCTCCGCCCCGACCAGGGCGAACAGCTCCTGCGGCGAGCTCGCCCGCGTCAGGAGCGCGACCGAGCGCTGGACCTGGTCCTCCATGCTCAGGCGGCGCTGGAGACGCGCTACCTCGCCGAAGGCGGCGTTGGCCACCTGCACGCCCAGAAGGTAGTCGACGTAGGGACGCGAGTCGTCGAACAGCGTCCGGTCGACCGGCCCGCCGGCCTTGTCGGCGAGCTCCTTGTAGAACGCGTCCCGCATCGCCCCATCGACCTGGAAGGCGCGCGAGAGCTTCGGGTGGCCGTTGGACCACTCCACGCCGAATCGGAACGCGGCGTCCGCCAGCGACACGCCCTGCTTGGCCAGGGTCGTGCGCAGGAGCTGCTCCCGCGTGGTCAGCGTGTCTGGCGCGATGATGAGGTCGGGCGTGATCCCGCCGCCGCCGTAGACCACCCGTCCGTCGTCGGTGTGGTAGGTCTCCCGATCGGCGGTGTCGGGCGCGACCCGGACCGGCTCGCCCGTCATCGAGACCGCGCTCGCCTCGAGCTGGTCGAGGGCGGCCTGATCCCCGTGGGGCCTCTGGATGGAGCGGCCCACGGGCGTGTACCAGCGCCCGGTGGTGAGCTTGAGGTGGTTGTCCCCCGGGAGGTTGAACAGGGACTGCACGAGCCCCTTCCCGAAGGTCGTCGTCCCGACGATGAGCGCACGGTCGTGGTCCTGGAGGGCGCCCGAGACGATCTCGGCCGCGCTGGCCGTGAAGCCGTCCACGAGCACGACCACCGGGAGGCCCGGATACTCGTCGGGCTCGCTGGCCCTGTAGGTCTCGTTCTCCGAGTCCACCCGGGAGCGGGTGCTCACCACGGCCGCGTCCTTTGGCAGCCACAGGTCCGCCACGGACACCCCCTCCTCGAGGAGGCCACCCGGGTTGCCCCGCAGGTCGAACACCAGCCGCGAGGCCCCGACGCCACGCAGGCTGTCGATCGCGGTCTGGAGCTCGCTCCGGGCCTGCCGGCTGAACTGCTCGAGCCGCACGTAGCCGACGTCCTTGTCGAGCATGAACGCCTTGACCGCGACCACGTGGATCTTCCGGCGCTCGATCGTGAACTGGAGGGGCTTGTCGACGCCCACCCGGGCGATCGTGATCGTCACCTCGCTCCCCTGCGGACCGCGCAGGTGGTCGACGGCGTCGTTGGTGCTCCAGCCACGGGCCGACTCGCCCTCGACGCCCACGATGCGGTCCCCGGCCTGGAGCCCCTCGGACTCCGCGGGAGAGTTGGAGATCACGTTGACCACCGTGATCCAGTCCCCCTGCTTGTCGATCCGGATCCCGAGCCCCCCGTAGTTCCCGGTGGTGCTCAGCTCCAGGTCCTTCCAGTCCGCCGAGTCGAGGAAGACGCTGTAGGGGTCGTGGAGCTCCTCCAGCATGCCGTCGATGGCCATCTGGTAGAGCTTGCCGGGGTCGATCTTGTCGACGTAGCGCTCCGCCACGATGCGGTGCACCTGCTCGAGCATCTTGGCCTTGAAGAACACGTCGTCCTGCCCGGACATGCCCGCCTGCAGGAGCCAGCCGCCGCTCGTGAGCGCCACGAGGCCGACCACGAGGGCGGGGATCCACGATCGCTTGAGCTTCATGCGTCCTCCACTGGGTCCGACGTGCCGGGTTCGGTCTTTCCAATGACACCCGGTCCGAGTCCGAATGTTTCCCCTCTCACGCGCCTCCCCCCGGGAAGCGCCGCGGCCAGCGCTCCGCCAGGGCGGCCCAGATGCGGTCGGCCACCTCTTCCGGGGCGCCCCCTCCATCGATCGCCAGAACGCCGGGCTCCTCGCGCGCCAGCCGGCGGTAGGCACGGTCGACCTCGGCGTGGAAGGAGGCGTCCTCGCGCTCCATCCGGTCCGTCGGCCCGTCGGCCCTCCGGCGGACCGCCTCCTCCCCGTCCACGAGCAGGAGGAGCGTCGCGTCGGGCCGGCGTCCCCCGGTGGCCCAGGCGTTCAGCTCCCGCACGCGCTCGAGGCCCAGCCCGCGGGCCACTCCCTGGTAGGCGAAGGTGGAGAGCTCGTAGCGGTCGGCCAGGACGACCTCCCCGGCCTCGAGGGCCGGCTCGACCACGCGGCGCACGAACTCCGCGCGCGCCGCCAGCATGAGGAGGAGCTCGGCCTCGGGCGTGGGGTCGAGGTCGGGGTCGAGGACGAGGCCACGGATGGCCTCGCCGACCGGGCTCCCGCCCGGCTCGCGGACCCTGCGGACGCTCGCGCCGGCCGCCTCGAGGCGCGCCGCCAGCCGCCGCTGCTGGGTGGTCTTACCCGCGCCCTCGACCCCCTCGAAGACGATGAGCAGGCCCGGGGACTCCGGGCTCACGGGCTCCCCAACGCCGTCGGGCGGCCGGGCCCGGTGCCCGCGGGCCCGGCCGCCGGGCACGCGGGCACGCGGTCACTCCTCCTCGCCGTAGTACTCCATGCCCAGGTGGGTGAGCTGCTCCTCCCCCATGAGCCAGCGGAGCGTGTTCTTGAGCTTCCAGTGCTGGATGAAGAGGTCGTGCTCGGGGTAGAGACCCTCGGCCACCTGGGGGCTCTTGAAGTAGAAGGAGAGCCACTCCTGGATCCCGGTCAGGCCCGCCCGGACGGCCAGGTCCAGGAAGAGGGCCAGGTCCAGGACGATGGGCGCCGCCAGGATCGAGTCCTTGCACAGGAAGTCGACCTTGATCTGCATCGGGTAGCCCATCCACCCGAAGATGTCGATGTTGTCCCAGCCCTCCTTGTCGTCGCCCCGCGGAGGGTAGTAGTTGATCCTGACCTTGTGGTAGAAGTCCCCGTACAGCTCACCGTACATGTCGGGCTGGAGGATGTAGTCCAGCACCCCGAGCTTGGACTCCTCCTTGGTCTTGAAGCTCTCCGGGTCGTCCAGGACCGCCCCGTCCCGGTTCCCGAGGATGTTGGTCGAGAACCACCCCCGCAGGCCCAGCATGCGCGCCTTGAGCCCGGGCGCGATGATCGTCTTCATGAGGGTCTGGCCGGTCTTGAAGTCCTTCCCCGCGATCGGCAGCCCCCGGTCGGCCGCCAGCGCGGTCAGCGCCGGGACGTCCACCGTGAGGTTCGGGGCCCCGTTGGCGAAGGGCACGCCCTCCTGGAGCGCCGCGTACGCGTAGATCATCGACGGCGCGATCGCGTCGTCGTTCTCGCTCATCGCCTGCTCGAAGCTCTCCAGCGTGGCGTGGACCTGGTGCGGACGCAGGTAGACCTCCGTCGAGGCGCACCAGATCATCACGAGCCGGTCGCACCCGTGCTCCTTCTTGAAGTCCCGGATGTCCTGCCGGAGCTGCTCGGCCAGCTCCATCTTGTCGGCGCCCTGCTTGACGTTCTCCCCGTCCAGCCGCTTCACGTAGCGCTTGTCGAACACGGCCGGCATCGGGCGGATGGTGCGGAGGAAGTCCCCCACCACCTCGAGGTCCTCGTGGTCGAGCACGCCCGCCACCTTTGCCGAGTCGTACGCGTCGTCGGGGATCGGGTCCCACGCCCCGAACACGATGTCGTCGAGGTCGGCGAGGGGGACGAAGTCCCGGATGAGGGGCGCGCGCTCCTCGGTGCGCTTCCCCAGCCGGATCGTGTTCATCTGCGTCAGGGAGCCGATCGGACGGCTCTTCCCGCGCCGCACCGCCTCCACCCCCGCGATGAAGGTCGTGGAGACCGCTCCCAGCCCCACCAGGAGGACGCCGAGCTTGCCCTTCGCCGGCTCCACGTCCCTCGCCCGTCGCTCTCGCTTGCGTGCCGTATCTTCCATGTCCTCGTCATCCGCTCCAGGGCGCCCCGGCGGGCCCGCGGGCCCGCGACGCGCGCTTCAGAAAATCGCAGCCGGCGCCGCCCTGCGGCACCGCGCTCTCAGTTCGATGCTCCCCGCTCTCCGGCCTGCACCTCGTGGTCGCGCGTGTACCGCCACACCCACACGATGCGCTGCAGGGAGGTGAAGTTCGTGAGGACCGCCAGGAGGATGATGACCCCCTTCAGGACCACGCCCTGCCCCCGCTCGCCGAACGCCAGGGCGGCCGTCCCGATCAGGATCACCCGCTCGGCCCGCTGCATGAGTCCGACCGAGCACGGGATGCCCAGCCCCTCCGCGCGGGCTCTCGTGTAGCTGATCATCACGGAGCCGGCCATCGCGAGCATGACCGCGTAGATCATGCCCACGTCCCCGAGCGCCAGCCGGTAGTCGTTGTACAGGGACAGCAGCCCCAGGTACACGATGATCTCCG
>Ga0209918_1000650_pt1 | contig 21946 bp, 19 predicted proteins | sample SalPonD_shore_MG_FD_185712 | JGI IMG/M metagenome (GOLD analysis project Ga0209918, IMG submission 185712) | Salt pond soil microbial communities from South San Francisco under conditions of wetland restoration - Salt Pond MetaG... | ecosystem: Environmental > Aquatic > Marine > Intertidal zone...
GTCGACGATGGGGATGACGCGATCATAGGCCATGCGAGTGGGACCGATGACGCCGAGCACCCCCACGACATCGCCGTCGACCTCGTAGGGGGCGGTCACCAGCGAGCAGGCGTCCAGCACGTCGTAGCCGGACTCCTCGCCGATGAATATCTGCACGCGCTGTGCGTTGAGCGCCTGGTCGAGCAGCTGCAGCAGGTCCCGCTTGGAGTTGAAGGCCTCGAAGAGCTGTCGCAACTTGTCGATGTCACTCATCTCGGCGTAGCTCATCAGGTTGGTCTGGCCCGAGACCACGAAGTCGTCGTGCCCGGAGACCGGCGTGAAGACCTGGTTGGCCATCTCGATGGCCGTCAGCATGATGCGGTTGACCCCCTCGCGCGCCTCGCGCATGCCGCTCAGCACCTCCTCGCGCACGCGGTGCAGATCCCGCCCGGCAAACTCGCGGTTGAGGTAATTGGCGACCTGCTGGAGCTCGGCGGCGCTGTAGTTGCGGGGTGTCTGTATGATCCGGTTCTGGACATCGTGCTCGTTGACCACGAGGATGACGAGCACGCGATTGGCCGACAGCGGCAGGAACTCCACGTGGCGCAGTGTCAGGCTCTCGCGCTTGGGCACCATCACCACGCCGGCCAGGCGCGTGACGTCCGAGAGCAGCCCGCTGGCCGAGGTCAGCAACTCCTCGGAGTCCGCGCCCGAGCTGAGCTGAAGCTGCAGGCGCGAGACATCGATCCGCGGCAGCGGCTCGATGGTCAGCAGCGTGTCGACGAACAGGCGGTAGCCCTGCGCCGTGGGGATGCGTCCGGCCGAGGTATGGGGCGCGCGCAGCAGGCCCATTTCCTCGAGGTCGGACATGACGTTTCGCACGGTCGCCGGACTGAGGTCCAGACCGGCGTCTCGGGCCAGCGTGCGCGAACCCACCGGCTGGCCCTCGCGGATATAGCGCTCAACCAGCGCCTTGAGCAGGCGCTGGGCGCGTTCGTTGATGACGGATTCCGTTGCCACAGCCATCTCTCACCTGCAACAGTGGTACTACGTCGCGGTCTGTTTGGGCTGCCGTCGGCGACGGCGCCTCTGCTTGGCACTCTAGCATGCAGAGTGCTAAGAGAAAAGTCAGCGCCGCGCGAGCGGCTCGAGCCCTGCCGCAGCGGCGTCGGGCGGTGCGGCGCGCTCGGTTGGCGGGGTCGCACCAACATGCTAAGTTTGCGCCGGATCGGAGAAAAATATGCCCAACGCGTTCAAGACCATCGGGTTAATAGGAAAGTTCGGCGACCCCGGCGTGGGCGACACCCTCGCACAGATCGCGCAATTTCTGCGCGAAGGCGAACGCGAGGTCCTGCTCGATGAGACGACCGCCGAGGTGCTGCCCAACCACGGTCTGACCACCGCCAGCCGCCACGATATCGGCCAGCGCTGCGACCTGGTGATCATCGTCGGCGGCGACGGCACCCTGCTCAACGCCGCACGTACCCTGGCCAAGCAAGACGTACCGCTGCTGGGCATCAACCTGGGGCGGCTGGGGTTTCTGGTCGACATCTCGCCCGAAGAGATGACCGCCCGCCTGCAGGATATCCTCGCCGGGGATTATCAGGAAGAACACCGCATCCTGCTGCACACCACCATCCACCATGAGGGCGAAGAGGTCAGCGAATCGGAGGCCTTCAACGACGTCGTGGTCCACAAGTGGGAAGTGGCGCGCATGATCGAGGTCGAAACCTACATCGACGGCCAATACCTCACCACCATGCGCTCGGACGGTCTCATCGTCTCGACCCCGACGGGCTCGACCGCCTATGCCCTGTCCGGCGGCGGACCCATCCTGCACCCGACGCTCGACGCCATGGTGCTGGTGCCCATCTGTCCGCATACCATGAGCAACCGGCCCATCGTCATCGACGGCGAGAGCACCGTGGAGATCGTGGTCAGCGACAGCCCCCACTCCCACGCGCAGGTGACCTGCGACGGGCAGATCAACCTGGGCCTGGTCTCCGGCGATCGCATCCTCATCCGCAAGCACGACAACGTCGTGCGGCTCATCCATCCGCCGGGCCACGATCATTTCAATATTCTGCGCGCCAAGCTGCACTGGGGGGAGAAGCTGTGAGCGTCCCGGCGCGCCGCGCCTTGCGACGGTGGAGCGGCCCATGCTGAGCCACATCCACGTGCGCAACTTCGCCATCGTGACCCAGCTGGAGCTGGACTTCGGACCGGGCCTGACGGTGCTCACCGGCGAGACCGGTGCGGGCAAATCCATCCTGCTCGACGCCCTGGGCCTGGCCCTGGGAGACCGCGCCGCGAGCGAACTCATCCGCCACGGCGAGGACCGGGCCGAGATCAGCGTCAGCTTCGACGTGACCGACGTGCCCGAGGCGAAGGCCTGGCTGGCCGAGCGCGAGCTCGACGCCGACGGAGAGTGCATTATCCGGCGCACCATCAACCGCAACGGACCGTCCAAGGCCTACGTCAACGGCCAGCCCAGCCCGGTCCAGGCCCTGCGCGAGCTCGGCGAGATGCTCGTCGACCTGCACGGCCAGCACGAGCACCAGTCGCTGCTCAAGCGCGACGTGCAGCGCCAGCTCCTGGACGACTATGCCGGTCACGGCGAGTTGCTGGCCCGCCTCGGCGAGGTCTACCGCGAGTGGAAGACACAGCGCGAGGAGCTGGACCGGCTCAGCGGCGCCAAGGCCGACCGCGAGGCGCGCCTGGACCTGCTGCGCTTCCAGGTCGAGGAGCTCGAGGCGCTGGACCTCGGCGCCGACGAGCTGACCCAGCTCGACCACGAACACGCCCGCCTGGCCAACGCCTCGAGGCTGGTCGAAGGCGGCCAGCGGGCCCTCGATGCCCTGTACGAGGCCGATGACGCCTCGGTCAGCAGTCTGCTCGGCCATTGCAGCAGCGAGCTCGAGGAGCTGGCCCGCCTGGACACTGACCTCGACGCCGTGACCCAGCTGCTCTCCGAGGCCGGCATTCAGGTACGCGAGGCGGTCAGCGAGCTGCGCCACTACCTCGACCGTCTGGAAATGGACCCCCAGCGCCTGACCTGGCTCGAACAGCGCCTGGCGGCGATCCACGAGCTGGCCCGCAAGCACCGCGTCGGCCCACAGGAGCTGCCCGGGCTGCTGCCCCGGCTGAGCGAGGAGCTGTCCGAGCTGGAGGATGCCGATATCCGCCTCGAGCGTCTGGAGGCCGACATCGCCCGCCTGGCCGACCAGTACCGCGAGCTCGCCGGCCGGCTCAGCGCCGGGCGCAAAAAGGCCGCCGCCAGGCTCGCCAAGGCCGTCACCGAACGTATGCAGGAGCTCGGCATGGAAGGAGGGCGCTTCGACATCACGCTCGAACCCCAACCCGAGGGGCGGTTCAGCGCGCAAGGGCTGGAACGGATCGAATACATCGTCAGCGCCAATCCCGGCCAGCCGCTCAAGCCGCTGAGCAAGGTCGCCTCCGGCGGCGAGCTCTCGCGCATCGGTCTGGCCATCCTGGTCATCACCGCCCAGAACGCACGTATCCCGACTCTGGTCTTCGACGAAGTGGATGTGGGCATCGGCGGACGCGTGGCGGAGATCGTCGGCCTGCAGCTGCGGTCCCTGGGCGGGGCCCGCCAGGTCGTGTGCGTGACCCACCTGCCGCAGGTGGCCGCACTCGGCCACCATCACCTGCAGGTAAGCAAGGAATCGGCCAAGGAAACGACGGTCACGCGCATCATCCCCCTGTCCGAGCAGGAGCGTATCGACGAGGTCGCCCGCATGCTCGGCGGCATCGAGATCACCCAGCAGACCCTGTCGCACGCCCGCGAGATGATCGAACGGGCCCAAATCAGCTGACAAGGCATGAGCTGACGGGGTCGGCAGACGACCGGCGCGTTTATGACTCGGAGGATTTCCGGCAGTCGGGACAGATGCCGTAGATATAGAGCGAGTGGTCGGTGATCTCGTAGCCGGCTTCTTCGGCAATGCGCCGCTGGCGCTCTTCGATGACCTCGTCGACGAACTCGTCCACCCGGCCGCACTTGACGCACAGGATGTGGTCGTGGTGCGAGCCCTGGTTGAGCTCGAACACCGAGTGCCCGCCCTCGAAATGATGGCGGCTGACCAGACCCGCCGCCTCGAACTGGGTCAACACACGATAGACGGTGGCCAAACCGACTTCCTCGCCCGACTCCAGCAGCGCCTTGTATACGTCCTCGGCACTCATGTGCCGCGTCTCGCTGCTCTCCAGAATGCTGAGTATCTTCAGACGCGGCAGGGTGGCCTTGAGGCCGGCCTTTTTCAGGTCCTGACTTTCCACTGCTCCCCCTTCGTGTATTTCGTCGGGCCCTTGCGGTATCATGCGGGGCGCCAACGCAACCCACGGACCAAGCCAATCAGATGCAAAAGCTTCTCATTTTCACGCTGTCGATTGCAAGTCTGGCCCTGAGCGGCTGCTCGGTCTACCACCTCGACATCCAACAGGGTAATGTCATCGAGCCCAAGCAGCTGGCGCTGCTCCAGCCCGGGATGGACAAGAAGAAGGTGCAGTTCATCATGGGCACCCCGCTGCTCAGGGACCCCTTCCACCCGAACCGCTGGGACTACGTCTACACGATGGAGCGCAACGGCCAGCCGCGCCGCGAACAGCGGGTGACGCTGATCTTCGACGGCGACCGCCTCGTCCATATCGACAAACATCTCAACCCGGCTGTCAAACCACCCCAGGATGTGGTCGACACCGAGAGCAGCGGCGAGTCCGGGGGCGATGCAACGGGCGGCGCTGACCACGACAGCGACGCCGACTAGCCGGCTGTTGAAAACGACCGCGACGTCGCGTCGGCGGCGCTGCGCGCTGTCCCTGGCGCACGCGCCTAGCTGTCTCCACCGCCCTTCTTGGTCTTCTTGCCCGCCGCCGCGCGCTGCTTGCGAACCTCCTTGGGGTCTGCGATGAGCGGGCGATAGATTTCGACCCTGTCCTGGGCCCGCAGCGGCGTGTCGAGCTTGGTCAGCTTGCCGAACACGCCGACCTGATTCTTGGCCAGATCGATCTCGGGGAAGGCCTCCAGGATGCCCGAGCGGCGCAGCGCCTGCTCGACCGTCGTACCCGGCTCGACCTCCAGGGCAATGAGCTCCTGGACGTCGGGCCGCGCGTAGGCCACCTCGACCTTGATCAGTGCCGGTTTGGATTCGGACTCAGCCATGGATTTCCTTGGCTCGTTTGATAAAGGCATCGACCAGGCTGTTGGCGATCTGCGTGAACAAGGGACCGACCGTCATCCCCAACAACCTGTTGGAGAACTCGAACTCCATGTCCAGGGAGACGCGACAGCCCTCCTCGCCCAGTCCGTCGAAGCGCCAGTAGCCCTCCAGGTGCTTGAACGGGCCCTCCACCAGACGCATTTCGATCATCTTACCGTACTGCAGACGATTGACGGTCGTGAACGACTTGTGCAGCCCGGAGTGGGCAATCTCGATACTGGCACGCACTTCGTCATCGCTGCGGGACAACTCCCGGCTGCTGCGGCACCAAGGCAGAAATTCCGAATAGGCGTCGATATCATCGACGAGCCCGTACATCTGCTCGGCGGTATAGGGCACCAGCGCGCTCTTGCGTATGGTCGTCACTGCTATGGCCTGTCAGATACGTGCGGGATTGCCCTTAGATAATCCCGACCAGGTTCATGAATACGATGGCCACCGCCACGGGCGAGACGTAGCGAACCACGAACCGCCACGTCCGATAGACCCAGCTCTCGCCCGCGCCGATCTCATCGCGGGTCGAGGCCCGGGTCATGAACCAGCCGGCAAACAGGGCGATGAAAAAGCCTCCGAGCGGCAGCATGATATTGGCCGTGAGGTAGTCGAGCAAGTCGAACAGCGTCTTGTCCTTGAACAACGGAATGAAAGACAAGGGGTGATCGGTCTGCCAGATGTTGAAGGAGAATACCGTCGCCAGCCCCAGCACCCAGCAGGCCGCGCCGATGATGAGCGTGGCGTTGGTGCGGCTGACACCGAGGTTCTCCACCAGGTAGGCAACGGCGGGCTCGATCAGCGAAATGCTCGAGGTCCAGGCGGCGAATACCAGCAGGATAAAGAACAGCGTGCCGAAGAAAGTACCGCCCGTCATGTGACCGAATGCCAAGGGCAACGTCTTGAAGATCAGGCCCGCGCCCTGCTCGGGCTGCAGACCGTTGGCAAAGACAATGGGGAAGATCGCCATCCCGGCGAGCAGTGCGATGGCGGTGTCCGCCACGGCAATGATCAGCGAGGTCTTGGCGATCGAGGCGTTGTGCGGCAGGTAGGAGCCGTACACCATAATGGCCCCCATGCCCAGGCTCAGCGTAAAGAAGGCATGTCCCATCGCAATGAGCACGCCGTTGGCGGTGATGCGGTGAAAGTCCGGGCGGAACATGAAGGCCAGTCCCTCGGCGAAATGGCCGGTATTCATGGCATAACCCACAAGGACCACCAGAATCACCGCCAGCGCGGGCATCATGTAACGGGTCGCCTTTTCCAGTCCGCCCTGCACGCCGCGGGCAACCACCACCATGGTCATCACCATGAACAGCGTGTGCCAGGCGATGACCCCCTCGGGATCGCTGACGAACCGAGCGAAGATGCTGTGCACCCCATCGGCGGTTGCCCCCTGGAACATACCGCTTGCCGTGCGAATGACGTAGGCCACCGCCCAACCGGCGATGACGCTGTAGTAGGAAAGGATGAGGAATCCGGCAATCACGCCCATCCACCCGAGCAGATGCCAGGCGGAATTGTGACCGGCCTCCAGGGCGAGGGTGCGCATCGTGTTAATGGGGCTCTGGCGCCCGCGCCGGCCGATCAGCACCTCGGCCATCATAATGGGCAGCCCGATCCCGGCCACGCACATCAGATAAACCAGGACAAAGGCACCGCCGCCGTTCTCGCCGGTGATATACGGAAACTTCCAGATGTTGCCCAAGCCGACAGCGGAGCCCGTCGCGGCCAAAACGAAGGCCCAGCGCGACGACCACTCGCCGTGAATGGATTTGCGCATACTCCCCACCTTTATATAACCGTTGGATATTGGCGTTGTTTTGCCCGACCCATTGTGCGTGAAACCCCCACCGGGCTCAACCGCCGCCCCGCGCCCGCCGCGCGTGGGACACCGCAGGAGGTTGGAGCGCGGCGGATCGGCTCCAGGCCCGCGCCCCGTCGCAGGGCTTCCGTGCGGCGGAGGGGCCGTGTCGGATATAATGGGCGGATGGCCAAGAACAAAACCAACACCACCAGTCCTTCGAGCACGATTGCGCTGAACAAGAAGGCCCGCCACGACTACGCGCTCGAGGAGCGCTTCGAGGCCGGCATCGCCCTGGAAGGCTGGGAGGTCAAGAGCCTGCGTGCCGGCCGGGTCCAGCTGCGCGACAGCTACGTCCTGGTCAAAGACAATGAGGCCTGGCTGCTCGGAGCGCTGATCACGCCCCTGCCAACCGCCTCCACCCACATCCAGCCCGATGCCCAGCGCACGCGCAAGCTGCTGCTGCACCGTGCCGAGCTCAACAAGCTGATCGGCGCGGTCGAACGTAAGGGCTACGCGCTCGTCCCGACCGCCTTGTACTGGAAACGTGGGCGGGCCAAGCTGGAGATCGCCCTGGCCAAGGGCAAGAAGGAACACGACAAACGCGCCACCCTCAAGGACCGGGACTGGCAGCGACAGAAACAGCGGATCATGAAAAAGGGCTAAAGTCGTTCGTGTCAGCGACGCGTAATCCGACACCCGTCCGCCGCACGCGGCCGCAGCCGTAGAGTCGGGGGCAGCGCAGCGTAACCCGACAGCCCTGCTCGACCCCCTCCCCCTTGAAAAAAAGACGTCCCCGCCTCTATTTACCTGTGTGAACTTTCCGGTAAACTGGGAGTCTATTAAAGCGTACCGAGGGGGCGACCTGGCTTCGACGTGGGTCATGAAACCTGAGGGGCATGCCGAGGGGCAGAGTACCTCGTTAATCCAGCTGCAAACCATATAGTTGCCAACGAAGACAACTACGCACTCGCTGCTTAAAACCCAGTAGGGTGCCGTCTGACTGAAGCCGTGCTTGTGCGTTCAGCCTCAGGCGTCGACTCTCACAAGCTCGCGGTGAAGCTCTCCCAGGGTGGATCCGTTAAAACCTCACTGGGATCGCCGTTTGTCTTCCCTGCCAATCGGGTAGCAGGCGGTTAAAACAATAGATTGGATAAGCATGTAGAACCGAAGGTGGACTACTCGCGGACGCGGGTTCGATTCCCGCCGCCTCCACCAATTCAATTCCCAGTAACATCCAAGAAAGTCCGAAAGCCCGCGTAACAGCGGGCTTTTTTATTGCCTGCTTGTCCGATAGCGTCTAAAGTTACCCCATAGAATCCTGAATCCAGCAGGGGTAACTATTGGGGTTACCCCAAGACTGTCGGAGCAGTTACCCCAAATGCCGCTTACAGATACCGCAATCAAGAAGGCCAAGCCCGAGGCCAAACAACGCAAACTCTATGATGAACGGGGCCTGTTCCTGCTGATCAGCCCCAACGGCGGCAAATGGTGGCGCTTCAAGTACCTGTTCGACGGTAAGGAAAAGCTGCTCTCCCTTGGCACTTACCCCGACATAAGCCTGAAAGATGCCCGCGAGCGGCGGGATGAAGCCCGGAAACAGGTTGCGGCGGGTATTGACCCAGGCGAACATCGCAAAGCCAGGAAAACGGCGAAAGTGGCGAAACAGGCCAACAGCTTTGAAGTGGTAGCGCGAGAGTGGTACGCCAAGCACTCCCCTAACTGGTCCGCCAATCATGGCGACCGGATCATCCGTCGCCTGGAGCGGGACATCTTCCCCTGGATCGGCGGTGCCCCAGTCGCCGACATCGCCGCCCCGCAACTGCTGGAAGTGATTCGACGCATCGAACAACGGGGAGCCTTGGAAACCGCCCACCGCGCATTGGGCAACTGCGGGCAGGTATTCCGCTATGCGGTTGCCACCGGACGGGCGGAACGCGATCCGACCGGCGACCTTAAAGGCGCACTCCCGCCAGTGAAAGGCACTCACTTTGCCGCAGTGACGGACCCGAATAAAGTCGGCGAGGTACTTAGGGCAATAGACGCCTACGAAGGCACCCTGATTGTGCGCTGCGCCATCCGCCTTGCCCCGCTGGTCTTTGTGCGTCCCGGAGAACTGCGACATGCCGAATGGGTGGACATCGACCTGGATGCCGCCGAATGGCGCTATACGGTCTCCAAAACGAATACCCAGCACATCGTTCCCCTCTCCCGCCAAGCGGTCGAAATATTGCGGGAGCTTCACCCGCTCACCGGCCGGGGGCGATATGCATTCCCCAGCGCCAGAAACCCCAAAGGTGACAAACCCATGAGTGATAACGCCATCCTTGCCGCCATGCGGCGCATGGGTATTGAGAAGGACGAAATGAGCGGCCACGGCTTCCGGGCGATGGCGCGAACCATCCTCGATGAAGTGCTGGGCTTCCGCCCCGATTACATCGAACACCAGCTTGCCCATGCGGTACGCGATCCCAACGGACGCGCCTACAACCGCACCGCCCATCTGCCGGAACGGCGCAAGATGATGCAGGACTGGGCGGACTACCTCGACAAGCTAAAAGCGGGCGCGGAGATCGTACCGATTAACCAAAGCGCCTGAACGAAGCCACCGGGGAGCCCCTTGGGGGCGGACGGGTTGGTGGGCGGGGGATGACGTGCAGGGATGCACTAATATCGCGGACGCATGGATGCGCAGGAGCGATGCAAAAACAAGCGGAGGCAATTTACACATAATGCAAATTATGCGGCGAAGCGGACAGCGCGGTTTTTGCGCTGCGCCTAATTCCAGCATTATGTTCAATTGCCGACCACCGACCCTGGTTGGGTAGGCTGCACCGAACCCACAACGAAGCCGCAGACAATCGGGGGCGGGAAAGACCAGCGCAGTGCGGGGACGCGCCGGGCTGAACGAAGCTGAGCCCGGCAGTGGGCCCGCGCAAGCGGCAACGAAGGGAAACCCACTTTACTGAAACCACGGAGCCGGTTGCGCAGCATCCGGCGGCCCTGATTCCCGGCACAATGCAGCCCGTTGCGGAGCCGCAAGCCCTTGGGCCTGTTTTGTAGGGCGAAGGGCGCAGTGGCGGAGTGCGGGCGGGAACGGAGGGGACTGCACTCGACCGAAGCCACTTAGCCAGTCTGCCGGAGCTTGCGGAGGCAGTCTGGCGGCCCTGAAATCTGGCACGGCGTAGCCCGGCGCGGCGCTTGCCGCGTAGCTTGCAAGCGGCGTGACGGGCGGTCCGATGATGTCCCTGCTCGTCGCCAAATCGCGCCCTTATGTCACAGGTGGCAATCCCAGTTCTTTCAGATACTGATTGTGCGTTTTTGCGGATTCAGCAACGCGCTTTTCGATGTCGCCCAGGTGAGCATGAACAGCGGCCAGGTCGATTTCCGGTTCGGCCTCGGCGGTGCTAACGTAGCGGGAGATATTGAGGTTGAAGTCGTTCTTCTCGATCTCCTCCATTGAGACCCGGCGGGCGTAGCGCTCTTCCTCCTTGCGGTATTGATAGGTCTCAACGATCTTGTCGATGTGTTCGGGCAAAAGCTGATTTTGCCGCTTCCCCTTTTCAAAATGTTCGCTGGCGTTGAGGAAGAGCACGTCATCGGGCTTTTTGCACTTCTTCAACACCAGGATGCAGACCGGAATGCCGGTGGAGAAGAAAAGGTTGGCCGGTAGGCCGATCACGGTATCGATATGGCCATCCTTGAGCAGCTTGGTGCGGATGCGGCTCTCGGCACCACCACGGAACAGCACGCCATGGGGCAGAACAATGGCCATAGTGCCCTCGTCGCCGAGGAAGTGGAAACCATGCAGCAGGAAGGCGAAGTCCGCCGCCGATTTGGGCGCCAACCCGTGGCTTTTGAAGCGGAAGTCTTCGCCCAGCGTCTCGTTGGGCTCCCAGCGGTAGCTGAAGGGTGGGTTGGCCACTACTGCATCGCATTTAACCTTTTTAGCCGGGTTCATCTCGCTAAGCATGTCCCAGTCGTTGGTCAGGGAGTCGCCATGGTAGATCTCGAATTCGCTGTCCTTCACCCCATGCAGCAGCATGTTCATGCGCGCCAGGTTGTAGGTAGTGATGTTCTTCTCCTGCCCGTAGATCATACCGATGCCGTGCGGTCCCATCTGGTGGCGCACGTTCAACAGTAGCGATCCGGAGCCGCAAGCAAAGTCGAGCACACAGCTCAGCTTTTTCTTTTTGCCGGTGGCGGGCTCCTGGCTGTCGAGGGTGACGATGCGAGAAAGGATGGTGGAGACCGTTTGCGGGGTGTAGAACTCCCCTGCCTTCTTACCGGAACCGGCGGCGAACTGGCCAATCAGGTACTCGTAGGCGTCGCCCAGGATGTCGCTGTTGGTCGAGAACTGCGCAATGCCCTCGGCAATCTTGGTGATGATGGTACAGAGCTTTTTGTTGCGGTCGGCTGGCGTTCTGCCCAGCTTTTCCGAGTTGAGGTTGATCTCGGAAAAGAGCCCCTGGAAGGTGCTGGCGAAGGATTCGTTTTCGATGTACTTGAAGCCCCGCTCCAGTGTTTGCAGCAACTCCTTATCCTGGGTGCGGGCGCGCTCGTAGATGCTACTCCAGAGATAGTCCGGGTGAATGCAATAGTGCATCTTGCGGCGCATCTGCTTTTCAAGCGCGGGCACGTCATCGGCGTTATTCTCGTACCAGACCGCCAGCGGCGCGCGTCGGTCTTCTTCCTCCAGCTTGGGGTAGTCCGACCCCAGCTCCTTCTTGGCTGCTGCCTCGTAGTTGTCTGAGAGGTAGCGCAGAAATAGGAACGACAGCATATAGTCGCGGAAGTCGTCGGCGTTCATCGCGCCGCGCAGGTCGTCGGCGATGGCCCAGAGGGTCTTGCCCAGTTTGTTGAGTTCTTCTTTGGTCATGCGTTTGCGCTCTCTTGAGTCGGTTCCGGGAAGAGTTCCGGGTTGAAGCGGTAGTTGTCCATAAAATCCCGAAGAATCCTGCGGAAGTATTCTTTGTTTTCCGGCATCATCTCCTGCGGCTCATACAACGAGTAGTTTCCGTGGCTAAACAGATCGACTAACCGCTTGTAGAGAATGCCGTCCGGATCGTCGCTGAACTGCCTGATGCAGGCGGAAAAGTGCTGGAAGCCGTGGAAGGTGGCGGTCTTCTCCAGGACGCCGCGCAGAATATTGAAATGGTAGGTGTATATCTTTCCCGATTCCGCCACCTCATGCAGCTGCTTGAGCACCGCGATATGGTGAAAACGTGGTGTGTTGCCGGTATCCGTCAATAGGAATTGATCGGCCTCCTTGCTCAAGAAGTATCGGGCAGGCTTGCGCAGCTCGTTGCACATGACATTGAAGAACAGGTGATGGTGCGACGAGATCACCGTTCTGACCAGTCCGTTAGCCTCCTTCAACAGCTGCGCCAGGTGGCTGGCCACCGCGATGGCGTTGTTGTCATCCAGCGATGAGATGGGGTCGTCGATGTAGAGGTACTTTACCCAGGCATAGGGCGAGCCCTCTTCCTGATCCACAGCCAACTGGGCGACGGCGAGAAAGAAGCACCAGACGAAGATATTCTCCTCGCCCCGCGACACCTTGATGTGCTCGATGGTCACCGTGTGTTCCCCGGTCTGGACTTCGCGAATGAAGTTCACCGTGCCCTGGTCGTAGTCGATATAAAAGTCGATATCGGCATAGCGTCGCAACAGCGGGCGGATCCGGTTTTCCATCTCCAACTCTTGCAGGCCATCGAAGAAGTGCGAGTCGGTATTCATGCGCAACACGCGCCGCTCGTCGCCCTCCAGGTCGTTATCCCAGTGGAACAGATCTTCGGTGAAGGCGTTGAAGTAGAGGGTATCGCGTGTCGCCTCTTCGCCCTCACCCTCCTTACCCAGCTCCTTGAAAGCCATGGAGAGGCGCGTCTTGCCAGTGCCGTTGAAGCCAAACAGCAGGACATACTTCTTCTCCAGCCCCTTACGCAGGTGCTGGGCCAGTTCGTCCAAACTGGCAAAGGTTGTCACCGCATCGTTCATGCGCCAACGGCCTCCGGGCTGGGGAAAAGCTGCTGCATCAGCCCTTTCTTGTGAGTCTTGAGGGCATTGATCTTTTCAGCCTGGGCGGCGATCAGTGCGTCGAGGGAGGAGAGGCAGTCGGCGATTTTTTGTTGTTCTTTTTGAGTTGAGGGCAATGGCATAGGTAGTGACGCATATTCATTGCCATTTATCCCTGGCTGACCACTACGAGCAGAACTGAAGGCGACCCAGCGCCAATACCGTTCCGTCGTGAGAAATTGGAACAAAAATTCAGAATTTAGCTTTTCCTCATGTGGCCTAATACGAATCAAAAAACCAGCAAAAACGAGCCTGCCATCACGAACTCTATATTTATACGATTTACCAACACTTGCGCCTGTTCTAGCAAGCACAACATCACCATCTTCAAGGTAATTTTCTTCGGTTACATCCTTGGCGACGGAAACTTTTTGGTCTTGGCGAATATGTCCATCATCGGAAATATCAGTAATTCGAAGATACGTTGGTAGATCATCAGCGTATGCTACTGATGGTGCATTTATCCCATACTCTGGACGCCTTGAAAGGCATTCCCCTAGCGTAGTTTCCTCCCACTCCCCCGCATCCAGAAACTCGCGAAAGCGCAGGCGGGGTACGGTTTCGCCCTCGCGGGGGAAGAGTTGCTGCATCAGACCTTTTTTGTGAGTCTTGAGGGCGGCGACTTTTTCCGCCTGGGCGGCGATCAGGACGTCGAGGGAAGAGAGGCAGTCGGCGATTTTTTGTTGTTCTTTTTGCGATGGAGTAGGAAGCGGCATGGCCATGAAGTCATCATTCGTGACAGCCATCCTGTCATGCCGCGCGCCAGTACTGCCGACCTGGCGCATGTACAAATGCCAAGCAGAGGATTTGAAGTAATGGGCGTAAAAATCGTTGCCGGAAGCCTTGAAGCGGAAAACGGTGTACAGGGGCGACATGACACCCTTTGCAACGCAATTCCTTGAGATTGGGCCTACTGGTGCAAAAGCGGATATTCTCGGGTTGTAAACGAAGTCGCCACTGTCCACGATAAAATAGTTTTCGAGATTGCCTGGGGTGGCAATATCCTTGTCAAAATAGTCTCGCTGGTCGACCACGCCATGCTCAGCCGAGTTGGTCAATACGCGAACTAACTTACCATCACGATTTCGCTCGGTTCGCCTAACTGCTAATTTTCTTAGTGGTTCAATTCCCCACTCCCCCGCATCCTGAAACTCAGGAAAGCGCAGCCTGGGCAACAATCCTTTCTTTTCGTTTTTCATCGTCTTACTCATACGCCGCCAGCCCCGATATCTCGCGCCCGCCGGCCTGCTTCTTCAAAAAAGGCACCAACTCTTCCATCAGCGCCAACTCGGCCTTGCTGCGGGCCTTCCATCCCAACTCCAGCGGCTCGAAGAGGTCGCTTAACTGCTCACCGTCGAAGATCATACGGTCGAGTATGCCGTCTACAAAGCCTTGCAGGGCGTCACGTTCCAGCCCGTGCCTTTCGGCCAGGGCCGAAAGTTCGTCCTGCGCCTTTTGCGCCTTGAAGACCTGGTAGCCGTTCTTGATGGCCTCTTCGCTCAGGCCCTTACCGGCCTCCAGGGTGTTGATGTAGGCGATGATGTCTTCGCGCTCCTCCATCAGGTTACTGCTGGCGGCGAGGAGGTTGATGAGCTGGTCGCGGCTCATGGTCTGCTTGCCTGGCTTCTCCTGGGTGAAGCGCGCGACCAGGCCCATGATGTAGTCGTAGTCGATCATCGCGGAGGAGAAGAGCACGAACTCAAAATCAAGCTGCTCGATGGCCTGCTGTTCGTCGCTGGCGTCATCCCCGCCTTTGCCCTGCTGCGCCTTGAGGCGTTGGGCGGTCTCCAGGTAGATGCCCTTGAAGCCGCGCAGGGTGTCTTCCGGCAGACGCTGTTCGATCTGCTGCTGCTGTTCGTCGTCCAGATCGGTGTACTGGTCGAGCTGGGTCTTGAGGCGCTGCACCTCCTTGAAGCGGTTGATGAACTCGGCGCGGGCGGTGTCGCCCTTGAGGTTGTTGACCGCATCGGGCGTGCAGGGCTGGCCCTGGGCCTCCATGAAGCTTTCCAGTTGCGCGACGGCGGTATCCAGCTTGCCGATGACCTTGGGCGCTGGGTCCACCAGCCAGATTTCGCGGGAACGGCTGGTGTCTTCACCGGAGAAGAGGGCGATGGCCTGGTCCACGGTCTTTTCCTGGGCGCGAAAGTCGAGGATGTTGCCGTAGGGCTTGGTGTCGTTGAGCACGCGGTTTGTGCGTGAGAAGGCCTGAATCAGGCCGTGATGCTTGAGGTTCTTGTCCACGTACAGGGTGTTGAGGTACTGGGAGTCGAAACCGGTGAGCAGCATGTCCACAACGATAGTGATGTCGATTTTGTTCTTGCGGGGGTAGTCGCTGTTGGGGTACTTCTGGTCCTTGATGCGCTGCTGTACGTCCTGATAGTAGAGATCGAACTCGCCGAGCTTGTGATTGGTGTCGTACTGGGTGTTGTAGTCGGCGATGATCTCCTGCAAGGCGGCCTTCTTCTTTTCCGGCTCCTGCTGGTTATCGGCCTTCTCCTGGGGCAGGTCTTCCTGCAATTGCTTCACATCCTTGTTGCCCTCCGCCGGCGGCGAGAAGACACAGGCGATATGGAGCGGGATAAACTCCTTGTCTTCGGCCTGGCGCTCGGTCTGCACCTGTTTGAACAGGCTGTAGTAGGCGATGGCATCGTTGATGGAGGCGGTGGCCAGCACGGCGTTGAAGCGGCGATGGTTGGTGGCGGCATCGTGCTTGGTCAGGATCGCATCCACGACGGCCCGCTGGGTCAGCACCTGGCTGGGTTTAGCACTGTTCTTTTTGGCCTTGCCACTGGCTGCATTGTCGGCCTTACCTTGCTGGTCGGCTTCTGGCTTGTAGTAGTCGATATGAAAGCGCAGCACGTTGCGGTCATCGATGGCGTGGGTGATGGTGTAGGCGTGCAGCTGCTTTTCAAAGATGTCTTTGGTGGTCCGGTAGGAACCGACGGTGCCATCGATCTGCTTGTAGGTGGCGTTGTCTTCGAAGATGGGCGTTCCGGTAAAGCCAAATAGTTGCGCCCTAGGGAAGAACTCTTTGATGGCCGCGTGGTTCTCGCCGAACTGGGAGCGGTGGCATTCGTCGAAGATGATGACGATACGCTTGTCGCGCAGCGGGGCGAGCCGCTCCTTGTAGGTGAGCTTGCCCTTCTCCCTGTGCTGCTTGGCCTTTTTGCTGGTTTCATCCAACGCCAGGCCGAGCTTCTGGATGGTGGTGACGATCACCTTGTCGGCGTAGTCCTCGGAGAGCAGGCGGCGCACCAGGGTTTCGGTGTTGGTGTTCTCTTCGACGCAGCCTTCCTGAAACTTGTTGAATTCCAGGCGGGTCTGGCGGTCGAGGTCCTTGCGGTCCACCACGAACAGGCATTTTTCGATGTCCGGGTTGTCCTTGAGCAGGGTGGAGGCCTTGAAGGAGGTGAGCGTCTTACCGCTGCCGGTGGTATGCCAGATGTAACCATTGCCCCGGTTCTGGTGGATGCAATCGACTATCGCCTTGACCGCATAGATTTGATAGGGCCGCATGATCAACAGCTTTTGCTCACTGGCGACCAGCACCATGTAGCGGCTGATCATCCGCCCTAGGGTGCATTTGGCCAGAAATTGCTCGGCGAAGTCGTCCAGGTGGGAGACTTTGCGGTTGTCTTCCTCGGCCCATTGATAGATGGGCAAGAAGCGCTCGTCGGCGTTGAAGGCGAAATGCTGGCTGTGGTTGTTGGCAAAGTACCAGGTGTTATCGCGGTTGCTGACGATAAACAGCTGCATGAAGCAGAGCAGCGTATTGGCGTAGCCGTTGCCGGGGTCGTTCCGGTATTCGACGATCTGCTCCATGGCCCGGCGCGGGTTGATGCCCAGCGTTTTCAGCTCGATCTGCACCAGCGGCAGGCCGTTGATGAGCAGAATCACGTCATAGCGGTGGTGGCTGTTATCGGTGTTGATGCGCAGCTGGTTGATGACCTCGAACTCGTTCTTGCACCAGTCGTTGAGGTTGACCAGCATGTAGTGCAACGGGGTGCCGTCTTCGCGCTGAAAATAGCCGTACTCACGCAGGGTCTTGGCGGCCTGAAAAACATCGGCATTGATGATTTCATCGCGCAGGCGGGCAAACTCGGCATCGGTTAGACGGACACGGTTTAGCGCCTCAAACCTCTCGCGGAAGTTCTGCTCCAGTGCGGCCTTGTCGCGGATATCCGGACGGTAGGTGTATTTGAGCTCTTCGAGCTTATTGATCAGGGTTTGCTCGATTTGGCTTTCTTTGGTCATTTAACTGCCCTGTTACTCTTTATTTGCTGGTCCTGACTTGCCTGCTTTCCTGGTCAAGTACGATGTTGTGTTGCTGGCAGTAGTCCCGAATCAGCACCTCCACCATGTTGGTGATACTGCGGTGCTCCTGCTCGGCGGCAGTCCGTAGCGCCTCTTTCACATCAGGGTCTATGCGCAAGGTCAAGGTGGTGGATTTGGTGGCGGACATGGCTCCCTCATACTGGGCAGTGCGAATACTGCAAATGTACTGCAATGTACAATAACTTCCCATATAATCCAAGGGATTAAGAACAAAACGGCACAGGGGGGACACATGGCCCGAGACTTTTCACCCATCACCTTCTTTCAGCGCACGCCCAACCCGCTGCTGGGCCGCTATTTCCAGGAAAAGCATGGTGTCCTGGCCGAGATCGCCTTCGATGAACTGGAGGAGAACAGCCAAACGGCGGAGGCCGTCTTTCAGGCGTTCTCGGAGTTATCGGAGCGGAAGCTGAAACAGATCGAAGCGGAGTGTCAGGAGATCGAAGCCATGGCCCACCAAGCCGGGGTGACGGCATTGATCGATGAGGCGACGGACTTCCACAACAACGCCGAGTTTCCAGAAGCGATCAACCAGCAAGACAGCTTTCACGGCAAGGTGATGTGGACCTTTCTGGAACACCCAAACTACTGGGCCGGGGCCACCTCGAACCTGTACGCGGAAAACATCCCCGATGCCTCCTGGAAGAAGCGCAACGATCTGCCCCACCTGCCACCCCATGTGGAGCCGGAAGACACCGACCGGTTGGCGGATGCTCTGAGCCACTATTTCCGCAAGAAAGAAGGCCGTGGCCGCCATTGCCGGGTGGACGTGTACCGCAAGGGCAACAAAGAGAACTTCTTCGCCCAACTCTCCGACTTCGGGCAGGCAGAATCGGAATGGGAAGGCAGCATAGTGAACCCCCGCGCCCGCGTTCCCTCCTTCGAGATCATCTTTGTCTATACCCAGTCGGAAGGTTCGCTGGACATCCACGCACCGGGCAACACCAAGTACGTGGAAGACCTGCAACAGGTATTCGCCGAAGCCATACTGAAGTTGGGTGAACTGGACGAATATACGAAAGACAATCAGGTTTACCGTCTGGATCGGTTGGGGAACCGAGAGTTTGAATTCAAGAAACCCGAGAATTCCGGCATCCAGTCCGCGTTGATCAAGCGCCTTCGCCTGTCATTGCTCGGCAAAGGTAAGCGCAAGGTCACCGTGGACGCTGACCCCACACGCAACCCGAAAGCCGTCTATGAACTGATCGACAAACTCAACCCGCCGCCCTTTCATGTAACCCAGGCGGAAATCAAGGTCACTTTCCTGGCTCCCCTCCCAGGCACGCGCAGCAAGACCCGTACATTCCGAATCAGCTATCCGGCCTGGTGCAATCTGCGCCATGTGGGCCGCGATGAAATCATTCGCAACATGCTGACGGCATCCGGTATCGAACTGGTGGAGCCAGAACCCACCGAGGAAGATAGCAACCCATGACACTGGGGGATGTCGTCCGGGAGTTATTGCAGTGTCTTGGCACCGATGGCGATTCCACGATTCCATGGGAACAGGTTCGGCGCTGGCCGAAGGGCGCAATTGACGCCTTCCAGGATGCCGGATGGCTCAAAGCCGCTGACCTTGCGGAAACCGTTGAATGCCCCGGCTGCGAAGAAAACTGCCCGATGCCGGTTGAGGTATTTCCCGCAGATGACGGGCTAACCATCCGTGCCTTCGTTGCCTGCGAGGATCGCAACTTCGGCAGGGTGAAGATTCCGCCAGCCCGATTGCAGCAGTGGCGGTTGACCCAGGGTCAGCTTGCCCGATGGATAGCCGACACCCTTGCCCTTCGATTCAGTGACAAGCGATTAGATGGGGGAAACCTGCTTGAATTGGGACTGGTCAGCGGCGAAAAGCGTGCCCAGATGCTATGCCTGCACACTGCTGGTGAACTGGCGCTGGTGGCAGGTTCAAAGAGTATTCCCCTGGTCGATGCCATCCCGTTGATCGACGGGGCCTTATCTCTTGATGCCGAGCTGATCCGGCAACTGGTGGATAGCGCCACCACCGGGGATGACCGTTATACCCCCAACACGGCCCGGCGGGAGGTGCGGAAGCTGGAGACCGCCGCCATGCACGAGCAATGGCGGAAAGAGTACCGGGCGATGAAAAAGAAGCGGCCGAATATGTCCGATGTCTGGTACTCGCAGCAGATTGCAAAGATGGAATGCGCCCATGGCCGAAGCGCTGGAACCATCAAAAAGAACATGAAATGAAGAAAGTTGGGCGGAATTTTTTCGCCCAACTCGCCCCCTCGTAACCCGATGATTTGCCGCCCATCTGTCACGATCCTTCGTGTACGGGTATAGGGACCTGAATTCACACGGCAGTTTTTAACTCGCTGTTTTAACGAGTTTTTCCTATAGCCCCATTGGGCATTGCGGCGCATTTTATCGCCCAAATCGCCCACCTAGCCTTGCCCTCGAAGTTTCCGAAAACGTACTGAGAGGTATCGAGGCAATGACCAACATACTAAGACTTCCCGCCGTCAAGGCTCGCACTGGACTTTCCCGTTCCACGATCTATCTGCGCATCTCTGAGGGCAGTTTTCCGAAGCCTGTCTCCCTCGGTGGCCGCGCCGTGGGGTGGATCGAGGCGGAGGTGAACGACTGGCTGAACCAGCAGATAGAGGCCAGCCGCAAGGCGACGAACTGAGGGGAGGCCGGGACAATGACCACAAACAGAAAGGGCCGCGCTGGCTGCAACCAGGCGACCCCGAATACTTCTAAACACACCCGTGATTTTACCGGTCTTGCTGCTCGCGTTAAAGGCTTCATTGTCACCCTGGCGCTGTGGGGCCTGCTCCCCGTGGCCGTGGCGGATTGGCTCATTCACTTGGGAGGGCAGCGCGATGAATGACGCCCTTTCCAACTTCCGCGATGCCATCCGCGCCGCTGGCCTGGAACCACCCGATGCCATCGAGCCGGGCAGGCTGCACCGATTCCCTGGCAGCGGCAAACGCCAGAGCAACCGCGCCGGGTGGTGCCTGTTGTTTGATGACGGACTGGGTGGTCGTTTCGGTGATTGGTCTTCCGGTCTCTCCGAGACCTGGCAGGCGAAGCGTGACAAGCCCTTGTCGCGGGCCGAACGGGCCGCCTTCGCCCATCGTGTGGAAGCAGCAAAGAAGCAGGCCGAGGCAGAACGCCGCACCCGGCAGGCTGAGGCCGCGACCCGTGCCGCTGCGATCTGGAATACGGCAACACCCGCCCCCGGCAATCACCCCTACCTGATCCGCAAGCGTATCCGGCCGCACGGCGCGAGGATTCACAAGGGCGCATTGGTGCTGCCGGTAACGGACTTCCGCGGCAGGCTGACCAGTCTTCAGTTCATCGCCGCCGATGGTGGCAAGCTGCTGCTCTCCGGCGGGCGCAAACGCGGCTGTTTCATTCCCGTGGCGGATGATATGAAAGACCCCGCCCGCGTGATTGTCTGCGAGGGCTGGGCCACCGGCTGCACCCTGGCCGAGGATGAACCCGTCGCGATGGTGCTGGCTGCTATCGACGCGGGCAACCTGGAGCCGGTTGCCCTGGCTGCGCGCCGTCGTTGGCCGACCGCCGAGCTGGTGATTGCGGGTGACGATGACCGGCTGACGCCGGGTAACCCCGGCGCTACCAAGGCGACGGCCGCCGCTATTGCATCCGGCGCGCTGCTGGCCCTGCCCCAGTGGCCGAAGGACGCACCCGAGCACCTGACGGACTTTAACGATCTGGCCGTGTGGCTGGCAGGAGGTGAGGCATGAACGCCGACCTACTGAAGTCCGCCGCGCCGCCACCGGAGGATTGGCCGGAGCTTGTGCCGCTGGACGCGCCCAACCTGCCCCGCCTTGACCTGACGCACCTGCCCGGCTGGGCCGGCGACTACGCCCGCGCCATTGCTGCCGATACCGAGACGCCGCCCGAGCTGGCCGCCGGGATGGTCCTGGTCGCCTGCGCCACCGCTGCCGCCCGGCGTCTGCGGGTGATGGTGAAACCGGGTTACTTCGAGCCCTGCAACCTGTGGGCCGTGGCCGCCCTGCCGCCCGGCAACCGCAAGAGTGCCGTGCAGTCCGCCGCCACCGTACCGCTGGTGGCCTGGGAACGGGATCAGGCCGCCATCCTGGAACCGGAGATCAAGCGCATTTCCAGCGAGCGCAAGACCCTGGAGGCCCGCGCCAAGGAGAAACGCAGCAAGGCCGCCAAGGAGAAGGACAACGGCAAGGCGAATGAACTGGCGCGGGAAGCGGCGGACATTGAGGCCGAACTACCCGACATCCCCATGCAGCCGCAGATATGGACATCCGACGCCACCCCAGAACGGCTGGGGGCGCTGCTGGCCGAGCATGGCGAGTGCATGGCCTGGCTGTCGTCGGAAGGTGGCGTCTTCGACCTGCTGCAAGGCCGCTACTCCAACGGCATCCCCAACCTGGACTTGGTGCTGAAGGCACACAGCGGCGATGCAGAACGGGTGGACCGGGGCAGCCGTCCGCCGGTCTTCTTGAAAGGTCCGCGCCTGAGTATCGGCCTGAGCCCGCAGCCGGATGTATTGCGC
>Ga0209918_1000651_pt1 | contig 21808 bp, 21 predicted proteins | sample SalPonD_shore_MG_FD_185712 | JGI IMG/M metagenome (GOLD analysis project Ga0209918, IMG submission 185712) | Salt pond soil microbial communities from South San Francisco under conditions of wetland restoration - Salt Pond MetaG... | ecosystem: Environmental > Aquatic > Marine > Intertidal zone...
GTCGGGCTGGCGGCGCTGTTCATCCTGACGGGTGCGCCGGCGGTGTCCTCGGGCGTGCACGTGCTGCTCGGCGCGCTGCTGTCGCCCCCGGCCGGCCGTTGAGACAGTCGATTCGCGCTGATGCGTTGCGGCGAGAACCGCCGGTCATCTGCTGCGCCAATACGCTCAACGCACCTCGCCGGTCTAGGGTCGGGCCGGCCCGTCGCTTGCGGCGACTTCGATGCGATTACGCCCTTTTCGCTTGGCCTGGTACAGCGCGGCATCGGCGCTGCGGAGCAGGTCGGCGGCCCTTGCCGTCATACCGGCGGCGCGGGTGGCGATGCCGACACTGACGGTGAGCTTGACCGTGTGTTCGCCCACCACGATCCGGTGGGCCTCGATGCGCCGGCGCATTCGTTCGGCGATGCTACGGGCGCGCGCCAAGTCCGCGCCACCGAGGACAATGACGAACTCCTCGCCTCCGACGCGCGCCAGAATATCGTGATCGCGCAGGCTCTTATGCACCAAGGACACGAGATCGACGAGCACGCGGTCACCGACATGGTGTCCGTGGCTGTCGTTGATATCCTTGAAATGGTCGACGTCGAATAAAACGAGCGCGGCGGGCCCGCTGAACGCGTCGAGCCTGTGCATAAGTTCGCGGCGGTTGAAGGCGCCGGTTAAGGGGTCGGTTTCCGCCAGTTTCTGCAACTTTCGTCTGGCTTCCTCGTTACTCTGGCTGGCCGATTCCAGTTCGGCGTGCCGGGATTCCAGGGCTTGCTGCAGTTCGACCTGACGGCGCAGCGTCCGGTGGTAGCCGCGCCACACGTCGGTGCGCACGATGAGCCACGCGCTCACGATGAGGGATGCCGCCGCGACCTGTGCATTGGCGTATAAGACGATGGCAACCAGCGTGGGAATGCCCGTGGTCGCGAGCCGGACGTAGAGGACGCCGGGCATGGTGGCATACGGCCCCATGACGGTCCCGAATACCATCACGAACAGGAAGATGCCCATGGCCGCCCCGCTGATTTCAGGCAGCACGAGAAACGGTCCGGCGCCCCATATCAGGCCGTACACACCGCTGACCCCAAGGAAACCGAGCGCCTTACGCACGGTCTTTCGCTCGAAGTCGCCTTTGCGGCGCAGGTGTGCGGCGTAGACCCGGGGGAGCAGGCCGCCCAGGACCGCCGCAAGGGTCCAGACGCCGTGAACAGGATTGCGCGTTTGCGCTATTATGAGGCCCATCAGGACAATGAGCGTCAGGCTGTTCGTGATCAGGCTTTGCCAGCGGACGCCGGCGCACAGCGCCCGCAGGAGCCGAGCGCGCGTACTCGGTGCGGCGCCCCGCCAGCCGGTGACGTAGTCCAGAAAACTACTCGCTGAGAACTTGGCTGGCATTCAGGCCCTTCCGAGACCGGGTCTTACCGAGATTTAATTTTAAAATGGCTGTTCGTATTCGCTATGACCGACTCTGACCTCGTGCCGCGTCTTTGGGGGCTGGTCGAAGCGATCCGTGACTCTGCGCCCCTGGTTCACAATATTACCAACCTGGTGGTTCACAACGACACGGCGGATGCCATCGCGGCGGTCGGCGGGACCCAGATTACCCTGCACAACGTCGAAGAGGCCCGTGATGCCGCTGCCGCCTGCGCGGCCATCGCCGTGAATCTCGGTACCTTGAACGACGCCTTTCTCCACTGCGCGCGCGATGCCGTAGCGCTCGCGGCCAGCCTGGACCGGCCCTGGGTCCTGGACCCCGTCGCCGCGGGGTTCACCGCTTATCGCAGCGAGGCCGCCCGGGAATTTCTCGACCTGGGGCCTACCGTCGTCAAGGCCAACGCCAGCGAAGTTCTGGCGCTGGCCGGTCGTGCGCACGGGGGCCGCGGCGCCGACAGCGTCCATAGTGTCAGTGCCGCAGCCGATGCCGCAAGCCGAATGGCCCGGCGGCATGGCTCGATTGTCGTTGTCAGCGGATCGGACGATATGCTAACCGATGGGACCCGCCGCGCCATGGTTTCCAACGGGCGGCCCGTCATGGGGCGGATGATCGGCGCCGGCTGCATGTTGACGTCGGTGATTGGCTGTTTCTTGGCTGTCAGCGACCGCCCGTTCGAGGCGGCGTTGGCGGCCGTCGCCTATTTCGATGTAGCCGGCGAGCTCGCCGCCGAGCGTGCCGAAGGCCCCGGGACGTTCAAGCCGTTATTCATCGACGCGCTTTACAATCTGGAGCGCGGCGTATTCCTTGAGAGGGTGCGTGTGAGCGGGGACACTGTGCACGCCCTGGCTTGAGCCCGCGCCCTCAACCGGTGTGCAGCCTGCGCAGGACCTTGATCACGGCGGCCATGTCCTCCTCGCCGTAGCCCAGGCCGCGGGCGGCGCTGAAGCTCTCGCGCACGGCCGCGGTCATGGGCAGGGGCAGGTGGGCCTGGCCGGCGGTCTCCAGCACCAGGTTCAGGTCCTTGAACATCAGGTCGACCGGGAATTGCTTGGCGAACCGCCCGTCGAGCATCATGTCGCCCTTCATCTGGTACAGCCCCGCGCCCATGGGCCCGCCCGCCAGGGCCTGGAGCACGGCCTTGCCGTCGATGCCCTGGGAGTCGGCCAGGCTCAGGCCCTCGGCCAGGCACTGCATCATTCCCCCGAGCATCAGGTTCAGCACCAGCTTCAGGCGGGTGGCCTGGCCCACCGGCCCGCAGCGCACCACGGCCTTGCCCATGGTCTGGAGCAGGGGCTCGGCCGCATCCAGGTCGGCGGCCTCGCCGCCGGCCAGCACCACCAGGGTGCCGTCCTGGGCGGGCTTGACCGTCCCGGAGACCGGTGCGTCGACAAAGCGCGCGCCGGCGGCGCGGACCCGCTCGGCGGCGGCCAGGGTCGCGGCCGGGGAGACCGTGCTCATGTTGACCACCAGGGTGGAGTCCCCGCCCGAGCCGGCCCCCTTGCCGGCCAGTCCGGCCAGCAGCCCGTCCTCGCCCGTCAGCACGGCCTCCAGGGCCGGCGGGTCGGTGACCATGATCACCACCGCCTCGCTGGCCCGCGCCGCCTCGGAGGCACTGGCGTAGACCGCTGCGCCGTCGGCGCGAAAGGGCTCGGCACGCTCCGGGCTGCGGTTGTAGACGCCGAGCGTGAAGCCGCCCCGTTGGACGTTGCGGGCCATGGCGCCGCCCATGGCGCCCAGGCCGATGAAACTTACCTTTTCCATGCGATGAGTCCTCCGTCGATTGGACAGTGTTAACCCGATTCGACCGTATCCGGTCCCGATCGTTTGGCCTGCGGGCGTCCCGGGATTCGACATTCCGGGATTGGACAGGCCCGCGGGAGTCTGGTACTAAAAGCCATAAAAAACAGGTTTATTTTCCGCCTCGGCCGGGCGGGTCCGCCTCAGGGCGCAATCGGCCGCTATCCGCACAAGGGGGATCCCATGCGTACCATCATGACCCTCAACGCCAAAGGGGGTTGCGGCAAGAGCACCTTGGCGACCAACCTGGCCAGTCACTACGCCGTGGAAGGCAAGCGGGTGGCCCTGCTGGACTTCGACTCCCAGGCCTCGAGCCTGGAGTGGCTGGCCGCCCGTCCCGAGGACCGGCCCGAGATCGAGGGGATCGAGGCCTGGCAGGGCGGGGCGCGGGTGCCGCGCGGCGTCGACATCGCCATCCTGGACGCCCCGGCCCGGGTGCACAGCTCCGAGTTGACGGGCCTGGTGCGCCGGGCCGAGACGCTGATCATCCCGGTGCTGCCCTCGCCCCTGGACATCCGGGCCGCGGCGCACTTTATCGAAGAGCTGCTGACCGTCGGCAAGGTCTCGCGCAAGCAGACGCGCCTGGCGGTGGTGGCCAACCGGGTGCGCGAGCACACACTTATATATCACTCCCTGGAGGCCTTTCTCGACAGCCTGAAGATCCCCTTCGTCACGACCCTGCGCGACACCCAGAACTACATCCGGGCCGCCGAGCGGGGGCTGGGTATCTTCGAGCTGGCCCCCTCGCTGGTCTGGCAGGACCTGGAGCAATGGGAGCCGTTGGTCGAGTGGCTCAACAGCCGGCGCAGCCGGCCGGCGCGCTGAGCCCCGTGCCGCCGGGCGCTGTGGTATTATCGGATTTCGCCCGCGCGGGGGCCGCCGCCCGCCGCGCGCGATTCCGACCTCCTTGCCCTCGCCTCGGGGGCCGCTCCGCCTCCCGCGCCACGCCGCAGGGCCGGGGCCGAAGACTGTAGGCATATGGGACCGATAACCACCTTCTTCGAGGCCGTCGCCATCCGCATCCGCTGGCTCGGCATTGTGCTGACGATCGCCGCGGTCGGCCTGCTCATCGCCCTGTTCGTCTACCTGCAGGAGGCCACCATGACCCACCTGTTCATCGGCGCGTTGGTCATGCTCTGGGCCGCGGGTCTGGCGATTATCTACCACCTCTACCTGCCGCGGCGCGTCGAGGTCGAGGGCATGCCCACGCAGGCGTTGAGCCGCGTGCGCCGCGCCCACATCCTGCTGCGCCTGTACCTGGACCTGTTCCTGTCGCTGTGGTTCATGGCGCTGATCGTGGTGAGCCTCGGCGCGCTCTGGATGCTGGCCCAAACCTGAATGCCGGCCCGGTGCCGGCGGCGGCGTTTTTCCCTCAACTCGGCCCGGATTCCTCCTCGACGCTGGCCGCCAGCCCCGAGGCCAGGTCCGGATAGCGCAGCCTGACACCCAGGACCTCGCCCAGCCGGCGCGTGTCCAGGCGCCGCGACTCGTTCAGGTAGGACAGCATGCCCTTGCTGAGCACGTTTTGCGCCTCGTCCCAACCCACGGCAGGGGGGCGCGGCAGGCCGAGGGCGTCGGCCACGGCGTAGAAGTATTCGGTCATGTTGCCGGCATGTTCGTCGGCGACGTTGAACACCCCGTCCGGGGCGCCCGGGCGGCCGGCGGCCACGCAGACGTTGGCCAGGTCCTCGCTGTGGATGCGGTTGGTGGTCGGGGCCAGGTCCTCGCGCAGCACGGGGGTGGCGGCGCGGATGCGCTCGATGGGCAGGCGGCCGGGGCCGTAGATGCCGCCCACGCGCAGGACCACCAGGGGGACCCCGTGCAGGTCGCACCAGGCGCGCAGTTGCTCCTCGGCGTCGAGGCGCCGGCGCGAGCGGTCGCTTTGCGGCGCCGGCGGCGTGGTCTCGTCGACCAGGGCCCCGGCGTGGTCACCGTAGACCCCGGAGGTGCTGATGTAGACGATGCGCGCCGGTGCATTGGCCTCGCGCCGCGTCGCCAGAAAGGCCCGCATGCGCGTGTCGGCCGCGCCGCTGCCCGGCGGCGGGGCGAAGTAATAGAGCAGGGCGCCGGCCGTGCCCAGCCCGTGCAGCGTGTCGGGGCGATCCAGATCGCCGGCCACCGGGGTGATGCCCAGTGCCCCGAGCCGCGCCGCGCTCTCGGCGGAGCGGGCCAGCGCATTGACCTGTGCGCCTGCGGCCAGCCAGCGTTTTGCGACCCGGCGACCGATGTCGCCGCAGCCGATGATAACCACGTGATGCACGGGTTTATCTCCCCCGGTCTTTACGACATAATTGCCGGCTTTCGCCGCCCGTTACAAGGAATATCCATGTCGTTCAAGGTTCGCGTCGAGCCCAGCGGCCACGAATTCGAAGTCGAATACGACGAGACCGTGCTCGATGCCGCCCTGCGTCAGGGGTATGCCTTTCCCTACGGTTGCCGCAACGGCGCCTGCGGTTCGTGCAAGGGCAAGCTGCTCGCCGGCGAGGTCGGCTACGGCGATGGCCTGCCGCCGGCGCTCAGCGAGGAGGACACCGAGCGCGGGCTGGCCCTGTTCTGCTCGGCGCGCCCCAAGGGCGATCTGGTCGTCGAGGTGCGCGAGATCGGCGCGGCCAAGGATATCCCGGTCAAGGTCCTGCCGTGTCGCGTGGCCAGGATGGAACGGCTCAATCACGACGTGATGCGCCTGTTCCTGAAGCTGCCGGCCACCGAGCGCCTGCAGTACCTGGCCGGCCAGTACATCGACTTTCTCCTCAAGGACGGGCGCCGGCGCAGCTTCTCGATCGCCAACGCCCCGCACGAGGACGAATTGCTCGAGCTGCACATCCGTCATGTCGAGGGGGGGCGGTTCAGCTCCGAGGTCTTCACCAAGATGAAGGAGAAGGCCATCCTGCGCTTCGAGGGCCCGCTCGGGAGCTTCTTCCTGCGCGAGGACACCGAGCGGCCGATTATCCTGATGGCCGGGGGCACGGGGTTCGCCCCCATCAAGGGTATCGTCGAGCACGCCATCGCCGAGGGCATCCGCCGGCCCATGCACCTGTACTGGGGGGCGCGCACCCGCGCCGACCTCTACCTCGACGAGCTGGCCCGCCGCTGGGCGGCCGAGCACGAGAACATCGAATACATCCCGGTCCTGTCCCAGCCCCTGGCCGAGGAGGCCTGGGAGGGGCGCACGGGGTACGTGCACGAGGCCATCGCGGCGGACTTCGAGGAGCTCAGCGCCTACGAGGTCTACGCCTCGGGCCCGCCGGCCATGGTCAAGGCCGCTGAGCCGGCCTTCGCCGAGCGCGGCCTGGACCCGAACAATTACTTCTTCGACAGCTTCGAGTACGCCGCCGACTGAGTTTGCACGCCCGCCGGGCGTGCCGTTGCCGGGGCCAGCTCCAGCGCGCTGCACACCGCCTCTTCGGCGGCCGTCTCCAGCCCCTTGCGATAGCATTCGGTGGCGGCCTCGGGCTCGCCGAGCTCGACCAGCAGCGCGCCCAGCTCCTTGTAGGCCTCGGGCGTGGGCCCGGCGCCGATGCTGGCCTCCAGGTAGCTGCGCGCCTTGCCCCACAGCTGGCTGCGCACGCACAGCCGGCCCAGCGTGAGCAGCAGCGTGGCGTTGGTGTCGCGTCCCTTGAGCCACTGTTCGGCCTGCTCGAGCTGGGCACCGGCGTCCTCGCCCCGGGCCAGGCCGTAGAGGTAGGCCAGTCGATCCGACCATTCGCGTTTGAGCTGCTCGCGCAGCAGGGCCTCGGCCTGCGGGCCCCGGTCCAGGCAGATCAAGTGCCGGGTATATTCCTCGACCAGCACGGGGTCCCGGCGCCGGGCCCGCGGCAGCTTGTCCCAGCTCTCCTGCACACGCTCGACCTTGCCGCTGCGCGCGGCCAGCGCCAGCTGTTCGTGCCAGACCTGGCGCTCCAGGGCCTGCAGGTCCTCGGGCGGGAGCACCCGGTACTTGCGCAGCGAGGGCAGCAGGGCCTCCAGGTCGCCCCAGCTCTTGAGCTGCTGGAACAGGCGGGCCAGCAGGAACAAAACATGGGGGTGCTTGGGCGCCATGGACTGCAGGTGCATGAGCGTGGCCAGGGATTGCTCCAGCTGGCCGTGGGCGAGCTGCAGCTCGGCCTGGGTCAGCTCCACCGCCATGTCCGCGTCGGGCATGCTCTGGTGGGCCAGGGCGAGATAGTGGTCGCGGCGCTCGGGCGCGTTTTGCTTCTGCGCGGCCCGGGCGGCGGACAGATAGTTGAGCAGCGGGGTCTCGCTGTCGCGCGCGTGTTTTATCAGGGCCTTTTCGGCGGCGGCCCAGTGGCCCTCGGACAGCTCGATCAGCCCCTGGTTGGAGGCCCGCCGGGCGCGGCGGGCGAGGCGTTCGCGGCGCCAGTGGCGCATGTGTTCGGGCAGGTGCCAGGAGCCGGCGACGATGCGCAGCAGGATATGGAAGGCGAAGAAGCCCACGACCAGGAGGATCACGGCCATGACCAGCGAGGTCTCGACCGTGGTGTGGCCGCGGGCGATGTAGACGTAGCCGTTGTCCTGATGCGCGAACAGCGCCAGGGCCACGGCCGCGACGAGGGCAATCAGGGCGGTGAACAAAAAGCGCATCAGCGGGCCGGGTCCTGGCGGGGCGCGGCCGCCGGCGCCGAATGGTCTTGTGTCCCGGCCGGGGCGGCGTTGCTGCCGGCCTGGCGGTCCGGCGCGGCGGGCGCCTCGGTGCCCTGGTGCAGCTTGGTGCGGAACTCCTCCAGGGTGCGCAGGGCGCCGGAGATGTCGGGCAGGCTCGGGTGGATGTCCTGTTTGGCCAGGCGGGCGAGGGTGTCCAGGGCGCCTCGCGTGGCCGCCGAGTCGCGATCGAAGTAGGTGCGGATCCAGTCCTGCGCGGTGGCGATGCGCCGGCGGTAGTCCGCCGCGTCCCCGCGCAGGACGGCCAGCCGGGCCTGTTCGAGCTGCAGGCGCAGGTTCTGCGTCAGGAAGAAGCGCTGGCTGGGCGGCAGCAGGGGCTGGGCGGGGTGCTCGGGATGGCGGATCACGATCAGGCCCTTGATCTCCTCCCAGACGCCCTCGAGGGCCTGGCGCCAGCCGCCGGTCTCGGCCTTGGCCGGGCCGGCGGCGGGGCTCGGTTGCTCGGCCGTCCCGGCCCGGTGCGGGCTGTTCAGGGGCAGCTTGTCGACCTCGTCGATGAGCCCGCCCAGGGCCAGCGACAGGCCCGGGACGTCCGGTTGGTCCACCGAGCGCAGGGCCTGGATGTCGTGGGCGAGGCGCTTGCGGGCATCGAGCAGGGCCGGATCGCCGGCGCGGCGCAGGCGATCGTCGGCCGCCTGCAGGGCCGCCAGCGCCGTGGGGACGTCGCGTTGGAGCTTGAGGCGGTCATTGGCGATGCGGATCAGGTATTCCGCCTCGGCCACGCGCCACTGCGTCTCGCTGCGCCCGCTCTTGGAGCGCAGCACCTCGATGGCGTTTTGGGCCGAGCGCTGCCGCTCGCGCAGCGACTCGAGCTGGCTCTCGAGCTTCGTCGTGGCGGCGCGCCGGTCCGATTCGGCCTGCTGCAGGCGGCTGTCGAGCTTGCCCACCCGTTGGTCGAAGGCCTGACTCTGGTGCTGCAGGCGCTGCCACAGGTACCAGGCACCGCCGCCGGCGGCCCCGGCGGCTATCAGCAGGACCAGGATCGCGAACAGCCACGGGCCCGCGCGGCCCGACTTGGCCTTGGCGCCCGGCTTGGCCGGCGCCTCGGGCCCCTTGGACTGATCCTGGGGCTGGCCCTGCTTGGACTCGGCTGCCTTGGATTCGGACGACTGGGCCGGCTGGCCCTTCGCGCCGGCCCCGTCCTCGCCGGCCCGGCCCTTGCCCTTCGCCGCCTTGGCCTGCTTCTGGCCCGCCTGGCTGGTAGCGGCCGACTCGCCGCCTTTGGCCGCCGCCTTCGGCTCCGAGACGTCCTTATGCTGGGTGTCCTGGTCCGGCCGGTCGGTGCCCGCCGGCTGGTCCGCCCCGGACTGCTTTTGCTTGTCGTCGCTCACGCCAGCTCCTTCGAGGATGATGCGCCCGGGCGCGCCGCCTGCCAGCGCTTGATGGCGGCGACCAGGGCCTCGTCGCTGGCCTCCCCGGCCACGACGGGCTCGTGCTTGAAGCCCAGTTCGCGGGCGACCTCCACCAGGCGTTCGTTGACCACGACCAGCTGCGTGCGGCGCAGCCAGTGCTGGGCGAGCTTGCCGACCATGTCGAACAGGTTGCGCAGGCCCTCGCCGCTGGTCACGGTGATGACATCGATACCGTCGTGGGCCCAGGCGCGCTGGAGCTTGCCCACATCCGCCTTGGGTCGTCCCCGGCGGTAGGCGTTGGCGTAGACGACCTCGGCGCCGCGTTCGCGCAGCGTGTCGCCCAGATATTCGCGCCCGCCGTCGCCGCGGAAGACCACCACGCGCCGGCCGCGCACCTCCTGCAGCTCGTCCATGGCGAGCAGGGCCTCGCTGTTGAACTTGCGCTTGGGAAAGATATCCGGGTCGCGGCCGAGATAGTTGCGCAGCTCCTTGGCACTGCTCTTGCCCACCGCGGCGATCTTCAGGGTCGGCGGCAGCTCTCGGCGCGACTTGATGAGATTCATCGCCTTGTTCACCGCGTTGGGGCTGATGAACACGGCGATTTCGAATTCGTCCAGCCGGTCGACGATCTGCAACAGGGTGCCGCTGTCCTCGGGCTCGAGGATCTCCAGGACCGGGAAGCGCAGCGCCCGGCCGCCTTCGCGCTCGATCAGCTCGCACAGGTGCTCGGCCTGATGTTCGGGCCGGGTCACCATGATGCACACATTGTCCAACTCACCCTTGGGCATAGACCTCTTCCAGGATGGCGCCGGCACCGCGGGAGAGCAGGTCCTCGGCCAGGACCGTGCCGAGCTCCTCGGCGTCCTCGGGCCGGCCGCTGATGACCCCGCGCACGACCTCGGTGCCGTCGGGCCGTCCGACCAGCCCCTTGAGCAGGATAACCCCGTGCTCGATTTCAGCATAGCCGCCGATGGGGACCTGGCAACCGCCGTGCAGGCGGGTGTTCATGGCGCGCTCGGCGCGCACGCGGATCGCGGTGTTGCGGTCGTTGAGGGCATCGAGCAGGCCGTTGACCCGCGGGTCGTTGTGCCGGCACTCGATGCCCACCGCGCCCTGGCCGATGGCCGGCAGGCACACGTCCGGGGCCAGGTGCTCGCGTACGCGCTCGCCCAGGCCCAGGCGCTTGAGGCCGGCGGCGGCCAGGATGATGGCGTCGTAATCGCCGCGGTCGAGCTTGTCCAGGCGCGTGCCGACGTTGCCGCGCAGGTCGAGGACGGTCAGGTCGGGGCGCCGGGCGCGCAGCTGGCATTGGCGGCGCAGGCTGGAGGTGCCCACCCGCGCGCCCGCCGGCAGCGAGTCGAACTCGTCGAACTGGTTGGAGACGAAGGCATCGCGCGGGTCCTCGCGCGGGCAGATCACCGGCAGGTGCAGGCCCTCGGGAAATTCCACCGGCACGTCCTTCATGGAGTGAACGGCGATGTCGGCCGTGCCCTCGAGCAGGCCCTGCTCGAGCTCCTTGACGAACAGGCCCTTGCCGCCGACCTTGGCCAGCGGGGTGTCCAGGATCTTGTCGCCCTGCGTGCTCATCTTGACCAGCTCGACGTCCAGGTCGGGGTGCAGCTCGCGCAGGCGGGCGGCGACGAACTCGGCCTGCCACAGGGCGAGCGGGCTCTTACGGGTGGCGATGCGAAGGGTCTGTTGGGCCATGGTGATGCGGGGCGTCCGGCTGTGGCGTCGTGAGTGTGACTGGCCCTGATCGGCACCGGTTCGGCACCGGTTCTGCCCGGGCAGGTCGATGATCCTGATTAATCGGCATTTTCGTGGGGGTATAGCCGCCTTATCAGGGCCGCGAAAGCCCATTATAATACCACTAATCCGTGACCAGGCGTGCCCGAGCGGGCACCGGAGATGTCCCATGCTCAGACCGTTGTACACCCTGCTCCTGACCGGCGCCCTGCTCGGCGTGCTGCCCGGCCTGTTGCTGGCGCCCGCGGCCCGCGGCGACGGGGCACCGAAGGTGCACATCCCCGATGCCTCCGATTTCCAGGCCGACGCCCATCTGGCCGCCAAGCGCAAGCTGCCGCTGATGGTGGTGTTCACCGCCGACTTCTGCTCCTACTGCGAGGAGCTGGAGGCCGATTACATCCGGCCGATGATCATCAGCGGCGACTACACGGACAAGGTCATCATCCGTCGGGTCAAGCTCGACAGCTACGGCAACCTGCGCGACTTCGACGGGCAGAAGATCTCCGTGGACGACTTCTCGCTGCGCTACCGCGTCAGCGTCACCCCGACCGTGGTCTTCCTCGACCCGCAGGGCAAGCAGCTGGTCAAGCCCCTGATCGGTATCTCCACGCCGTCCTTCTACGGCGGCGAGCTCGACAGCGCCATCGACACCTCCCTGGAGCGCCTGCATGGCGAATCCAGGCTCTCCGAGCTGTAGTCCTGCCTAGCCGCGCATCAGCCGGCGCACGCCGGACAGATGGCGGCGGCTGACCTCCAGGCGCTCCTCGATCCCCTCGAGCCGGACCTGGTAGCGCCCGTTCCCCGCGCGCTCCAGGCCTTCCAGTGCCCGGCGCGCCACCAGGGCGTTGCGATGGATGCGCACGAACCGCTCGGCGAATTCCTCCTCCAGTGACTTCAAGGCCTCCTCGATCAGGACCTGGCCGGTCGAGTCACGCACGGTGACGTATTTCTGATCGGCTTGAAAATAGATCACCTCTTCGATGGGGATGAGGCGGATGTCGCCGTGGACGCGGGCGCTGAGGTGGGTGCGGGCGCCCCCCCCGGGGTGGTCCGGTTCCCGGCCCGCCTCTTCGACGGCGCCGAGCTGGGCCCGGTTCAGGCGCCGCGCCCCGTGCAGGGCGCGCTCCAGGCGGTCCAGCCGGATGGGTTTGAGCAGGTAGTCCACGGCCTGGGTCTCGAAGGCCCGCAGCGCGTAGTCGCCGTAGGCCGTGGTGAAGATGACCGCCGGCGGGCGTTCGAGCTTGGCCAGGTGGGCCGCGGTCTCCAGCCCGTCCATGCCCGGCATGCGGATGTCGAGCAGCAGCACGTCCGGGTCCAGGCGCGCGGTCAGCTCCAGGGCCTCGCGTCCGGTCGCCGCCTCGCCCACCACCTCGCCGAGGCCGAGTTCGGCGATGAGGTTGCGCAGGCGCTCGCGGGCCGGGCGCTCGTCGTCCACCACCAGGATGTTCACGCCCCGCCCCCCGCCTGTGGGTCTGCGGTGAGGTAGGGGAAGCGCACCTCGACGCGGTAGCGGGCCTCATCGGCGTCGATGTTCACCGCGGTCCCGACGCCGAAGCAGGCCGACAGGCGCTGTCGGGTGTTGTCCAGCGCCAGGCGGTTGCCGTTGCGCCGCTGCGTGGCCGCGGCGGGGGCCGGATTGGTGATATCGACTTCGATGACCGACCCGTCCAGGCGCCCGGTGATGTCGATGCGCCCGCCGCCCGTGGCCGGCTCGATGCCGTGATAGACGGCGTTCTCCAGCAGCGGCTGCAGGGTCAGCGGCGGCACGAGGGCGTCGTCCGGCAGGGCCTCGACGTCCCAGTGCACGCTCAGGCGCTCGCCCAGGCGCTGGGCCTCGATATAGAGATAGCGCCGGCACAGCTCCAGCTCCTCGGCCAGCGTGATGCGGTTGAGCACGTCGCTCAGGCTCATGCGAAACAGATCGGCCAGGTTCTCGGTGACGGCCTCGGCCTGGGCGGGGTCCGAGCGGGTCAGGCTGGCGATGGTGTTCATGCTGTTGAACAGGAAGTGCGGCCGGATGCGCGACTGCAGCGCCTGCAGGCGCGCCTGGGATTCGGCCCGTACGTTGCGCCGCCAGTGATGCTGGACGAAGAAATAGCGCAGCACCAGGGCGTTGATGATGGCGCCCATGGCCAGGTTGCGGACCAGGAAGTGCACGTGCCAATAGGCCGAATGCCCCGCGCCGATGGTCTCCATCACGTGGTAGGCGGCCTCGCTGACGGCGGCCAATACGACCATCATCAGCAGATAGGCGATCAGCCCCGCCGCCGTGTTGCTCAGGCGGGCCAGGTGCGGGCGGGCCAGGCACAGCGTCCCGGCGCTGGTCAGGGCGGCCCATTGGACGAACAGGGAGATCAGCCCCAGCTCGCGCCAGCGGTCGGCGCTGAGCCCGTTGAGCGGCGCCAGGGCGAGCAGGAAGGCGAGCAGCTGGGCGATGACCACGACCGCGAAGACCATCCGTATCCCGCAAAAGTCGGGCAGGAACAGGTCGTCGCGGCTCGGTCGGGTGGGTACCTTGGGTGCGTTCAACGCGCTGGTCATATCCTTGGCCTGGTGCCTAAACGATAGCCCATCGGCGCCGGGCTGACGAGCACCGGGTCGGCGATTTGTTCTATACTGCGCGCACGTCAATCGAGCCGATATACACGTCATGAGCCGCGAGACCGACAAGCCCTGGGCGGGGCGATTCACCGAACCCACCGATGCCTTCGTGGAGGCCTTCACCGCCTCGGTCGGCTTCGATCGCCGCCTCTACAAGCACGACATCGCCGGCTCCATCGCCCATGCCCGGATGCTCGAGCACGTCGGGGTGCTCAGCGCCGAGGAGTGCGCCGCCATCGTGGCCGGCCTGGAGGACATCCGCGTGGACATCGAGCGCGGCGATTTCGCCTGGAGCACCGCGCTCGAGGACGTGCACATGAACATCGAGGCGCGCCTGACCGACCGCATCGGCGCGGCCGGCAAGAAGCTGCACACGGGCCGTTCGCGCAACGACCAGGTCGCCACCGACATCCGCCTCTACCTGCGCGAGGCGATCGACGCCATCGACGCCGAGTTGGCGCGCCTGCGCGCGGCGCTCATCGAACTCGCCGAGCGCGAGGCCGAGACCGTCATGCCGGGATTCACCCACCTGCAGACGGCACAGCCCGTCACCTTCGGCCACCACATGCTGGCCTGGGAGGCGATGCTGGCGCGCGACGCCGGGCGCCTGGCCGACTGCCGCAAGCGGGTCAACGTCATGCCCCTGGGCGCGGCGGCGCTGGCAGGCACCAGCTACCCCATCGACCGCGCCTTTACCGCCCGCGAGCTCGGTTTCGAGGCGGTGGCGGAGAATTCGCTGGATGCGGTCTCCGATCGCGACTTCGCCGTCGAGTTCACGGCCGCGGCCTCGCTGGTGATGATGCACCTGTCGCGCTTTTCTGAGGAGCTGGTGCTGTGGAGCTCGGCCCAGTTCGACTTCGTGGACCTGGGCGAGGGCTTCTGCACCGGCTCGTCCATCATGCCGCAGAAGAAAAACCCCGACGTCCCGGAGCTGGTGCGCGGCAAGAGCGGCCGGGTGTTCGGCCACCTGACCTCGCTGCTGACCCTGATGAAGGCCCAGCCCCTGGCCTACAACAAGGACAACCAGGAGGACAAGGAGCCGCTGTTCGATACCGTCGATACCCTGCGCGGCAGCCTCAAGGTCTATGCCGACATGATGGCCCGGATCCAGGTCAAGGCCGGGCCCATGCGCGAGGCGGCGCGGCGTGGGTTTTCCACCGCCACCGACCTGGCGGATTATCTCGTGCGCCAGGGCGTGGCCTTTCGCGACGCCCACGAAGTGGTCGGCAAGGCCGTGCGCCACGGTATCGACAGCGGCCGCGATCTGGCCGAGATGAGCCTGGAGGAACTGCGCGGCTTTTCCGCGGCGATCGAACAGGACGTGTTCGAGGTGCTTACCCTGGAGGGGTCGGTCGCCGCCCGCAACCACCTCGGCGGCACCGCGCCCGAGCAGGTGCGCGCCGCCGCCGCGCGCGCCCGGGCCCGCCTGAACGGCGAGGGCTGAACGCAGTGGGCCGGGCGCGGTCGAAACCGCCAGCGCGCCTTTGATTGGCGCACCGTCAACGGGAGGACCCATGGCCGACAGCCTGGAAGAACTACGCGAGCGCCTGGCGCGCTTTGCCGCCGAGCGCGATTGGGAGCAGTTCCACTCGCCCAAGAACCTGTCCATGGCCCTGATCGCCGAGGCCGCCGAGCTGGTCGAGCATTTTCAGTGGCTGAGCGAGGAGCAGAGCCACGCCCTGGCGCCGGACAAGCGGTGCGAGGTCGCCCACGAGCTCGCCGATATACTGATCTATACGATCCGTTGCGCCGACCGCCTCGGCATCGACCTGGTGCAATCGGCCTGGGAAAAGATAGAGATCAACGAGACCCGCTACCCGGCGGACAAGGTGCGCGGCGACGCGCGCCGGGCCGGGGAGTACGAGCGCTAGCGCGTGCACCGGTGCGCGAGGCGACTCCGTCCTAATCCCTGACAAGAAAGCACGCCCATGGACGCACTGCAGGCCGCCATCCTCGGCTTGGTCGAAGGCTTCACCGAATTCCTGCCCATCTCCTCGACCGGTCACATGATCGTCGTCAGCCAATGGCTGGGCCTGCCGCAGGACGCGACCAACAAGGCCTTCGAGGTGATCATCCAGCTCGCGGCCATCCTGGCCGTGGTCGCCAAATACCGCGACAAGCTGACCTTGCGCCACATCGAGCTGTGGAAGAAGGTCGTGTTGGCCTTCATTCCGGTCGGGGTGGTCGGCCTGCTGTTCTACAAGCAGATCAAGGCGATGTTCTCCATCGAGGTCGTGGCCACGATGTTCATCATCGGCGGCGTGGTGTTTTTGATCGTCGAGCGCTTCTACCGGGAAGAAAGCGCGCACGTGGCCAACGCCGAGGACCTGAGCTACCGCCAGGCCCTTTGGATCGGCATCGCACAGGTGTTTTCGCTCATCCCGGGCACGAGCCGGGCCGGGGCGACCATCGTCGGCGGCATGCTGGTGGGGCTGAGCCGCACCGCCGCCGCGGAATTTTCCTTCCTGCTCGCGCTGCCCGTGATGGGGGCGGCCAGCGGCCTGGACCTGCTCAAGCACTACCGCGAGTTTCAGGACAGTAATTTGCTGCACCTGGGGATCGGCTTCGCCGTGGCGTTCGTCGTGGCCTATCTGACCATGAGGTGGTTCCTCGCCTTCCTGACCCGCTTTACCTTCGTGGGCTTCGGCGTCTACCGCATCGCCTTCGGGCTGCTCCTGCTACTGGCCTATCGGTGACGGCCGGTAGCTCGACGGCGGGGGATCAGGGCTCGCCCAGACGCGCCAATCCCTCGGCGGCGATCTCGCGCACGTCCGGGTCGATGTCGCTGAGCAGCCGGCGCAGCAGGGGCTCGGCGCGGGGACTGTGCGTGTAGGAGAGCAGGTGGGCGGCGTCGCCGCGGATGGCGGCCTCGGGCGCCTCGGTGAGTCGCGCCAGGGGTTCCGCGGCGGCCGCCAGGCGCGGGTCTTCTTCCAGGCCTTCGACAATGGCCCCGATGCCGATCCGCACCGAGAGCTCGATGTCGGGCTCGCCCAGCAGCCCGACGAGCCTCACCAGGTTGTCTACCTCGCCTTCGACGAGCGTGTTGGCCTTGGCCAGTTCGCCTTCCTTTAACAGCTCGCGCAGGTAGTCGGCCAGGCCCTGCGGCGTACCCGCCGCCCCGGCCCAGCGGCGCAGCTCCTCCAGGCCGCGCAGGCCGGTGAGCTCGAACGGGCCGAGCCGCATCCAGGGCACGGAACGCACGCCCAGCGCCTCGGCGAGCTGCGGGCGGTGTTCGATGTTGATCACCTCCAGGCGCTCGATCTCGCCGGCCTTGACCAGCTCGCCGAGGTGGCTCAGCACCGCCGCGCAGTGCGGACAGCGGGTGCTCAGCAGCAGCAAGGCCTCGGGATTTGGTCTGTCGCTCATGGGACGGCTCCGATCCGTTGGGGCGCGGGCCCGCTCATTCAGGGGCACAGGTATTATATTAGACGACGGCGGGTCGGTGATTGACGCCGGGGCTATAGTCGCGTCTACTTATTCGTGTATATAACACGATTCAGACGAGCGCCGAGGCAGGGCACACGCATCGTCGCAGGGGGCGTGAGAGCCACGGGACCCGTGATCGACTCTGACCGCATGGAACCCGCCACTTCCGGATCTTCGACTACCCGGCCGCGTCCCGACATCGGGTGGCTGTGGCTGCGTTTTGCCAATCCCTCGACGGAAGCGGACTTTCGCCGCGACTATTTCCGCAAATCGCTGCGCCAGGTGCGCATCAGCCTGACCATCGGCCTCATCCTGTACGCCGGGTTTGGCGTTCTCGACCCGCATATCATCCCTACCGCGACCACCACCGCCTGGTGGATACGCTACGCCGTGGTATGTCCGGTGCTGTTGGCGACGATCGGCTTGAGCCTGTTTCCGGCTTTCGAGCGGCTTATGCAGCCGGTCGTGGCCGCTGCCGTGTTGGTTGCCGGATTCGGCATTATCGCGATGATCGTCGCGGCCGAGCCGCCCGGCAGCTATTACTATTACGCGGGCCTGCTCCTGTCCTGCGCCTTCATCAATACCTTCATGCGGCTTCGCTTTGTCGAGGCCGCTGCGGTGACCTGGGCCATCGTGGCGTGTTACGAAATCATCGTCTTCCAGCGCACACCGCCGGTCATCTACATCAACAATACGTTTTTCCTGCTGACGATCAATTTTGTCACCACCTATGCCTGCTATTTCATGGAACGCTCCTCGCGCACGGAGTTCTTCCAACGCCGGACCATTGAGCAACAGTCCGCCCAACTCAACCAGGCGCTGCAGGAGGTGGAGCGCGCACGGCGCGCCGCCGAGGAACAGTCGCGCCACGACCCGCTGACCGATCTGTTCAACCGCCGCTACTTCTTCGAGATCCTGCGCTCGGAGATCGATACCAGCCGTCATACCGACGCACCGCTGTCGGTCCTGATGCTGGACCTGGATCATTTCAAGCGTATCAACGACACCTACGGCCACGGCACCGGCGACCATGTCCTGCGGGCCGTGGCCGCGGAGATTGTGAACAGCCTGCGCCGCTCCGATGTGCCTTCGCGCTACGGCGGCGAGGAATTCGCCATCTTGCTGACCCAGACTTGCGCCGAGGTCGGCGCCGACGTCGCGCGCCGCATTCACGACAACATCGCCGAGGTCTGCGCCCAGACCCCCGCCGGAGCCATGTCCGTGACCGTCAGCGTTGGGGTGGCCTCCTATAGCCCGGGTGACGACGTGGATGCCGATACCCTGGTCGACCGCGCCGACCAGGCGCTCTACATCGCCAAGCAGGGCGGGCGCGATCGGGTCTGCACCTGGAGCCCGGACCTGGCGGGACCGGGCGCGGCGAACCAGCACCGTAGCGACACGGGTGGGCGTGACAGGTGAGGCGGCGCGGGGCCGCCTCTCCCATTGGCGATACGCCGGGCCCGTCGGCCCCTCCCGAATTAGGCGTTGAATCCAAGCACCGCTGGGTGTGTAATGGCTCCCCGTCGTCAGGGCCGGTTATGGCGTGCGCCCGTGTGTGCAAACCTCAAGAATCCATCAAGACTGTCTCTGCGCCTTAGCGGCTCCGCGTTTACGGCTCGGATGAAACGCCGGTGAGCTCGCTGTCGCGCCCCGCCGAGCCGGTGGTCCCGGCTTCGGTCCGAGAACGCGGCAACCCCGCACGCACGGCGCGCCTGGGTTTGGCGGCGCTGGGTATCGTGTTCGGCGATATCGGGACCAGTCCGCTCTACGCCGTGCGCCAATGTTTTTTCGGTTCCACGCCCCTGCCGGTGACCTCCCTTAGCGTGCTGGGCGTGCTCTCGCTCATATTCTGGTCGTTGGTCCTGGTCATTTCGGTCAAGTACCTGCTGCTGGTCATGCGGGCGGACAACCGCGGCGAGGGCGGCATCCTCGCCCTGCTGGCCCTGCTCGACCCGTGGGGACGCAGCCGCCGACGGGGGCCGCTGGTGTTGATCGTGCTCGGTGTCTTCGGCGCCGCGCTGCTCTACGGCGACGGTATGCTGACACCGGCCATCTCGGTCTTGAGCGCGGTGGAGGGACTGGAGGTGGCCGCCCCGGCGACCGCCCACCTGGTGATCCCGACGACGCTGATCATACTGGTCGCGCTGTTTTCGTTTCAAAAGCGCGGTACGGCTCACATTGGAGCCATCTTCGGCCCGGTGATGCTGCTGTGGTTCCTGGTGATCGGACTGCTCGGGTTGTTGGCCGTTGTGCGCCAGCCCGCCGTGCTCGCGGCGGTCGACCCGATGGCCGCGGTGAGCTTCTTCGCGCAGGACCCGGGGTTTGCCTTCGTCATCCTGGGCGGGGTGTTCCTGGTCGTCACCGGCGGCGAGGCGCTGTACGCCGACATGGGGCACTTCGGCCCGGTGCCGATCCGCCTGGCCTGGTTCGCCCTGGTGCTGCCCGCGCTGGTGCTGAACTACTTCGGCCAGGGTGCCTACATTCTCGGCCACGCCGGCCAGGCCGGTCATCCGTTCTACAATCTGGTGCCGTCCTGGGCGGTGTATCCGATGATCGCCCTGGCTACCGTCGTCACGGTCATCGCCTCACAGGCGGTGATCGCCGGCACCTTCTCGCTCACCCGTCAGGCTATTCAACTCGGCCAGAGCCCGCGCCTGACCGTTGTGCAGACCTCGCCCGACGAAATCGGCCAGATCTACGTCCCCGGCGTGAATTGGGCCCTGTTGATTGCCACGGCGGCGCTGGTGATAGGGTTCGGGTCGTCGAGCCATCTGGCTGCCGCCTACGGCATCGCCGTCAGCGCGACCATGGTCATCACTACGGTCCTGGCCTTTTTCATCATGCGCGACAAATGGGGTTGGCCACGGCCGCTCGTGTGGGCCGTGGCCGCGTTCTTCCTTGCATTCGACCTGTCCTTCCTGGGCGCGAACCTATTCAAGGTCGCCGATGGTGGCTGGGTGCCGCTGGTGGTAGGTGCAGGCGCGCTGTTGTTGATGACCACCTGGCGGCGCGGGCGGGCGCTGCTGGCTGAGCGTGTCCAGGCCCGCTCCATGCCCATCGACGTGTTCCTGTCCAGTATCAAGGGCCGCGGGCCCCAGCGCATCGAGGGCACCGCCGTGTTTCTGACCAGCCCGGGCGACACGGTCCCCGGCGGCTTGCTGCACCACATCAAGCTCAACACGGTCTTGCACGAGCAGGTGATCCTGCTCACGGCCATCACCGAGGAGGTGCCGCGCGTGCCGGCGGCCAACCGCTTCGAGGTGACGGCGCTGGACAGCGGCTTTTACCGCGTCGTTGCCCATTTCGGCTTCATGCAGAGCCCGAATCTGAGTGTGGCGATGAAGCTGCTGCGCGACCGCGGCCTCGTACCCACGCCCGACTTCGACACCGTGGTCTATTACGCCGACCGCGTGACGCTGCTGCCCAATGCGCGGGCCGGCGGCATGCCGATCTGGCGAAAACGCCTGTTCGCCTTCATGACGCACAACTCGCAGCGGGCGGTGGAATACTACCGCCTGCCGCCGGGCAGTTCGGTGGAGCTGGGGATTCAGGTCGAGCTCTAGCCAGGCGGCCAGAGGCCGCAGCGGCGGGTGAGCTCAGTCGAGCCCGTCCAGCTGAGCGCGTGCACGGCGCAGGAGCAGGCCGACGTCGTCGCCCTTGTGCCATTCGGCCTCGCCGAACCGGGCAACGGGCATGTCCATGCCCAGGGAGAGGTCGGCGAGGGCGTCGCGCAGCTTGGTGATCAGCCCGGCCGCGTCCTCGGCCCCCGTTTCCTGGAGCACCAGGACGAACTCGTCCCGCTCCAGATGGGCGATGAAGTCGGCCCAGCGCAGCTGCTCGTTGAGCAACTGCGTGACCGCCGTGAGGATGGCCTCTCCGGTCTCGCCCGGGTAGCGCTCGTCGAATTCGCCCGCCTGGCCCAGGCGCAGCAGCACGACCGTGAGGCGGTTGCCGTAGCGCCGGCTGCGCGAGACCTGCGGTGCGAGCGCCTGCTGCAGGCCGCGGGCGTTGAGCAGGCCGGTGACTGGATCGATGGGGTCGAGCGCGGCCACCTTTTGTTTCAGGGCGTCGCGCTCTTCGACCAGCACCTTGATCTCGGTGAAGTCCAGCACATGCCCGATGGCGCCGGTGCCGTCGGCACGCGGCTCGAACCGACAGTGCAGCCAGCGGCCACCCGCGCCATGTTCGGCGCTCGCCTCGGGCACATGCACGAATTCACTCTGCTCGGCGAGCTGGCGCAGCCAAGGCGTTCCGAGCTCCCCGGCGGTGCGGCCGATCAAGTCCTCGGCCTGCGTATCCAGCTGGCAGAGCAGGACCTCGTTGGCCCAGCTCACGCGCCCATCGGCGTCGAGGACCACCATGCCCAAAGGGCCGGTGGACAGCAGTTGAGCCAACACGTTGGACGGCGGCAGGTCGGGCTTGCTCATGGGGCTCGGTCTTGTGGTGCGGCGCGGCGCGCCCTTGACGCCACACTATAACAGAGCGTGCCGAAGTGCATACGCCAGCGCGCGCCCCGCGACCGGCCGGCCCGCGGGCGCGAGACGATGGGGCTGGGTGTTAGCGTCTAATCGGCGGTACGCAGGTCGTCCAGGACCGACTGGATATCCTTGTTCCACTGCTCGAACACCGGCTTGAGCTCGGGGTGGTGGAAGAAGCTCGCCAGCTGCATCGGGTTGCTGGTGACCAGCAGCGTATTGTTGCCCTCGGCGAAGATGGCGATCTTCAAGGGCAGGTAGGGGATCAGGTCCGGATAGCGCGAGGCCAGCCGGTCGACCTGTTTGGGCTTGCCGAAGAACACGACCCGGTA
>Ga0209918_1000652_pt1 | contig 21750 bp, 19 predicted proteins | sample SalPonD_shore_MG_FD_185712 | JGI IMG/M metagenome (GOLD analysis project Ga0209918, IMG submission 185712) | Salt pond soil microbial communities from South San Francisco under conditions of wetland restoration - Salt Pond MetaG... | ecosystem: Environmental > Aquatic > Marine > Intertidal zone...
CGGCGTGGTGATTACGCATATGACCCTGCTGGTACACAAGGAGCTGGATGAAGCGGAAAAAGAGGAGTCCGCTGCGGCCGAGGCTGCGGAGAAGGGGCGTGAGACGGAGGCCGAGCCTGAGGAGAAGACGCCGCTGAAGCGCCGGCGCCGGAGTACCGCCGCCAAAACGGCATCGAAGAGCAGCTCTTCCGGGAGCACCAAACCGCGCGCCACGCGCAGCAGGGCCAAGAAGAGCACCGAAAAGGGTGACAAAAAGGATGATGTTAGCGCTGCCGGGGATGCTGATACCAACGCATCATGACCGTGTGCTGAGGGAGCCGCCGGATGGTTTGGAATCGGCCATGAATCCGCCGCCCGGTTGACGAAACGGTGTCCGAACTTGAGCAGGCGCAAAGCCTTCCCCAGGCTTTTTTTGCGACGGCGGACCGCATTCCAAACCGGCCTGCCCAGTGGCGCCGGCAGAACGCCGGCTATACCCCCGTTTCCTATCGTAAACTGGCGGATCGGGTCCGACGCGTCGCCTCGGCCCTGATCCGCGCTGGCGTTGCGCCGGGCGAACGGGTCGCCCTGCTGATGGAGAATCGTCCCGAATGGGCCGTGGCCGATTATGCGATCATGTCGATCGGCGCCGTCACAGTCCCGCTATACTGCAGCTTCGGTGCAGACGACATGACCTACGTCCTGCAGGACTCGGGTGCCGCCGTGGCGATCGTGCTCGGGGAGCGGCTGACCTCGACCCTGATGGAGGCGCTCGATGCCTGTCCGTCGGTACGATCCGTGTATGCCGTGCTGCAGCCAGGGGGCGATGCACGCCTTCACGCCTTTGACGAACTGGAGCAAGTTCCGGTCGATGCGGCGGCGTTGGCATCGCGTCTACAGCCGTTGACGCGGCAGACGCTGGCCACACTGGTCTACACTTCCGGAACGACGGGTCACCTGAAGGGAGTGATGCTGTCGCATGGCAATTTCCTCGCGAATCTTGAGGCCGTGCCGGCGATCGTCCGTTTTGAGAAGGAGGATCGGATGCTCTCCGTGCTGCCGCTGGCACATAGCCTGGAGCGTTTCGCCAGCCATTTTATGCCCTATAGCTTCGGGCTTTCGGTCGCCTTCGCCGAGCGTCCCGACACGATCGGCAGGGATCTCGCCGAATCCGCCCCATCGCTGATGATCGCCGTGCCGCGGCTGCTGGAGGTGATGCGGGAGCGGGTGATGTCCCGCATGGCGCGGCAACCCTCTTTCGTGCAGCGGGTATTCCACACCTATCTAGTACTGGCGCAGCGGCGGCGTGACGGCGGCCTGTCCGCCATGGCGCGGCTCGGCCGGTATATACTGGACCGGACCCTAGGCAGGGCGGTACGGGCCCGATTCGGAGGCAGGCTCAGGCTGCTGGTGTCGGGAGGGGCGCCGCTCGGGTCGGATGTTGGTGCCTTTTTTGAGGCGTTGGGATTACCGGTACTGGAGGGGTATGGTCTGACGGAGTCGGCCTCGCTTGTCAGTGTCAATTCCGTCGATGCACGCCGCGCGGGCACGGTGGGGAGACCCGTGCGCGGCGTATCGGTCCGTCTCGCTGCAGATGGCGAAATCCTCGTGCAGGGGGGCAATATCATGCAGGGGTACTGGCAACAGCGGGAGATGACCGAAACGGCGCTGGTGGACGGCTGGTTCCACACCGGTGATGTGGGGAGGCTGGATACGGACGGTTACCTGTATATAACTGACCGCAAAAAGGACATTATCGTGAATTCAGGCGGCAAGAATATCGCGCCGCAGCGCATCGAGCATCTGCTGATGGCCGATGCCATGATCGAACAGGCTGTTGTCTACGGTGATCGAAGGCCGTACCTGGTGGCCCTGATCGTTCCCGCACGCGAACAGTGTCTGGGCTGGGCCGAGAAGGGGGGGATGTCGTCCCTTCCGTGGTCAGAACTGGTCGTATCGGAGCCCCTGAAGAGGGTGTTGCAACAGCGGGTCTGGGAGGTGCTGCGCCATCTTTCCCGGCATGAACAGGTGCGCCGCATCGCGGTGCACGACGTGCCGTTCAGCGTCGATGATGGCCTGATGACGCCGACCCTCAAGATCCGGCGTCACCGGGTCTATGAACGGTTCAGGGAGATATTCGAGGGGCTCTACTGAGCCGGAATCGGCCGCCCTTACCGCAAGGGCGGCCATTGAATCAGTCCTCTCTGCGGTGATGCCTGTAGCGACGCTCCTGTTCGGCCTCTCGAACCACCCTGTGATGGGGACGGTGTGCATGGGTACGGTAGGCCGGTTGCGGATCGGGGGCGCCGATGGCTGCACCCGCCGCGGCACCGATCATGCCGCCGATGAGCGCGCCCTCCACGACCTGATTGTTCTGGGAGCCGATGGCGGCACCGGCGGTGGCGCCGACCGCGGCGCCGGTAGCGGTAGCACGCTCCTGACGCTCAGTGGCACAGGCCGACAGCACGACAATAGAGAGTATAATGGCAATGCGTTGCATGGATATGTCCTCCTTCAGGGGATCCAGACGCGGCCATCTTATGTCGCCTGGCTGAATTGAACCTGAAAGGCATGAAAAAAGGAGGGGCATGCCTGTGGCATGCCCCCTTGTATCATCGGGTGTCGATGTACCTCGTTGGTTACGAGATGGAGCGAAGTTTCGACAAGACACTCTCCTGATCTGCCGGATCGCATACATGCTGTGATGGCATTTTGGTCTGGGCGTTCTCGTCGCCGGTGAACGCCTTGATCGCCTTCTTGGAGTCGCACATCCACTTCTTCAGATGGGCCTCATCCCAGACCCAGGCCTTGCCCTTGATGTATTTCGTGAACCTGTAGTTGAAATTGGATTCGGTCCCGGCCGTGCGGCCGATGATGCCGGCCAGCCCCGGTCCGACCTTGGGGGTGTGCGTGAAGTTATGGCATACGGCGCATCTCTTCCAGGTGGTGCCGACCACCTTGTTGGCAGTGCTGGTGCTGGTGCTGGCGGTGGCTTGGGTGGCCTGTTCGACACTCTTCTGAACCTGCTGCATGGTGGAGGAGGGCGCCGGTGCCACCGGTGCGGTCTTTTCCTGTGCGGTACTCTGCTGCGTTGGGGAGGCCTGTTGCATCGCCCCCTGCGCCAGCTGCTCCGGCGATGCCATGCCGTTCTGGAAGTGCTCGCCACCCTTGTCTGTCTTCACGTCGGCCGTCTTTTCCTGCTGCATCGACTGTTCGGCCGTCGGGGATGACGTCGGTTCGGGGGATTGTGTCTGGTTGGCGTTGCTGCTGCAGGCCACCAGGGCTGCGGTTGTTGCGATCATCAGGGTCCAGCGCATCTTCTTTACCTCCGGAGGGATCGAATCTCATCTCTTCAGATATTAGTCGCGGAAGTTGCTGAAGTGCAACGGCCGATCGGTATCCATGCCCTTGACCAGGGAGATGGTCTCCTGCAGCGCATCCCGACTTTTCCCCGTCACGCGTACCTGATCCCCCTGAATCGCCGCCTGTACCTTGAGCTTGCCGCCCTTGATCGCCTTGACGATCTTTTTGGCCAGATCTTTGTCCACCCCCTGCTTGATGCCGATGCGTTGGCGCCGGGTGCCGCCGCTGGCACCCTCAATGTCGCCGTAATCAAGGCAGTTCGGTTCCAGTTTTCGGCGCACCAGCCTGCCGCGCAGGATTTCGACCACGGTGTTTAGTCTGTTATCGTCGTCGCCAACCACGACAATGGCGTCGCCCTCCAGTTCGATGCTCGACTGGCTGTGCTTGAAATCGTAGCGGGTGTCGATCTCCTTCCGGGTCTGCTGGACCGCATTGGAGACCTCCTGCATGTCGGTTTCGCAGACAATGTCAAAGCTCGGCATGGCGGGAAATCCTCCTGATCTCACGGTGATACGCCACTATCATGCAGCGTCGCGTCGCGGCGGGCAAATGTGCGGTGTGCCGGGCTTCCGCTTCTGCTTGCATATCCCCGGGCAGCTTGCCATCTTGCCGTCATGGTATCGCCATCGCAATCCGATATCCGCTTCATGCGCCGGGCGCTCGCGCTGGCCCGGCGCGGTGTCGGCACGACCCATCCCAATCCACGCGTGGGCGCGGTCGTGGTTTCGGATGGGACGATTATCGCCGAGGGGTGGCACAGGCGAGCGGGCGAGGCGCATGCCGAGTTTGCCGCACTCCGACAGGCAGGGAGTGCCGCACGCGGCGCCACCCTCTATGTTACGCTGGAGCCCTGTTCCGGCCATGGTCGTACGCCGCCCTGTACCGATATCGTGATGCGCTCCGGGGTGAGGCGGGTGGTCTTTGCCTCCGACGACCCTAATCCCCAGATGTCCGGCGGTGCCGCCCTGTTGCGCGAAGCCGGTATCGAAGTTTGCGGTGGCATGCTCCGCGATGTCGCCGATGAGTTGAACCGCCCTTTTTTTCATTTCGTCCGGACGGGGCGTCCCTACGTGGTCGCCAAGGCGGCGATTTCGTTGGACGGCAAGCTGGCGACCCGGCGCCAGCATTCGCAGTGGATCAGCGGGGAGGGGTCGCGTCGTCATGCGCACCGGTTGCGGGCGGCCAGCGATGCCATTCTAGTCGGGGCGGGCACGCTGGCTCAGGACAATCCCTCGCTGACGGTGCGTGACGCGCATCGGCGCGGCGAAGTGCCTCTGCGTGCGGTGGTGTGCGACGACATGCCCGTCTTCAGGCCTGACTATCGGCTGCTCGACGGGCAGGCGCCCGCCCGGCTCTATGTGCGGAACTTCAACGGACAGGCTGATGCCTGGCGTGCAGCCGGGGCGGAGGTGGTGCCGGCGGAGAGCCTGAATGTCGTGCTGCAGCATCTAGGAAAAGAGGGGCGCCTTGCTCTGCTGCTGGAAGGAGGCGGCCGTTTGCACGCTGCCTTTTTCGAGGCGCGCCTAGCCGATGAACTGGTGCTCTATCAGGCGCCGCTGATCATCGGTGGAGAAGAGGCTGTCGGGTTGTGGCATGGCAAGGGTGTAGCGCATGTCAGTGATGCGTTGCGCCTGGACGATATCGAGCGCCGTCGGTTGGGCCAGGATCAGTTGATTCGCGGGCGAATTCGGTACCCCGCGCAGTAGCTCCACTCCGTCATGTTTCGCCACGTTTCCTGTTGATGCCGGCTAAGGTTGGATGATGGGGGCGCTTCACTGAGAGATCTGGGATACGAGGATCTGGAATATGGCCTACGATGCTGTGGTCGCGACCCTGCTTTTCCCTGAAGTCAGGGTCATTGGCCTGTCCATCAGTACAGGCAGGGGATGGAGGCCTGGCGACATATTGGCATGGCAATGGTATCAACGCCTCCGGAGATGACTTTTCGGCCATCTATCTTCTATACTCGGCGGCTTGATTGGTATTGAACCGGAAGCCGGTTCGTGAGTTTTGGTTCCATGGAGGGGTTTGTGTACCAGTTTATCATGCAGGGCGGTGTGGTCATGTTTGTGCTGCTGGGATGTTCCATCCTAGCACTGGCGATTATCTTCGAACGTGGCTGGAGTCTGCGCCGTTCCGTGGTACTTCCTGTGAAGAATATCGACACCGTGGAGCAGGCGGTGAAGGCCGGCAAGGTCGAAGAGGCCATGAAGGTGTGCAGCGAGAACAACACGGCTATGAGCCGGATTCTCTGGGTGGCCCTGCAGAATCGTGGTATGTCGCGCCCGGTGCTGAAGGAGGCGCTTGAGGAGGTCGGCCGACAAGAGGTGGCCCACCTAGAGAGGTTTATCGGCGTGCTCGGCGTGATCGCCGCCATTGCACCGTTGTTGGGACTTCTAGGGACGGTGATCGGCATGATCGAGGTGTTCCACGTGATCTCCGTTCAGGGTGTGGGCAAGGCGGATATCCTGGCGGGTGGCATCTCCAAGGCGCTGAATACGACGGCGGCCGGCCTGACGGTGGCTATCCCGTCGCTGGTGGCTTACCGTATCCTTGGGGCGCGCGTGGATCGCTTCGTGATCGAAATCGAACAACACGCCCTGCGTTTCGTCGAGCTGCTCAAAGGCGAGCGCTGATGCGGCTTCGCCAGCGCAAACGTACCGATTACATGGTGGACATCACGCCACTGGTGGACGTGGTGTTTCTCATGCTGATCTTTTTCATGGTTTCCACCAGCTTCAAGGTGTCGACCAGTCTCAAGTTGCAGCTGCCGACAGCGAAAACACAGGAGCAGGTCAGCGATGCTAAGGAGGTGGTGGTCAGCATCAATGCCGCGGGCAAGCTGTATGTGCAGGATCAGCCGGTGGGGGATGATGATCTTCGCAAGCGGGTACTCAATGTGACCAAGGGAAATCCCAACATGCGCGTGGTGTTGCGCGCTGATGCGCGGACACAGCACGGCAGGGTGGTGTTCGTGCTCGATGTGTTGCGGCAGCTGGGTATGGGTAAGGTGGCGATCGCCACGGTACACGAGTCAGGAGGGAATTAGATGCGGGTGGTGCAGAAGTTCGGCGGCACCTCGGTCGGCACTCTGGAGCGTATCCGGAAAACGGCCGATCTGGTGGAACGAAGCTGGCGTGACAAGATTGAGACGGCAGCGGTGGTGTCGGCTATGAGCGGCGAGACCAACCGGCTGATCGGCATGGCCAATGAGCTGAGCGACCAGCCGGAACCCAGAGAGCTGGATGCGCTGGTGGCAACGGGCGAACAGGTCAGTGCCGCCCTGCTGGCGATCGAACTGAAACAGCGAGGTGTGCCGGCCTACTCCTATACCGGCATGCAGGCCGGTTTCCATACCGATAGCCAGCACTCGCGCGCCCGTATCCGGCATATCGAGGGGACACGTCTGATGCAGCATCTGAAGAAGGGTGAAGTGCCGATCCTGACCGGTTTCCAGGGGGTGGACGAGCATGGCAATATCACCACTCTCGGGCGTGGTGGTTCGGATACCTCGGCGGTGGCACTGGCTATCGCCCTAGAGGCTGATCAGTGCGACATCTACACCGATGTGGATGGTGTCTATACGACCGACCCGCGCATCGTCTCCAGCGCGCGCAAGATCGAGCGGATCAGTTACGAGGAGATGCTGGAACTGGCCAGTCTCGGTGCCAAGGTGTTGCAGACCCGCAGCGTGGAGCTGGCCATGCGATACAATATGCCGATTCATCTGCGTTCGAGCTTCGAGGATGTGCCCGGAACCCTGGTGATGGAAGAGGTGGAGGATATGGAACGAGCAGCAATTAGTGGCGTGGCCTACAATCGCGATGAGGCCAAAATCACGATCATGGGGATTCCGGACCGTCCCGGCATTGCCAGTAGCATCTTCGGATCGATCGCCGAGTCCGGCATCAACGTGGATGTGATCGTGCAGAATGTCAGCGAGCAGGGCGCCACGGACATGACCTTTACCGTGCCGAAGGGGGATTTCCCCGCCGCCATGGAGATCGTGCGTGAAGTGGCCGGAAAGCTCGGTGCGCGCGATGTCGTGGGCGACAGCGCCATCGCCAAGGTCTCGATCGTCGGGGTTGGCATGCGCTCACATACCGGTGTGGCCAAGCGTATGTTCGATGTCCTGTCCAAAGAGGGGGTCAATGTCCAGATGATCGCCACCAGCGAGATCAAGATCACGGTCGTGATTGAGGAGAAATACCTGGAACTGGCCGTGCGGGCCCTGCATTCCGGTTTCGATCTGGATGCCGACGGCTGATTTTTTCGTGCAGGGCCACTGAGGGGAATCCGCTACAGGCGGATGGGGGAGATGAGCCATGCTTATTTTAACGCGTAAGAAGGGTGAGGTGATCACCATCGGCGGAGATATCCGCATTCAGGTTCTGGCGGTGAAGGGGGCGCAGGTTCGCATCGGCATCGAAGCGCCGTCGGATGTGGCCATACACCGCGAGGATGCCAAGAAGCAGCTGCACGGCACCGCCGAACCATTCCGTTCCGAATCGTCCGATTCGAACGACGTCTCCTGATTCGGGCCGCGGGGATACCCTCGAAAATACCGGATTGAATTCCCAGAGGTCTCCTAGATTCCGCCACCGCTGTTGACGCACCCGTCCGTAAAGACGGGCGTCGAGAGGTATTTCTCACCGCCATCGGGAAAGATGGTGACGATATGCCCCGGTTTTCCCTCTTCCGCAAGACGTTCGCCGATTCGGATGGCAGCGGCGGCGGCACAGCCGCAGGACTGGCCGGCCAGGATGCCCTCCTCGCGGGCCAGACGCTGGGTGTGGGTATAGGCCGTTTCGGTATCGATACCGATCTTCTCGTCATGTACGGCATCGTCGTAGATGCCCGGAACAATGCTCGAGGCGATATGCTTCAATCCCTCGATGCCGTGGAAAGGCGAGTCAGGTTCGGCCGCCACGACCCGGATATCCGGGTTCATGCGCTTGAGGAACCGCCCCGTGCCCACGAGAGTGCCCGTCGTGCCGAGCGAGGCGACGAAATGGGTCAGGCTCCCCTCGGAGTCGTACCAGATCTCGGGACCGGTCGATTCCTCGTGCGCTTTCGGATTGACGGGGTTGTTGTACTGGTCCGGCTTGAAATAGCGCTCCGGCTCCTGCTCAAAGATGCGGCGGCACTCGATAATCGCGCCGTCCGATCCCTCGAGCGGATCCGAGAAGATCAGATCGGCGCCGAAGGCGCGGCAGATCCGCTTGCGTTCGTCCGATACGTTGCCCGGCATGACCAGCCGGACGGGGTAACCCATCGCCGCACCGATCATGGCCAGGGCGATGCCGGTGTTGCCCGATGTGGAGTCGAGGATCATCTTGCCCGGGCCGAGCAGACCGCGTTCGATGCCGTCCCGGATCATCCACAGCGCCGGCCGGTCCTTGACGGAACCGCCCGGATTGAAACGCTCCAGTTTGGCGTAGATCCGGATGTCGTCGGGCAGGTGGCGGGCGATCCGCTCCAGCTGAACCTGCGGAGTATGGCCGATAAGGTCGAGAATATTCAAAATTACACCATTTTATATGTACAAAAAATAATTTACACCTAAATGATAGTTTATTTGGGGTGTTTGCCAAGTATTTTATCCGGGACCCACCTTGCCCGGCACTCATGCAGCAGATACCGCTTCAGTCTCTCCGACTCGACCCCCGCTTCACGCAGTGCTTTCAGCGACGGCGCATGATGGCGCTTAGCCAGACGTTCGCCCGCTTCGTTGCACAGCAGCGGGTGGTGGATATAGACCGGTGCCGGCAATCCCAGCAGGGTCTGCAACAGGCGGTGAATACCGGTGTGCACCGCCAAGTCCTGCCCGCGGATGACATGTGTGATGCTCTGGGCCGCGTCATCCATGACGACCGCCAGATGGTAGCTGATGCCGATATCCTTGCGACCGATTACGAAGTCGTCGTGCACATGGAAGTGGACCGGGTGGGTGTGTCCTTCGCCGTCCTGCCAGCTGAGCGGCCGGTCCAGATGCTCCAGTGCGGCGCCCATGTCCAGACGCCAGGCGAAGCGCTCCTCGAGCATGCGTCTGTGACGTGTGGCGGTGCCGATATCGCGGCATGTGCCGGGATAGGGGGCACCCTCCTCGCCCGGATGCGGAGCCAGCCCCATGCGTTCGACCTCCTCCTGGATCTTCCGGCGGGTGCAGAAGCAGGGGTAGATGAGGCCAAGCCTGTGCAGGCGATCAAGGCTTTCGCGGTAGCAGTCCAGGCGGCGGCTTTGAAGCATCGGCTCGCCGTGCCAGCGGATGCCAAGCCATGTCAGGTCCGTCATGATGGCCTCAGTGAATTCGTCCCGGCAGCGGGTGTGGTCGATATCCTCGATGCGGAGCAGCAGTTCGGCATGATGTTGTTCCGCCCACTGCTGGCATATCAGGGCGGAGTAGGCGTTCCCGACATGCAGAAGGCCCGTCGGACTCGGGGCGAAGCGTGTGCGCAGAGGCATGTGACGAGGTGTCAGGCGGGCTTCTGCTTGTGATTGGTGACGCCGCTATGGTCCGTGGGTGGAGGGAGGATCAGCGGTTGCCCCTCCTGAATCCGTTCCGGGCGCAGCAGCATCACGATATCGTCACCGGCCTCGAACCGGAAGTCGTCGTGCGGCAGGAGGGCCTGCTCATCGCGCATGATGGCCAGCGGTTGGACGCCGTGCGGGATGCGCACATCCGCCACGCGTTGGCCGACCAGTTCGGAGTCATCCTCCACTTGGCGCGTCTCGTAGACCAGCCGTTTGCGGTAGGCCTGATCGTTCCAGTAGGTGAAGCTATAGGGCTTGCCGAAGAGACGTTTGGCCTGAATCTGGCGAATCAGGCGCGAATGTTTGCTTTCGTCCTCCTCCTGAACGGTGACGTAGATCTCCGGCACATGGAACTCGTCCTTCGCCAGTCGCGCTATCAGCAGGTTGTGGTCCGACGAACCGGTCATAACCACGGCGGTGCCGACCTCCTCGGCATGGACGACCTCCAAGTAGAGCGGGTCGAGTGCGTTGCCGCGTACGGCGGTGAAGCCGGAGCGCTGCAGGTTGTTGATGACCTCGGCATTCAGGTCGAGGAAACGGACCTCGCGTTTTTCAGCCAGTACACGTCCGAGTTCGGCGCCGATCTGTCCGCCACCAATGATCAGGACCGAATGTTCGTCGCCGCCCTCCACCTTCAGCCAGCGGGCGAGTGGTGAGGCAATGAAGCCGTAGAGGAGCACGGAGACGATAATCACGATATAGACCAGCGCCTCCAGCTCGTGGCTTCCCGGAATGTTGCGTTCCTCCAGAATCAGGCTGAACAGGGCGGTGATGGCCGCCGCCACGACACCGCGCGGTGCCATGAAGGCGAGGAAGGAGATCTGTGCCTTGCCCAGGCTGGAGCCGAGCCCGGAGAGAAGTGCGCTGATGGGCCGGGCGATCAGCACGAGAGCGGCGAAGATCAGCAGGCCCGGCCACAGCGTATGCATCATGGTGGCAAGATTCAGGTCGGCCGCCAGAAGCACGAACAGCACCGAGACCAGCAGAATGGAGAGGCTGGCCTTGAAGTGGCGCACCCGCTCGATATCGGGGATGTCCATCTTTTGCAGTTTGGCGCCGGCTACCAGCACGGCGAGCAGCCCGGCTTGGGCGCTGATGGCATCGGCCAGCATGAAGATGCCCCAGGCGAAGGCGAGGGAGGCGGTGGAGCGCAGCTCGGTATCGCGAAGCCACGCTCCGGAGAGGATCTTCGACAGCAGCCATCCTCCCAGCCAGCCGATGGCACCGCCGATGGCGAATTTGGTTAGCAGGTGTTGCAGGATGATGCCGATATGCATACCGGGGACCAGTACCAGCTGCAGCATGACGATGGTCAGGATGGCGCCGCTGGCGTCCACCAGCATGGCCTCTCCGGTCAGGACATGCCGAAGCTGTCGCTCCATGCGGGTCTGTCGTATGATCGGGATGATCACCGTGGGGCCGCCGACGGAGACGAGCGCGCCGAACAGTAGGGCGGTGTTCCAACTCAGATCGGTCAATATGTGAGCTAGCCCGCCGCCGATCAGCATGGTCAACGCGGGTGATAGGATCAACAGTCTGCTGACCACCCACCCCTGCTCCTTCAGACCGCGCAGGTTCAGGTTTAGGCCGCCCTCGAACAGGATGATCGCCAGCCCGAGCTCGATCAGGGTATGCATGGCGGGCCGGATGGCCTCGATATGCATCAGGTGGAAGCCGTAGGGACCGAGCAGCATGCCTGCAGCTAGCCACAGGGCAATGGCGGGCAGGCGCATATAATTGGAGGCCACCTGGCAGGCCACGGCCACCAGTACGGCGGCGACGAACACGCCGGTCGGGCTGGTGATTTCAAGGATTGCGGCAGGCTGCATGGCATGCAGCCTGCCGGTTTGCTGGGGGGGCGGCAATAGGGGCTGCATTCCGGCAATCCCTAACTCCGCGATTGAAAAGCGTATGAAGTGAAGGTGCCGCCTGCCTCGCTTGCGATCCGGTAGGATTGTGGTTATCAAGGGGCTCACCCAACGGGTGATGAAAGGAGGCGGGTTGATGGGAGGTTTGGCACACACGGTGCTTCCGTTCAAGCTGGAGTCGACAGACGCGATGCTGATAGCGAACGCGGGGCTGGCGCTGTTCGGCGAGTTTGTTGCTGGACTGGGCTTATCGCGCTGGCTGGCGCAGGAGGTGCCGAAGCCGGGTGGCGGGAGAGGTTTTGCGGCGGCGTCTTACGTTAAGCCGTTGGTGCTGATGCTCACGGGAGGTGGGCGCTCGCTCGAAGACCTGTGCACCCTCAAAAACGACGATGCCCTGTCCAGTCTACTGAAACAGTTCCCACGGAATTGAACCCCCATCCTAGCTCGCATCCATCAAAATCAGCCTTGGAAGTCGAAGCCATGGCTTGATCACAAATCAATCGCGGAAATCTGGTAAAAGCATGTATTGACCAATAATAATATTAATACGATAATTGTTGGTATGAATATACCAATAAGTATCACTGCCATGAATGGCCCTGCCGATTTGCAGAAGCAACTGGGCGAGAAGGCCAAGGCGTTGCGATTGCATCTGGGCTACAAACGGGTGACGCTCAGCGAGAAGAGCGGTGTTTCGCCCGAGACGATCCGTAACTTCGAGCAGAGCGGCAAGATTACCCTGGAGAATTTTCTCAAGATCGCCTTTGCGTTGGATGAGACGAGGAAGCTGAGCCCCCTGTTCGATCTGCCTGAAATCACTTCCATTCGTGAGATCGAAAAGATGCAGCAGGATTTGCCCAGACGCGGGAAACGATGAGCGTGCTGAATGTGTTCTATAGCACTGATCCGGTATCTCCGGTTGCAGTGGGTCGGCTGGCGATGCATCGCGGCCGCATCTACTTTGAATACGATGCGGCATTCCTGAAAACCGGGCTGGAACTCTCCCCGTTCATGCTGCCGGCCAGAGCCGGAGCCGTGGCGGCGGAGCCGACCCCCTGGGACGGGCTGTTCGGGCTGTTCAACGATTCACTGCCCGACGGCTGGGGCCTTTTGCTGATGGACCGGCACCTGAAATCGCTCGGGGTCGATACCCGTTTTCTGACCCCGCTGGACCGGCTGGCATATATGGGCAGCCGCGCCATGGGTGCGCTGACCTACGAACCGGCCAGAGAGGTCGATGGCGATGCCTTCGAGGTGGATATCGCGTCCATGGCTGCAAGCGCCATCGAGATCTATGCAGGGCATGCCAGCGAAGTGCTGCCGCAAATGGCGCGAGCGGGCGGTTCACCGGCCGGCGCCCGCCCCAAGATTCTGGTTCATCTGAGCGGGGAGCGGATGATCTCCGGCGAGAGCGAGGCACCGGCTGGCTTCGAGCCGTGGATCGTCAAGTTTTTCGCCGGCAGCGAGCGGCCGGATACCGGGCGAATCGAGTATGCCTATGCGCTGATGGCCCGCGATGCCGGCATTACGATGCCGGAGACGCGTTTGTTCGAAGGCGACGGTTCCGCGTGGTTCGGCATCAGGCGCTTCGATCGGGATGGGACAACGCGCATTCACATGCACACGCTGGGTGGCTTGGTCGATGCCGATTTCCGCATGCCGTCGCTGGACTACACCGATGTGCTCAGGGTGACGCAGCAACTGACGCGCAACGAGACCGATGTCGAGCGCGCCTTTGCATTGATGGCGTTCAACGTGCTGGCCCATAACCGGGACGATCACTCCAAGAATTTCTCCTTCCTGATGGATGCAAATGGCGAGTGGCGGCTGGCGCCGGCTTACGATCTCACCTGTTCGCGCGGCATGAACGGGGAACATACCACGGCCGTGGCCGGCGAGGGGCGCAACCCCGGCGAGGCGCATATGCTGAAGGCGGGTGAGGCTGTCGGACTGAAAACGTCTCGCATGCGCCGATGCATCGAGCGGGTACGCTCGGCAATAGCGCGCTGGCCGGAGTGGTGTGACCGGGCAGGCATTGCCGAGGCAGACCGCCGTTTCCCTCCCGTGCCGGAATAACCGGGGACGAAAGATGAAGCCTGGTTGCCGGGGGTTCATGGTTTGTTGACTTCCTCCCCTCCGTAAACGAAGGGGATTTTTAGCCTCATTTCATATTGGAAAAGGCTGCGCATTGACAGACGCGTGTTCACACGTAAAATCCGCCGCCCTGTAGTTCCGGGCAGGGTTCAGGCGCCTAATCTGGGTCCCGCCCCAAGGAGAGAGATATTGGCTAATCATGCATCCGCGCTGAAGCGCGCCCGTCAGTCCGAGAAACGTCGTATGCAGAACCGTATGCGTAAGGGTGAAATGCGCACGGCGATCAAGCAGGTGAACACCGCTGTTGCCGCAGGTGATAAGGATACGGCGAACAAGGCGCTCCAGAGCGCTATTCCGCTGATCGATCGTGCAGGACAGAGGGGTGTGATTCACCGCAGGCAGGCCTCGCGCAGCGTGTCGCGCCTGGTGGCCCGAGTGAAGGCGATGTCCGCCTGATTGCTCACTTTTTCAGTTTTTAAAGCCCGCCTTACGGCGGGCTTTTTTGTGCTTGGTTTCCGGATGAAAGGACATAGGATGCGCTCATGAATCGCAAATCCGATGTTCGGCTGCTCACGTTGCAGGGAGGGGGTGCCTGCACGGGGTTTCAGCGTGAGAGACTGCTTGCGGAGATCCGGAAGGAGTTTCCTTCCATCGCCGATATCGAGGCGTTTTCCCTCTATCTGGCCGAGGTGGAGCCGGCATGGAGCGAGGCCGACACGGTCCGTCTGGCCGAGGTGATCGACTGCGAAGCCGAGCCGTTCGATGTCGCGAAGGCTGCACCCTGGTGTATCGTGGCCCCTCGCATCGGTACCATCTCCCCCTGGTCCTCAAAGGCGACCGACATTGCGCGCTTGTGCGGGCTGGAGCGGTTGCGCCGCCTGGAGCGTGTCACCGTCTACCGTATCCCGTCCGTGCCCGAAGCGGCGCGTGAGGCACTGGCTGCGCTACTGCATGACCGCATGACGGAGTCGGTCCTCTTCGATCCATCCGATTTGGCGCGCCTTTTCGAACATCACCGTCCGGCCGCGGGCGTGACCGTCGATATCCTGCAACAGGGGGGGATGGCACTGGAGCAGGCGAATGCGCAATTGGGTCTGGCGCTGGCGGATGACGAAATCACCTATCTGCTGGAGCATTTTCAGCGCCTGAATCGTAACCCGACCGATGCCGAGCTGATGATGTTCGCGCAGGCCAACTCCGAACACTGCCGCCACAAGATTTTCAACGCCGATTGGGTGGTGGATGATGAGCCACAGCCTCATTCGCTCTTCTCAATGATTCGACATACCCATGAACAGAGCCCCGACGGCACATTGGTGGCTTACAAGGATAACGCCTCGGTGATTGAGGGTGGCGATTCAAGTCGCCTTTATCCGGACGGTGACGGCATCTACCGCTCCCACGACGATACGGTCCATATTCTGATGAAGGTGGAGACGCACAATCATCCGACGGCGATTTCCCCCTTTCCGGGTGCGGCGACCGGTGCTGGTGGCGAGATTCGCGACGAGGGGGCGACCGGTATCGGCGCTAGGCCGAAGGCGGGACTGACCGGTTTTTCGGTCTCCAACCTGCATATTCCCGGTTTCGCGCAGCCATGGGAGGATGATTTCGGCCGGCCAGAGCGCAACGCCTCTGCATTGGAGATTATGCTCGACGGTCCCATCGGCGGTGCCGCCTTCAATAACGAGTTTGGTCGACCCAATATCTGCGGCTATTTCCGCACCTTCGAGCAGCGGATCGGCGATGAGCTGCGCGGCTATCATAAACCGATCATGTTGGCCGGCGGGGTCGGCAATATTGATGCGCGCCATGTGTATAAGCGTGAGGTGCCGGTCGGGAGCCTGATTATCCAGCTCGGTGGCCCGGCCATGCTGATCGGTCTCGGTGGCGGTGCCGCTTCCAGTATGGATACGGGAGAGAATGCCGAGGCGCTCGATTTCGATTCGGTGCAGCGCGGCAACCCGGAGATGGAGCGTCGCTGCCAGGAGGTGCTCGATCGCTGCTGGCAGATGGGCGAGGCCAACCCGATCCGCTTTATCCACGATATCGGTGCCGGTGGGCTATCCAACGCTGTACCGGAGCTGATACATGATGCCGGACGCGGTGGCTGGATTGACCTGCGAGCCGTGCACAACATGGAGCCGGGCATGAGCCCGATGCAGATCTGGTGCAACGAGGCGCAGGAGCGCTACGTGCTGGCCATCCTGCCGGAGGACCGCGAACGCTTCGAGGCGATCTGTACGCGCGAGCGCTGCCTCTATGCCGTGCTTGGCGAGGCGAGTGGCGACGGGCGTCTAGTGGTCTCCGATGCCGAGTTCAACGATCGGCCGGTGGATCTGCCGCTCGAGGTATTGCTCGGCAAGCCGCCGAAGATGACCCGCGTGGCCGAGCATGTTGCGCCCGATACCGTGCCGTTGGATACGGAGGAGGTGGACGTGCGCGAGGCGGCAATGCGGGTGCTGCGCTTGCCCGCCGTGGCCGACAAGAGTTTCCTGATCACCATCGGCGACCGCAGCGTGACCGGTCTGGTGGCTCGCGACCAGATGGTCGGGCCGTGGCAGGTGCCGGTGGCCGACTGTGCCGTGACGGCGACCGGTTTCGACAGCTATACGGGAGAGGCGATGGCGATGGGCGAGCGCACCCCGGTGGCATTGCTCGATGCGGCGGCTTCGGCGCGTATGGCGATCGGCGAGGCGCTGACCAATATCGCCGCGTCAGCTATAGATGGCATCGGCGATGTGAAGCTCTCCGCTAACTGGATGGCGGCCTGCGGTCATCGCGGCGAGGATGCGAACCTCTATGATGCAGTCCGCGCCGTAGGTCTGGAGCTCTGTCCGGCGCTTGGTATCTCCATTCCCGTTGGCAAGGACTCCCTGTCCATGAAGAGCGTCTGGGAGGTGGACGGTGAGCGACGCGAGATGGCATCGCCGCTGTCGCTCATCATTTCCGCGTTCGCACCTGTGACCGATATCCGTGCCACCCTGACGCCCGAACTGCGCAGCGATTGCGGTGTCACGGACCTGATCCTGATCGACCTTGGCCAGGGGCAACATCGTCTGGGCGGTTCGGCGCTCGCCCAGGTGTTTGGTGCCACCGGCGACGATGTTCCCGATCTCGATGATCCAGAGCTGATGAAATCATTCTTCGGGGCGATCAGGCGACTGAGTAGCGAAGGTGCGATTCTCGCCTACCACGACCGTTCCGACGGCGGGCTGTTTGCCTGTATCGCGGAGATGGCGTTTGCCGGCCGAAGTGGGGTGACCGTACATCTCGATGCGCTGGGCAGTGACGCCACCGGTATCCTCTTTGCCGAGGAATTGGGTGCGGTGATCCAGGTGCGCAGAAGCGAGCGTGAGCGTGTGCTTTCGCATCTGGTCGATGCCGGGGTCGGACATGTCAGTCACGTTATCGGTGAGCTGCGCGGTGATCGGCGGTTGGTCTTCGCCATGCGGAACGAAGCGCTGCTGGATGAACCGGTGCAGGCGCTGCATGGTGTCTGGTCGGAGACCTCATACCGCATGCAGGTATTGCGTGACGACCCCGCTTGTGCCCGGGAGGCCTTCGAGGCCATCGGTGATGCGCAGGATCCGGGCCTTCATGCCGATCTCACCTTCGATTCCGCCGAGGATATCTGCGCGCCGTTTGTGCATGCCGCCCGGCCGAGAATGGCAATCCTCCGGGAGCAGGGCGTCAACGGCCAGTCGGAGATGGCTGCGGCGTTCGATCGCGCCGGATTCGAGAGTGTGGACGTACACATGTCCGATATTATCGAGGGGCGTCATACGCTCGCCGAGTTTCAGGGGCTGGCCGCCTGTGGTGGCTTCTCTTTCGGGGATGTGCTGGGTGCCGGTCGCGGCTGGGCCGCGTCGATCCGTTTCCATGCGCGTGCTCAGGACGATTTCGAGGCATTCTTCGGACGCGACGACACCTTCGCACTCGGTGTCTGCAACGGCTGCCAGATGATGAGTCAGCTCAAGCCCATGATCCCTGGCGCTGAGACCTGGCCCGCTTTCGTTCATAACAGGTCCGGACAGTTCGAGGCACGTCTGCTGATGGTGGAGGTGACCGACTCCCCCTCCCTCTTCATGCACGGCATGGTCGGTTCCCGGATGCCGGTGATCGTATCGCACGGTGAGGGGCGGGCGGAGTTTTCGGATCAAGTGCAGAGGGATGCATCTCACGTGGCGCTCCGTTTCGTGACGCCTGATGGCAAGCCCGCCGAGCGCTATCCCACCAATCCGAACGGCTCGCCCGAGGGTGTGACCGGTTTCACCACGCCGGATGGCCGTTTCACCATCATGATGCCGCACCCGGAGCGCCTTTTTCGGACGGTGCAGCACTCCTGGCATCCCGACGGGTGGGGCGAGGACGGCCCTTGGATGCGTATGTTCCGCAACGCCAGAAAATGGGTCGGATAGTGCTTTTCCGGTGGCACTGGCCGAAGCCTTCTGATAACTTCCGCGTCCATCTATGAATCAGGAAACACGTTTTATTTTTGTCACCGGCGGGGTGGTCTCCTCCCTGGGTAAAGGGATTGTTGCATCTTCGCTCGCGGCGCTGTTCGAGGCGCGCGGACTGAAGGTGGCGATGCAGAAGCTCGACCCCTACATCAATGTCGATCCGGGCACGATGAGCCCCTATCAACATGGCGAGGTGTTCGTCACTGACGACGGAGCCGAGACCGATCTCGACCTCGGTCACTACGAGCGCTTTACCCATGCCACGCTGACCCGCCACTCCAACTATACCACCGGCCGTATCTACGAGTCGGTGATCCGTCGTGAGCGCCATGGCGACTATCTGGGCGCGACCGTGCAGGTCATTCCGCACATCACCGATGCCATCAAGGAAGCGGTGCTCTCCTTGGAGGAGGACCAGCCGGATATCGCGATCATCGAGATCGGCGGTACGGCGGGTGATATCGAATCACTGCCGTTTCTCGAGGCGATTCGTCAGCTGCGCTTCGATCTCGGTGACCGGCGTACCGCTTATGTCCATCTGACGCTGGTGCCTTATATCGAGGCAGCCGGTGAGACGAAGTCGAAGCCGACCCAGCACTCCGTGCAGAAGCTTCGCGAGATCGGTATCCAGCCCGATGTGCTGGTGTGCCGTTGCGACCGGCCCCTGCCCGTTTCGCAGCGTGACAAGATCGCGCTGTTCTGTAACGTGCCGAAGAATGCGGTCATTGAGGCGCCGGATGTCGACACTATCTATGCCGTTCCGCTCAGCCTGCGGGAAGGCGGTCTCAGCGCTGTACTGCTGGAGAAACTTGGATTGCCGCATGAAGGCGAGCTTGATCTCAGTGTCTGGCAGGATATCTGCCGCCGGTTCCGGGGGCCTGCCGAAGAGGTGCGTATCGCAATCGTCGGCAAGTATGTGGAGCTGGCCGATGCCTACAAGTCGCTGAACGAGGCGTTGCAGCACGGCGGTATGGAGCACGGCGTGCGCATCAGATTCGAGTATATCGATGCCGAATCGCTCGAGAGAGAGGGGCTGGAGGCGTTGTCCATGGTCCATGGCGTGCTGGTGCCGGGCGGCTTCGGCGAGCGCGGTACCGAAGGCAAGGTTGAGGCGATTCGGTATGCGCGTGAGCAGGGAATCCCGTTTTTGGGCATCTGTCTCGGCATGCAGCTGGCGGTCGTCGAGTTCGCGCGTCATGTGGCGGGGATTGCCGATGCCACCAGCAGCGAGTTCGACGAGAAGGCCAAGGAACCGGTGATCGCCCTGCTGACCGAGTGGGAACATGACGGCATCCATATTCATCGCCACAGCGACGACGATCTGGGCGGCACCATGCGCTTGGGCGGTTACCCCTGCCGGGTGAAGCCCGATACGCACGCCGGTCGTGCCTACGGACAGACCGAGATTCGGGAACGCCATCGTCACCGCTACGAGTTCAACAACACCTACCGCAAGCGCTTGGAGGAGGCCGGATTGGTCATCTCCGGAACGCTGCCGGACGACTCGCTGGTGGAGATCGTCGAGGCGCCGGATCACCCGTGGTTCGTGGCGTGTCAGTTCCATCCAGAGTTCCTTTCGCGGCCTTATGCGCCACATCCGCTGTTCTCAGCGTTCGTGGCTGCGGCCAGGCAGCGTGCCGGACTGAAGTAGGATGACCCACCATGTCCGGATACGCGACTTCGCCATCGGCAACGACCTGCCGCTGGTGCTGATGGCCGGTCCCTGTGTCATCGAGGGGGAGGATTTTACGCTGCAAACGGCTGAGTCGATCGCCGAGATCGCGCGTGCCTGCGGTGTGCCTCTGGTGTTCAAATCGAGTTTCGACAAGGCTAACCGTACCTCGGTGGAGGGTTTTCGCGGTCCCGGTCTCGATGAGGGGCTTCGTATCCTGCAGCGGGTGAAAGAAGAGGTAGGTGTGCCGGTGATTACCGATGTGCACACCCCCGAGCAGACGGCGCCGGTGGCCGAGGCGGCTGATATCCTGCAGACCCCTGCTTTCCTTTGTCGCCAGACCGATTTCATCCAGGCGGTATCGCGTCAGGGTAAGCCCGTCAACGTCAAAAAGGGGCAGTTCCTGGCACCGTGGGACATGACCAACGTGTTGGAGAAGGCGCAGGCGACCGGCAACCGGGACATCATGCTGTGCGAGCGCGGCGTTAGCTTCGGCTACAACAATCTGGTGGCCGACATGCGCTCCTTGGCTGTGATGGCAGAGACCGGTGCACCGGTAGTGTTCGATGCGACCCATTCGGTGCAGCAGCCGGGCGGGCTTGGCGGCGCGAGCGGCGGTAACCGCGAGTTCGTGCCGACACTGGCCCGCGCGGCCGTGAGTATTGGCGTGGCAGCCCTATTTATGGAGGTACATCCGGATCCGGATCGTGCGCTCTCTGACGGGCCGAACTCGCTGCCGGTTGCCGAGCTGAAGGGACTTCTGAAGACGTTAAAGCGGCTGGACGAGATCGCCAAGGAGATGCATTGATTGCAAGGATGTGAGGCGCATATGGTTGCAAGCGCCGCCTTTGTGAAGAAGTTGTACAATAAAAAAAGATGCCGGCAATGGGGCCGGTAAGGAGAGAAGAGAAGTGAGTGAGATAGTTGGTATTCATGGTCGCGAGGTGTTCGATTCCCGCGGCAATCCTACAGTTGAGGTGGACATTGAACTGGCGAGTGGCGTCTTCGGACGCGCTGCCGTACCGAGCGGCGCATCGACAGGTGCGCGCGAGGCAGTCGAACTGCGCGACGGTGGCCCCCGTCTTTCGGGAAAGGGTGTCACGAAGGCCGTGGCGAACGTGAACGACGAGATCGCCGCTGCCGTCAAGGGAATGGACGCTGCCGATCAGGCATCGCTGGATGGCAGGATGATTGAGCTCGACGGTACACCGAACAAGGGGCGCCTCGGCGCCAATGCCATTCTTGGTGTCTCGATGGCCGTGGCCAAGGCGCAGGCGGCTGAGGAGAAGAGGCCGCTGTTCCGTTATCTGGGCGGTGACGATGCCTCCCTGCTGCCCGTGCCCTGCATGAACGTGCTGAACGGCGGCGCACATGCCGACAATAACGTCGACTTCCAGGAGTTCATGATCGTGCCGGCGGGTGCGGCCAGCTTTTCACAGGCTCTGGAGATGGGGGTAGAGGTATTCCATGCCCTGAAATCGGTGCTGAAGGGCAAAGGATACAATACCGCTGTCGGCGACGAGGGCGGTTTTGCCCCCAGCCTTCCTTCCAACGGTGCGGCGATCGACGCCATTCTCGAAGGGATCGACAAGGCGGGCCTGAAAGCGGGCGAACAGGTTTTTCTTGCGCTCGATCCGGCTGCCTCGGAGTTCTATGCCGATGGCAAGTATCAACTGAGCGGCGAGGGTAAGGAGCTCGACTCCGCCGCCATGACCGAATTCCTGGAGGCGTGGTGCCGTCAGTACCCCATCCTCTCTATCGAAGATGGTTTGGCCGA
>Ga0209918_1000654_pt1 | contig 21718 bp, 17 predicted proteins | sample SalPonD_shore_MG_FD_185712 | JGI IMG/M metagenome (GOLD analysis project Ga0209918, IMG submission 185712) | Salt pond soil microbial communities from South San Francisco under conditions of wetland restoration - Salt Pond MetaG... | ecosystem: Environmental > Aquatic > Marine > Intertidal zone...
AGTCGAAGGAAGCCGATTCCGAGCCCTTCGACAAGCTCAGGACAGGCCTGTCGAGGAATCGAGTCGAAGGAAGCCGATTCCGAGCCCTTCGACAAGCTCGGGACAGGCTCTGTCGAGGAGTCGAGTCGAAGGAAGCCGATTCCGAGCATGATGAGCACCGGTCGAAGCGGCCGGGCACCGCCCCGGCCGTCAGCGGGCCGGAGATGGGCGGTGGTGCGACGCGTGGGTTTCGCCCCGGTTCGGGGCCCAACCCACCCTACGTGGTTCTGCCCGGAGGTCCGGCGTGCCGTGTTTCCTCCAGGGCCCGCTCCAGCCGGGCGATCTCCGGCGCCATGGCCTGGTTCGCGACGCCTGACAATTGCCCCAAATAGAATTCGGCCGCTTCCCGGTGCCCCCAGGCGATCAGCCGGCTGACCAGGCCCGCGAGCAGCCCGGCGGGCAAGTCCACCGGGTTGGCACGGACACGGTAGTCCTCGGCGGTCTCGACGATCAGCGCGCGGGCGGCGGGATCCGCGGCGCGCAATCCGAACACCCGCCGCGCGGCGTCGTGAAGGTCCGTATCGCCCCGCTTCAGCTTGCACGCGGCATAGAAGGCGCGCAGCAGTTCCGGGTCCTCGCCGTGGTCGGGCAGCAGCCGGCGCAGCTTCGACTTGGCCGCGTCCACCTTCAGCGCCGATAGGTCCTCCATGGCGGATTGCGCCAGTTCCCGGTGCTCGTCGCGTTTGACCTCCTCGTCCAGGAAGTCGCGGCGCTCCAGTCCCAGCAGCAACACCAGCGCGCCCAGCACGGCGCCTGTGACAATGCCGCCGGCGTGTGCCTCGTATGCCACGCCGCCACCCCCGTCCAGCGCGAACTGCAGGACTTCCCAGCCCAGCCACAGCGGCAACAGCAGGATAGCCGGCTTTTTCACGTAATCGAAGTAGACGAATGCCCAGTAGAAAAAGCGCACGGGCCGCGTGTTGTAGAGCACGGCGTAAAGGCCCATCAGCCCGGCGATGGCGCCGGAAGCGCCCAGGCTGCCTGTGGGCTCGCCCCAGTGAACCGCCAGCGACACCAGCCCCGCGCCCAGCCCCGAGACCAGGTAGGCGGCGAGGAACAAGCCGCCTCCCAGCGCGCCTTCCACCAGCAGGCCCAGCATCACCAGGAACACCATGTTGCCCAGCAGGTGCAAGGGCCCGCCGTGCAGGAACTGGTGGGTGAACAAGTCGGCGATGCTGAAGCGGTCGTAGTGCAACAGGTGGCGCTGGGTGAACGAGCTGTCCAGGATCGACTCGTACCGATCGCGGTCCTGGCGCCAGCTCTCGTAGTCCGGATCGCCGGGGCCGATCAGCGCCTCGTCTCGCAGTGCGAGCTGGAAATCCCGGTTGGACTGCATCAACGCCAGCTTCAGCGTCCGGTAATGCTCGGTGGCGTCTCCGTCCGCCTTTCCCGCGGCCGCATCCAGGCGTTGCGCCCGGTCATAGGCGCCGGGTTCCCTCACCTTCACGAAACGTTCGTAGGCGCTCCATTCGATCCGGGGCAGCGAACTGTCAAGGTAGAACTCCCCGGCACGCTGGCGCACGTCGTAGTCGCCGGTCTGGAACAGCACGAACACCCAGACGTTGACCAGCAGCAGCGCGAAGGTGACGTAGGGGAAATTGCGCCGGTTGAGCGGCTTGTGGGCGGGGACGATCAGCAAGGCAGGCGTATTGTCGGTTTGTTTCCAACAATACTACGCAAGGTTGGCGGCGGGGCCAACCTGCGTTGACGGAACTACATCCCGCGCCGGCCCGAAAGCCATGCCGTTGCTGGAACCGGCTTGCCGTCGTGGCGGATCTCGAAATATAGCGCCGGCGCCTCGCGGCCGCCGCTGGCGCCCACCTGGCCCAGCGCCTCGCCGGTGGACACCCAGTCGCCCACCGACTTGTAGATGGTGTGATTGTGGGCGTACAGGCTCATGAAGCCGTCGCCGTGGTCCAGGATCACCAGCAGACCGTAGCCCCGCAGCCAGTCCGCGTAGGCCACCCGGCCCGGCGCCACCGCGCGCACTTCCGTTCCCGGCTTCGCCTGCATCAGGATCCCGCCGCCCTCGGCGCTGGCCCTGTCCACGTGCGCCAGCGGCCAGTCGAGCCGCCCCTTGAGCTTGGCGAAGGGCTCCGCCAGTTGCGAGGGAATGTCGGCCAGCGCCTGCTGGATCTCGTCCAGCACGCGATTGAGAGCCGCCTCGTCGCGCTTGAGCGCGGCCAGTTTCTCGCCGCCACTCTGGATGCGCCCGCGGATGGCATCCAGCACCTTGCGCCGCTCGGCGACTGCGGCGCGCTCGCGTTCCAGTTGCGCCGTGCGACGGCCGCGCAACGAAGTGAGCTCGCGGCGCTTGTCGGCGATGTCCGCCTCAACGCGCCTCAAGTTCTCGAGCACCTCGCGCACGTCGTTGATGTGCGCCACCCGCGCCCGGTGCAGGTAGCGGTAATAGGCCATTACCCGGCCCGCAGCCGCCACGTCTTCCTGGTCCAGGAGCAGCTTGAGGCGCTGCTCGCGGCCCATCAGGAACGCCGAGCGCACGGATTCGGCGAGCCTGGAGCGCTGCGCGTCGAGTTCGTTCACGCGTTCACCGCGTTCCTTTTCCAGTTCGTCCAGGCGGGCGTTCACCTGGTCGAGTTGGCCATCCAGGTCGTGGACCGCGCGCGCCACCTCGGACACGTGCTCTTCCGCGCCGGCGAGCTCCCCGGCCAGGGCGTCGCGTCGGCTGGTCTCGGTAGCGAGCCGTTCCTGCAGCTCGCCCATCCGCTCGCGCAGGTCCGCGAGCTTCTGGCGCACCACTTCCGGGTCCCGGGTCGGCTCGTCCACGGCGCCGGCCACTGCGCCGAAGATCAGTGCGATAACCGCCACCGCCCCCACGTTGCGAAGCAGGCGCCGGGGCATCACGCGGAGGCGCTGGGTGATGCGGAGCGCACGGGCCGTCGATAATCCGGGGGGTACATTTCGATATCCCTGCGACTCTGCGTGATGCTGATTCTTTCGGATGGAGGCCTAGGCCCGCGCGGCGCTGGTCTCGCGCACCAGCAGGCTGTGGCCGGTCATTTCCGCCGGCGGCTCGATGCCCAGCAGGTCCAACATGGTGGGCGCCACGTCGCGCAGCGCGCCGCCCGCGGACAGGCTCACCTGGCCCGGGCCGACGTAGACCAGGGGCACCGGGTCCGCCGTGTGGGCGGTGTGCGCCTGGCCGGTTTTCGAATCGCGCATCTTTTCCACGTTGCCGTGGTCGGCGGTGATCAAAAGGGCGCCGCCGGCATGGTCCACGGCTGTCACGATCCGGCCCAGGCACGCATCCACGCACTCCACGGCCTTCACCGCGGCGGCGAACACCCCCGTGTGCCCCACCATGTCGGGATTGGCGAAGTTGCACACGATCACGTCCACCTCGGCCGTTTCCACCGCCGCCACCAGCGCGTCGGTCACCGCGGGCGCGCTCATCTCCGGTTGCAGGTCGTAGGTGGCCACCCTGGGTGAAGGTATGAGCTCGCGCTGCTCCCCGGGATAGGGCTGTTCGCGGCCGCCGTTGAAGAAGTAGGTGACGTGGGCGTATTTCTCCGTCTCGGCGAGCCGCAGTTGCTTCAGCCCGTGGTCCGACAGCACCTGGCCCAGCAGGTTGTCCATGGACTCCGGCGGGAAGGCCACCGGGCAATCGAAGTCCTTCTGGTAACGCGTCAGAGTCACGAAGGCGGCCAGCCTTGGCACCCGGCCCCGGCCGAAGCCATCGAAGTCCGGCTCGATGAAACATCGGGTGAGTTGCCTGGCCCGGTCGGCGCGGAAATTCATGAACACCACGGCGTCGTCGTCGCCGATGCGGGCCGGCTCGCCGCCCCCGGGGACTATCAGCGTGGGCGAGACGAACTCGTCGGTCTCGCCGCGCTCGTAGGCGTCCTCGAGCCCGGCGACGGCATCGCCGGCGGTGTGGCGGGCCTCGCCGTGCACCAGGGCGTCCCAGGCGCGCCGGGTGCGATCCCAGCGCTGGTCGCGGTCCATGGCGTAGTAGCGGCCGGTGAGACTCGCGATGCGACCGCGCCCGCTTTCCTCGAGCAGCTCCGAGAGCCGCAGGACGGAAGGGCGGGCACTGCGCGGCGGCGTGTCGCGGCCGTCCAGGAAGGCATGCACGTAAACGGCTCGGGCCCCGCGCGCCACCGCCAGGCGCACCATGGCCAGCATGTGCTCCTCGTGACTGTGTACCCCGCCGGGGGACAAAAGGCCCATGACGTGCACTGCGCCGCCCCGGGCCATGGCGCCGTCCACCGCGTCGATCAGCACCTGGTTGTGCTCGAAGCTGCCGTCGGACACCGCCCGGGAAATCCGGGTCAGTTCCTGGTACACCACCCGCCCGGCGCCCAGGTTCATGTGCCCCACCTCGGAGTTGCCCATCTGCCCGTCGGGCAGACCCACGGCCCGGCCGGAGGTATGAATGACCGTGTGCGGCCGGCTCCCGAGCAGGTGATCCCAGTTCGGCGTGGTCGCCTGGGTGATGGCATTGTCGTCGGTCTTCTCGCGCTGCCCCCAGCCGTCCAGGACCAGCAGCACCACGGGCTTGGGTCGGGACACGTCTCACTCCTCGTCGGCTATCCGCCCATTGTAACGGGGCGGGCTGGCCTGTGGCGGGCCGATCGCTCATAATGCCGCGGCCCTGGATTCAGACCCCGAGAACGATATGGATCGACTGCCGGAATTCATCGGCAACCATCCCTGGCTGGTCGCGGCCTTCGTTGCCGTGCTCGTGCTGCTCATCGGCAGCGAGATCGCGCGGCGCCTGCGCCGCTTCAAGGAGATTTCGCCCGGCCTGGCCACCCAGCTCATCAACCGCCAGAACGCGGTGGTGCTGGATGTGCGGCCCGCCGGTGAATTCCAGGAGGGCCACATCGCCGGGGCGCGGAACGTGCCCGCGGATACCCTCCAGCAGCAGGACAGGATGCTGGGCAAACTCGGCGACAAGCCGCTGATCCTTTGCTGTGCCAGCGGCCAGCGCTCCGCGCGCGCCGCGGGCTGGCTGGCGGCCAACCACCCGGCGCCGGTGTTCGTGCTGGCCGGGGGGCTTCGCGCCTGGCGTTCCGACAACCTGCCGGTTGAATCCGGAAAGGGTTGAGCCCCGGCGGATTTTTGCGCGCCGCAGCGACGCGTGCGACAATTCGCGCCCTCATCGCGCCGGACACACCGGCCCGCGCCCCGCGCGCGGGTGACCGCGGTGCTTAGAGCGCTGGCGCGACAGCGATCATCTTCATCCCGATTGGAACGACAGGTACACCATGGCAGACGAAAACCAGACGGCAGGCAATTCGGGCGCGCCCGCTGGCGCCGACGGCGCCGACCAGGAGGGCCCGCAGTTCGGCATTCAGAAGATCTATCTCAAGGACGCTTCATTCGAGGCGCCCAACTCCCCCGAAGTTTTCCAGGAACAGTGGCGACCGGACGTCCAGGTCAGCCTGAACAACCGCACCGAGCGCCTCGGCGACGAGCAGTTCGAGGTGGTGCTCACGGTTACCGTGACCGCCAAGCAGGGGGAGCAGACCGCGTTCCTGGCGGAAGTGCAGCAGGCGGGCGTATTCGTGATTCGCAACGTCAACGAGGAACAGTTGAACGCCATGACCGGCAGCTACTGCCCCAATGTGATGTACCCGTTCGCCCGCCAGGCGATCTGCGACCTCGTGGTAATGGGTGGTTTCCCGGCGGTGCTGCTGAACCCGATCAACTTCGATGCCCTTTACCAGCAGCAGCAGCAGCGCCAGGAGCAGGGCGCCGAGGCCCCGCCGCCGGGTGAAGGCGACCTGACGATCTGAACCAATCCGGCCGTCGCCGGATGATGATCGGCGGCGGTCCCGCAGGGACCGGCCCGCGTACCGGCGGGCCCGGTCGGGGGTAAGCGCATGCCCGAAGACCGATCCGTTCCCCGCATCGCCGTCCTGGGCGCCGGTTCCTGGGGTACGGCCCTGGCCATGCACATGGCGCGCATCGGCGTCCCGGCGACGCTCTGGGGCTACAACGCCAGGCACGTGGCCCGCATGCGCAAGGCGCGGGAGAACGCCGATTACCACCCGGGCATTCCCTTCCCCGACCGGCTCACGCTGAGCGACGACCTGGCCGCCGCCGCCGCGCGGGCGGACATCGTGTTGCTGGCCTGTCCCAGCCACGCCTTCAACCAGCTGCTTCACGCGATTCATCCGCACCTGCCCCGGGAGCCGCGCATCGCCTGGGCCACCAAGGGCTTCGAGCCCGGCTCCGGCCGTTTCCTGCACGAAGTGCTGGCCGACGAACTGGGACGGGACGTGCCCGGGGCCGTGGTGACCGGGCCCTCCTTCGCCCGCGAGGTGGCACAGGGCAAGCCCACCGCGGTCACCGTGGCGTCCACCGACGATGCCCTGCGGCGCGACCTTGCCGGCGCGCTGCACGGCGGCACCTTCCGTGCCTATACCTCCGACGATATCAGGGGCGCCGAGCTCGGGGGCGCGGCCAAGAACGTTTACGCCATCGCCACCGGCCTCGCCGACGGCATGGAGCTCGGCACCAACGCGCGAGCCGCCCTGATCACCCGCTCGCTGCGCGAGATGATGCTGCTCGGCGACGCGCTGGGCGCGCGCCCGGAAACCCTCACGGGGCTCACCGGACTCGGAGACCTGGTGCTCACCTGCACCGGGGACCTTTCGCGTAACCGCCGGCTGGGGCTGGCGCTGGGCGCGGGCAAGGACATGAAGGAGGCGCGGCGCGAAATCCGCCAGGTGGTGGAGGGCGTGGATGCCGCCGAGGAAACCGTGCGCCTGGCCGGCAAGCTACGCGTGGAAATGCCCATCGCCGAGGTGGTCCACCGCATCCTCGCCGGGCAGCTGTCGCCCGGGGAAGGCCTGGAGGCGTTGCTCTCCCGGGAGCAGACCACCGAATTCTGAGGGGGAACTTCGGGGTTCATCGCGCCCTTCCGGGCGTTCCTGCAAACGGTCGCGCGTCCCTAGGCGCCGTAGGAGCCCGCGCATGCGGGCGATGTCCGACGCGCCCGGAAACGCTCGTTGAGCCAAAGAGCCGCAATCACCACGGCGCCACCCGCCAGCAGGCGGGGCAGGTCGGCCAGCTCCCCGAAGAACAGCAGCGAGACGGCCACCGCCAGCGGCACCTTGAGGTTGTTGAACACCGCCAGCGTGCCCGCGTTCACCCGCCTGGCCCCGGCGTTCCAGAGGAAGAACCCCAGGCCGGATGCCACGGCCCCCAGGTAACCCAGCACCAGCCAGGGTACGGGCCCGGCGGGCCAGCGTACCGGCGACGGCTCGAGCCAGACCAGCGCGCCGGTAACCAGCGTCGCCCCCAGGAAGAGCCAGCCGAAAATCGCCGAGTCGCGTCCCAGGCCCGTCCCCGACACCAGCCTCCGGTAGGCCACCTGGCCGGCGGCGAAGCAGCCGTTGGCCACTTGCACCAGCCAGAAGCCGTGCCAGATGGCCGCACTGTCGGCGCCCCGGTAGACCACGATGGCGGTGCCCGCCGCGGCGAGCCCGGCGGCCAGGAGCGACACCGGGTGGAAGCGCCGGACCCAGGCATCGTCCAGCAGGGTCACCCAGATGGGGGTGAACACGGTGAACAACGCCACCTCGTAGGCGTGCAGGTAAGCGTAGGAGGCGATGTAGGCGGCGTACATGATCCCGAACTGCACCGCGCCCAGCGCCACCAGCGCCAGCGCCCGGCCGGGCGGGGCCCGGCGCGGCCGGAGAAAGGGCAGGAACACCAGCAGCGAGATTCCCAGGCGCAGGAAGGCGACGGTGTTCGCGTCGAGGCCCGACAGGTAGGTTTCGATCAGGCCGAAGGAAAAGGCCCAGATCAGGGAGACGAAGAGCAGGAAAGCCATTCACGGGAGGATAGCGGCGAAAGGCGGACGGCGGAAGGCGGCCGTGTCAGGGCCATTGTAGGAGCGCCCGGAAGGGCGCGATGAACGTGCATGCTCCGACAGGCCGGATGCTCACGCGCTGCGTTTGAGCGCGCCGCGGCGTTTCAGGTGTACCAGGATCAGGGACACGGCAGCCGGGGTGACCCCGGGAATGCGTGCCGCCTGTCCCACCGTGTCGGGGCGCGCGCGGGCCAGCTTCTCGGTCACTTCCGCGGAAAGGCCGTGCACCGCGGCGAAGTCGAAATCCCCGGGAATGGGCTGGTCGTCGAAGCGACGCTGGCGCTCGATTTCCGCCTTCTGCCGTTCCAGGTAGCCCGCGTACTTGAGCTGGATCTCCACCTGTTCGCCCACGCGGGGGTCCGCGACGCCCGGGCCGATGCCGGGCACGGCCACCAGCTCCGCGTAACCCAGCTCCGGGCGCCGCAGCAGGTCCAGGGCCGTGGTTTCCCGGGACAGCTCGATGCCGGCGGACGCGGCCAGCTCCCGGCCAAGGGCGTTGCCCGGCGACAGTCGCAGACCGCTAAGGCGTTCCGATTCCCGTTCCACGGCCTGGCGCTTGGCATCGAACGCCCGCCAGCGGGTCCCGTCCACCAGGCCCAGGTCGCGGCCAATCCCGGTGAGCCTGAGATCCGCGTTGTCCTCGCGCAGGTGCAGCCGGTACTCGGCCCGGCTGGTGAACATGCGGTAGGGCTCCAGGGTGCCGCGGGTGACCAGATCGTCGATCAGCACCCCGATGTAGGCCTCGTCCCGGCGCGGCGTCCACGGCTGCTCGCCGCGGGTGGCCCGGGCGGCATTGAGCCCGGCGATCAACCCCTGGGCCGCGGCCTCCTCGTAGCCCGTGGTGCCATTGATCTGCCCCGCGAAATAAAGCCCGGGCAGTGGCCGGGTCTCCAGGCTGGCGTGCAGCCCGCGCGGGTCCAGGAAGTCGTACTCGATGGCGTAGCCGGGGCGGGTGACGTGCGCGTTCTCCAGGCCCTCGATGCTGCGAACCAGCTCCAGCTGGGCGTCGAAGGGCAGGCTCGTGGATATGCCGTTGGGATAGAGCTCGGTGGCCTCCAGGCCCTCCGGTTCCAGGAAAATCTGATGGGAAGCCTTGTCCGCGAAGCGCACGACCTTGTCCTCGATGGAGGGGCAATAGCGTGGTCCCACGCCCTCGATGCTCCCCGAGTACATGGGCGAGCGATCCAGGCTGGCGCGGATGATCTCGTGGGTGCGCTCGTTGGTGTGCGTGATCCAGCAGTTCACCTGGCGCGGGTGCTCCGAGGGATCGCCCAGGAACGAGAACACGGGCCGGGGATCGTCGCCCGGCTGGTCCCCCATTCGAGTGAAGTCCACCGTGCGCCCGTCCAGGCGTGGCGGCGTCCCGGTCTTGAGCCGGTCCACCTGGAAGGGCAGCTCGCGCAGCCGCGCGGCCAGGGCGTTGGCGGGCGGATCGCCGGCGCGCCCGCCGGTGTAGTTGGAGGCGCCAATGTGGATGCGCCCGCCCAGGAACGTCCCCACGGTGAGCACCACGGCGCTGGCGCGGAACTCGAGACCCATCTGGGTGATGACGCCCGCCACCCGGCCGTGTTCCACGAGCAGGTCGTCCACGCCCTGCTGGAACAGCGTCAGGCCCGGCTGGGTTTCCAGGGCCCGCCGCACGGCGCGCCGGTAGAGCATGCGGTCGCACTGGGCGCGGGTCGCGCGCACCGCCGGACCCTTGCGGGCGTTCAGGGTGCGGAACTGGATGCCGGCGGCGTCCGCCGCCCGCGCCATCAATCCGCCCAGGGCGTCGATCTCGCGCACCAGGTGCCCCTTTCCGATGCCGCCGATGGCCGGGTTGCAGCTCATCTGGCCCAGGGTGTCGATGCTGTGGGTGACCAGCAGCGTGGCCGCCCCGGTACGCGCGGCGGCCAGGGCCGCCTCGGTGCCGGCGTGGCCGCCGCCCACCACGATCACGTCAAAGCGGGTTGGGTGTCGCATGGAGATGTCCCGGGAGGTTCCGCGGCCTTGAAACGGGGGCCGATTCTACCGCGCTTGCCGGGGCAACGGCAGGTTGCCCCGGCCCAAAAAAGTTGACGCCCGGTGGCCGCAAGGAGCAGGGGGGCACTCCCGACGGCCGGGGGGTCCGGGCGTCAAGTCGAACCGGCAGCAAACCGGCCGCCGGAATTAAACCGCTCTCGGGGGGAGCGAGGCGCGAGATTCGCCGCGCCGGCGAACCCCCCTTCATATGGGGAATTTTAGCACATGGCCCGGAATTTCAACTGTGAAACGAGTCTCGTTTTCGTCCCCCCCACCCCGACCCTGAACGGCAGGTGGTGACGCATTACGTCACCCGGGGCGCCTGGAGGCCCCGGATAAACCCAGTCGGGACGGGGGTTTCGTCCCGGAGCGAAACCGGCACGGCTTTTGCTCCAGTCTCTTCCACGCGGGCACGGGGGGACCAGCCCGCGGGCGCCGCGGCCGCACAGAGATGGGCCAATGACGAGAAAAACCGCGGCCGGCGCCGGATCGCCGTCCACGTGCTGCCCTGCCGAGCGGCGATCGGAACTGGAGGCGAACGTGCGGTCGTTAGGCCTCACGGTTTCGGCCTCTGAAGGGGGGTCTGACCTGCGACACTGCAGGATATGGCGCTGACGGGGTGGCGGGACGCCACCCCTTTTTCTTGGTTCATCGCGGCCGTCCGGGCCGCCCACGGTCCCGCACCCGAGCCTCCCGCACCCGTTGGGCCACGCGCTACACGGGCGGGGGTGCGGCGGGTCTTGGCGAGACCGTCGCCCCCAGCCGGGTAGGGTGGGTCGAGCGGCAGCGAGACCCACGCGGACGGGCGGTTGACATTTCTGAACGACGCGTGGGTTTCGGCTTCGCCTCAACCCACCCTACGGCCCTGTATCGCGCGCTACACGGGCGGGGGTGCGGCGGGTCCTGGCGAGACCGTCGCCGCCAGCCGGGTAGGGTGGGTCGAGCGGCAGCGAGACCCACGCGGACGGGCGGTTGACATTTCTGAACGACTTACAGGGAAGTACCTGCAGCGTTCTCGACAGGTTCCGCCGCGCCTCTGCCCGATCCTTCAGCGCAAGCTTCGCTTTGTCCTCCGGAATTCCGCGATGAACCTGACCGCCTTGCCCGGTTCCGGGCGATTCCGCTAGCGATCCCGATGTCGTGGCCGGTCGGGGCGGTCGCCCGGGCCCGGCGCGTGGATGCCCGCGGGCGAGGCGGGTGCCGGGTCGGGTGCGGAAGGAAGCGAGGGCCGCGGCGTGGAAATGCCCGTTCGCGGTGCCGTGGCACGGGCCGTGCCGCCCGGCTCCCGGGCTTCCACGTGGATGCGGCGCCCCCGTGGTTCCGTGCGGTTCACCGTGGGCGGCCGGCGCGGGATGTCGATGCGGCGCAGCTCGCGCCGGGCGTCGCCGCTTTCTCCCGGGTGCTCGTCGTGCCGGCGCCCGTGGTCATGACCGCCCGAATAGTACGGGTAGGGATAGCGGTAGTAGGGGCTGTAGTCGTAATAGGAGAAGCTGTAGAAGCTGCGCCCGTAGTAGCCCGGATAGGCGTAATAGGGGTACGGGTAATAGTAGCCGCCGCTGGAATGGCCATAACTGTCATAGCCCCGGCCGTAATACACCCCGTCGCTGGCGTAGTACGGGTAGGTCGCGCACCCGGCGAGCCCCAGCAGGAGCATTGCCGCGGCCACGCGCAAGAGCCCCTTGCATCGAAGCGGGAACGGTTTCATAGTCTGCGGCCCTTTCGTCCGAGTACCCATCATACTGCGGTCGTCTGAACCGCCGCTTAACGGCGCCGGCGGCCCGGGAAGCCCACGCCCATGGTCAGACATCAGGTTTCGGGAAACTGGCGCATCGGTGCGCTGCTGGCGGCCGCCACCATGCTGCTCTGGTCATCGCTGCCGGTGGCGCTGGACATCGCGCTGGAGGTCATGGATCCCTTCACGCTCACCTGGTACCGGTTCCTGGCCGCCGGCCTGGTTTCGGCGAGCTGGCTGGTGAGTTCCGGGCGCGTGCGCCGCTATGCGAACGTTTCCCGGGGCGGCTGGTGGCTGCTGGGCGTGGCGGCGCTGGCGCTCACCAGCAATTACGTCCTCTACCTGATGGGTCTGGCGCGCACGTCTCCCGGCAACATCCAGGTGATCATCCAGCTCGGGCCCGTGTTCCTGGCCCTGGGCGCCATGCTGGTGTACGGCGAGCGCTATTCGCGCATGCAGTGGATCGGGTTCGTCACCCTGCTCGCGGGCCTGGGCATTTTCTTCCATGACCAGATCGCGGTTCTGGCCGGCGACATCGGATCCTACGCCGGCGGCGTGGCGCTGATCGCCCTGGCGGCGGCGGTCTGGGCGGCCTATGCGCTGGCCCAGAAACAGATCCTCAGCGAGCTGTCGTCGCCCCTGATCATGCTGTTCATCTACGCGGCGGCCACCATGTTGCTGGCGCCGCTGGCCAGCCCTTCCCGGCTGCTGGCGCTGGACTGGGTGCATGGCCTGGCGGTGGCCTATTGCGCCTTCAACACCCTGGCCGCCTACGCGGCGTTTTCCGAGGCCCTGAATCACTGGGAAGCCTCGAGGGTCGGCGCCATCCTGGCGCTGACGCCGCTGGGCACCCTGACGGTGGTCGGCCTGCTGGCCGGCGCCTGGCCCGGGCACGTGAGCCCGGAAAACATCTCCGTGGCGGGGCTATTCGGGGCGTTGATCGTGGTGGCGGGCTCCATGACCACCAGCCTGGGCGCGCGCCGCCGACGAACGGCCCCGCACGCGGTGAGCGCCTGCGAGGAACCGGGGCCGGCGGGCTCCGGCGCCAGCGGCTATGATGAAAATGAAACGCGGGAGACGGCAAATGTCCGACGAGCGTGAAGCACTCAAGCGCAACCTGTCCGACGAGAACACCTGGTTGCGGCTGCTGTTCATGATCCTGTTCGCGGTGCTGCTGGGCCTTTCGGACCTGGTGCTCTTCGCGGTGGTGCTGCTGCAGTTCGGTTTCGTACTGTTCGGCGGCGAGCGCAACCGCGAACTGCTGGAGTTCGGCGCGCGCCTGGCGCGCTTCCGCTACCAGGTGGTGCGGTTCCTCACCTACAACGACGATGCGCGCCCCTGGCCGTTCTCGCCCTGGCCGGCGGAGCCGGAGCCCGCGGGCGGAGCCCGGGCGCCACGCCGGAAGAAATCAAAGAAGAAAACAGCGAAGAGGTCCTCCGGGAAGGGCCCGTCCTGACGAAGCTTGTAGGAGCGCCCGGACGGGCGCGATTCCCGTCGGCCCCATCCGGGGCCTCCCACATCGTGGCCCAAGCGTTGTTCAGGCCAGCGAGCGGCGCACGATTTCCGAGACCCCCCGCGACAGGCCCGGCTTGGCCGCGATGCGCTCCAGGGCCTCACGCATCAGATCGCGGCGCTTCGGCTCGAACCGGCGCCAGCGCTCGTAGGCCCGCGACAGCGCCGCCGCGGTCTGGGCGTTGACGTCGTCCAGGCGCATCACCGCCTCGGTGAGCAACTCGTAGCCCGCCCCGTCGGCGCGATGGAAGGCCACCGGGTTGCGCCGGGAAAACGCCCCCAGCACCGACCGCACCTTGTTGGGGTTGGTCCACCGGAAAGAACGGTGGTTCAGCAGTCCGGCCACGGTTTCCACGGTCTCCGGCGCCGGGTCCGTGGCAATCAGGGCGAAGTACTTGTCCACCAGCAGCGGGTCCTCGCCCGAGCGGTTCTCGAAATCCTCGAGCGTCTCCCCGGCGCCCTCCAGGTGCTCGTGCACCACGCAGGTCAGCGCCGCCAATCGGTCGGTGAGGTTGTCCGCCTGCTCGTACTGACGCCGGGCGAGCGCCGCGGCGTCACCCCCCGCGCGGGCGAGCTGGGCCAGGCAGAAGTTTTTCAGCCGGCGCCTGCCCATGTCGTCGGGATCGGGCCGGTACGGGCCGGCGCTCCGCAACGAGCCGTAAATCTCAGACCATCGGTCCCCGAGCCTCGTGGCCAGCTCCCGGCGGGCATCGTCGCGGGCTCGGTTGAGACTGTCGATGTGGATCTCCTCCACCTGCTCGGAAAGCCAGTCCAGGGACGGAAGTCTGAGCAGCTCCGCGCGCAGCGCCGGGTTGGTGTTCCCGTTGTCCAGCGTGGCCTTGCAGGCGCGCAGCAGGTGATCGGGGAAGTTCGCCTCACCGCCCTCCCGCAGGGCCGCCTCCATGCGCAACAGCGCCCGGGTCTTTAGCTCCTGGGCCGCGTCCCAGCGCGCGAAGCCGTCGCTGTCATGGGCCATCAGGAACGCCAGTTCCGAGTCGTCGCGATCGAACTCCAGTTTCACGGGGGCGGAGAAGCCGCGCAGCAGCGACACCACAGGCCGGTGTTCAAGGCCCGTGAAGGTGAATGCCTGCTCCGCCCCGGTCAGCTCCAGCACACGCGTCGCGGGGCCCTTCGCGTCCTCGCCCTCCAGGGTCACGGGCAGGTCGCGGCCCTCGTCGTCCAGCAGTCCCACCGTGACCGGTACCAGCTGGGGCTTCTTGTTTTTCTGGCCCGGCGTGTCGGGGACGTGCTGGGCGAGCTTCAGCCGGCAGGCGCCGGCCTCCTCGTCCCAGGCCGTGCTGGCCCGGACGCGGGGCGTGCCGGCCTGGTCGTACCAGCGCGCGAACTGTTCCAGGCCGCGCCCGTTGGCGTCGGCCATGGCCGCCAGGAAGTCGTCGCAGGTCACCGCCTGGCCGTCGTAGCGCTCGAAGTAAAGATCCATGCCGCGCCGAAAACCCCCGTCGCCCAACAACGTGTGGTAGAGGCGCACCACTTCCGCGCCCTTCTCGTACACGGTAAGGGTGTAGAAGTTGTTGATCTCCTCGTACTCGTCGGGCCGCACCGGGTGCGCCATCGGACCCTCGTCCTCGGCGAACTGGTGGGTGCGCAGCATGGTGACGTCGTCGATGCGGCGTATCGGCCCCTGGCGTGCCTCCGAGAACTGCTGTTCGCGGAACACCGTGAGCCCTTCCTTGAGGCTCAGCTGGAACCAGTCGCGGCAGGTGACCCGGTTGCCGGTCCAGTTGTGGAAATACTCGTGGGCGATCACCGATTCCACGTGCCGGTAGTCCGCGTCCGTGGCGGTTTCCGGGGACGCCAGCAGGTACTTGGCGTTGAAGATGTTCAGCCCCTTGTTCTCCATGGCCCCCATGTTGAAATCGTGGGTAGCCACCACGTGGTATTCGTCCAGGTCGCAGGCCAGGCCGTAGGTCCGCTCGTCGAAGGCCATCGCCGCCTTGAGCGAATCCATGGCGAAACGCAGTCGGTCCAGCAGTGACTCGGGAGCGTGCATGTAGAGACGCACCCGGCGCCCGTCGGGGGTGACGTGCTCGTCCTCCAGCGCCCCCAGCGGCCCGGCCACCAGTGCGAACAGGTAGGAAGGCTTGGGAAACGGGTCCTCGAACACGGCGAATTGCCGCCCGCCGTCCAGCTCGCCTTGCTCGGTGCGGTTGCCATTCGCCAGCAACACGGGGAAGCGTTCGCGGTCCGCCTCGAGGCGAACCCGGTAGCGCGCCATCACGTCGGGCCGGTCGGGGAACCAGGTGATGCGCCGGAAGCCTTCCGGCTCGCACTGGGTGATCAGCATGTCGCCGGCCTGGTAGAGGCCCTCGAGCTGGGTGTTGGCGGCCGGGGACAGGCGGCTCACCGTCTCCACCTGCACGGGACGGTCGGGACAGGGGAGCACCAGCGCGTCGTTTTCGATCCGGTACTCGTCGCCCAGAAGGGCGCGCCCGTCCACGGCCACCGAGACCAGCTCCAGGTCGCGCCCGTCCAGCACCAGATCGGCTTTCCTGCGCGCCTTGGGGTGCGGACGCAGGTTGAGCACGGCCGCTACCCGCGTGTGTTCGGGATCCAGGTGAATGTCCAGTTCCACTTGATCCACCAGCCAGTCAGGCGGCCGGTAGTCGGAACGTCGGGTCAGCTTGGGTCGGGAGGCTTTGCTCATGGTACTTGCTAGTATTCCTTGAATTTCTTTCCTTGCCGCGTAACGGTGCCGCTCAGTCTGCTCCCACGTCAAATTGCTCCGGAGCCGCTCCGGCGCGCAGGCGATCCACCATCCCCCGGTAGGCGGACTCCAGATTGCGCGTGAATCGGGCGGTGTCGAACAGCGGCAGGGACAGGCGCTCGCTCTCGAGGCGCCGGCGCAGCCCGCCGAGCCGCCCGGCGTCGCCGGCCAGTGCCACTGCCATCTCCCGGTATTCGTCGGCGGAACCGGCTATCAGTTGCTCCAGCCGGCACGCGGTGAGCAGGCTGGCGGCCACGCGGCTGGCGAAACTCCCGCCTGGCCGGGTGAGCACCGGGCAACCCATCCAGAGGGCATCGGCCGCCGTGGTGTGTGCATTGTAGGGAAACGTGTCCAGGAACAGGTCGGCCAGCCGCAGCTGGGCCAGGTATTCCGGCTGCGGCCGCTTCGGGGCGAATATCAGCCTGTCCCGTGCCACTCCCGCCGCCGATGCCGCGTCCCGCAACCGGTCCGCGATGCCCTGCTCCGGCTGCGGGTCCATCAGCCAGAGCACCGTTTGCGGAGCCGGCTTCAGGATCTCCATCCACTGCGCGAATACTTCCGGGCCCATCTTGTAGGGCTGGTTGAAGCTGCAAAGCACCACGGCGTCGGCGGGCAACCCGCAGTCCGCGCGCTCCAGCGTGCGTTCCGGCACGCCGCGCCGGTTGTCGTTGGACTGGTAGCTGTGGGGCACGCGCACCACCGCCTCCGGGTAGTCGGGGCGGTGGTCATCGGGGATCACCACCGGGTCGGCGATCAGGTAGTCCACGTGGCGCCCGCCCACGCTGCCGGGGTACCCGAGCCAGCTCGCCTGGACCGGCGCGGGCCTGAGCGCGGTGACCGCGGTGGGCGCATCCGCGGAGTAACCCTTCAGGTCCACGAGTATGTCCACGCCCGCGGCATGGATGCGGCGGGCCGCCTCGTCGGCGGGCAGGTGGCGCAGCCCGATGTGCTCGTCGAAGGCTGCCAGCAGCCGCGCGCGTATGTCGCTGCCGTCGTCCGGGCTGGCGTCCAGCCCGACGATGCGGAAGCGCTCGCGGTCGTGACGCTCCAGCACGCCGGCGATCAGTTGGGCGGTGGGATAGCGATAGAAACCGGAGGACAGGTAGCCGATGGTGATCGCACCGTCATCGCGCGGGGCGAACTCGAAGGGCCGCGGCGCGGGGGCGAAGCGCCGCGCCCACAGCTCGGAACAGCGGTTGAGCTCCACCCGGTCGTCGGTGATGGCCATGTGCACGAAGGGCGTGAGCCCGTCGGCGCCCCGCTTCACGGCGTCGCGAAAGCGGGCCTGGAGCGCCTCCAGCCCGGACCACTCGCACAGCGAGCGCTTGAGAAACACCGTCTCCCCCAGCGCGGGGCCCAGCTCGGGCGCCAGCTCCAGCGCCTTCTGGTACCGGGCCAGCGCCTCCTGCCAGCGCGACTGGTGATCCAGGGCCAGCCCGAGGCTGTAGATCACCTCCGGGTCGTCGGGAACCAGTTCCAGGGCGCCGCGGTAGCAGCGTTCCGCCTCGGCGTGCTCGCCCAGCGCCAGGTGGATGTCGCCCCGGTTGCGCCAGGGACCCGGATGACCCGGCGCGAGCCGGGTCGCTTCCACGGCGCGGGCGCGGGCGTCCGCCGTCGCCCCGGCGTCGAGCAGCGCCCGGGCCAGGGCGTTGACCGCCTGGGGCATGTGCGGGGAGATGGCCAGGGCGCGGCGCAGCGAATCCGCGGCGTCCGCCGGCCGCTCGGCGGTGAGTTGCGCCAGTCCCAGGTTGCACCAGGCGTCCGCGGCACCGGCGCGCACCGTAACCGCGCGCGTCAGGTGTTCGATGGCCGTCTCGCAGTCACCGCGCTGCAGGCACAGGGCGCCCAGCAGGTTCAGCGCGTCGAACTGGTCCGGGGTGTTCGCCAGCACCTGGTCGTAGAGCCGGGAGGCTTCCACCAGTCGTCCCGACTGGTGCAGGGCCAGGGCCTCGCGCAGCCGCGACTGGTCCGCGGGCGGGATGTGGGGCTCGGCGGGCATGACCGCTCATTGTATCGGCATGGCGGAATCCGGGCTCGCCCGTCTTCAGGCGGGCTCCCGCAGCCAGCGCGCGGCGTCCATGGCGAAGTAGGTGAGGATGGCGTCGGCGCCGGCGCGCTTGATGGCGGCCAGGGCTTCCATGACCACCGCCCGCTCCTCCAGCCAGCCGTTCTGGCAGGCCGCCTTGAGCATGGCGTACTCACCGCTCACCTGGTAGGCGAAGGTAGGCGCGCCGAAGCGGTCCTTCACCCGGCGTACCACGTCCAGGTAGGGCAGCGCCGGCTTGATCATTACCATGTCGGCGCCCTCGGCCAGGTCCAGCGCCACTTCCCGGAGCGCCTCGTCGGTGTTGCCCGGGTCCATCTGGTAGGTGGACTTGTCGGCCTTGCCCAGCTTCGCCCCCGAGCCCACCGCGTCGCGGAACGGCCCGTAGAACCCGGAAGCGTACTTGGCCGCGTAGGCCAGGATGCGGGTGTTCACGTGACCGGCGTTCTCCAGCGCCTCGCGTATCGCCGCCACCCGGCCGTCCATCATGTCCGAGGGCGCCACCACGTCGGCGCCCGCCTCGGCGTGGGACAACGCCTGCTTCACCAGCGCGGCGACGGTGTCGTCGTTGACCACGTACCCATTGTCATCCACCAGCCCGTCCTGGCCGTGGCTGGTATACGGGTCCAGCGCCACGTCGGTGATCACGCCCAGCCCGGGCAGGCGCTGCTTCAGGGCGCGAGCCGCCCGCTGCACCAGGCCCTCGGGGTTCCAGGCTTCCGCGGCGTCGTCGCTGCGTGCCGAATCGTCCAGGGATGGAAACAGCGCCAGCGCCGGGATGCCCAGCGCCTCGGCCTCGGCCGCATGGTCCAGCAGCCGGTCCAGGCTCAGGCGCTCGATGCCCGGCATGGACGCCACCGGCTCGGCGCGGCCCTCGCCCTCCAGCACGAAGACGGGATAGATCAGGTCGTCGGCGTCGAGCCGCGTTTCGCGCATCAGCCGGCGGGAAAACGCGTCGGCGCGCATGCGCCGCATGCGGGTAAAGGGAAAACTGGGTTGGCTCATCTTCATTCGCTCCATTATAGGGGCGCCGAAGGCTCACACACTTCCGGAGGTCCGCGTGCCCTGCTCCGCTCGTCGAGGAATCGAGTCGAAGGACAGGTCGTGGTTCGACGCGACCCTTCGGCGGGCTCAGGGTCTGCTCACCACGAACGGCACACTACCCCGACAGCTGCGCATATCAAACGGCGTCTTTACCTGGCGCTGAGCCAACGGCCCAGCACGGCGCGGGCTTCGTCCACGCCGTCGCCCTTCACCGCCGAGAACAACTGCGCGCTGGCACCGGCCAGCGGTGCCACGGCCGCGCGCACCGTCTTCAGCGCCTGGGCCCGCTCGGCCTGTTTGAGCTTGTCCGCCTTGGTGAGCAAGACGTGGCACGGCAACCCGGCCGCATCCGTCCAGGCCAGCATCTGGCGGTCGAAGTCCTTCAACGGGTGGCGCGCGTCCATGATCAGCACCAGCCCGGTCAGGCTGCGCCGTTCGCGAAGGTAGCGGTCCAGGGTGTGTTCCCAGTGGCGCTTGAGTTTCGCCGGCACCTTCGCGTAGCCGTACCCCGGCAGGTCCGCCAGGCGCCGGCCCGCGTCGAGACCGAAGATCACGATCTGCTGGGTGCGCCCGGGGGTGCGGCTGGTGCGCGCCAGGCCCCGGCGCCCGCACAGGGCGTTGATGGCCGAGGACTTGCCGGCGTTGGAACGCCCCGCGAAGGCAATCTCCACGCCCTCGTCACCGGGTAGCTGGTCCAGCCGGTGCGCGGCCGTGGCGAACTCTGCGTGATTGAGGAGATTGGAGATGTCCATGGTGAAAATTGCCGCTCGCGCCGTGCCTTTGCGCCGTTCCCGCGTTGACCGCCATAATGCGCGGCTGGTATAAATTGCCGCCTTGACCGGCGACCGGCAAGCATACCGCGCCCGGGCGCCGTTTTTCGCCGCGGGTGCACTCGCGGCCAAAGAATCCAGCAATTCCCGGGAGTTCTCGCCCATGTCCAGATTTTTCGCCGCCGCCACGCTGGCGGTACTCGCGTTCGCCGCGGCGGCATCCGCCCAGGACCGGGAAACCGGCCCCAACCCGCTCGCCGCGGGGGACGCGGACGCGGGCAAGGCCAAGTCCGCGCCCTGCGCGGCCTGCCATGGCGCCGACGGCAACAGCACCAACCCCGAGTGGCCCAAGCTGGCCGGACAGAATCCCGACTACCTGGTCCAACAGCTCAAGCACTTCAAGAGCGGCGAGCGCCAGAACACGGTGATGAGCGGCATGGTGGCGAACCTGTCCGAGCAGGACATGAAGGACCTGGCCGCATTCTTCAGCAAGCAGCAGCGCACCCCGGGCGTCGCCGACGAGAGCCTGGTGGACCAGGGCAGGCAACTGTACCGCGGCGGCGACGCGGAAACCGCCCTGCCCGCCTGCATGGCCTGCCATGGGCCCACCGGCTCGGGAATCGCCGCGGCCGGTTTCCCGGCCATCGGCGGCCAGCACGCCCAGTACGTGTACACTCAGTTGCAGGCCTATGCATCGGGACAGCGCCACAGCATCAACGGCATCATGAACAGCGTCGCCGAGCGCATGGATGACGACCAGATGAAGGCGCTGTCGTCCTATGTCGAGGGACTGCACCTGCGCAAGGACGCATTCGCGGAGAAGAAGTGAGCCGGCGGCCCGGTTTCAGGAACCCGCCGGCGCGAGGGCGGTCTGTTCAAGTGCTTTCGGTATGATGGTTCCGCGCTGGAGCCAGGCAAGAAGGTAGAGCGCGGGCATGGCGCTGAATCACGTGGAGAGAATCATGAGACGAATCTGGATCGCTGCCGTCGTTGCCCTGCTGGCGCTGCCGTTCGCGGCCTGCGCGCAGGACAACGGACAGTCTGCCGGGGACTCGAGCCCGAACTTCCAGGCCGGGCAGGACTACGTGGTGGTGCAGCCGCCGCAACCCACCGACCACCCGGGTAAGGTGGAGGTGATGGAAATCTTCTGGTACGGCTGCCCGCACTGTTATGACTTCGAACCGCACCTGGAGAATTGGATCGCCAACAAGCCCGACTACGTGGCGTTCGTGCGGCTGCCCGCTGTGTTGAATCGTCAGTGGGAAGTCCACGGGCGGGCCTTCTACACGGCGCAGGCGCTGGGAATACTGGACGAGATCCACAAGCCGCTGTTCGATGCCATCCACAAGGATCACCGCCAGTTGTTCACCGACGAGCAGGTCGCCAAGTTCTTCGAGGAACACGGCGTGGATCCGAAGACCTACGAGGCCACCGCGAATTCCTTCGCGGTGCAGACCAGGCTCAATCGCGCCCGCACGCTCCCGGGCCGTTACGGCGTCACGGGCGTGCCCACCGTGATCGTCAACGGCAAGTACCGCATTGACGCGCGCATGGCGAAGAGCTGGGACCGCTTCCTGGACATCATCGATTTCCTGGTGGCCAAGGAACACCAGCAGATGGAGAGCGCTGCCACCAATCAGGCCGCCGCCGGCAACTCCGGCGGCTGAGGCCTGTCGTCACGGCGCCATGGGCGCCCTAGCCCGTTCCACTGAAACCGCCGGCGGCGCCGGCGGCGACACCTTGAGGTTGCTGTCCTGGAACATCCAGGCGGCCACCGCCACCGGGCGCTATCACCACTACGTCACTCACGGCTGGAAGCAGGTGCTCCCCCACGCCGAGCGCGTGGACGTGCTGGACGGCATCGCTGCCGTGGCGCGGGATTTCGATATCGCGGGCCTGCAGGAAGCGGACGCGGGCAGCCTGCGTTCCGGTTTCATCAACCAGACCAAGTACCTGGCCGAGCACGCCGACTTTCCCCATTGGTACCAGCAGCTCAACCGCCGCG
>Ga0209918_1000655_pt1 | contig 21712 bp, 14 predicted proteins | sample SalPonD_shore_MG_FD_185712 | JGI IMG/M metagenome (GOLD analysis project Ga0209918, IMG submission 185712) | Salt pond soil microbial communities from South San Francisco under conditions of wetland restoration - Salt Pond MetaG... | ecosystem: Environmental > Aquatic > Marine > Intertidal zone...
CGGATCGTACTTCGTTGAGTTCCGCCTGCGCCTGCTTGGCTTGCGCAATCGTGATCTGCAGGCTGGCCTTGGCCTGCCGCAACCGTTCCTGAAATTCGCGGTCCCGGAGCTTTACCAGGGGTTGGCCCTGTTCGACATAGTCCCCGTTGTCCGCATAGACCTCCACGATAAAGGCGCTGATTTCCGGGTAGATCTCCACCAGGTTCCGGGCTTTGACCACGCCGCTTAATCGTTCTATTAGCGGTAAGGAACCATATTGGGCCTGGACGGCCTCCACTGCCGGAATCAACCGGGATTGGTTCCGGACGGCCCCCTGTTCCGACTGCGCAGAACACGAGAGGAGCAGAAATGTCCCCGCCAGTACGATGAGGCCGATGGTCGTCAAATGTAACTTCGTCATGGAATTTCCCTCATGATTATTTTTGCTGCCTTCAAAGAACAACCGTTGAGTACATCCTGTACTCATCCCCCTGCTTGAGACATTCTCCAGGTTGTGAGCGGAGAGACCTTCAGGCAAGGTCAAAATACCAATGATCTCTGCATGTATCGGGCACATACACTACGCACAGTTTTACATGCGAAAAATCTTACCTCAAAATTCTGTATTATTTCTATGTTTCCAATAGTTTTTTTTATCAGGCGCCCTCTACGAACCGCATAGCCGGGAGTGCCAACAGGTCGATGCCATGGGGCTGCGTTCAGATTCCGCCCGGGGACAGGGAGACGGTGCGGTGGTGAAGCGGGCCGCTCCATGCTCCGGAAAATCCCGAAGCGGACTCCGGAGTACAGGACGAGCAATTATTCCAATTTGACGTCGCTTTTCCGGCGATGATCTCGTAATGTAATAAGAATAAAATTTCGATAGTCCTGTAAAAAGTAACAGGAATAGGATGCTTATACGGCTGGTGGTCAATCGTTTTCTCGACTTCTGCATTCCAAAGATTCGGAGAACCGGATCCTCACCAGTCATGGCCTGCCGGTGGATCGGGGCCAGGGTGGGGCTGTTTTGCACCGGCACGCAGCAAACACATGATTCGGGCTACGCTGATCTTGACCGGTTCCGAATTACCAAACCGGTACACTGATCATTGAAACCACTAATGACAGTTCGTTCCGGTGTTTTTTCCGGAGAAGAGCGACCATTTCACACAACGGGTACTAGAAAACAAAAACTGAGGTTGATAAAGCAACGGAAGTGCAGAGATGAAAAGGATGCGTAGAAAATTTGTTTTCATTGCTGCGGTGCTGTGTGTCGCTGCCATGTTGGTGACGAATTGTGCACAGGGGATTCACGGGCAAGTGGTGTGTTTCGGCGACTCTATCACCCACGGCGCCCTGGTGGACGGCCACAGCTGGGTGTGGTACCTTTCGCAAACCCACCCGGACGTCGACTTCATTAACGCCGGCCGCAACGGGCGGAAAACTTCGGATCGGGAGGAACTGCCGCCGGTGTTACAGCAGTACCCGGATGCCGATTACTACCTGATCTTCCTGGGCGTCAATGATCTCAAAGACGGAACCGAAGCCATGGTGAACGATTGCGTGCAGAACATGCGCCGGATGATCACACAAATCCGCCAGACTAATTCCCGGGCGGATATTGTGGTAGTAGCTCCCACGGACATTAACCTGCAGACCATGTCGGAGATTAACGTCAACAAGCAATACAACCAGAACACCAAGCAGTCCCTGCGGGCACTGGAACAACGCTACCGGGCGCTGGCACAGGAGGCACACACGGGATTTCTCTCCCTGCTGCATACCGTCTCACTACCCAACTACGTGGACGGGCTGCATCCGGATGAGGCCGGTCAACAGCAGATCGCAGCAGCGGTGTGGCAGGGGCTGAACAATCTGTATTAATAACCAGGGAGCTCAGGGAGCATTCGCATGCATCTGCACTCTACATTGAAACGGTACTTGTTCTGCCTGTTCGTTATGGCGCTGATCCTCCCCCCTCTCTTCAAAGGCAGACTGTCCGCGGCAGCAGCCCCGGACTATCAAACGGAGTTTACGGTGGCGCAGGACGGCAGTGGCGATTTTACCAGCATCCAGGCGGCCCTGGATGCCAGCAAATCTTTCCCGTACGAGCGGATCACCATCCGAATCAAGAACGGCGTGTACCATGAGAAGGTGCTGGTGCCGGCCTGGAACCCGAAGATTTCGCTGATCGGCGAGAGCCGTGACAGCACCATTATCACTTATGACGATTACTTCAAGAAGATCCACCGGGGCCGGAACAGCACGTTTTTCACCGCCACGCTGCGGGTGGACGGCAATGATTTCCGGGCGGAAAATCTGACCATCGAAAACAGCGCCGGTCCGGTGGGCCAGGCTCTTGCCTTGCACGTGGAGGCCGACCGATGCACCGTTGTGAACTGCCGGATCCTGGGGAACCAGGACACCGTCTACCTGGCCGGTGAAGGTGCCCGGGCGTATTTCAAGGAATGCCACATCGAGGGGACCACCGATTTCATCTTCGGGGAGGCCACGGCGGTGTTCGAGGAATGCACCATCGAAAGCAAGGCGAACTCCTATATTACCGCCGCCTCAACCCCGGAAGGTATCCCGTTCGGCTTCGTTTTCATGGATTGCACACTCACTGCAGAAGCCGGGGTCAATAAAGTCTATCTTGGCCGGCCCTGGCGGGATTATGCCAAAACGGTCTACCTGCGCTGCCGGCTGGGTGAACAAATCCTGCCCCAGGGATGGGGGGATTGGGGGAGTGAACGTGCTCAGAAGAAAGCCTTCTATGCGGTATATAAGAACGAGGGTCCGGGCGCCGATCCGAATGCCAGGGCATCCTGGACTCACCAACTAACGGCAAAGCAAGCGAAGCAATACACAGTACAGAACATTTTTGACGGGTGGGAGCCGGATGTTTGATGGGACCGCCGTTATAGCGATTCCAAAGATCCGGGCACGAACGCCCCCCGTCATTTCATATGTTACCCGGCTTGCCCCGGCGTGCACGCCTGCTCCCCGAACGACTGCCAGACATTGCGGTACGACCACTGCACATTGCGGTACGACCACTGCACATTGCGGCACGACCACTGCACATTGCGGCACGACCACTGCACATGTCGGCACGACCACTGTACATGTCGGCACGACCACTGTACATTCAGGCACGATCACTGCACATCTCGGCACGACCACTGTACATGTAGGCACGACCACTGTACATGTAGGTACGACCACTGTACATGTAGGCACGACCACTGTACATGTCGGCACGACCACTGCACATTCCGGCACGATCACTGCACATCCCGGCATGATCACTGTACATCGTCGGAAGATCACCGCACACTACCGGAGAGTCAGTACCCTTTGCCGGAACGACGCTCAACAGGAAGGGAGACTGACTCCGGATTTGCGGTTCGGCAGCCGATATCCTGTCTGCCGGTGAGATGAAAACCGTTGCGATTCTCCCGGGAGGATCCTAACATTTTGTAATTTCTATCGGTAAGAATACGACAGCTATCCCATGGAGCAGGCAGCCGGCTTCGCTGCGAATTCTACCCGAGTGGATCCCGGCCAGCGCTGTGAGACCGAATACGAAGGGGCATCCCCCCGGAAGGAGATATGTGGACATGCAGAGACAATGGTGGCGCGGACTTTTCTTTGGAATCATCCTCTTACTCATCCCCCTGAGCGGTTACAGCCAGACCGCCACCTGGAATGGCCCCGTTCCGGAAGTCACCGGGAATTACGGTATCGTTCCTGAGAAATTCCAGGACTACGACGTGATCCTGAAGCCGGATGAAGATGCGGCCGAATGGTGGGCGGGCGCGCCGTCCGTAGTGCGGGATGAGAACGGCACCTTCTGGCTGGCCTGCCGGATGCGAACAGCAGAGGCGCCCAGAGGATTACGCGGGTACGAGATTCGCATTCTCCGCAGCGACGACGGGATTCATTTCACCAAGGCACTGTCCATCCCCAGGGAAGCGGTCCCGATTCCGGGGTTCGAGCGGCCGGCGCTGCTTATCGACCCGCAGACGAAGCAGTTTAAACTGTACGGATGCGGTCCCTGGCAGGGCGGAGACTGGTCCATTATCAAGTTCGATGACGCCGACTCCCCGGCCGAGTTTATCCCGTCCTCCGCGAAACCGGTAATCCAGCCGCTCCCGATCCAAGAAGAACGGGACGTGCGGCCCGACGGCTACAAGGATCCGGTCATCATCTACGCGGAAGGGAAGTATCACGCCTACGTGATCGGCCAGTTTCGCCGGCTGGAGCGGTTGTATTCTTTCGCCAGCGCGGACGGGGAACACTGGGAGCCGGTGGGACAGCCGGACGAGCCGCTGCTGGATCTTACCGGCTGGCACGACTTCTTTATCCGGCCGGCCTCCGTGGTACCGCTGGGGCCGGGCTATCTGTTCGTATACGAGGGATCCAACTCCGCCTGGTACGATCCGGTGTATAACGTGGTGACCGGATTAGCGTATACTTTCGACCTGCGGCACCTCATCGATCTGACCCCGGATTCACCGCTGGTGGTGAGCACCACGCCCAGCACGAAATATCGCCATCTCCTCCATACCTGGCGCTACTCCGACTGGATGTACGTGGGCGACGAGTTGTGGGTCTATGCGGAAGTGGTCAACCCGAATGGCTCGAATGAGATTAGGTTGTTTCGGTTGGAGAAGTGAATTCCGGGAGCTTTCACAGGACTTCTGTTTGAAGCCATTGTAAATCCAAAATCCCGCTCCGAATTGAGAAGTGGGTCCTTTGTTGTGGAGCTGAGGGGATTCGAACCCCTGGCCTCCAGAGTGCGATTCTGGCGCTCTCCCAGCTGAGCTACAGCCCCATAGGTGACGCGTTTAAAATATAGGAGTCCCGTCCGCTGAAATCAAATAGTAAATACCGGGACCGTTGCGCCCGGCGTACACCGGGATCGCAGACGGCGTCGCGATATAAATCACTGGAAATAGGGGAAAACTTACCGTATTATATTTTTCGTTCCACAGCGAAATTGTCAATGTCTCACAGGTACCGGATACAAGATGTTTGTTCATGAGCACCGGCGTTAATGCTATAGAGCCATCCCGTGAGCACAGGGAATCCGGGCGGGGTAATCCGCCGGCAGCGGGATTCCCGGACGGACCATTTGCGAATACCAACCGATAGGGGAAGCGTATGAGCGCCAAACGGAACTATTACCTGGTGTTTCTGATTTTTCTGATCTTTTTCGTGATTTCCTTTCTGACCAATATTATCGGGCCGCTGATACCCGATATCATCGAGTCCTTCCGATTGAGTTATACGCTGGTCGCGGTGTTGCCGTTTGCGTTTTTCATTGCCTATGGGGTGTTTTCGATCCCCGCCGGGATGCTGGTGGAGAAATACGGGGGAAAGCCGGTGATGATTGTCGCCTTCGTGGTGGCCTTCCTGGGCGCGTTGCTGCTGGCGCTGGTCCCCAACTATTTCACGGCGGTGATCTCTTTGTTCATGATCGGTTCCGGGATGGCTGCCCTGCAGGTGGTGATCAACCCGCTGCTGCGGGAAGCCGGCGGCGAGGAGCACTACGCCTTCAACGCCACCGCGGCTCAGCTGATTTTCGGCCTGGCTTCGTTCCTCAGTCCGCTGGTCTACTCAAGCATCGTGCTCAACCTGCAACGGCCGTCACAGGAGTATAATGCGCTGCTCCGGTTTTTCGCCGCCGTGGTCCCGGAGAACCTGCACTGGCTTTCCATGTACTGGATTTTCGCCATTATCACGGTGCTGATGGTCGGGGTCATCTATGTCTCTCGATTTCCAAAGGTTGAATTGAAGGAAGAGGAGCAGGTGGGGCCGCTGGAAACCCATCTCCGGCTTCTGAAGAATCCGGTGGTCATTTTGTTTTTCATCGGCATTTTTACCTACGTGGGCACCGAACAGGGGGTGGCCAACTGGATATCGGAGTTCTTGTCCAAGTACCATGGATATAATCCGCAGACGGTGGGCGCCAGGGCGGTCTCCTGGTTCTGGGGATTGATGACCGCTGGTGGGATCCTGGGAATCGTACTGCTTAAATTAATTGACAGCCGCTACGTACTGATCGTCTTTACCATCGGGGCGCTGGTCTTCCTGAGCCTGGCTCTGTTCGGATCGGGACCCATGGCCCGGTTGGCCTTCCCCATGGTCGGCTTCGCCGCCTCGGTGATGTGGCCGGTGATCTTTTCCCTGGCCCTGAACTCCGTGGAAGAGCATCACGGGAGTTTCTCCGGCATCCTGGTGACCGGTATCATCGGCGGGGCAATCGTCCCGCTGATCATCGGCGGATTGGCGGACCTGTTCGGTCTCCGGGCCGGGATGTTCTTTCTCTATCTCACCATGGGATATATCCTGAGCATCGGGATCTGGGCCAAGCCCATCATCAGCAACAAGACCATCCGGTTGAAGAAGGAGCCGCGGGCGGCAGCGGAGTGACAATGAGCGTTTGGCCCATCAGGGAATCTGACCTGTGACTACGGCCTGAACGGAGATAAACGAAGGACGGCGATGATGAACCATTTTCCGGACCTGTTGCATGAAGTAACATTTTTCAACAGGAGCACAACCTGTGAGAGCATGAAAAGTGTCGTACCTGTCGTCGGGGTATCGAGGAGTCGGGTGAGGAATATCGTTCGAAGGTTACCTGCCTCCGGAGGAGGGATTTTTCCCCCGAAGTGTCGGCGTCAGAATGACAGTCTTTTCCGGGTGGTCTGGGGCATCCTGCTACTGATAATAGTAACGGCTCCCGTGCGGGGTCAGGATGCCAACCAAAAAGCCCTAGCCGTGGAACGACAGTACCTGCAGGCGGCCGATCAAAACATCGAGCGCTACCGGAAGAGTGACGCGGTGCTGCAATTCACCGATTCCCTGGACAAACCATTCCAGCACGCTACAGTCCGAATCAGACAGACTTCCCAAGATTTCCTGTTCGGATGCATCATCTTCCCCCTGGTGCGCAGCGCGGGAAGCGACATGTACCGTCCGGAGCTGTTCAAGCAGCGATTCAAGGATCTGTTTAACTTTGCTATTTTTCCGTTCTACTGGTCCGCCTATGAACCGGTAGCCGGTCGGGAGCAGTGGCAGCGGCTGTTACCGGTGCTGGAGTGGGCCCGGCAGAACGGCATCACCCCCAAGGGGCATCCCCTGGCCTGGACCCATACCGCCGGCACTCCGAACTGGCTCCTGCAGATGCCGGATGACGTGACCGGTGACATCCTGAAATCCCGCATCATGCGAATCGTCAATGGGTACCGGGACGATATCCATCTCTGGGATGTGGTGAACGAGCCGGTGAATACGGTCACCTGGGATGCGGCTATTCAGGATAAATCCAACAGCAATTCCAATCGGTACGGCAAGAATATGCCGATCGAGGCCATCGCCGATTGGGTGGAACCCTGCTACCGGTGGGCGCATCAGGCTAATCCCCAGGCCACCCTGATCCTGAACGAGTTCAACCAGATGGTGATGCCGGACGTCCGGCAGCGATTTTATGACCTGGTGACGGAACTGAAGCGGCGGGGGACGCCCATCTCCGGGCTGGGACTGCAGGCGCACGAGCCGGAGCGCGGCCGGTACTGGTATTCGCCGAAACAGGTTTGGGACACCATCAACCTGTATGCCGAATTCGGTTACCCGATTCACATCACGGAATTTATCCCGCAGTCCTCGGGGAAGCCCATCGAGGGGAACTGGCGAAGCGGCCAGTGGACGCCGGAAGCCCAGGCCGACTTCGCTGAAGAGATGTACCGGCTGTTCTTCGGGAATCCGGCGGTAGTGTCCGTCAACTGGTGGGGGCTGTCGGACCGGTTCTCCTGGCAGGAAGGGGGCGGTCTTATCGACGAGGATTACAATCCCAAGCCGGTCTACACCCGGCTGCGGCATTTGATTCACCAGGAATGGACCACCGGTCCGCTCGACCGGCAGCTGGATCGGGACGGGACCGTTAAATTCCGGGGTTTCCACGGGAAATACGAGGTAGTGGTGACCACGGCAGGTGGCGCAGTCCATACCTACCATATTCACGTAGCCGGGGATGAGGCCAACCGGTGGACGTTTCAGGTGGCGGATTAACCGGAGTCATCCCGGGGCTGACCCGTGCTCTGTGCGGCCGCTCTTTCAGAACTGTCTCCGGCCTCCGGCTGACAGTGCTGGTGGTGGGGTGGTGCAGGGTGCGCTGTTAGCGACGAGTTGCTTCCCTCCGCCGAATAAATATTTCAAGCGCTGACAGCCCGGCAAGGGCGGTGAGCGCAGGGGTTTTACACAGATTGCTCATCGTCTGGATGGTTGAGTTTCGAACGGTTATCATTGACAATAGTCTGTCCGATGCCTACGATACCCGAGTCCGTCAAATGTTTCAACACCAGGGTGTTCGGGCCGATTTCCGGACGATACCATGTGTTGACAAGCGTTTGTTATTTCATTGGTTATCTCTGTATTCGTATGGTGAAAATTCCTGCAGGCTGCTTTCAATAATCTCTGAAAACTCCTATGTTTAAACCAGAAGCATTTGGAATTCAAACGCAGGGAGGTACGTGCAATGAACCGGCTAACCAAACTCATAGATTACGGACAAAGCTACTGGCTGGATAACCTCACCCGGGGAAAAATCCATGGCGGAGAATTAGAGGGCCGGGTGAAGAACCAGGGATTACGGGGCATCACCTCGAACCCCCAGATCTTCATGAAAGCCATTACGGAGAGTGACGATTACGATGATCAGATCCAGCGTCTGACGGAACAGAACCACTCACCGGAGGAAATTTACGAGAAACTGGTGGTGCAGGATGTCCAGGAGGCATGCGACATTCTGCGGCCGCTGTATGATGAGACCGACGGTCAGGACGGTTACGTCAGCCTGGAAGTCTCACCGTATCTGGCCCATGATACGGAGGGGACCATCCAGGAAGCCCGGCGGCTGTTCGAGGCAGTGGACCGCCCCAACTGTTTTATCAAGATCCCCGGCACGCCGGCCGGGATTCCGGCCATCGAGCAGATGTTGTACGAAGGGGTGAACATCAATATTACGCTCCTGTTCTCGATTGAGCGCTATCGGGAAGTCGCCGGCGCCTACATCCGGGCCATGGAGCGGCGGGCCGTGGAGGGACAACCGTTGAAGAACGTAGCGTCCGTAGCCTCCTTCTTCCTGAGCCGGATCGATGTGCTGACGGATGAGCTGCTGCACCATCGCATGGTCCCGGGAAGTAAAACGGATCGGGGCACCCAGGCGGAAGCGTTACTGGGCAACGTGGCCATTGCCAGCGCGAAGGTGGCGTATCAGGCTTTCAAAGAACTCTTCGGCAGCGCCCGGTGGAAACTCCTGGCGGAAAAAGGTGCCCGGGTGCAGCGGCCACTTTGGGCCAGTACCAGCACCAAGAACCCGGAGTACAGCGATGTGCGGTACGTGGATGCGCTCATCGGGCCCCATACGGTCAATACCCTTCCGGATCAGACCATCGAAGCCTTTGCCGACCACGGCACCCTGGAAGAAAATGCGGTGGAGGCGGATCTGGAGGATGCTTATTTGCAGTTAGAGCGATTGCCCGAAGTGGGAATCGACCTGGATCATGTCACGCAGCGCCTGACGGACGAAGGGATTCAAAAATTTATTAGTCCCTTTGACAAGTTACTGGATACCATCGGGGAGACCGCCGGAAAACTCCAGCTCCAGGAGAGTTAACCGGCCCCGGATCGGGAGAGTCTGCGAACGAAAATCCCCGGGCGTTCCCGGCGGGAATACCAGGATTATTGCGTATTGCATCCCGGTCATTGGGATGGCGGTGCCGGGCGTTCCGCAGGAACCGGCCCGGCGGTAAAACCGGTTGCATCTCGAATCGGCAGCGGTTACATTGATTTCGCCGAATCCGGCGCACGAAATCTGAGACCGGATTTTGCTCCGTTTCTTTGGAAATCATCACTGTGCTTATAAAATACCGAACGATCTATTGAAAGGGGAGCGATATGCGGAAAGCTATGACCCTGGGGATACTGACACTGGTAGCTTTGGTGTTCACGAGCTGTGCCGGTACGCAGATGAGCAGAGAAATTGTTCTGGAGGAACCGCAGCCCGGTATGTCGGCGGTGGTGGGCGCCGTCCTGATCGAAAACATGGGGTTGGATGACTATTATCGCCCTATTAAGCGTGCCATTAACGTGGTGGTGGTGGGGAAATCCACCGTCAACGGCGAGGAGAAAACGGAGGGGTACCGGGTGTATACCGATGAAAACGGCTATTTTATGCTCCAGAATGTGCCGCCCGGTTCCTACGTGGTCAAGGGGTGCGAATTTACCATCGGGATCAGTACTACCATGCGCGTAACCGCCGAATGGGAAGCCAACCGAAAGATCTTCCGGATCACCGACCAAGAACTGAATTACATCGTCCGTTCCTGGCCCCCGGCGAGTGATGCGAAAGTCATTAATAGGGATATTCACTACTTTCTGATCGATCGGACGCCACGGATTGCGGCCTCCCAGGTTTTTCCATCTATAGATAACCGCAGCTTGGGGTTGCAGGAATATACCTACACCATGAAATCACCGGTGGATTATTTTAAGGAGAAATATCCGGATTCGGGGTGGTTTCAGTAAAAATCGTTTGACAGGACAAACGGGATGTACCGGATAACTCCGGGATGAAAGGCCGTGGCGGTAGGAAAAGCGACCACAGCCGGCCGGAGAGATCCTCGCGGAACCTCTGCTGCCTCCTTCGGGTGATTTCAGTAACAATCGTTTGACGGGATAAACGGGATGTACCGGATAACTCCGGGATGAAAGGCCGTGGCGGTAGGAAAGGCGACCACAGCCGGCCGGGGAAATCCTTGCGGAACCTCTGCTGCCTCCTTCGGGTGATTTTAGTAACGATCGTTTAACGGGATAAACGGGATGTACCGGATAACTCCGGGATGAAAGGCCGTGGCGGTAGGAAAAGCGACCACAGCCGGCCGGAGAGATCCTCGCGGAACCTCTGCTGCCTCCTTCGGGTGATTTCAGTAACGATCGTTTAACGGGATAAACGGGATGTACCGGATAACTATTAGCTTACGTCGGGCCGGGAGAGTGCAAGAAATGCTGTCGTACCTGGAGCATATCCGGCGGCACACTTTTTTTGCACCGATTGATAACCGGATGGCGGTGCAGCAGCGTACGCATGCATCCTGCCTTCGTATTGGGTATCTATTGCATTCCTGGTAGGGGAAAGTTCTTGTGCTTCCCCCGGTATCTATGGCATATTGAAGTGGTTGTGGGAACCGAAGTGCAATGTCGGCGCCACAGAAACTGGCTGATACGGCACTGCGATCGATAGTACCGGACGACGGCCCTGGGATCCGCCTGTAATGACGCCGCCGACGCCCAGAACCTGAATCTGCCGGCTATTTTACCGGCCCTGATTCCTCTGTTTCTGCTGGGCCCTGTTTTACAAGAGCCGAATTCGACTATCGCCACCTGGCTGTCACTGGTTCCGCCCTTTACGCCCACGCTGATGTTAATGCGACAAAGTATGCCGGGGGGCGTGGCCGAGTGGCAACCGGTGGTCGGGCTGTGTGGGGTTATGGTATTTACCCTGCTCGCCATCTGGATGGGCGGCCGGATTTTTCGGGTCGGCCTGCTTATGCAGGGCAAACCCCCGAGTGTGACCGGGATCCTCAAGTGGGCTATCCGGGGATAAAATGAAAGGTCACAGAATTGGAACGGCCACGGAACATAAAATGAACTTTCTTTGTCGTGATTGGTCATGCCGGAACACTGCAATTGGATGATTTACTTACCCAAGAAGGAGGCTGCTGATGAAAAACCGGTACAACCGTAAGCGATTCGGCGGGAAATTTTTTACCGGGATACTGCTTTGCTTTCTGATCCTTGGAGTTAGCATTTCTTCCGGCCAGGCACAACCCCAGGCGACAGCCGCCTATGATCACCTGGTTCCGGATGCTTTTCTCACCCGTTGGCTGGTGCTGGGGCCGGTTCCGATCACCGGCGATACGAGTGTTGTCCCGGATGAAAAGGCTCAAAGGCAAGTTTTTGACACTGATCCACCCATCGGAGATTTCACCTCGGTCAGGGAAGGGCAACCGTATCAGCTCGGTGAACGGGAATACCGGTGGCGGATGGTCGCTCCGGCGGGCAATGTGGTCGACTTAGACAGCATCTATGCCCGGAAGGATTATGTTTTCGCGTATGCCTGGGCTGAGGTAAACGTGTCCGAGGCGATGTCGGCGCTCATGGCATTGGGCAGTGATGACGGGGTGAAGGTTTGGGTGAACGGGAAACTGATCCATGAGCAGTGGGTTGCCCGGCCCCTCCTGCCGGACGAGGATCTGTTCGCGGTGCATTTCCGGCCGGGTTCGAACCAAATCCTGGTGAAGGTGCAGGACATCGAGGGTGACTGGGGCTTTGCCCTGCGTCCCATCGGGCCCGCGCATTTGGGGGAACGAATGGTGCGGGCTGCCGGCCTGGGAGATTTGGATTTGGCCCGACTGCTGCTGGATGCCGGCGTGGACATCGAGGCCGCTATCGAGCCGGGACTGACCGCTCTGCAGTCGGCGCGCATTCACGGGCGGAAAGATATGGTGCGATTCCTCCAGGCGCGGGGCGCAGCTACAACAGTAGCAATGCCGGCGCCACAGAAACTGGCTGATGCGGCATTGCGATCGATAGTACCGGACGACGGTCCGGGAGCCGCCGTCCTGGTCGCCCGAGACGGCGAGATCCTGTACGCCGCAGGAGCCGGGCTCGCCGACATGGAAAACCATATCGCGGTGACACCTCACACGAAGTTCCGGATCGGGTCGGTGACCAAACAGTTCACAGCGGCTGCCGTTCTGACGTTGCAGGAGCAGGGAAAACTGAACGTCCGGGATCCTCTCTCCAAATACCTCCCGGGTTATCCCCGCGGCGATGAGGTCACCATCCATCATCTGCTGACCCACACTTCTGGTGTGCATAGTTACACCGAAATGCCGGGGTTTATGGAATCCGTCACCCGTGAGAGAACCTCCGAACAGATGGTCACACTATTCCGAAACGAACCCCTGGATTTCACCCCCGGCGAGGCTTGGCACTACAGTAATTCCGGGTATTTTCTGCTGGGGTACCTCGTCGAAAAGATAACCGGTGAATCTTATGCCGGATTTGTACGGGAACACCTCCTGGCGCCGGCCGGGATGAGTGAGTCCGGGATGCATCAGGCGGACAGTTTGCTCACCAACGTGGCGTACGGTTATGCATTCCAAAACGGCGCTTATCAGCGAGCGCTGAACTGGCACATGTCCCAGGCCGGCGGAGCAGGTGCGCTCTATTCGACGGTGCGGGATCTGTACCGATGGAATGAAGCCATTTTTAATGGAAAAATACTCAGCGACGCCAGCCTCCGGATGGCCTTTACGCCGGTGGTGCTGAACAATGGCCAGACAGCTGACGCCATGGGGACCCAATACGGGTATGGCTGGCAAATTTCCTCCTTTCGGGGCGTCCGGGAAATCAGTCACGGTGGGGGATTGCAGGGATTTGTATCTTCCCTGCTGCGCTTCCCGGAGATCCGCGCGACGGTGGTGGTCCTGCATAATTGTGCCCCGGCCCGGGATCTGAGCCCTGACGTTATGGCGCATAACCTGGCCGAGTTCTTCTTCTGGGAAGACCTGGCTCCACAGGCGTCCTTCACGCTGTCTGCCCGGACGGATTATTCGGCGTACGATGAATACGCGGGCCTGTACGAATATCCCATGGGCGCCATTATGGAAATCACCCGGGCAGGGAACCGGTTATTTGCTCAGTTGGGCGGACAGTCCCGGAATGAAATCTTCCCGCGATCCCGGGATGAATTTTTCTGGAAAGTAGCGGATGCACAGATTTCCTTCCAGAGAAATGAGAACGGTGAGGTCGTTGCTGCCATCCATCGGCAGGGAGGGCGGGAATTCCGGGTTCCAAAGATGCCGGGGGACGAGGCGATCCAGGTGAATCCAGCCGTCTTCAAAGACTTCACCGGCGAGTATGAATTGTCTCCGGGCGCCATTTTTACCGTGAGTTCGGAAGGCGGGCATTTGTACGTTCAGCTCACGAATCAGCCCCGATATGAGGTATTTCCCCGGTCGGACACCGAGTATTTCTACAAAGTCGTCAAAGCGGACATCGCATTTATCCGGGATGCCAGCGGTAAGGTTTCTTCTTTGGTGCTTACCCAGGGACCCGGGAAGTACACCGCAAAGAAGATCCGATAAGTCCACAGGATTGCCCGGGAGCAACAGGATACTGAAAATCTCTGGTACCACAGCAGGAAAGTTGGTAACTTGCCGGTCGGAAACCCTTTGGTATCATTGATATTTTCTTCGCACGAACATCTCGAACAACCGATTGAACGGGCAAGCCGGGCACACCCGGTGCCGATGAACAGCAGGGGGATCGTATGGATCAAGATCTGGCAATAACAGCATCCGGTGAAGCGACCATCAGCCGCAAGTTGGGGATGTTCACCACCACCAGCGTGGTAGTTGCAAACATGATCGGGACCGGCATCTTAACTACTTCGGGCATTATTGCTTCGCATTTACCGGGGGTGTGGTGGGTGTTGGGGTGCTGGCTGGTGGGCGGAATTATCGCCATGACGGGTGCCCTATCCTACGGGGAACTGGCCACCCGGATGCCGCAGTCCGGCGGAGAATATGTATATCTGAAAAAGATCTATCATCCGCTCCTGGGTTTTCTCACGGGCTGGGTGAGTCTGTTCGTCGGATTTTCCGCTCCCATCGCAGCGTCCGCCATCGCGTTTTCGGTATACTTTGCCGCCGGAATGGACCTGGAATCGGTCCGGCAGGTGTTGTTTTTAAAAAAAAGTGTCGCAGCCGGCGTCATCCTGTTGTTTACCGTTGTTCACTACCTGGGACTGCGGCTGGGGGCCATCGTGCAGAACACCCTTACCGTGGTGAAACTTACCATTGTCGTAGGATTGGCGCTGACCGGCATCGTGCTGAGCGGGGGCAGTTTTCCGGGATTGACCCTGTCCATGCCCAGTGAAGGGTTTGCCCTGGGGACGTCCATGATGCTGGTGATGTTTTCGTTCAGCGGCTGGAATGCCAGCGCTTATATCGCGGAAGAGGTGAAAGACCCGCAGCGAAACCTGCCCCGGTCGCTTATCCTGGGTACCGGCATCGTGACCCTGGTTTACCTTGCCATGAACCTGTTCATTTTCCTGGTGCTGCCCTACGAGCAGGTGCAGGGGACGATTCCGGTGGTGGAAGTGGCCACCTCCAGTCTGTTCGGGGAGCAGGCCGGCAATATCTTCGGATTACTGGTGAGTATTGCCCTGCTGGCCTCGGTCAGCGCGTTGGTGCTGCTGGGCCCCCGGGTATATTATGCCATGGCGAAGGACCGGATGTTTTTTTCTTTCGCCTCCAGGGTGCACCCCCGATATGAAGTACCGGGCACGGCCATTCTGATCCAGGGGGCGATCGCCATCCTGATTGCGGTTCTGGGCTCCTTCGAGCAGCTGCTGATCTATATCGGGTATGCTCTCGGCATTTTCACGTGGCTGGCGGTGGCGTCCTTGTTCCTGGCCAGGAAACGGGGGATCGGGGAACAGACCGCGGTGCGCACCCCAGGGTATCCGTACGTTCCAGGATTTTTCCTGCTGGCGAATCTAACACTCTTGGTTGTGACGTTCGTGAATAATCCGGTGGAGTCTACGGTAGCCCTGGTGACGCTGGCCGTCGGTGTACCGTTCTATTTCCTGGTTCGGAAGTAACCAAGCGCACTGCCCGCCGAACCGGAAGGGCGTGCTGCACCACCGGATTCGATTGCACATATCCGGACGCGGGGGATCTCGCAAGAGTTAGACGGAAGGAACAGCAGGGCGCACAAGTGTTCGGGTGAGAGGGATGCCGCCCGGTAGAAATCCTTGGAATAACGTATGGGGAATCTGTATTTTAGAAACCGGTTGTACCCTCTGATCCAAGGATTTACCGGAATAATCTGACTCAGGAGATGTTATGCAGACATTCCAGCACTCACGCCGCCGATTTTTACAGTATAGCGGGCTGGCCGTGGCCGGCCTGTTTCTGCCCGGGATTTCTTACAGCCGACAGGGGGGTGATCTGCTCTTGTATGTCGGAACCTATACGTCGGGGGACAGCGTGGGGATTTATCGCTGCCGGTTTCAACCCAAAACCGGAAAACTCAACTTGATCGGTGAAACCCCCGATGTCGTTAATCCGTCCTATCTGGCCATCGCTCCGGGCCGGCAGCACCTCTATGCGGTGAATGAAACCGGAGACTACGAGGGCCGGAGCAGCGGGGCGGTGAGTGCGTTTGCCATCAACCAGGACTCCGGGGAGCTCACATTTTTAAACCAGCAAGCCAGCCGGGGGGCGGCCCCCTGTTACGTGAGCACCGATGATCAGGGGAAGTGGGTGCTGGTCGCGAATTATAACGGCGGCAACCTCTGCGTGCTGCCCGTCGATTCCCGGGGAGGAGTGGGAGAACCCACCGATATCGTGCAACATACCGGCACCGGCGTGAATCCGCAGCGTCAGAAGGGGCCGCATGCCCACTCCGTCCTCCTGGATCCCGCCAACCGGTATGCGCTGTCTGCGGATTTAGGGATCGATAAGATCCTGATCTACCGTTTCGATGGCCGGCGGGGCCGGCTGTTGGAAAACGATCCGGCTTTCGCAAAGACAGCACCGGGCGCCGGGCCCCGGCACATTGTGTTTCATCCGAACGGGTCATTCGTTTACGTGATTGACGAAATGGGATCCACCATCATGGTATTCGGCTATGATGCCGCCCATGGAGAGCTCGCAGCGATACAAACCGTCTCGACGCTGCCGGACACCTTTCGGGGTTCCAACACCGCCGCCGATATTCACGTGTCGCCCGACGGACGCTTCTTGTACGGTTCGAATCGCGGGCATGACAGTCTGGCCGTTTTTTCTGTCCACCCGTCTACCGGAAAACTGAGTTCCGTCGGGTATGAAAGTACCAGAGGGCATACGCCACGAAACTTCACAATGGATCCGGGGGGCAACTTTTTATTGGCGGCGAACCAAAATTCGGATTCCGTGGTTATCTTCCGACGGAACCTAAAGACCGGAACGCTTTCAGCCATCGGTGATATACTCCGAATTCCTTCACCGGTCTGCCTGACATTTCTCTAAATCCGGGGCGAGACACCGGGGAACCCATTACCTTCCGATTGCCCTACCTAGCCGTACCGGGTGTCGCCGTTATCCTGTCCTGCCATTTTGTGCAACGACTGTCTATTACATTTTCTCTGTGGTAAATGTCACCACAAAAATATCACAGAAATAGCCACAGGAATTTCACGATTCGAGTGATACCCCTCGGTTCAATTGCGCCGTATATTATCTGCGAAATAACAAATACAAGAAGAGTGGGCGTGACACCCTGGGCCTCATCCTGTTCTCGCACACCTGTGACTGGTCGCCAGGCAGCATCTGGAAATCGGAAACCGGAAATCGTCCCCACGGAAATCTGACCTACTGTGTCGTAAGCCCGCTCTCTTGTATGATGAGATCGGAAGGGCAGGCGTTCAATCAACCCCGGATACATAGATTTCATCGATAGTGGTATAGCACATACGTAAATCAGTCTTTCCGGAGAATACCTCACGGAGAATCGCAATTGTCAGATGACGGAAGGGGCAGAGGGGATATATACGGGGCGTACAATTTTCCTTCCGGATTCTGACGTAACAGGAACTAGCATTTCAACAGACCGGATCATTTTTTTCTCCAGCCCAAAGTATTGACGAATAGTCAGGACCATCCCATCCCGCCGGTTAAGAGCTCGGACGGGAGATGGTCTCTTCTCCTTCACCCTTCGGAACTGTCGCCGGGAAACAAAAAGCGAGTTAAATAATACCTTGAGCTGGTACACCGAGAAAAAGGTTTTAATCGGCGGGTTTTTTGTGGCGATTGCCATCGTACTGGGATTAAGTATTCTGGCACTGATGAATTATAAACGTCTTAGAAATGTCAACTATACGGTGGCAAAAACCATCCGGCTTGTGAACGAATTGAGCGCTATCGACGGAACCCTGGAGAATGCCGTCATCAGTGAGCGGGGGTATATCATTACCGGTGATACCGGGTATCGAACGCAGTACCAGCAAGCGGTCGATTCCCTGGATAAAAATTTCACTGACCTCTCCGCAACCTTGCGCGGTGAATCTGCCCGTCAGGAATTTGTGGATTCGCTGGAGCAGTTGGTGGAGCAAAATTTAGATTTGCTGGACAACCGGATGCGGCTTCGCCGGACTGAGGGAGTGGAGGCGGTCACCAAGGTCATTCGCCTGAGCGGGATCGAGCAGATTTTGTACGATGCGGAAGAGGCTATCACTGTGTATAACTTCCAGGAGCAGGCCCGTCTCGCAAACGAGATTGATGTACTGCAACGGTATTCCGGTCGGACAATCATCGTATATTTTGTAGGTGTGATTCTGGGAATTGTTCTGTTAAGCGTCATTTACTACCTGTTGCACCAGCAGATCCGGCTTCGCCAGCAGGTGGCGGAAGAAATGCAGCGACACCAACATCGCTTGAACGAGGCGGAGCGGATAGCTCACCTGGGAAATTGGGAATGGGACCCGGCCGCCCGGAGGCTGAATCTATCGGAGGAGGTCTACCGGATCCTCGGGATCGGGCCGGAGGATTTTGATGGCAGCCTGTCCCGTTTCCTGGAGTTCATCTATTCCGGGGATCGGGAGAGAGTGATGGCTGTCTTTAGACGAGCGCTTGAAACCGGAGACGCCTACAGTCAGGATTACCGGATTGTCCGGCGGGATGGGAAAGAGCGTATCGTGCACAACCAGGGGGAAGTGACCTCTTATCAGGACAGAACTGCGCAAAGAATGCTGGGAACTATCCAGGATATTTCCCGGCGGAAACGGGATGAAACCGCTATTCGTGAGCGGGAAGAGCTTTTGCGGGAACTGGTGAAGAGCGTCCCTATTATCATTTTCGCCCTCGATTTGGACGGTAACATTACGTTCATTGATGGCAAAGGACTCCATTCCCTCGGAATCACACCGGAGGGGGTGGTGGGCTCGTCGATTTATGAAGTAAGCGACCGCTATCCCGCGCTACGGACGAATGTCAAGCGGGCCCTTCGGGGAGAAGAGTTCACCGTAGTGCTATCAGACGAGGATGTCTATTTTGAAACAAGATGTACCCCCTTGCGGGACGACGATGGGGAAGTCACCAGCATTCTGGGGGTGTCGGCGGATATTACGGAACGGAAACTGGCTGAAGAAGCCCTGAAAAGGGCTCATGAACGGCTGGAAGACCGGGTACAAAAGCGCACCCGGGAACTCAAGCAAGCCAACAAAGCCTTGCAGGATGAAATTGAGCACCGGACGCAGGTGGTGAAAGAGCTGGAAAATTCCCTGCATGAAAAGGAGGTGTTGCTCAAGGAAATTCACCACCGGGTGAAGAACAACCTGCAGGTGATTTCGAGCTTACTCTTCCTGCAGTCCCGCAAGCACGAGGACTCCGTGGTCTCCACGATTATAACGGAGAGCCAGAATCGGGTACGGACCATGGCGCTCATACACGAGAAGCTCTACCAGTCCCAGGATCTCAGTAATATCGATTTCGGAAATTATCTTCGGGAACTGGTACACTACTTGAAAAACACCTATCACGTCTCGGCTCCCATCGAGGTGGCGTTCGACGTACACCCCATGTCGCTGGGCTTAAACAAGGCGATTCCGGCCGGACTCATCGTCAACGAGCTGGTATCCAACGCCTTTCAGCATGCCTTCCCTGAGGGGAGAGCCGGACACATCCGGATCCGGTTTTCACCGTTGGAGGAGGATCTGGCCTCGCTGAAAGTCGAGGATGACGGTATTGGATTTCCGGAGCAATTTGATATACGGCGCGTCACCAGCCTGGGATTACAACTGGTACAAAATTTGGCAGAACAACTGAACGGAACCCTCGAGTTGACACATGGATCACACACAGCTATTGCAATACGGTTTCATCGGAAATAGTCTGACGGAAGAGGAGTCGAACCGGCCGCCGTTCCAGGTACTGGTCGTGGAAGACGAATCAATCGTTGCGCTGGAACTCAAGGCGCGCCTGGAGGATATGGGGTACCGGGTTTTAGGTACGGTGTCCTCCGGTGAGAAGGCGCTGGAAATCATCCGGCAGCATCCCCCGGATTTGATTATCATGGACATCCGGCTCAACGGTACGCTGGATGGGGTTGCCACGGCCGAGCGTATTGCGGAAGAATATGACATTCCGGTCATATTCCTCACGGCGTATGCCGACTCGGAGACGGTACAGCGGGCAAAGCGGGTAGGGCCCCACAACTATTTAATCAAGCCGTTCGAAGAGCGCGAACTGTATACCGCGGTAGAAATTGCTCTGTACAAGCACCGGCTGGAGATGCAGCTTCTGCAGACCCGCCAATGGTTCCAGACCACCCTGGCAAGTATCGGAGACGGTGTGATCGCCACGGATCCCGAAGAAAGGATTGTATTTATGAATGCAGTGGCCGAGGAACTCACCGGCTGGACAGCAGAGAATACCCGGGGGAAGAAGATTCCGGAGGTGTTACAGATTGCCGATCTCCGGCCGGAGAGTGATGCGGACGATTCCGGTGAAGAGGAAGGAGGGTTTCACTCCGGACAGACCGCGGCCCGGGAAGGAAAATTAATCTCCAGGGATGGCCGGGAAATGTATATCGAATATACCATTGCGCCTTTACGGTCCCCGAAATCGTTTATCAGGGGCACGGTCGTCACGTTCCACGACGTGACTGACCAAAAACAACAAGCCAGCCGGCTACGCCGGAGCGAACAGCGGTTTCGCGCTATCTTCGACAACGCAGCGATGGGCATTGCCCTGGTGGATATGAAGGGCCATATCCGTCGCTCAAACCGGGCATTGGAGCATCTGCTAGGTTATACCGGTGAGGAACTGGCGGGAGAACCCGTGAATGTCTTTATACATCGCGAGGAGCAGCAGGATATTGCCAGCCTGCATAATTTATTTTTGGAGCAGCAGCAGAAAGTGGTTAGTGAGGACGTCCAGCTGGTTGCCAGGGATCAGGAGGAGAAGTGGGCACATCTCTCCGTTTCAATGGTGCGGGAGCCCGAACATTCCGGACCGGTCTTCATCTTCATGGTAGAGGATATCTCCGGCAGGAAAAAAGCAACCATGGCCTTGCGCCGGTCGGAAGAAAAATACCGATTATTATTCGAAAACAATCTGGGCGGTGTCATCCGGCAATCGGTAGAAGGAACGATACTGGACTGCAACGACTCACTGGTGCAGATGCTGGGATACCAGTCCAGACGTGCGATTCAAGACCAAACACCCGCGACCTTATTTGATGATCTGCGGCAGTGGGAGAAACTGGTCTCGGAGTTGCGAGAGAAACAGCAGGTGAAAAATCATATCCTGAAGATCCGGGGGAAGGACAATCGGCCGGTCTGGGTCCTGGCGAACCTGAACCTCACCCGGGATACCGAGCGCCAGACTCCCGTGATCGTTGGAAATGTGGTGGATATCACCGAGCGGCGGCATGCGGAAAGGGCGCTGCAGGAATCGGAGCGGAAATACCGCCAGATTGTGGAAAGCATGCGGGAGGGGTTGTACCGAAGCGCCTTCGACGGCACCTTACTGTTTGTGAATCCCGCGTTACTCCGGATTATCGGATATGAGTCTCCTGAGGAAATCATGGGTAAAAAGATGGGTGATCTTCCGGT
>Ga0209918_1000658_pt1 | contig 21541 bp, 21 predicted proteins | sample SalPonD_shore_MG_FD_185712 | JGI IMG/M metagenome (GOLD analysis project Ga0209918, IMG submission 185712) | Salt pond soil microbial communities from South San Francisco under conditions of wetland restoration - Salt Pond MetaG... | ecosystem: Environmental > Aquatic > Marine > Intertidal zone...
AGATCCCCGGTCAGCGCACCCCGAAAGACGACGTTGTAGTCTCCCTCCGCCATCGCCGCCATCCTCCTCGGTCATGGGCCGCCCGGCGCCCCGGGGGGCGGCATCGCGAGCCGCCCGAGCGCCGGTTGGGCTATACAAGGTGCCAGTATAGGACCCCAGTTTCGAAGAATGGCAAGTCCATGCGCCGGGCGCTGTGGACCAATAGTCAGATTAGCCAATCCAGGGAGCGATCCGGCTCAATGGCAAGGCCGGCCCCGCAACCGGCCCGCCCAGGAGGATCAACCACGGGCCGGCTGCGGGGCACTCCTCGGCCGCCCCTCAGAAAAACACCACCGGGAACTCGTCCGCGCCGGATGAGCTGGTCTGCCGATCCAGGGACGAGGCCTGGGTCCCGTCGACGAAGAACACGTCCTGCTGGCTCCCGCCGCTGCCGTTGTCGACAGTGGCGTACAGCAGCCGGCTGTCACCGTAACCGCCGGCGGCCAGTACGGCCTGGACGCCCGATGGCAGGGTTCCCAGCATCAGCGGGGAATTGGTGGGCGTACTACCAGACACGCTTTGCACGGATACCCCGCCCAGATTCGTCTGAGTCGGACTGGTCAGCCCGGAGAGCATGTAGGCAATCTGGATGCTGTTGCCCAGGGTGCCGTACTGGCCCAAATTCAGGCTGTCGCCGATCCATTCCGACTGGGCGTAGCTGCGGCTGTCCGTACCGTCGGCCTTGTACGCCCTAGCGGTCACGTTGCCGCCGCTGGTGGTGGTGCAGAAGAACCAGCCGCCGCTGCGGTCGAAGACGCCCTGATTCGGGGTCGGGACCAGCTTGACGCTGGTGGCGAGTATGTCGGTCGTGCCGCCGCTCTTGCTGATGCTCTGAATCTGCGCATCGTCGGCCAGCGGATTGGGATCGGTCGGCGTCGTATCCCGACCGTAGGCCCAGACCACGTGGTTCGGCGTCACGGTGAGCCGCTCGCCGCCCATGAGCGTCATCGGCGCGGCGTCCGACGGCGCTTTGAGGATCGTCACGCTTTTCGCCGCCGGGTCGGCCTTGTACAGGACGTGCTCATCAACGAAATAGAGGTTTTTACCGTCCGTGACCGCCGCCTCGGGCCTCTTGTTGGGGCTGGTGAACGTGCTGCTGCCGAACGTGAAGCTGCTGCCTACCCGGTCCAGGCTGTCGGTCGACTGGTCATAGACGTAGATCTTGCCGTCCACGTTGAGGAACACCCGGCCGTCGAGCATCCCCTCGAAGTAATCGGCCTTGGTCACGCCTGCCATGAGCGAGGTCGTGGTCCCGTCCGGCGCATACAGCTCTATCGCTCCGCCGTTGAGCGTCAGCCAGCCGGTATGGCTGCCGTCGGACGGATCCACCAGGCCCACGATAGGGCTGCCGGGGAAGTCCTTGGGCGCCGTGGTCGACGATGCGCCGACCGTGGTCACCTTCCAGTTGACCGTGCCGCTGCAGCCAGAACCCGCATCCAACGCGTACAGGATGCGCGCATTGTCGACGTTGTTCAGATCCTGGCCGACCCGGATGCTGCAGATGGTCGCCGACGGCTGGGCATTGGACACCCGCTGCGGGGTCGGCGGCATGGTGACGCTCGGATCGGTGGTGACCTGCCAGAACTTGCCGGTGGAGTCGGCGAAGACCACCCGCTTGATGGACTCACCGTCGATGGAGTGAGGACTGGTGCTGGTGTCCAGCGTGCCGCCGAGAACGGGCACCGGCGCCAGGCTCGCCCCCGAGGTGGTGCTGTAAGCCACGTCCGGTGCAACCGTCATCGGGGCGGCGGTGGGCGCCGCGGGGTCGACGGCGTAGAGACCGTCCGCCGCGCCGGTACCATAATAGTATTCCAGCGTCACCGGATTGCCGGTGTTGCCTCCACCGCTGGCGCTGCCGCCCCCGCTCAGGCCGGAGCCGCCGGAGCTCGACCCACCGCCTCCGCCACCACCACCGCCGCCGCAACCCGCGACGGCGAATGCAAATACGCTCACGCCGAACAGCACCGCCGGACGTACACGATTTCCCGTCTTCATGATGGCCCCCTTCTGACCTGTCGCCGGACTTCAGCGCCCGGCTGTGTTCGCCCGCTGACGTCCTGGCGGACATCGGCGGTCGGTAGTAGGTCAACCTAGGCAGGCGGCCATGCTTCCGGCAATGCCCCAAATGGGGGGTATGAATCCGCATAATTGTGATGCAATCGACATTTCAGGGAAGGACCAGTCCGAAGACGGCGTGCTGCGTGGCCGGGCCGTCGGCGTTTCGGCCCCGGCGGGTTGGGCGTCGATCAGCGGCCACGTCCACGGCCCGCTGCCCGCCGCTCGAACTTTCTGCTGCGCAGCAACATTTCGTTGAAATCGATGCCGTGCCGCAGCGCCAGCTTCACCTCGGTCATGAAGATTGCGGCATCGATCCCGGTCTTTATGTCTTCGAAGTTCCTTTTCCATTGTTCGCGCACGGGATAGGTCGCCGTTTGCAGGACCTTCAGCAACGCGATGAAAGTAAAGCCGATCTGGCTGGGCGCTACGCTCAGCTCGTCCACCTTGCGCTCCCGGTAGACGCCATACCGTTTTGCCATCACGAGCTCCGAGCGCATGGCGATCAGCCCCTCCGCCGATTCGGGCTCGTCATCGTCTTCGCACTCGTCAAACCCGGATTCGGCCGCGGGCGGCAGCGTTTCCGGCGCGTCCGTCCGGGGCGCGTCCAAGGCCAGCAGATGGAGGAAGTCGTTGGCCGCCTTGTCCCGCTCGGTCAGCGGACCGAAGCCCATCAGCCGTTCCAGGGTCGTGAGCAGGGAAGCGTGGTCGTACCGGGTATGGTCGATGAGATTTCTGCGAGCCCACGGGGAGACCACCAAGGCCGGAACCCGCACGCCGAGCTGGTCGAACGCGAAGCCGTGATGATTCATGCTCTGGGTCTGCAGATCGCCGGGCGGGACGGCGCCGCCCGGCGCCACGTGATCGTAGAAGCCGCCATGCTCGTCGAAGACGATCAGCAACACGCTCTCTTCCCAGTGCGGAGAATTGCGGATCACCTCATACGTCTGCTTGATCAGCCGTTCACCGCGAGTTACATCGTCCAGGGGATGCATGGAGTTGCCGCAGGTGAAGTCGCCCGGCCCGGTGATGTCGAATTCATGTTTTCCGTATTTCGGCTCGATGAAGATGAAGCGTTTGTCGTAATCGACGTCGTTGACGTGCTCCGCGAACTCCGAGAAGTCCGTGAAGCGCCCCTGCAGGGCATTGAGATTCATCCCGCTCAAGCTGAACGACACTGGGAACTCATCGCCCTCGAATATTTCCCAGCCGGCGCAGTTGTCGTCGAGGGCATCGAAAATCGTTCCATTTTCGAAACGAAAGCCGTCCAGCGCAGTCGCCGCCACCAGATCCAGATTGCTGGGACTGTCGTCGAGCCCGCCCGATGTGGCGGCGTGAAGAAAGAAGCGATTGGGGAACGTCGGGCCCGGAAGGGACGAGAACCAGTTGTCGCAGACCACGAACTCCCGGGCGAGCGCATGCAGCACCGGCAGCTGTCGTTCCTCGTAACAGTTCATGATCCGCCCCGGCGTCGCGGATTCCTTGTCGAGGTAGTCCGTCACGAACCCGGAGTTGTCGATCGGCGGATAGCCGCCGGTGGCAGGGTCCGGGTAGTCGAGGACCTGACCGTCGGGCCCCTTGCCGCAAAGCTGGGTCAGGGTATTGTCGAACTCGTGCCCGGGGTCCTTGTCGACGTCGCTGAGAAAGAAATCCGCCGGATGGTTCACCTTCACGACGGTGCCGTCCGCGGGATTGACGTTGCTGTGGATATCCGGGTCGACGCCATTGACGGCGGTGGGCGCGCCGGTGACCGCGTCGATCCCCTCGATGCCGCTGAAGCCCAGCATGTGATCGAAGGAGCGGTTCTCCAGCGCGAGCACGAAGACATGCCGGATCCTGGGCTTGGCGCGGCGCTTGCCGGTGAGCCAGTCGATCAGTCTCTTGGCCCAGCACCTCAGGGTATCCCAGGCGACGCAGACCAGCTTCACCACCCAGGACCACACGACGCAAACGGCTTTGACCACCCATGCGAACGCCTTACAGACCCATTTCGCTACCCAGTACCAGGCCTTGCACACCCACTTCGAGACCCAGTACCAACCCTTGCAGAACCATTCGGCCACGCAGTTCCAGGGCGTGTACCAGTGGCATTTCTTGCCCCATTCGCTGCACTGCCGGGACCCTTCGTCGGCCCATTCGGAGCACTGGTTGGAGCCTTCATCGGCCCACTCGGTGCACTCGTAGTCCACCTGTTCCGACCAGTTCTTGCACTGGATGACGACCCGGTCCACCCATTTCGTGCACGTCGACATGGCAGGTCCCCCTCCATCACTCCCCGTGCTTCAGTTCCAGCGAGCGGCGCAGCCACCGGATTCTGAGGCGGGCTACCCCAAGGCCCGCCATCTTTCCGATCGCGCCGGACAGGAAAACGAACAGGAGCGCCGAAATCGTGAAGCCGATCCAACCATGATGGCGCCAGTCCAGGAAAACCGCCATGGCCGTGGCAATGAGGAGCGCAGCCGTCATGAACAGCGCGCCGGAGGCGCACCCGCATACCTGCCGGTAGCGACCAATTTTCTCGAGAATGCGCTGGCGTTCGCGCTGGCGGAGATCAGCGTCGGCGTCCGTGTCCGGCTCCACGCTGGATTCGTGCATGGCGGGCATTTCTGCATTCACCCCATTTCCGAAGGGTGCATGAGAAGAGTATAAACAGCGCCTTGCGGATATCCACCCGCTGTTGCCCGGGCCAGCGGCGTCAATCAACCGCTGCGAGTGTCGCCTTCACGCGAGCCTCGAGCACGTTGCTCTCCAGGTGGTAGAGGGCATCGATCAGCAACGGCTTCAACGTACCGGGGCCGCCGGCGCGCTCGGCGGCGATCTCCCCGGCGACGTCGAAGCAGGAGACCGCGGCCACGGCGGCGTCGAAGGGAGAGCCGCTGACACCCAGAAAGCAGCCGATGACCGAGGTAAGCATGCAGCCGGACCCGATCATACGGCCCATCAGAGGATGGCCGTTGGCGACACGAACCGTCCGCGCGCCATCCGTGATCAGATCCTCGGGCCCGGAAACCACGACCACGCAGCCATACCGCTTCGCCAGCTCTCGTGCCGCCGCAGCCGCATGGTCAACGCTGTGGATACTGTCCGCCCCACGGCCCTGATCGGCTCGCCCGCCGAGCACCAGGGTCTCGCTGGCGTTGCTCTTGAGCACGGCGGGGCCGAGCTCGAGGAACTCATGCGCGGCATCGGTCCGATAGCGGGTGAGGCCGGCGGCCACCGGATCGAGGATCCAGGGCCGCTCCAGCTGGCGGGCCGTGGCGACCGCCTGACGCGCGCAGTGCAGCAGCGGCTCGTTGAGCGTGCCCAGGTTGACGGCCAGGGAACTGGAAAGGGCGGCGGCATCCGCCACTTCCTCGATGGTGTGCAGGGTGATCTGTACGCCTCCCGTTGCCGCGATCGCGTCCGCCGTCTCATTCTGCACCACGAGATTCGTTATATTGTGGACCAGCGGCGCCGATCGCCGCACCGTTTCGAGGAGATTCCAATCGACTTCAGCGGTGTGGGATCGGTACATGGCGTTTTCCGTGGCGCGCTTACGCGCTTGAGGTTTGCCTGTTGGGGGGAGAGGCGTTGCCGGCGCAGTCAAGTACAACCCGAATGCTGGACCTTCTGATCGGCTGGCAAGGGGTGCGGCCCAGCACTCGCTCGCGCCTGCTTCGAGCCCTGTGCTCCGGCATCCGTCCCCAAAGCCTCATCAGCAACAGCCTTACGCTCATCATCCTCGCCGGCTTGATCATAGCCGAAACCAGGGACCCGGTTCACGTTGCGTGGGTCGCCACCGTCATCGCCGGCGGTCTGATGCCCCGCGTCTATGCCGCTTACCTGCGCCGGCAGGGCGACTTCGGACACGCAACTGAACGCAAGGCGCTCAACTTCCTGTTCATCAGCGTCGCGTATGGGCTGCTCTGGGGGGCGGGACCGTTTCTGTTCCTGCCGGAGCTGAGCGGCTCGGCTACCGGGATTTTCCTGTTCATTATGGTGTTCGGGACCATCATGGGCCCGTATGCAGTGGTGCCGGGAATCCTTTACGTGCGTCTGGCGACCACGGGCACCTGCACTTTGGTGGCGGCGGCGCTGTATACGACGCCGCAGATCACTTTCGCATGCGTCGTGGTCAGCATCTGGCTCGTGCTGCGCACGGATGTCTGGCGCGGCTATCACCGTAACTTGCGCCTGCAGCTCGAGTTGCAGGAAGACCTCGAGGCCCGGCAGTCCGAGCTGGAAACGGCCGTACAAAGCAACAGGCAGGCCAACCGCCTGCTCAAGAGGATGGCCGACACCGACCCACTGACCGGGGCGTACAACCGCCGCGAGCTGACGCGCCGCCTGGACGCGCTGCCGGGCCCGGCGGCATTGATCATGCTCGATATCGACCGCTTCAAGGAAATCAATGACAGCTTCGGCCACCACATCGGCGACGGGGTGCTGATCGAGCTGGTGGCCCTGATCCAGGAGATGCTGCGCAAGAACGACCTGCTGGTGCGGATGGGCGGGGAGGAGTTCGCGATCGTCCTCGAGGACGTGGACGAGTCCAATACCTGGGCGTTCGCCGAGCGGATTCGCGGCCGAATCGAACGGCACCGGATGATGATAGGCGGGAACAAGGTAAACATAACCGTCAGCGTCGGACTCGCGGTGGTCGGCCGGTACAGCGGAGGCGACCGCACCGCGGACCTGCTGCGCGAGGCGGACGCCGCGCTCTACAGAGCCAAGCACAAGGGCCGCAACCGAACGCAGATCGCCGGGCCGGGCACGCAGGTGACGGCGCCGGGTCAGTCGACTGAATGATCGAACGTCGGTAGCGACGCGAATCCCCCGCGGAGAGGGCGATCGCCTAATCTTCGAGGAATCGGGGGCGCGCAGCGGTCGGGGAACCTGGAACGCGGCGGCATCCCCGCCGCCTCCAGGTCGGTCCCTCGGCCCCCGGCTCGCCTATCCGGTGATGCGCCGCGCCACGGCACGCGAGGCGAAACGGACCCGGGTGCCCAGATCGAAGCGCTTGAAGGTGGTTTTCACCGTACCTTCCGTGAACGCGGTACGCCTGCTGTAGTCGACGTTCACGTCGACCACCACGGGACGGCCCGCCGCCGACAGGGTAAAGGCGCGGTCGATTCCGCTTCCGACCCCCTCGTTGTCCCGGATGCCGACGAACTCGGCACCAAGGCCGCGGGCAATGGCCGAATAGTCCACCTCGCCGAGGCGGGTGCACGGCGTGCGGTTGTAGGGCACCTGCTGAGCCTGGGCGATCTGGGACAGCGTCCCGTCGTTGAAGATGAAGAACATCACCCCGAGCTCCATCGCCGCGGCGGTGGTGATCTCCATGCAGGTCATGGCGAAACAGCCGTCGCCGACGATGGCGGCCACCGTCCGGTCGGGCCTTGCCAGCTTCGCGCCGATGGCGGCGGGCACGCTGTAGCCCATGCAGTTGAAGTCCGTGGGCGATATGAAGGCCCCGCCCCGGTGGATCGGCATCAGCTCGGCGGCCAGAAACGTATGGTTGCCGTCATCGGCCACCACGACCCCATCGTCCGGGAGCCGCCCGCGCAGCCCCTGGAAGAAGACGGCGGGGTTGACACGGTCGCCGCTGTCATGCCGCAGCCACGTCTGGAGGTATTCATCCTTGAGCCGGCGGATCCGCTGCAGCTGCGAGTCGTCCGCCGCCCGCTCCGGCTGCTCGCGCAGGCGCTCGAGCAGCGCATCGAGGGTGACGGCGGCGTCGGCCTCGATCGCCACGCGTGCCGGATAGTTGGCATTGAACACGGCCGGGTTGATATCGACGTGGATCAGATCCGCCGGCACCTGGGCCCCGAAGCTGCCCGTGGCGATCTCCCCGAAACGCACACCTACGGCGAGCAGGCAGTCGCAGTCCGCAAAGCTCTCCCGTGCGGCGGGAACCGCCGACGGGCCGAAGCCGAACCCCGTGTGCAGCGGATGGTCCGCGGGGAACACCGCCAGCCCCTGCAGGCTGGTGCTCACCGGCGCCCCAAGGCGTTCGGCCAGCTCCACCAGCTGCGCGCCCGCCCGGCGTGCCCCCCAACCCGCGAATATTGCCGACCTCCGCGCTCCGCGCAGCAGCTCCACGGCCCGTTCGATGGCGGCCCCGTCCACGGGGGGCGGCTGCCAGCGCCGGTAGGCCGGCAGCGAGTCCACTTCCCCGGTCAGCAGCTGGATGTTCACCGGGATCTCGACGAACACGGGTCCCGGCTCGCCGGCGATGGCGACGTTGTGCGCCTCGAATAGGGTCGGCACCACGTCCTGGTGCCGCGTCACCCGGAACGTCCGCTTGCACAGCGCCGCCATGAACGCGTGCTGGTCGATGTCGTGCAGCTGATAGCGCTGCGGGATGTCGGCGCGGATGCCCCCGGAAATCACCAGCATCGGAATGCCGTCGAGATAGGCCTCGCCGATACCGCTCGCCGCGTGGGTGGCACCCGCGGCGGGCACGATCGCCAGGCAGCCGGTGCTGTCACTGAGCCGGCTGACGGCGTCGGCCATGAATGCGCCGCCGCCCTCGTGGGAGACGAGCACCGGCGTGATGCGCTTCGAGGCGTGCAGCTCGTCGTACAGCTCGGTGTTGTGAACGCCGGGAATGCCGAAGGTATGGCGAATGCCGATCTGCTCCAGGGCGTAACGCGCAAGCCAGGCACCGGTCTTCTTCATGATGGGTTTCCTCGCAGTCAGGCCCGCAGCGCCAGCGTTCGCAAGCGCTCGGGAGGCGCCGGCGCCACAGAGCCGCCGGCGGCGATGGCCCGGGCAGCATGCCGGGCGGTGAGTATGCAGCCGCCCAGGAACGTGCCTTCCAGGGTGCGTTTGCCGTGCATGCCCCCGCCGCCGAAGCCTGCCGCCTCCCCCACGGCATACAGGCCCGGGATGGGGAAGCCGGCGGCGCCCAGGACACGGCTGTCCAGGTCGGTTTGCAGCCCGCCCAGGCTCTTGCGGCTGAGGATGAACTCGCGGATCGCCAGCAGCGGCCCGGCGGCTGGGTCCTCGATGGGCTGGGATCGACAGGTGCGCAGCCTGTCACCCCGATACTGGCGCAGCTGGGCGATACGGCGCAGCTGATCGTCGTTGCGCAGGGCCCGGCCCCGGCGCAGGTTGGCGTCGTAGCCGCGGACGACGGCCTTGAGACGCTCGCGGTCCACGCTGTCGTCTCCGGCGAGCCCGTTCATGGCCTCGGCCAGACCATCCAGCGAATCCGCGGTCACGAAGTCCTCGCAGCTGCCGGTGAGGTCGTCGACCAGCCGGCGGTTGCCCCGAAGAAGGGTGGCGATGAAGGCCAGCGGCCGTTTCTCGCGGATGGCGTCGTTGAACTCGGCCCCGGACACCACCAGCTCCCGCACGGCGATCCGGCGATTGAGGATCTGCCAACTGTAGGCCTTCTCCTCGGCACAGACCTGGGCCACGAGCCGCCGGGTGTCGAAGCCATGGACCATGGGCTCCGGTCCGATCCGCTCGCCGCGCCAGTTCACCCACAGGGCCGACTTGGGCGGCACCAGGCTCAGGCCGTGGCCGGGCCGTCTGGGCCGCGGATGGTGCACGCCCGCGGCGTAGTTCCACATGCGGCCGACATGGGTGACGGCGGCACCCGCGTCGCGCGCGGCGCCATGCAGGGTACCGTCGGCGAAGTGGTGGGAGCCGTTGAGGATGACCTCGGGCGGGCGATGCCAGTCCGGGTCCCAGTGCCGGCGCACGTGCTCCAGATTGCCCCCGAAACCGCCGCCGGCGACGACCGTGTGCTCGGCATGCACTTCGAACGGTCGGCCGTCGTCCTCGGTCCGGCCGGCACAGCCGATGACCCGGCCGCCGGCGGTCAGAAGACGCTCCACCCGGTGGCCGTACCGCAGCTCCAGCCTGCCGGCGGCGGGGTGACGCTCCAGCGCCGCGATGACCCGGGCTACCAGCTCGCTGCCCGTGCCCCAGACGATGTGGAATCTCGGCACCGAATTGCCGGGTCCATACAGACCCCGCTCTATCCAGTTGACCACGGGCAGAAAACGGATCCCGCGCGAGCGCAGCCATTCATAGATGCCGGCGCGGCACTCTTCCACGTAGGCGTCGGCCCAGCGGCGTGGCCACCCATCGTCGCCCGTGAACTCGGCGCCGGCCAGCCAGTCCGAACGGGCCAGCTCAACGCTGTCGCGTATGCCGCCGCGCCGCTGCTCGGGCGTATCCACCGCGAAGATACCGCCGAACGACTCCTTGGCCAGTCCGCCCAGGTTTTCGGGGGTCTCACGGTCCAGCACCAGCACCCGCGCGCCGCTGTCGAGCAGCTCCAGGGCCGTAACCAGACCGGCCAGGCCGCCTCCGGCAATCGCCACGTCCGTAATGACTTGCGCCGTCATGTCTCCGCCGCCGTCCGTCAGGGCGAGCGCCGCAAATCCACGATGGGCGCCGGGATCGGCCCGCCAGGGGCCCGCTGCGCGGCCCCGTCCACCAGCACCTCCGGGGAAAGCTGCTGCACGCTCTCCAGACCGAGCAGGGCGAGCGTCAGCTCCAGCTCGCGACGCAGCCCCTCCAGCACGGCCGCCACTCCCGACTCACCCGCCGCGGCCAATGCGTAGCCCCAGGGGCGGCCGATCATGCAGGCGCGCGCCCCGAGCGCCAGGGCCTTGGCCACGTCCTGGCCGGTGCGCACGCCGCCGTCCATGAGCACTTCCAGGCGGTCACCGACTGCATCGGCGATGCGCGGGAGCATGGAGATGGTCGAAGGAGCGCCGTCGAGCTGCCGGCCGCCGTGATTGGAAACCACCACCGCATCGGCGCCCGCATCCACCGCCGCGCGGGCGTCCGCCGGGTCCAGGATGCCTTTGATGACGATCGCCCCCGGCCAGTGCTCACGCACCCAGCCGATGTCGCGCCAGGTCACGCCGGGATCGAACTGGCTGTTGACCCAGTCCATGAAGTCCGCCAGACGCCGTGCGTCCGGGACGGCTTCCGAGAGATTGCCGAAGGCGAGCGGCCGGCCGCGAAGCGCCACGTCCCGCAGCCAGCGCGGATGGCGAAGCAGCTCCAGACCCTTGAGCAGGGCTTTGGCGGGCGGCAGGTGACCGGCCATGCCGTTTCGAACATCCCGGTAGCGCATGCCGAGCCGCGGCAGATCCACGGTGAACACCAGCGTATCGCAGCCGACGGCACGGGCACGCTCGAGAAGCGCCCGGGCGTAGCCGTGATCGCGGATCACGTAGAGCTGAAACCAGAACGGCGCCCCCGCGCCGTCGCGGACTTCCTCGATGGAGCACAGGGAGACGGTGCTCAGACAGAAAGGCACGCCGGCGGCCCGCGCCGCGCGCGCCGCCTGCACCTCACCGCGGCGGGCCATGAGGCCGGCGAGCCCCAGCGGTGCCAGGATAACCGGCAGGGCGACCTCCCGGCCCAGCACCGAGCAGCGGGTGCTGCAGCGGCTGACGTCGCGCAGCACCCGCTGGCGCAGCCTGAGCGCCTGAAGGTCCGCACGGTTGGCGGACAGCGTGAGCTCTTCGTAGGCGCCGCCGTCCAGGTAGTCGAAAATCTGCCGCGGCAGCGCACGACGAGCCAGCAGCCGGTAATCCTCCACCGATGCCGGAGCCAGCATGCGTCTCCTCCTCTAGCCCGCCGACGCAAGCCGCCGATTTTTCCGGGCCGGTCGTCAATAAGCCTAATCTACGCTGACGTTTCGGCGGTGAATTTGATGGACATCAAGTTGCCGAAGCGTACGGAGAGGCCTTTGAGGGGCCCACCGCGCCTTGATCGCCGTCAAGACCCCTCCTGCGCGTCACTGCTAGCTTTCGACCGACGGCCGGCCTTCACCCATCCCGCAACCACGAGGCGCTTCGGAACCGATTCATGGGCGATCCCAAGTCGACGTGGCTGATAACACATCCCGCCTGCCTCCAGCATGACACCGGCCCCGGGCATCCCGAGCGCAGGGCGCGGCTGGAGGCCGTGCTGGACGCCCTCGACGACCCGGCGTTTCAGCATCTGCGCCGACACGAGGCGCCCCGCGCGACCATCGAGCAGCTCTGCCGCGTCCATGACCGGAGCTACGTGGAGTCGGTGCTGCGGGAAGTGCCCAGCAGCGGTTACCGCGTGTTGGATATCGACACCGAGACCAAGCCCATGGCGGCCATTGCGCCCCAGGACGCGTCGGCCCTGGTGCCCGACACGGTCGTGTCCCGGGGCTCCGCGGAAGCGGCGGCGCGCGCCGCGGGTGCCGCCTGCCGCGGCGTCGACGCCGTCATGAACGGCGAGGCCCGGCGTGTGTTCTGCGCCGTCCGGCCGCCGGGGCATCACGCGGAGCGGGCGCAAGCGCTGGGCTTCTGCCTGCTCAACAACATCGCGGTCGCCGCGGCCCATGCCGTCGCCGCCCATGGCGCCCGGCGCGTCGCCATCGTCGACTTCGACGTGCATCACGGCAACGGCACCCAGTCGATGATCGCCGGCCGGCCCGAGTATCTCTACATCTCCATTCACCAGCGGCCGCTGTACCCGGTCGACAGCGGCAGCCGCCGGGAGAACCGGGCCGGCAATATCTGCAACATCCCCCTGCCGCCTGGCACCGGTTCGTCGGAGTTCCGCGGGCACTTCTCCGCGGACGGTCTCATGGCGCTGTTCGACCATGACCCGGAGCTGATCCTGGTCTCCGCCGGCTTCGACGGCCACCGGGACGACCCGCTGGCGGATCTGAGCCTCACCGAAGCGGACTACTACTGGCTGACGGCAGAGCTGGTTGCGGCCGCCAACTACAGCGCCGGCGGGCGCATCGTTTCCGCGCTGGAGGGCGGCTACAACCTGGGCGCCCTGAAGCGGTCCGTCGCGGCCCACGTGCGGGGCCTGATGGAATGAACCGCCGGGACGCTACTCGACGCCCGCCGCCCGGAACCGGAACTTCCGCCGATAGGCCCCCGGCGTCATCCGGGTGACGCGACTGAAGACTCGGCGGAAGAAGGCCACGTTGTCGTAGCCAACGGCAAAGGCGATCTCCTCCACCGGCAGCTCGCTCCGCTCCAGCCGGCGGCGGGCCTCGGCCACGCGAAGATCCTGCACGTACTGGATGGGCGAGCACCCTGCGGCCTCCCGGAAACGCCGCTCCAGGCTCCGCCGGGACAGCCCGGCCCGCTCCAGCATCGCCTCCACCGGGTTGGGCACCATGCAGTGCGTCTGCAGCCATTCCTGTAGCGCGCGGACCAGCGCGTCGCCGTGTTCCGTTCGCGGGGAGAACGCGATGTAGGGGGCCTGGCCCTCGCCGTGCCACTCCAGCATCAGCATCCGCGCCATTGCCTGGGCAGCCGAAGGACCGACATAGCGGGCGATCAGGTAGAGCGCCAGGTCGTGCCAGGACATCACCCCGCCGGTCATCACGAGCTGGTTCCGCTCGCCGGCGACGACGAGCACCTCCTCGGGACGCAGGCGCACCCGCGGGAAATGCTGCCGGAAGACCGGCGCGAACGCCCAGTGAATGGTCGCCTCCCAGCCGTCCAGCAGCCCGCTCTCGGCCAGCAGCAGCACGCCGGTGCAGGCCGAGCACAGCGTCGCGCCCTGACCGTGCATCCGCTGCAGCCATTCGGACACGCCCGGATAGCGGCCCGTCACCCAGTCACCGCCGGTGACCATCATCAGCGGGATGATGACGACATCCGTGCGCTCCACCTCCGTGAAGGCGCGGTGTGCACCCAGCGGCAACCCGCTGGCGCCGCGGGCCGGCTCGCGGCTGGGCGCGACGATCTCAACCTCGAACGGCCGGCTCGGCATGTCCGGCTCGAAGCCGACCAGCAGCCCAAAGGCATTCAGGGTCTCGTACAGACCGCTCAACGGAGAGACCTGGGCATCGGGCGTCGCCAGCAAAGTGACGTGCAGAGGCGGGCGTTCGGCGGCCATGAGGGCTGTCCTGTCGCAAATGGATCTTTTCGTTCGAATTTAGCACTTAGCCCCCGGCCCGCAACCCGGGAGACTGGCCTGACCGCAACGGCAAATCTCCGCACTGTCGGAGAAAGGAGCGCGAGATGACGATGCAACTGAACGGCTGGGACGTGGCGGCCCTGAACGAGGCGATCGACGCGGTCAGGCAGCAGCCCGAGGCGGGCCGGCTTACCTGGCGCAGCCGGGTCAGTTGGGACGGCGGCTTCGGCCTGGACGTCCGCACGGAGGAGATCGAACAGCTGGGCCAGACCATGCCGCGGCGTTTCACGCTGCGCGGGGACCATCCGCCGGAGCTGTTGGGCGCCAACACGGGACCCACGGCCATCGAGACGGTGATGGCGGCGCTGGGCTCGTGCATGGCCGGCGCCTTCGCTGCCCAGGCCACCGCGCGGGGAGTGGAGATCCGGCGCCTCGAAGTAGACGTCCAGGCCGCCATCGAGCTGAACGGCTTCTTCGGACTGCAGCCGGTCCGTCCCGGCCTGTCGGACGTCACGCTGACGTTCCATGTCGACTCGGACGCGGACCGGACGGCCCTTGCCGAGATCCTGGAAGCCGCCCGGTCCCTGTCACCGGTCTTCGACACGGTCACCCAGCCGGTGGAGGTCGAAACCCGGCTTCGTCCGGCCGGGGGTCGCGCCTAAACCGCGGCTTCCCCCTGCCACAGAGGATTGCCGCGCCCCGCGCGGCAATCGACCCAGCCTGGAGAATCCGCCATGAACGACATACACGCCGATAGGACACCCACCCGCAATCGCGGTTTCGAGGAGGTCATCACGTCGCCGCAACGGCTGCGCGAGATCATCAAGCCACCCTCGCGTTTCGTGGCCAACAAGGTCATCGACCACGTGGACGACTACTGCCGGCGGTTCATCGCCGCCGCGCCCTTCGCGGTCATCGGCTCCACGAGCGCCGCCGGGGCGATGGACCTCTCGCCCAAGGGCGACGCCCCCGGGTTTGTGCATGTCCTGGACGACCAGACCCTGGCGGTCCCGGACCGGCTCGGAAACAACCGCGTCGACACCCTGTGCAACCTGCTGGAGGACGAGCGTATCGGCCTGATCTTCCTGGTCCCGGGTAAGCGCGAGACCCTGCGCATGAGCGGCCGCGCCGCGATCGTCCGAGACACGGCCCTCAACGAACGCCTCGCCCACAACGGCAAGCCGCCCAATCTGGCCATCGTGGTGACCGTGGAACGCGCCTTCTTCCACTGCTCCAAATGCATGATGCGCTCGGGGCTCTGGGACTCCGAGCGCTGGCCCGACAGCAGCGGCCTACCCAGCTTGGCGGAGACCATGGTCCGGCACGGGAAACTCCAGGACCGGGTTGAGGAGGTGCAGGAGATCGTGCGGCGGGACGCGGAGAACCGGCTGTACTAGCAGTGGCATAGCCACGCGAGCCAGTGCCGGCAGTCGATCAACTTAATGGTGGGCCCGGCAGGACGGGTTCGACCCCGATTTCACCGACACATCCATTAAGGCCCATACTGGGCGAGGAGGTGTCCGATGGCAAAGCGCAAGCGCTACACGCGGTATTTCAAGCAGGAGGCGGCGCGACTGGCCCGTTCCAGCTCGGACTCGGTCAGTTAGATAGCCCGCGATCTGGGGCTGAACCCGAACATGCTCAGCCGCTGGTGTCGGGAGCTGGAGGCCGACGCGGCCAAGGTCTTCCGCGGCCAGGGCAATGACCGGGATGAGGAGCTCGCGCGTCTGCGCCGTGAACTCGCCCAGGTCAAGCAGGAACGGGGGTTTTTAAAAGACGCGGCAGCGTGCTTCGCCAAAGAGTCGAAGTAAGGTACGGCGTGATAGGGCGCTGCCGCGATCGGTTCCCGGTGCAGCTGATGGGCCGGTGTCTGAACGTCTCCCGACGCGGCTACTACGCCTGGGAGCGGTGCGGTCCCTCGCGCCGGGCGCGGGCCGATGCCCGGCTGCTGGAGCAAGTCCGGGACAGGCACGAAGACAGTGACCGGGGCATGGGTGCGCCGAGCATCCGCGATGCGCTGTGCTATGACGGCGAGCGGTGCAGCGTCAACCGTGTTGCGCGACTGATGCGCCAGGCGGGGTTGTGCGGCATCCTGTCGAAGAAGCGCTGGCGCGCGAAAGCCAGCGGTCGACGACGCGATGGGATCAGCAACGAGCTGGAGCGGGACTTCCAGGCGCTAGCGCCGAACACCAAGTGGGTGACGGATATTACCTATTTGCACACCGGCGAAGGATGGCTGTACCTGTGCGCTGTGCTGGAGCTGTGGCAAGGGTTCGTCGTTGGTTGGTCGATGAGCCACCCCCAGGACAGCGACCTGGTGCTCCAGGCCGTGCTCATGGGGCTAAGGCAACGCGAGGACGATGAACCGGCGGTTTTGCATTCCGACCGGGCACGGAATTCATCAGTGCCGAGTACCAGCAGTTCCTTGTCATCGGTCATAACCTGGCGTGCAGCATGAGCGCGGTGGGCAGCTGTGCCGACAACGCCGCGGCCGAAGGCTTCTTCCGTATGCTCGAGCGTGAACGGGTTTACCGCCGGTGGTATCTCACCCGGGCCGAAGCCCGCACGGATGTGTTCGACTACATCGAGCGCTTCTACAACCCGAGGATCCGTCGTCGGCTACGACTACCGCAGCAACAGCAGGAACAACCCTTAACTCAGCCGTCCGTGGAAATGGGGTAGAACCCATGTCCGTTCCATCGGGCGGGAGTTACCGCAAACCAGGTGACAAACGCCATGCTTCACATTCTGCTGCTTGTACTGGACCTGGGCGGCACCTTTGTGTTCGCGATCAGCGGTGGGATGGTAGCAGTCCAGCATCGGTTCGACATCTTCGGTGTTCTGGTCCTGTCGTTTGCTGCGGGTAATGTAGGCGGGATCACCCGTGACGTGCTTATCGGCGCTGTGCCGCCGGCGGCGATCACCGACTGGAAGTACCTTGCTGTTTCTATTGCTGCCGGTTTAATAACCTTTTACTGGTTTCATATTACCGACCGGTTTCGCAACAACGTCCTCTTGCTGGATGCCGTAGGCCTCGCATTCTTCGCCGTAGCCGGTGCCGAGAAGTCGCTGATTCATGGACTCAACCCAATCATGGCTGCGTTGCTTGGCATGTTAACCGGCATTGGCGGCGGAATGCTGCGCGATGTGCTGGCCATGCAGATTCCGACCGTGCTGCGGTCGGACCTTTACGCATTGGCGGCACTCGCCGGTGCGGTGGTGGTCGTCGGCGGGCACGCGCTGCATGTCCCAGCGGTAGTGTCCACGACGACCGGTGGCGTGCTGTGCTTCGTGCTCCGCTTCATGGCAATTCGGCGGCGTTGGCACTTGCCCGTTGCGCGGATATCCGGGGACGATAAATGAGTCCGTCAACCTCCCGCGGCGTTGAGAGTCATGTTTATGACATGCCGAATTTAACTTCTCCGCCAACAATTGCTCTCAGAATAATGCGGTGGCCCCGATTCCGTGAGCCGTCGCCCGTCTTACCTAACTCCCCGGCACGTGGGCCCGCTAACGCGGCGGAGCCGATGCTGGTGACGTGTCTACAATAGGCTCAAGGGGCCAAACGAACCCAACGCGTGCTCTGCTTGGCTGCCCCGCCCGCGTCGTCGGGCAAGCCCGCGCCGGGATCAGGGATCCGAGGTATTCGCGCGCCATCCTTACTCACCCCGGGAGAAACACAATGACACAATCAAACACTATCAAGGGGCAGGACAGCCTACTGCTGATCGGCCGGGTTCTCCTTGCGCTTCTATTTCTAATATTCGGTTTGCAGAAGCTGTTCGATTACGGCGGCACGGTCGGGTACATGGTGCATGTTGGGCTACCGCTTCCATCTGTGGCGGCGTTGGTTGCCATTGTCATGGAAACGATCGTGCCGGCTGCGATCATCCTCGGCATCGCGACGCGGCCATTGGCTGTGTTGCTCGCGTTGTACACGGCCGCGACCGCCGTTATCGGTCATCATTACTGGACGATGACAGGGATGGCCCGATACCAGAACGAGATCAATTTCTACAAGAACATCAGCATCATCGGTGGGTTGCTCCTGCTATACGCAACGGGTGCAGGGCGCTACGCGATCGACAGCTGGCGCGGGCGGTGAGACGCTGGCTCCGCGGCCAGCCGTCGCGGGTAAACACCGACGCGGAGATGTCGGGATTGCCCGGGGAAGGCCACCCTGAGGTACGCCGTGTGCTACGTTCGGCGTGCCTATCCAAGGCAGCGTCGGTCAAGGGAGCGAACTATCACAGCCCGGACCCAGTGGACGGTCGGTTGTTGCATTGTCGTTCATTGCGTTTACTGCTTCAGCACGATGCACCCCGTCACCCCGCCAGCAACCAGAGGTGGACCCCGGGGACTGGACAGGTATCGAAGGCTGCTAAGTGGAATCTTCTGGCTTAAAGTTCTCGAGAGAGAAGGAGCGGAAGATGACCCGGAGAAAGCGACGTAAGAGGTGGGCCCCGGGGACTGGACAGAGATTGAAGCCTGCTAAGTGGAATCTTCTTGGAGCGTCTTGGAGCGGTTCGCGGTTCGGCGGTTCGTGGACACCCACCTTGTCGTTACTCCGGGACACATTAATGCATAGCTGCGTTGACGCATTGTCGACCCCCTAGCTGGCGTACGGGCCACACGTCGACCTGTTAGTTGAGACGGTCCGCGTGAGCCATCATGCCCGGGTAAGGTAAACTTCGGGCTTAGTTGGGGGGAACGACGACGGTTCCGGAGGAACAACGACCGCCACCATGACACAACTAATCGGCCATGGAATCTACAGCGTGCCCGAAGCCGCGAGACTCTCCGGCATCGCAGCGGTCAAAATCCGCCGCTGGGTATTTGGGTATCACACCAAGCCGCCCGGTTCCGATACCCAAGAGCACCGGCCTGGCATATGGGAACCGGAATACAGCGACGAGGACGAGCCGGCGCTGAGCTTCCATGACCTGCTGGAGGTGCGCTTTGTCGACGCGTTTCGCCGGCACGGCGTAAGCCTGCAGGCTATACGTGTAGCCGCTGCTCGTGCGCGGGAACTGGTGGACACCCACTATCCCTTCACCTGCAGACAGTTCCAGACCGACGGCCGAACGATCTTCGGGGACATCGTGGACGAGCTCAGCGACGCCGAAGACCGCAAGAAGCTGTTGGATCTCGTTAAACGTCAGTACGTCTTCCGCGACGTCGTCGCACCGTCCCTCTACAAGGGTATCGAGTACGACCAGGACGGCGACGCCCTCCGGTGGTTTCCGAACGCCCGTGACCGTCACATCGTCCTGGACCCCGAGCGCGTGTTCGGCAAGCCGATCTTAACGGACTATGCGGTGCCCACCGAAACGATCGCTGCGGCGGTCGAGGCAGAAGGCAACGCCAGGAAGGTTGCCCGACTCTACGAGCTGCCACTGAACGACGTTCACAGGGCTGTGCGATTCGAGCAGGGACTAGCTCAGCGTGCGGGTGCTCATTGATAACAACCTACCGCCGGCCCTGGCCCGGGCTTTACATGAGCTGAGCGACGCCCAGGAAGACGTCCCGGTGACTCACCTTCGTGACAAGTTTCACGCCGCTACCGCGGACATTGACTGGATCAACGCGCTTGCACACGAAGGCGGCTGGATAGTTATCTCCCAGGACCGCCTTCGCAAGAGCCCTCTAGAGCGTGAGGCACTTAGGCGAAGCGGTTTGGTGTTCTTCCTCCTGGAGAAGGGCTGGAGCAATCACACTTTTTGGGAGAAAAGCCAGAACCTGGTTCGATGGTGGCCGGCGATTCTTGAACAGGCAGACCGCATCGTTGACGGTGCCGCGTTCCTGGTGCCGTGGCAGTTCAGCGGTAAAGGGAAGTTTAAACAAGCCTAGCCTCGATGCTTGATTGCAAGACCTGACCCTGGCTCCCTTATGGTTCCCTTATGACCCTGGTTCCCTTATTTCCTCATCTCCAAATTGATGCCTGCCGACAGCCTGGCCACCGCAACTGTGCCCGGCAAACGCGTCTGATTGTTCTACCTGCAGGGGAGAAACACCATGTCCATAGACTACGAAATCTTCGATGTCGGCGATGCGGTTCTACAGAACGGCGCCACCTTACGCGACTGCAAGCTCGCCTACAAAACCTTTGGCAAACTGAACGCCAAGCGCGACAACGTCATCGTCTATCCCACGTGGTATTCGGGCCAGCATTACGATAACGAGTGGCTTATCGGGGAAGGGATGGCCCTGGACCCGAACAAATACTTCATCATCATTCCCAACATGTTAGGCAACGGCCTGTCCTCTTCCCCGAGCAACACGCCCGAGCCCTACAATGCCGCGCGTTTCCCCAAGGTGACTCCGTACGACAACGTCCGCCTCCAACACCGCTTGATCACCGAAAAGTTCGGAATCGAGACAATTAAAATGGCGACGGGCTGGTCAATGGGTGCCTTGCAGAGCTTCCATTGGGGTGCAATGTATCCGGATATGGTCGAGCGAATTGCTCCGTTCTGCGGCTCGGCGAAGTGTTCACGGCACAACTTCGTGTTCCTGGAAGGGGTCAAATCAGCGCTCATGGCGGACGTCGCGTTCCAGGACGGCTGGTACAAGGAAAAGCCCATGAAGGGGTTGCGTGCCATGGCGCGCGTTTATGCCGGCTGGGGCTTTTCTCAGGCCTTCTACCGCCACGAACTGGATCTCAAAGAAATGGGATACTCATCCCTCGAGGATTTCCTGGTGGGCTTCTGGGAAGGCCTGTTCCTGCCCAGGGACGCCAACAACCTCCTCACCATGCTGTGGACTTGGCAGCACGGGGACATCAGCGCCAATCAACTCTATAACGGGGATTTCAAAAGCGCCTTGGGCGCAATCAAGGCCAAAGCCTATGTGATGCCCGGGGAAACAGATCTCTATTTCCCGCCGGAGGACAGTGAATTCGAGGTCAAGCACATGCCCAACGCGGAGCTCATTACCGTTCCGTCCATCTGGGGGCACTTCGCAGGCGGCCCCGGCCTCAACCCGGTCGACGTCCAGTTCCTGGATGACAAATTGAAGGAGCTCCTCGCAAGCTAGGCAGAGGGGGCGGAGCGGCCGGCAGCTCCGCCCCTCCCTTGACCATGGCCGCGTGGCGTCGGAGCGCTCAGGATACTGGGGGGAAGTCCAAACCCTTAACTCGACCGTCCTTGGAATCGGGGTAGAACCCCGCCAGCGTGTTGGAATGTTAGAACTGACCCCGGGCGCCGTGGTGACGGTGGAGAGCGCCTTCTTCTACTGCTCCAAATGCATGATGCGCTCGAGGCTCTGGGACCCCGACCGCTGGCCCGACAGCAGCGGCCTACCCAGCTTGGCGGAGACCATGGTCCGGCACGGGAAACTCCAGGACCGGGTTGAGGAGGTGCAGGACATCGTGCGGCGGGGCGCGGAGAACCGGCTTTATTAACAGTGGCATGGCCACGCGAACCAGTGCCGGCAATCGATCGACTTAATGGTGGGCCCGGCAGGACTCGAACCTGCGACCAAGGGATTATGAGTCCCCTGCTCTAACCAACTGAGCTACAGGCCCATGATGGGGGTTGCCGCGGGGTGCCGGCGGTCGTTGCCGCCCCGTCTG
>Ga0209918_1000666_pt1 | contig 21443 bp, 17 predicted proteins | sample SalPonD_shore_MG_FD_185712 | JGI IMG/M metagenome (GOLD analysis project Ga0209918, IMG submission 185712) | Salt pond soil microbial communities from South San Francisco under conditions of wetland restoration - Salt Pond MetaG... | ecosystem: Environmental > Aquatic > Marine > Intertidal zone...
CGACGCGGTGACCTGGCAGCTCATGAACGAGGGCGTGCAGAAGTTCATCGACCCCTTCGACCAGCTCCTGGCCACGATCGCCCGGGAGCGGGCGCGCTGCCTGAAGACCTCGGGCGAGTCGCAGGAGATGTCGCTCGGACCGGACGGCTCGGGGGTCTCCGGGGTCCTGGACGCACTCGGGACGAGGCAGTTCGGGCGCCGGATGTTCGCCGGGGACGCGTCCCTGTGGACCGGGGACGAGGAGAAGGCCGACGAGGTGCGCAGGCGCCTGGGCTGGCTGACGGCGCCCGCCGACTTCCTGGAGCGTACGGACGAGATCGGGAGCTTCGCCCGCGAGGTCCGCGACGGCGGCTTCGAGGACGTGGTGCTCCTGGGCATGGGCGGGAGCAGCCTGGCCCCGGACGTGAGCCGCGCCACCTTCGGCTCCGCCGGGGGCTGGCCGCGGCTCACCGTCCTGGACGACACCGACCCGGACGCGGTGCGCGCCGTGCGCAGCTCGATCCACCTCGAGCGCACCTTCTTCGTGGTCTCGAGCAAGTCGGGGACGACGACCGAGACCCTGAGCCTGTACCGGACGTTCTACGCGTGGCTCGAGGAGGAGCTGGGACGCGAGGCCGGAGCGCGCTTCGCCGCCATCACCGACCCGGGCTCGCCCCTGGCGGTCGAGGGCCGCGAGCGGGGCTTCCGCAGGGTGTTCGAGAATCCGGAGGACTTCGGCGGCCGCTATTCGGCGCTCTCCTACTTCGGCCTCGTGCCGATGGCTCTCCAGGGGATCGACATCGAAGAGATCCTCCGCCGGGCGCGGCGCATGAGGGGGAGCTGCGACCCGGAGCTCCCCGCCCAGGCCAGCCCGGGGATCGAGCTCGGGGCCGCCCTCGGGGGGCTGGCGCGGGAGGGCCGCGACAAGGTCACCTTCGCGCTCTCCGACCGGCTCTCCGCCTACGGGGCGTGGGCCGAGCAGCTCCTGGCCGAGAGCACCGGCAAGCAGGGGACGGGCCTGGTCCCGGTCGACGGCGAGCCGCTCGGTCCGCCCGAGGTCTACGGCGACGACCGCGTCTTCGTCCACCTGCGAACCTCCGGGGAGGAGGACGCCGCGCGGGCCCGGAAGCTGGAGGCCCTGGAGGCGGCCGGCCACCCCGTCGTCCGGATCATCATGAAGGACGAGCTGGGCCTCGGCGCCGAGTTCTACCGGTGGGAGGTGGCCACGGCCGCGGCCGGCGCGATCCTGGGGATCGACGCCTTCGACCAGCCGAACGTGGAGGCCGCCAAGCGCCGCACGCGCGAGCTCCTGGGCGCCTACGAGGAGAGCGGGGGCTTCGACGAAGGGCGTCCGGTCGCCGAGGACGAGCACGTGGCCCTGTACGCCGACGCGGCACCCGCCGGAGACGGCGGGCCGGCCGGACGCCTGGCCGGCTTCCTGGACGCCGCGACGCCGGGCGACTACCTGGCGCTCCTGGCCTACCTGCGTCGCACGCCGGACCGCCACGAGCGGCTCTCGGCCCTGCGGGAGGGCCTGCGCGACCGCCTCCGGATCGCGACGACCCTGGGCTACGGGCCCCGCTACCTCCACTCGACCGGCCAGTTGCACAAGGGCGGTCCGGCCGAAGGCCTGTTCGTGATCCTCACGGCGGAGGAGAGCCCGGACATTCCGATCCCGGGGGAGCCGTGGGGCTTCACGGCCCTGCACCGGGCCCAGTCGCTGGGGGACCTCCGCGCCCTCCGGGACGCCGGGCGCCGCGTCGTGCGCGTCCACCTGAAAGGGGACCCGGCCGAGGCGCTCGACCACCTGGCCCGCGAGCTCCGGGCGGCCGGCGACCGGCAGGCGGTCGAGGCGTAGGCGGCGGACGTCCCCGAGAGGCCAGGGCCCGCGATGTCCGTCCCGCGCGCGATCCTGTTCGACGTGGGCGGCGTGTGCCTCACCAACGGCTGGGACCACGGCTCCCGGCGGCGCGCCGCGGAGCGGTTCTCCCTCGACTACGACGAGCTCGAGCGCCGGCACGATGCCCTGTACGCCGAGTTCGAGCGGGGAGAGCTCGCCCTGGGCACCTACCTGGACCAGGTCGTCTTCTGGCGCGACCGCCCCTTCTCCCGGGACGATTTCACGGACTTCATGCACGCGCAGTCCCGTCCGCACGAGGACGTGCTCGCCCTCGTCGGTCGCCTGCGCGGCCGCGGCGACACCCGCCTGGCCACCCTGAACAACGAGTCGCGCGAGCTCAACGAGTACCGGATCGGGCGCTTCGGCCTGGACCGCCTGTTCGAGGCCTTCTTCAGCTCCTGCTACCTGGGCGTGCGCAAGCCCTCCGAGCGCATCTACCGGGTGGCCCTGGACGTCCTGGGGCTGGAGCCGGACGAGGTGGTGTTCGTGGACGACCGCGAGGAGAACCTCGTCGCCGCGCGCATGGTGGGCCTGCGGGCCGTGCTCGCGGACGGGGCGCGGTCCGTGGCGCGGGGACTGCGCGAGGCCGGCGTGGTAGTGGAGGGGCCGACGGCGGAGGACGCCGCGGGGACCGAGGAACCGGACACGGAAACGGCGACATAGAGAGGAGATAGACGATGAGGATCGGACTGATCGGGCTCGGCCGCATGGGCGGCAACATGGTGCGGCGCCTCACGCGCGACGGACACGAGGTGGTCGGATACGACCTGGACGAGGAGAACGTCGGGGAGGCGGTGGAGGCGGGCGCCGAGGGGGCCGGCACCGTGGAGGAGCTGGTGGGCGCGCTCGACGCGCCGCGGGTCGTGTGGGTCATGGTCCCGCACGGCGAGCCGACGCGGAGCACGATCGAGGCGGTGCTCCCGCACCTCGAGGCGGACGACATCCTCATCGACGGGGGGAACTCCCACTACCCCGACTCCCTGGCGCACGCGAAAGTCTGCGAGGAGCGCGGGATCCACTTTCTCGACATCGGGGTGAGCGGCGGCGTGTGGGGCCTCGAGATCGGCTACTGCATGATGATCGGCGGGCCGCACGCGGCGTTCGAGCGCGTCGAGCCGGTGCTGGCCACCCTGGCGCCCGAGGACGGCTACGCGCACGTGGGGCCGAGCGGGGCCGGGCACTTCGTGAAGATGGTCCACAACGCCATCGAGTACGCCATGCTCCAGGCGATCGGCGAGGGCTTCGAGCTCCTGGACGCCGCCGACTGGGACCTGGACCTGAAGCAGATCGCGTCGGTGTGGCAGCACGGGTCGGTGATCCGCTGCTGGCTGCTCGAGCTCCTCGAGGACGCGTTCGAGGAGGAGGGGAACGACCTGGGCGACATCGCCCCCTACGTGGACGACTCGGGCACCGGGCGGTGGACGGTGGACTACGCGCTCGAGAAGGCCATACCGGTGCCCGCCATCTCCGAGGCCCTGTTCGAGCGCTTCGACTCGCGGACGGAGAGCCGCTTCGCCTACCGGACGATCGCGGCCCTCCGCAACCAGTTCGGCGGACACGCCGTCCGGGAGTCGTAGGCCGATGGGACCGGAAGGCGGGACCTCCGGGGCGAGCTTCCAGACCGCGGGGGCGGACCTGGGCGGCGTCGAGTCCCCCGAGGGGTGCGTGATGGTCATCTTCGGCGCGGCGGGGGACCTCACGCGCCGGGAGCTCATCCCGTCCCTGTACGAGCTGGCGGCCAAGGACCTCCTTCCCGATGCCTTCGCCGTGGTCGGCTACTCGCTCGGAGACTTCGACGACGAGAGCTTCCGGGAGGCCATGAAGAAGGCGGCGCGCGAGGAATGCGCCTTCCGGGAGGAGACCTGGCGGCGCCTCGAGGGGGCTCTCCACTTCGTGGCCGGCGACTTCGAAGCGGACCCGGAGGACGGCTACGCCGACCTGGCCGGGCGGATCCGGGAGGTCCGCGAGGACCGGGGCATCCCCGACAACGTCTTCTTCCACCTGGCCGCCCCACCGCCCTTCTTCGGGACGATCGTCGAGCGGCTGGACGCCTCGGGCCTGGCCCGCAGCGAGGAAGGCTGGCGCCGCCTGGTCATCGAGAAGCCGTTCGGGGAGGACCGGACCTCGGCCCGGGAGCTGGACAGCGACATCCGGGCCGTGTTCGACGAGGACCGGATCTACCGGATCGACCACTTCCTGGGGAAGGAGACCGTGCAGAACATGCTGGTCTTCCGGTTCGCCAACCCCAGCTTCGAGCCGATCTGGAACCGCAACTACGTGGACCACGTGCAGATCACGGTGGCGGAGGACATCGGGATCGGGACGCGCGGCTCCTTCTACGAAGGGACAGGCGTGGTCCGGGACATGGTCCAGAACCACCTGCTCCAGCTCCTGTGCATGACGGCCATCGAGCCTCCGGTGAGCTTCGACGCCTCCTCGCTCCGAAACGAGACCGTGAAGGTGCTGAAGGCCGCGCAGGTGACCCCCTTCGACCCGGCCACCGACGCCGTGCGGGGCCAGTACGGCCCCGGCGAGATGGACGGCGAACAGGTGCGCGGGTACCGCGAGGAGGACGACGTGGACCCGGAGTCGGACACGGCCACCTTCGCGGCGCTCGAGCTCACCGTGGACAACTGGCGCTGGGCCGGGGTCCCGTTCTATCTGCGGACGGGAAAGCGCATGAGCCGCAAGCTGACCGAGGTCTCGATCCAGTTCCGCCCCACGCCCCACGTGATGTTCACCGGCGAGGAGCGGGGCGGCCTCTCCGCGAACGTCCTCACGTTCCGGCTCCAGCCCGAGGAGGGGATCCTCCAGACGTTCGTGGCCAAGAAGCCCGGCCCCGAGATCTCGCTCCTGCCGGTGACCATGAACTTCGGTTACGCGAGCGCCTTCGGGGTCGAGGAGCCGCCGCGGGCCTACGCGTGGCTCATCCTGGACGTCATGCAGGGCGACCAGCGGCTGTTCGCCCGCGCCGACTGGATCTACGAAGCCTGGTCCATCGTCGATCCGCTCATCGAGCACTGGGACGAAGCGGCCGCGCCCGACTTCCCGAACTACGACGCGGGAAGCTGGGGCCCGGACGCGGCCGACCACCTCCTGGAGCGGGACGGGCGGGCCTGGAGGGTCCTGTGAGCCTTCCCGTGCGGGGATCGGTGCGGGTCCACGAGGCCGACGCCTGGGCCGAGCGGGCCGGTCGATCGATCCTGGCGGCCCTGCGGGAGGCGGCGGAGGCGGGCCCCGTGAGCCTGGCGCTGGCCGGAGGGTCCACTCCCGGGCCGGTCTACCGCTGGCTGGCCACCCGGGAGGACGTGCCCTGGAGCCGGATCGACGTGTTCTTCGGGGACGAGCGCTGCGTGCCGCCGGACCACCCCGACAGCAATTACCGGATGGCGCGGGACACGCTGCTCTGTCCAGCGGGCATCGGGGCCGCCCGTGTGCACCGCATGCAGGCCGAGCGGGACGACCGGGAGGCCGTGGCCTCCGCCTACGCGGCGCTCCTTCCCCCCCACCTCACCGTCCTCCTCCTCGGGATCGGCGAGGAGGGCCACACGGCCTCGCTCTTTCCGGGCTCCCCGGCGCTCGGGGAGCGCGAGCGGCGGGTCGTGCCGGTCACCGCCCCCGCCGAACCGCCCGGGCGCCTGACCGTGACGCCGCCCGTGCTCGAGGCCGCGGCCCGCGTGTTCGTCCTGGCCACGGGCGAGCGCAAGGCGGAGCCGGTGGCTCGTGCCCTGGAGGCCCCGTGGGCGCCGGACGTGTGCCCGGCCCAGCTCGCGCGGCGCGGGAGCTGGCTCCTGGACCGGGCGGCCGCCGGGCACCTCTCCCGGGACACCCTCGCGGCCGTCCCGGTCCAGGCGCCGGAGGCGCCTTGAGGATCCTGGCGGGCGACGTCGGGGGGACGCACGCGCGTCTGGCCACCTTCACGGCCGGGGAGGGCCGCCCACGGAAGGTGCGCGAGGAGACGTGGCCCAGTCCCGAGTACGACGCGCTCCTCCCCATCCTCGAGGCCTACCTGGAGGACGAGGACGAGCGGCCCGGGCGCGCCTGCCTGGCGCTGGCCGGCCCCGTGGAGGACGGCGTGTGCCGCCTTCCCAACCTGGGGTGGGAGGTGGACCAGGAGGAGCTCTCCCGGGAGACCGGGATCGGCTCCCTCCGCCTCATCAACGACTTCGACGCGATCGGCCACGGCATCCTGGTCCTGGAGGACGACAGCCTCGCCGTCCTCCAGGAGGGCGAGGCGCTGGAGGGCGCGCCCATAGCCGTCCTCGGCGCCGGCACGGGGCTCGGCGTGGGCTACGTGGACCCGGCCGCCCGGCCGCCCCGCGTCTACTCGTCCGAGGGCGGCCACGCGGACTTCGCGCCGCGGGACGAGCGCGAGTGGGAGCTGGCGCGGTTCCTGGCCGGGCGGCACGGGCGCGCCTCCTGGGAGCGCGTCCTCTCCGGCGAGGGGCTGGCCGACATCTACCGGTGGCTGCGCGGCCGGGACCCCTCGGCCGAGCGCGACGCCGTCCGCGAGGAGATGAAGGAGGACGACCCGGCCGCCGTCGTCTCCCGCCACGGGCTGGCCGGGGACGATCCCCTCTCGGCCCGGGCGCTGCGGGCCTTCGTCTCGGCCTACGGCGCCCAGGCGGGGAACCTCGCCCTCACGTTCGGCGCGCGGGGAGGCGTGTTCGTGGCGGGAGGGATCGCCCCCAAGATCCTGGACGCGTTGCGGGGCGGCCCCTTCCTGGAGGCCTTCCTGGCCAAGGGCCGCATGCGGGAGTACGTGGCCGACATTCCCGTCCGGGTCGTCCTGGACGAGGACGTGGGGCTCCTGGGCGCGGCGGCCGCGGCCGCCTCGGCGGAGGCGGAGGGCGACGGCGGGAGTGACGGACCGTCCGCGAGCCCGGGGAGCCAGACGGCTTGACGGACGAGACGCTCCGCCCCCCGGCCGAGCTGCATCCGGCCTCCGCGGAGACCCGCGGCCCCGTCCCGTTCCGGCGCCCCGAGGAGGGCCCCTACCCGCCCCTGCGCGAGTACGCGGTGATCGGGGACTGCCACGGCTCGGCCCTCGTCTCGAGGGCGGGAAGCGTGGACTGGTGCTGCCTGGGCCGCTTCGACGCCGACCCCGCCTTCTGCCGGCTGCTCGACTGGGATCGTGGCGGGTTCCTCTCCGTCCGCCCCGAGGGGGACTGCCGCACCGCCCGCGACTACCTGCCGCGGACGAACCTCCTCCACACCGTCTTCCGCACCGCGGAGGGGGCCTTCTCGGTGACCGACTTCATGCCGGTGGGGCGCGCGAGCGGCTCGGGGGTTCACGACTACACCACGCTGCGGGCCCCCTTCTGGCTCGTGCGGGTCGTGAACGGACTCGAGGGCTCCGTCCCGGTGCGGGTCCGCTACCGGCCCTCCATCGAATTCGGCCGGGAGCGGCCCGAGCTCGCGGTCGACGGCCGCCGGGTGCGCTGCCCGGGCGGCCCCGAGCTGTGGGCCGAGGCGGAGTGGGAGGCCCCGGACGGGCCCGACCTCGTGGAGGCGCGCTTCACCATCGGGCCGGGGGAGCGGCGCCGGATCGTGCTCTCGGCCGAGCCGATCGAGGTCGAGGGAGTCGCGCGACGGACCGACCGCATGCTCGAGATCACCCGCTCGTTCTGGGAGGAGTGGGCGGGATACTGCACCTACGAGGGGCCCTGGCGGGACGAGGTCCTCCGGAGCGCCCTGGCCCTCAAGCTCCTCACCTACGCGCCGAGCGGTGCCATCGTGGCCGCGCCGACCACCTCCCTGCCCGAATGGCCGGGCGGCGAGCGGAACTGGGACTACCGCTACTGCTGGCTCCGCGACTCCGCCTTCACCCTGGAGGCGCTCTCCGCCATCGGCTACTCGGGCGCCGCCCACGACTTCTCGACCTTCCTCGTCCGCGCCAGCCGGGGGACACGGCCCCGGCTCCAGATCATGTACGGGATCCTCGGCGAGACCGACCTGGAGGAGGAGGAGCTGGACCACCTGGCCGGGTGGCGGGGGAGCCGGCCCGTGCGCCGCGGGAACGGCGCTTACTCGCAGGAGCAGCTCGACATCTACGGTGAGGTCCTGGACTGGGCCCACCTGTACGAGCGGCTCGGCGGCCGCTTCTCCGAGCAGGGGGAGGAGTTCCTCCACTCCATGCTCGACCACGTGGCCGATCACTGGGAGGAGCCCGACCAGGGCATCTGGGAGATGCGCTCGGAGCCCCGCCACCACGTCTACGGCAAGATCATGAGCTGGGTGGCGGCCGACCGCGTCCACCGCATGTTCGGGGACGGGCGGGCCACGGACCTCCGCGACCGGATCCGCGAGCAGGTCCTCGAGCGCGGCGTGAGCGCCGGGTCCGGGGGGCTCCGGCAGTCCTACGAGGACGACGTCCCCGACGCGGCCCTCCTGATGGCGCCGGGCCTGGGGTTCCCGGCGGGCGAGGAGACGCTGGACGCCACGGTCCGCTGGGTGGAGGAACGCCTGCGGGAAGGAGACTTCGTCCGGCGGTACGTCTCCCCGGACGGCCTGGAGGGAGACGAAGGCGCATTCCTCATCTGCAGCTTCTGGCTGGTCGACGCGCTCCTGTTCACCGGACGCGCCGACGAGGCCCGCGAGCTGTTCGAGCGGCTCCTGGAGCATTCGAACGACGTGGGGCTCTACTCCGAGGAGATCGATCCCGACTCGGGGGAGCTCCTGGGGAACTTCCCCCAGGCCTTCACCCACCTGGCCCTCATCCGCGCCGCGACCCACCTGGCCCTACACGAGCGGGAGGGCGCGGCCTCGCTGGAGGGCATGGACGCGGACCGCGCGAGCCATATGGTGGCGGGGTCGGCCTCCGGCCTCCGGACCGTATGGAGCGCCGTGCAGCGGTCCATGCGCACGGGACGCCTGTGGTCGTCGCGCCGCTCTCTCCTACCGGAGGGCTGGACCGCCGCCCGGGAGCCGGAGGACTGGCGCATGCCCGCCGAGGCGCTCGTGCGGAAGGGGCTCCTCTAGAAAACCCGTCTCAGGCGGTGAAGGCCTGCTTCACCCTCTCCCAGAAGCCGGGCTCCTTCCGCTCCGGGTCCGGCGGCACACCCTCGCTCTCGGCCAGCCGCTCGAGGGCCCCCCGCTGCTCGGAGGTGAGGTCGGTGGGCGTCCACACCCGCACCCGCACGATCTCGTCCCCGCGGCCCGAGGCACGAAGCCGCGGCATGCCGCTCCCCCGCATGCGGAGCGCCTGCCCGCTCTGGATCCCGGCGGGGATGGAGAGCGTGGCGACGCCGTCGATCGTGGGCACCTCGACCTCGGCGCCGAGCGCCGCCTGGCTGAAGGTGACGGGCAGGTCCAGGATGAGGTCGTCCCCCCGGCGCTCGAACCGCGGGTCGTCCTCGACCTCGATCACGACCAGGAGATCCCCGCGACGCCCCCCCCGTGGCCCCGCGTTCCCGCGACCGCTCAGCTTGAGGACGTCGTCGGTGGACACGCCCGGAGGGACCTCGACGCGCACCTGCCGCTCGTGCCGCACGCGGCCCTCGCCCCGACACGCCTCGCAGCGATGCTCGATCCTCCGCCCCTCCCCGCCGCAGTCGGGGCACGGGCGCACGCTGACCAGCTGGCCCAGCATCGAGCGCTGCACCTGTCGGATCTCGCCCGCGCCCCCGCACGTCGGGCAGGTCTCCGGGGAGGTCCCGGGCTCGGCGCCGCTCCCCTCGCAACGCTCGCACGGGTCGAGGGCCTTCACCCGAAGCGTCTTCTCGACCCCGCTCGCCGCCTCGGTCAGCTCCACCGAGAGGCGGATCTTGAGGTCGCTCCCCCGGCGCGGCCCCGTGCGGTTGCCGCCCTGGCGGCCGCCACCGAACACGTCGCCGAACCCGCCTCCGCCCATGCCGCCGAACTCGCGCATGAACATCTCGAACGCATCGCTCAGGTCGAAGGCGCCGCCGAAGCCCATCCCGCGGCCGGCCCGGGCGCCCGCGCCGCCGAGGCCCGCCTCCCCGAACCGGTCGTACCGGGCGCGCTTCTCCTCGTCCCGGAGCACCTCGTAGGCCTCGGTGACCTCCTTGAAGCGCTCCTCGGCGTCCGGATCGTCGTTGCGGTCCGGGTGATACTTCATGGCGAGCTTCCGGTACGCCTTCTTGATCTGGTCCTGACCGGCGTCCCGGGGCACGCCCAGGATGTCGTAGAGGTCCCTGGCCATGTCGTCAGCGCCTCGCGAGGCTGGAGACGAGCGAGGAGGTCGTGTCCACGAGGGAGACGACCTTGTCGTACGCCATGCGGGTCGGTCCGATCACGCCCACGACCCCGTGCAGCGCGCCCACGCTGTACGCCGCGGTCACGATCGTGAGCTCGGACAGCTGCGGGGTCCGGTGCTCGGCCCCGATCGTCACCTGGGGCTCCGCCGCGGCCAGCCGCTCCCCGAGCACGGACGCCAGCAGCTCCCGCCTCTCGGTGAGCTGTATGAGGGAGCGCAGGCGCTCCCCGCTCGTGAATTCGGGCTGCTCGGCCAGGGCCGACGCGCTCCCCAGGTGGACGTCCCGCCCGTCGACCACCCATTCGAAGATGTCGGGGCCGGAGCCCACGAAGATGTTGGCGAGCTCCCGGGCGGCGGGGTCCTCCAGCGGAAGGTCGCGCAGCCGCTCCGAGAGGGTGGCCTGGATCTCGGCCAGCGTGCTCCCCGCCAGCCGCTCGTTCAGCGCCCGCGCCACGGCGGAGAGGCTGGCCGGCGGGAGCTCGGTCGGGAGGTCCACGTACACGGTGCGGACCACTCCCGACTCGAGCGTGAGCACCAGGAGCGCCTTCTCGGAGTCCACGGGCACGAACTCCACCCTCTGCAGGGCGGCCGCGGCCAGCGCGGGCCCCACCGCCAGCCCGAGCTCGCCCGTCAGGAGGCTGAGGACCCTCGCAGCGCGTCCCACCAGGTCCTCGATCGCGCCGATCTCCCCGCTCTGGAGCTCCTTGCGGATCTTCTCGCGCTCGCCCGGGGTCACGGCGCGCCGGGCCATGAGCGCGTCCACGTAGAACCGGTAGGCCAGGTCGGTCGGGAGCCGGCCGGCCGAGGGGTGGGGCTGCGTGAGGAGTCCTTTGGCCTCGAGGTCGGCCATGGTGTTCCGCACGGTGGCCGGGGAGACCTCCAGGCCGTAGTCGCGTGCGACGACGCGGGAGCCCGTCGGCCGGGCGGTCCGGACGTAGGACTCGATGACCGCCATCAGGACGTCGCGCTCCCTGTCCGTGAGCTTCAGATCGCTCATGCGCTTGGTGGATTCTCCGCGCAGCGAGGCCGCGCCTTCCCCGTCCCCTCCGGGACGACGTCGGTCGCGGCCATCCTCGATGTCCCCTGACGATACGCGCCGCGAGGGCGCACGTTCCAGGGGGCCCTGAACGGGCACCCCGCTTCCCGGCCCGCCCGCCCGTGGGCCGACGGACACCGTCTCAACGTGCGCACCACTCGTGCCGACGCTCGTACCGGTCGCCCGGAAGCCGGTCCAGAAGCCCCGCCAGCTCCATGCGGTCCAGCAGCGTCCGCCCCTCCTCGAGGCCGAGGCCCGAGACCCGCGCCAGGTCGTCCCCGGCCCGCGGCTGGGCGTCGACCTCCGCCCACACGCGGAGGGCCGGCTCCTCCACTCCCGCGAGGAAGGGCAGCGCCGCGCACGGGAGGCGGACGGGTCCCGCCGCCGGGCCCCGCTCGGAGCCCCCCCGCGCCAGAGGAGGGCCCTCCCCGAGCAGCTCGAGCACGTCGTCGGCCGAGGTGATGGGGGCGGCCCCGTCCCGCAGGAGGCCGTGCACGCCCTCGCTGGCCTCCGGACCCACCGGGCCGGGCACCGCCCCCACCTCCCGGCTCAGCTCCAGGGCGTGGTCCACGGTGATGAGGGCCCCGCTCTTCCGCCCCGCCTGCACGACGACCACCGCGTCGGCAAGCGCCGCGATGATGCGATTCCGCCGCGGGAAGAGGCCCGCCTCGGGCCGCGTGCCCGGCGGGAGCTCGCTCACGAGGACGCCCCGGTCCCGGAGGTCGCGGAACAGCGCGCGGTGGACCGCCGGGTACTCCACGTCGACGCCTCCGGCCACGACCCCGGCCGTGGAGCCCCCCGCCTCGAGCGCGGCGCGGTGGGCGGCGCCGTCGATGCCCCGGGCCATGCCGCTCACCACCCACCAGCCGGCGGCGGCGAGCCCTCCGGCCAGGTCCCGGGTCACGCGGCGGCCGTACTGGGTCGAGCGCCGGGTCCCCACGATCGCCACGGCCCGCTCCTGGGGGAGGCCCAACGGCCCGGTCAGATAGAGGACGAGCGGCGGGTGATGGAGGTGGCCCAGCCGCTCGGGATAGCCGGGCCCGCCGTAGCGGACGACCCGCACGCCGGCGGTCTCCAGCGCGTCGAGCCGGGCCCCGGAGACCGGCCGGAGTCCCGCCAGCCGCGCGGCGACGGGGCGTGTCGGGCCGAGTCCCCGCAAACAGGCCGCGCCGGAGCGCTCGAGCGCCTCCAGGAGGGCGAGCGGCGAGCCGAACCGGTCCAGGAGGGCGCGCCCGCGGGCCGGCCCCAGGCCCTCGACCCCGGCCAGGGCGAGGGCCGCCCGCAGCTCGGCCCGCTCCCGCTCCGCGTGGGGTGCTCCGGGCTCCGGGACCCGGGCTCCCCGGGACGACGCGGCCGCCCGGGCGGACGCCGGGCCCGGCGGGGCGTCTAGGGCGTCCACTCCTCGACCTCCGGGAACAGCTCCCCGCCCTCTTCCGCTCCGCCGGCTTTCTCCTTCTCCTCGCGCACGCGCCCCCACAGAGCCTCGGCCAGCTCGTCCAGGCCCCGTCCGCTCACCGACGAGATCGTGAACGTCGCCCACGCGTCGGGAGCCTCGACCTCCGGCGGCTCCTCGTCCCCGGCCAGGAGGTCGGCCTTGGTGAGGACGAGGCAGTGGGGGATGCGCGCCAGGGCGAGCTGGTGGCCCTCCAGCTCCTTCCGGAGCATGGCGTACGCGCGCGCCGGCTCCGGCGCGTCGACCGGGACGAGCACGGCCAGCGTCCGCGTCCGCTCGATGTGGCGCAGGAACCGGGTGCCGAGCCCCTTCCCCTCGTGCGCGCCCTCGATGAGGCCCGGGATGTCGGCCATCACGAACGATCGCGCCCCGGACAGCTGCACGACGCCCAGGCCGGGCTCCAGGGTGGTGAAGGGATAGGCCGCCACCTTGGGCCGCGCCGCCGAGAGGCGCGAGAGGAGCGTCGACTTGCCGGCGTTGGGCTCGCCGACGAGCCCCACGTCCGCGATGAGCTTGAGCTCGAGGACGACCCGCCGGTGCTCCCCGGGCTCCCCGGTCTCCCGCTCGCGGGGCGCCTGCCGGGTGGAGGTGGCGAACGCCGCGTTCCCGCGCCCCCCCTTCCCGCCCCGGGCCACGACCAGGCGGTCGCCGGTCTCCAGGAGCTCGCCCAGCCGCTCGCCGTCCGTGCCCAGGACGACCGTCCCCGGCGGGACCGGGAGCACGAGGTCGTCCCCGTCGGCGCCGGTCTTGTTCGAGCCGCCGCCGTGACCGCCCCGCCCGGCCCTGTAGGTGCTGCGGTAGCGGAAGTCGAGGAGGGTGTCCATGTTCGAGTCGGCCACGAGGACCACGTCCGCGCCGTCGCCCCCGTCGCCCCCCGAGGGACCTCCTCGGGGAACGCCCTTCTCGCGCCGGAACGCCAGGGCGCCATTCCCTCCCGAGCCCCCCTCGACCTCGATCTCGGCCCGATCGACGAACATGGATCTCCCGTTGCAGTTCCGGCCGGCCGCCCGGGAACGGGCGGCCGGCCTCCCGGTGTCTTCCGCTACCCCGCCGCTCGCTATCCGGAGCCCGCGCGCCGCGCCTCGCGCGCCGCCGAGCGCCGCACCCTCTCCCACACGGCCCGGAGCTCCTCGCGCAGGTCCGGGTCGGCCACCCGCCCCAGGCCGATCACGAGAGCCGCGCCGACGTCCGCCCCGCGGGCTCCGGCCCGCAGGGCGCCCCGGAGGTGCGAGTGGAGCTGCGGCCCCCTCCCCGCCGCCGCGAGAAGGGCCACGATGCACAGCTCGCGCTCGGCCAGCGCGAGGCCCGGACGGCCCAGGACCTTCCCGTAACCCTCGCGGATCATCCAGCGATCCAGGTCGGGATGGAGCCTCCGGACATTCTGGCGCAGGCGCCCATACAGGGGTCCGTACACGACCCGGCACACCTCCTCGCCCCGCTCCTCCCGCGCCCGGGCCCGGTCCACCGCGGCGAGAGGATCCTGCGCCCCGGTCGGGGGCTCGCCCGTCCTCTCGCGCCAGGCGGACATGGCCGTGAGGGCCGCCGGGAACCCCACGAACAGGTACGATTGGAGGAGCGCCTCCTCGACCCCGCCGGAATCCAGCTCACCCTTCTCGACCCCACGGGCCGCACGCTCCACGCAGCGCTCGAGGTCGGCGTCCTCCCCGCCCCCGACCGCGGCCGACATCTCGCAAAGGAGCTCCCGCCGGACGGAGAGGCCTCCGCCGGAGGCCGCGCTCCCGACCCCGTCTGCGGCCCCGCTTCCGGCCCCGATCACGGACCTCCCGCGACGGCCTGACGAACCGGCTCCATCTCGGCGAGAAGGCGGCCCACCTCCGCCCCGACCACGTTGCGGACCCGCGGGCTCCGGAGCTCCTCCAGCCGCTCGAGCTCCGCCGGCTCGAGGAGGTCGGCGGCCTCGAGGGCCGCCACCAGGGCGGGCGGCGCCGCCCGGTCCGAGCCGTCGACCACCTTCAGGGCCACGCCCCATCCGTCCCGGGGCGCGGCGGCGCAGAACACCCCCTCGGCGCCCTCCTTGGCCAGCACCCGCCCGCCCGTGGCCTCCAGGATGCGGGTGGTGGGCCGGCCGGGACCCGACACGAGGGTCGGGTGGGCCGTCATCGCCCCCACAATCGCGGCCGGCGCGGCCTCGCCCGCCGCGGCCGCGCGGCCCAGCCGTGCATAGGCCCTGGCCATCTGTCGCAGCGACAGGCAGGCGGTCGGCACGCCGCATCCGTCCCGCCCCCAGGCCAGCCCCTCCGGGTCCACGTCCAGCCACGGCGCCAGGCTCTCCCGAATCCGGACCTGGACGGGATGGCCCCGCTCGATGTAGCCGCGGGTGACCCAGCCGTGGTGCACGGCCAGCGCGAGCATGCCGGCGTGCTTCCCCGAGCAGTTGTTGTGGAGCGGGCCGTAGCTCTCCCCGCGGCGCAGGACGTCCCGCGCGGCACCGGCGTCGTAGGGGGCGTGCGCCCCGCACTCGAGGTCCGAGGCGTCCAGGCCGGCCCGCTCCAGGATCGACGCGGCCAACTCCACGTGCTCGGGAGTCCCGGCGTGCGAGGCGGCGCACAGCGCCAGCTCTCGCGGCCCGAGCTCGAGGGCCTCGTCGACGCCGTCCTCGACCAGGGGGAGGGCCTGGAACGGCTTGAAGCTCGAGCGCCAGAAGGACAGGCGAGACGCGTCGCCGAACTGGATCTCCTCGCCCGGCTCGTGCCCCACGATGACCGCATGGACGCGGTGCTCCGACTCGGTCTCCCCCGCCCTGAGGACACGGACCCGGCCGGCCCCTCCGCTCACGCCGCGCTCCGGCTGTGGCGCACGCGGCCGCGGAGCACGAGCGACACGCCGGCCAGGAGGACCACGGCCCCGAGCGCGGAGCCGGCGGGCGGCACCTCGTCCGGACCGAGGACCAGGACGGCGATGAACGTGGCGGTGAGGGGTTCGAGCAGCATCACGAGGCTCACAACATAGGCCCTGACGTGCCCCAGCGCCCAGTTGAAGCTCGTGTGCCCGAGGAGCATCGGGCCGGCGGCCATGCCCACGAAGCACAGCCACGCCGCGGCCGGGTACCCCGTGAGGGCCGCTCCCGATGTCCCGACGCCGGCCAGCGCGACGACCGCCGCCGCCACGTACACGGGCGTCACGTACTCCCACAGCCCGAGGCGCGAGCGGAGCCTCCTGCCGAGGACGAAGTAGAGGGCGGCCGCGACCGCCGCGACGAGCGCCAGGAGGTCGCCGCGGAGCGCGCCCACGGCCGCCCCCGTGTCCGCCCAGCCGACGACGGCCGACCCCGCCGCGGCCACCACGATCCCCGCCCACTCGCCGGCCGCGGGCCTCTCCCGGAACCAGAGGGCCGAGAGGACGGCCACGAACACCGGCGTCGCGGACACGAGGACCGTGGCGCTGGCCACGCTCGTGGAGCGGACCGCCGCGAACCACAGGACCAGGTGCAGGCCCAGGCACAGGCCCGAGGCCGCGAGATCCAGCCAGTCGCGGAGCGAGAGGCGCGCCAGCACCCGCCGCGACCCGGAGCGGAGAGCCAGGGGGACGGCCAGCCCCAGGGAGAAGAGGACGCGCCACCACGCCGACACGGGCGCCGGCGCTCCGGCCAGCCGGACGAGCACGGCGGACCACGACACGCCGAACAGGCCGAGGGCCAGGCTCGGGCTCGCGCGCAGGAGCGCGCCGCGCTCGGCCGCGGCGTCGGTCATCGGCTCCGGGCCCGTCTCACCCGACCTCATCCCGCCTCGGACGCCCTCGTTCGTCCTCGCCGGTCCTCGCGCCCCCCGCGCCGCCCTCGAAGCGCTCCAGCGCCCGGGCCGTGGCGCTGCCCCGGAGCACGTCCTCGCGGAGACGGTCCAGACCGGAAGGCTCGTCCACGTCGTACCATGAGGGAAGCTCGCGCACCGGCAGACCGAGCGCCCCGGCGCGGCGGCGCGTGGCCGCGAGGAGGTCGGAGCTCGACCACGGCAGGTCCGCGAACAGCCCGGCGGCCCGCGGCCACGCCGCCCGCGTCAGGCCGATGCCCCAGTACCCGCCGTCCGGGGTCGGACCCAGCCGGACCTCGGGCTCCGGGCCGCCCGAGAAGGCCGCGCGCAGGTGGCCCGCCGGGAGGGTCGGGTGGTCGCTCCCCACCGCCAGGACGCGCCCCGCCCCCTCGTCGAAGGCGGCCCCGAAGGCCCCGCGAAGCCGGGCTCCGAGGTCGGCTCCCTCCTGCCACCGGAGACGGAAGTCGGGATGGCGCTCGCGGAAGTAGTCCGCGGCCCCCGGCCGGCGCGGGACCCACATCTCCCGCTCGACTCCCTCCAGGCCACGGACCGTCCCGCACACGTCGTCGAGGAAGGCTCGATAGAGCTCGGCGGCGCCCGCCTCGCCCAAGCGAGGGGCCAGCCGCGTCTTGGCCCGGCCCGGCTCCGGCAGCCGAGCGAAGAGGACGAGCCGGTCCGGCCCCCCGCACTCCTCCGGGCCGGACCTCCCGGTGGAGGTCAGCCCTCGGACGTCGTCTGGATGACCGGCACGCCGGAGCTGATCCGCGCCCCGTCCAGGACGGGGAGCATGGCCCGGCCGCCCGGACCCGCGGGCGTCAGTGCCCGGTCGTCCTCGAGGCGGTCCCGCTCGCGCTCCCGGTCCCCTCCGCCCCCACCAGGGCGAAAAGCTCCTGCGGCGAGCTCGCCCGCGCCAGGAGCGCCACCGAGCGCTTGACCTGCTGCTCCATGCTCAGGCGGCGCTGGAGGCGGGCCACCTCGCCGAAGGCGGCGTTGGCCACCTGCACGCCCAGGAGATAATCGACGTAGGGACGCGAGTCGTCGAACAGCTTCCGCTCCACCGGACCCTCGGCCTTGTCGGCGAGCTCCCGGTAGAACGCGTCCCTCATCGCCCCGTCGACCTGGAAGTCACGGGCGAGCTTCGGATGACCGTTGGACCACTCCACGCCGAACCGGAACGCGGCGTCGGCCAGCGACACGCCCTGCTTGGCCAGCGTCGTGCGGAGCAGTTGCTCGCGCGTGGTCAGCGTGTCGGGCGGGATGATGAGGTCGGGCGTGATCCCGCCGCCGCCATAGACCACCCGGCCGTCATCGGTGTGGTAGGTCTCGCGGTTCGCCGTGTCGGGCGCGACCTGGACCGGCTCGCCCGTCATCGAGACCGCGCTCGCCTCGAGCTGGTCCAGGGCGGCCTGGTCCCCGTGCGGCCTCTGGATGGAGCGGCCCACGGGCGTGTACCACCGCCCGGTGGTGAGCTTGAGATGGTTGTCGCCCGGGAGATTGAACAGGGACTGCACGAGCCCCTTCCCGAAGCTCGTCGTCCCGACGATGAGCGCCCGGTCGTGGTCCTGGAGGGCGCCGGAGACGATCTCGGCCGCGCTGGCCGTGTACCCGTCCACCAGCACGACCACCGGGAGGCCCGGATACTCGTCGGGCTCGCTGGCCCGGTAGGTCTCGTTCTCCGAGTCCACGCGGGAGCGGGTGCTCACCACGGCGGCGCCCTTGGGCAGCCACAGGTCCGCCACGGACACTCCCTCCTCGAGGAGGCCGCCCGGGTTGCCCCGCAGGTCGAACACCAGCCGCGAGGCCCCGACGCCACGCAGGCTGTCGATGGCGGTCTGGAGCTCGCTCCGGGCCTGCCGGCTGAACTGCTCGAGCCGCACGTAGCCGACATCCTTGTCGAGCATGAACGCCTTGACCGCGACCACGTGGATCTTCTGGCGCTCGATCGTGAACTGGAGGGGCTTGTCGACGCCCACCCGGCCGATCGTGATCGTCACCTCGCTCCCCTGCGGGCCTCTCAGGTGGTCGACGGCGTCGTTGGTGGTCCAGCCGCGGGCCGACTCGCCCTCGACGCCCACGATGCGATCTCCGGCCTGGAGCCCCTGGGTCTCGGCGGGAGAGCCGGTGATCACGTTGACCACGGTGATCCAGTCACCCTGCTTGTCGATCCGGATCCCGAGCCCGCCGTAGTTCCCGGTGGTGCTCAGCTCGAGGTCCTTCCAGTCCGCCGAGTCGAGGAAGACGCTGTAGGGGTCGTGGAGCTCCTCCAGCATTCCGTCGATGGCCATCTGGTAGAGCTTGCCCGGGTCGATCTTGTCCACGTAGCGGTCGGCCACGATGCGGTGGACCTGCTCGAGCATCCTGGCCTTGAAGAAGACCTCGTCCTGCCCGGACACCCCCTCCTGCAGGAGCCAGCCGCCGCTCGTGAGCGCCACGAGGCCGACCACGAGGGCGGGGATCCACGATCGCTTGAGCTTCATGCGTCCTCCACTGGGTCCGACGTGCCGGGATCGGTCTTTCCAATGACACCCGGTCCGAGTCCGAATGTTTCCCCTCTCACGCGCCTTCGCCCGGGAAGCGTCGCGGCCAGCGCCCGGCCAGGGCGGCCCAGATGCGGTCGGTCACCTCTTCCGGGGCGCCCCCTCCGTCGATCGCCAGCACGCCGGGCTCCTCGCGCGCCAGCCGACGGTAGGCACGGTCGACGTCGGCGTGGAAGGAGGCGTCCTCGCGCTCCATCCGGTCCGTCGGTCCGTCGGCCCGCCGCCGGACCGCCTCCTCCCCGTCCACCAGGAGGAGGAGCGTCGCGTCGGGCCGGCATCCTCCCGTCGCCCAGGCATTGAGCTCCCGGACGCGCTCGAGGCCCAGCCCGCGGGCCACTCCCTGATAGGCGAACGTGGAGAGCTCGTAGCGGTCGGCCAGGACGACCTCCCCGGCCTCGAGGGCCGGTTCGACCACGCGGCGCACGAACTCCGCCCGGGCGGCCAGCATGAGGAGGAGCTCGGCCTCGGGCGTTGGGTCGAGGTCGGGATCGAGGACGAGGCCACGGATGGCCTCGCCGACCGTGCTCCCTCCCGGCTCGCGGACCGTGCGGACGCTCGCGCCGGCCTCCTCGAGGCGGGCCGCCAGCCGCCGCTGCTGCGTGGTCTTACCCGCGCCCTCGATCCCCTCGAAGACGATGAACAGGCCCGGGGACTCGGGGCTCACGGGCTCCTCCTCCCCCATGGGAGGTCGGGCCCGACCTCCGCCGGCCCGGCCGCCCGCCGCGCGGGCACGCGGTCACTCCTCCTCGCCGTAGTACTCCATGCCGAGATGCGTGAGCTGCTCCTCCCCCATCAGCCAGCGGAGCGTGTTCTTGAGCTTCCAGTGCTGGATGAAGAGGTCGTGCTCGGGGTAGAGCCCCTCGGCCACCTGGGGGCTCTTGAAGTAGAAGGAGAGCCACTCCTGGATGCCGTGCAACCCCGACCGGGCCGCCAGGTCCAGGAAGAGGGCCAGGTCCAGGACGATGGGGGCGGCCAGGATCGAGTCCTTGCACAGGAAGTCGATCTTGATCTGCATCGGATAGTCCAGCCACCCGTAGATGTCGATGTTGTCCCAACCCTCCTTGTCGTCCCCCCGCGGCGGGTAGTAGTTGATCCGCACCTTGTGGTAGAAGTCCCCGTACAGATCCGCGTACATGTCGGGCTGGAGGATGTAGTCCAGGACCCCGAGCTTGGACTCCTCCTTGGTCTTGAAGCTCTCCGGGTCGTCCAGGACCGCCCCGTCCCGGTTCCCGAGGATGTTGGTCGAGAACCAGCCCCGCAGGCCGAGCATGCGCGCCTTGAGACCGGGCGCGATGATCGTCTTCATGAGGGTCTGGCCGGTCTTGAAGTCCTTCCCGGCGATCGGCAGCCCCCGCTCGGCCGCCAGCGCGGTCAGCGCCGGGACGTCCACCGTGAGGTTCGGCGCCCCGTTGGCGAAGGGCACGCCCTCCTGGAGCGCCGCGTACGCATAGATCATCGACGGCGCGATCGCGTCGTCGTTCTGGCTCATCGCCTTCTCGAACTTCTCCAGCGTGGCGTGCACGTCGTGCGGACGGAGGTAGATCTCCGTCGAGGCGCACCAGATCATCACGAGCCGGTCGCAGCCGTGCTCCTCCTTGAAGTCCCGGATGTCCTGACGGAGCTGCTCGGCCAGCTCCATCTTGTCGGCGCCCCGCTTGACGTTCTCACCGTCGAGCCGCTTCACGTAGCGCTTGTCGAACACGGCCGGCATGGGATGGATCGTGCGGAGGAAGTCCCCGACCGCATCGAGGTCCTCGTGGTCGAGCACGCCCGCCACTTTCGCCGACTCGTACGCATCGTCGGGGATCGGGTCCCACGCGCCGAACACGATGTCGTCGAGGTCGGCCAGGGGGACGAAGTCGCGGATGAGGGGCGCGCGCTCCTCGGTGCGCTTCCCCAACCGGATCGTGTTCATCTGGGTCAGGGAGCCGATCGGCCGGCTCTTCCCTCGCCGGACCGCCTCCACGCCAGCTATGAAGGTCGTGGAGACCGCACCCAGACCCACCAGGAGGACGCCCAGCTTCCCCTCGGCCGGCTCCACGTCCCGCGCCCGTCGCTCGCCCTTTCGTGCCGTGTCTTCCATGTCCTCGCCATCCGCTCCATGGCGCGCCGACCGACCCGGGGGGCCCGCGACGCGCCCTTCAGAAAGTCGCAGCCGGCGCCGCCGCGCGGCGCCGGACTCTCAGTTCGATGCTCCCCGCTCTCCGGCCTGCACCTCGTGGTCGCGCGTGTACTTCCACACCCACACGATGCGCTGCAGGGAGGTGAAGTTCGTGAGGACCGCCAGGAGGATGATGACCCCCTTCAGGACCACGCCCTGTCCCCGCTCGCCGAACGCCAGGGCGGCCGTCCCGATCAGGATCACCCGCTCGGCCCGCTGCATGAGGCCTACCGAGCACGGGATGCCCAGCCCCTCCGCGCGGGCCCTCGTGTAGCTGATCATCACGGAGCCGGCCATCGCGAGCATGACCGCGTAGATCATGCCCACGTCCCCGAGCGCCAGCCGGTAGTCGTTGTACAGGGACAGCAGCCCCAGGTACACGATGATCTCCG
>Ga0209918_1000667_pt1 | contig 21412 bp, 17 predicted proteins | sample SalPonD_shore_MG_FD_185712 | JGI IMG/M metagenome (GOLD analysis project Ga0209918, IMG submission 185712) | Salt pond soil microbial communities from South San Francisco under conditions of wetland restoration - Salt Pond MetaG... | ecosystem: Environmental > Aquatic > Marine > Intertidal zone...
CGGCGAGGACATGCCGGAGATCGCGCGGTGCGTGAACCGCTACCGCCATCCGGCGGAACAGCCCAGCGTCCCCGCCGGTGAACAGAGCTTTGAGGGGGCAGCCCTTTCACTGGAGGAACCCATCGCCGACCGTGTGCCGGCGTCCGAGCTCGAAGCGCAGCGACTCGATCTGGATGCCGCGTTGAGCCGTCACGAAGCCGTATTGGCCGAGCGCCTGGCCATCGCATTGGGCGGCCTCATACAGGAGGGCGGAGAGCACTCCGAGATCGCCCGGGAGGTCGAACGCCTGTTGGCCGTTCAGACTCAGTTGGCTGCGCTCGGCGAGAGCTACCATACGCTCAATCGCGGGCTGAACGCTTCGCCCAACAGCGATGGTCCGGGCGCCGACCTCGATACGAGCGGCCTTGCCGAACACCTGGAGCGCATCAAGACGGACTTGGCGAAGATCAACTATCCATTCTCGCACGCCGGCGGAGAGACCACCGTGTTCGCGCAGCTGCACGAGCAACTGCCGGCGCTGCATCCCAACGAGCCGGCCAGTGTGACGGAATACGGCCGGGCATTGTCCGAGGCCCTGACGTCGCTGCACCGGCGTGTGTTCGCCCGGCTTGCCGAGCTGGCGCTCGGCTATGAACGGGGCATGGGCGTCGCGCCGATGGACCCGGCGCCTGCCGGCGCGTCTCCCACCCGCGCCAACGGCGAGGCGACTGTCGCCGAAGCCGCTCCGGACGGCGCCTGAGTACGCACCGATCCGTTTCACCCGGCGTCGTATTTGCTGCGCGCGTACGTCAAGAAATAGTTACGCAGGATGAGCCGTTCACCGCGGCCGGCGTTCGGTTTTGACCCCCTGGTCGAAAGGATCGATACTAACCGTGTCTTTCAGGTTTGAGCGCACAGGAGCCGCGCAGTGAACCGCGAACTCGCCCGCAAGTTTCTCTACGATATGATGCTGGCCCGCCAATTCGAGCAGGCCGCGGCCGATGAATATGCGCAAGGGAATATCGGCGGCTTCTTGCATTTGTATCCCGGCGAGGAGGCCGTTGCCGTGGGCAGTCTGCACGCCGCCGATCTCGGCGACTACGTCGTCAGCACGTATCGCGAGCATGTGCACGCGCTGGTGCGCGGAGTACCGGCGCGCGAAGTGATGGCGGAGCTGTTCGGCAAGGCGACCGGATGTTCGGGCGGCTACGGCGGTTCCATGCACTTGTTCGATCACGCCCGGCGTTTTCTCGGCGGCTATGCCATTGTCGGCGAGACTTTCCCTGTCGCCACCGGTGCGGCCTACTGGCTGAAGATGAACAACGCACCCGATGCCGTATTGTGCTTCTTCGGCGACGGCGCGGCGAACCAGGGCACATTCCACGAGTGCCTCAATATGGCCGCTCTCTGGCAGCTGCCCGTGTTGTTCATCTGCGAGAACAATCACTACCAGATCGGCACGGAGATCCATCGTCACTCCGCCGTCCCGGAGATCCACCGCCGCGCCTGCGCCTACGGCATGGACGGGCGGCGCGTGGACGGGATGGACGTGCTTGCGGTGCACGAGGCCACGCACGATGCGCTGCGCCACGTGCGCGCCGGCAACGGCCCTTATCTGCTCGAATGCGAGACCTACCGCTACCGCGGCCATTCCATGGCCGACCCCGGCTCGTACCGCTCGGCCCTGGAAGTGGAGGAGCTGCACACGCGCGATCCGGTCGAGTCCTTCCGCAGCCGCGCACTGGCCGAAGATTGGGTTAGTCAGGATGAGTTAAAGGCCCTTGAGAGCGAAGTGCACAAGGCGGTGGACGACGCCGTGAACTTTGCGGCGCAAAGCGCGGAGCCCGAAGACCTCGCCCACGGCGTCTATCGCGTGCCCATCGATCTGTATGGGGGCCAGCCGTGAGCGATCACCACACCAAGTCGTACGGTTCGGTGGCCCCGGCCGTGCCCGCGGCGGAGCTGACGTTCTGGGAGGCGCTGAACGTCGCGCACGATCGCGCCCTGGCCGCCGACGACGCCGTATTCGTCCTCGGCGAGGACGTCGGTCTGTTCGGCGGCAGCTATCGCGTGACTCAGGGGCTGTACGCCAAGTACGGGGAGTGGCGTGTGCGCGACGTGCCCATTTCGGAGAACAGCTTCACGGGGCTGGGCGTGGGCGCCGCGCTGGTCGGCGGGCGGCCCGTCGTGGAGATCATGACGGCGAATTTCGCGCTGCTCGCGCTCGATGCCATCGTGAACATGGCCGCCAAGCTGCGGTACATGTCGGGCGGGCGCATGGCCGTGCCGATGGTCGTGCGCATGCCGGGCGGCGTGGCCCACCAGCTCGGCGCGCAGCATTCACAGCGCCTGGAGCACACCCTGCTCAACGTGCCGGGACTGCGCATCGTGGCGCCTGCCACCGCCCAGGATGCCTACTGGCAGTTTACGCAGGCCGTGCGCGACGACGATCCCGTCATCATGCTCGAGCACGAGCTGTTGTATTTTGCCAAGGGGCCGTTCGACGTCGACGCGCCGGCGCCCCCCATGCACTCCGCGGCCATACGCCGGCGCGGCAGCGACGCCACGCTTGTCGCCTGGCATCGGATGGTCGATGTCGCCCTGCAGGCGGCCGAGACCCTGGCGGGCGAGGGCGTCGAGGCCGAGGTTATCGATCTGCGCAGCCTGCGTCCGATCGATCTGCCTCTGCTGCTCGAGTCGCTTTCACGCACGCATCGCGCCATCATCGTCGAGGAGGACTGCCGCTTCGGCGGGGTCGGCGCGGAGATTGCTGCCGCGCTGACCGAGGCCGGATTTTTCGACCTCGACGGTCCGGTGCTGCGTGTAGCCGCGCCCGACGTCCCTACGCCCTACAATGCCGCGCTGGAGGCCGCCTCGATTCCCGGGGTGGACGAGGTCGTGGCGGCCGTGCGCCGCAGTGTCGGGCCGCGGGAGAAATGAGCGGCGTCCGTCTTGCTGTACATGCGTCGCCGTTTGACGCAAGATACCAAACATAACGATGAGCCAACCGGACCGGTTCGCATCCAGATGCGGCCTCGGTTTTTTCTTTTACGATCCGACAGATGACAAGACAGTCAGCCTACGCGGCACTGCGCGGTTTTACGATCGAGCTGTGGCAGTTCGGCCTGAAGCAGGCGTGGGCATGCCTGTTCGGCGGGACCCTGCTTGCGCTGATCCTCCTGACCGGTTACTGGTACCCCTTTCAGGGCCTGCACCGCTACGATTTTCTCTTCCTGGCGGCCGTCGCTATTCAGTTGCTGCTGCTCGCCTTTCGCCTGGAGAGTCTGGAGGAGGCGCGGATCATTCTGGTCTTCCACCTGGTGGCCATGGTCATGGAGGTGTTCAAGACCTCGAACGCCATTGGCGCCTGGCATTACCCCGGCGAGGCGGTGCTCAAGATCGGCAACGTACCGCTGTTCGCGGGCTTCATGTACAGCGCCGTGGGCAGCTATATCGCGCGTATCTGGCGTATCTTCGATTTCCGGTTTTCGGCCTATCCGCCGGTGAAGCTGACCTGGGCCCTGGCCGCGCTCATCTACCTCAATTTCTTCAGCCATCACTTCACCTATGACATCCGCTGGTGGCTGGTGGCGGCCAGCGTCCTGATGTTCGGGCGCTCCTGGATCTGGTATACCCCCGGGTCCGTGCCGCGGCGCATGCCTCTGGTCGTGGGCTGGCTGTTGGTGGCCCTGTTCATCTGGTTTGCCGAGAACATCGGCACCTTCGCGCGGGTGTGGGTCTATCCCTCGCAGGAAGGTTTGTGGACACCGGTTTCGCCGCAAAAGATCGTCGCCTGGTATCTGCTGATGCTCATCAGCTTTATCCTCGTGTCCATGGTGCATCGGCCGGCCGTGACCGGAGCCGAGCAGCCGTCCGGTGCGCTCGACCCGGAACGCCTGCCCGGCTGAGTCGGTCTTCAGCGCCGTTCGGCCAAGGGTTTGTCGCCCGAGCATGCACGGCAGTAGGTCGTTCCCAGGCGCAGGTGGTAGCGCACGGTCTCGCCGGCGTCGATTTCGGCCTGGCAGCCGTCGCAAATCGTCGCCGCGCTCAGGCATTCCTCGCCGAAGCCCTCTACCGGCAGTTCGATGTCGCCGATGCGTCGGGTCCAGGGGGCGGATTTCACGATATCCGGGCGGTAGATCTCCTCGATGGCGCGCCATCGACGCACGAGATTCTCGGGCAGGCCGTGCTCGCGCACGCACGTCATCATGAGCTCCTCGCGGTAGTCGAAGAGATCGTCGGAAATCACCATCCAGTGGTGCGCATTGCGCGGGCGGTCGCCGAAATAGACCGGCTCGCCCGAAAACACCTGCTTGAGGAACAGATATTGTTTTTCGATCGGACGCTGCATGGTAACGCCATGAAAGAAGGGAGACAGACGCGGGTCGGCATAAACCCGCGAATAGAAGTCCCGCAGTATCTCCAATAGCAGGCGGCCGTCATCGAGCGCGGCCCACAGCTCGGGGTCGGGTGGCGGGTCGCGGCGGCGTTCGTCCTCCAGGCTGACTTTCGACACGCCACCTTGGCGCAGGTCACGGTACTCGAACGGGTCGGCATGTATCTGCGAGGGGTGCGCTCCGGCGCGCGCGGCACGCCCGCACCCGCTCTCGACCATCTCCGGCGGACCGGCCAGGTAGACACGCCAGCCGCTCAGGTCCGGTTGGCGCTCGAATGCCACGTCCTCGGCCCGGCCGGCCGCGGCTTCCGGCGGGGCGCCGCCGGGTCCGGACACGCATGGGATGTACTGGACCTGAGGATACTTGCGGGCCAGTGCCTTGAGCTCGTCATGGCGGTACAGTCCCTGTTCCTCGTGGGCGCCGTGGTAGAGGTGCATCGGCCCGGTGTGGCCGGCGCGCAGCGCGTCGCGCGCGATACCTATGAGGGGCGCCAGACCCGTACCCGAGGCCACCAGCAGCAGGGGCTGCGTCGGGTCGCCGCTGAGGTAGTAGTTGGCGCCCTGCGGCCCCTGAATGTCCACCGCCTCGCCGATCTGCACGGAATCGTGGATCCAACCGCTGACCAGGCCGTTTTCCATCCGTTTGACGTGCAGCTCGAGGAAGTAGTCCTCGGGGAGGCTGGCCAATGAATAACTGCGAGGCGGACCGCCGGGTGGGCGCAGGTTGACGAACTGGCCGGCACGATAATGAAAGCCGAAGCCGACCTCGAGCAGCAGCCGGACAACGTCGGGGGCGACCCGCTCCTTGTCGTGGACCAGGGCCTTGACGTACAGGTCCGCGTCCCGCGGCGGCGCCGCGTCGAAATCGCCGGCCGGCACGCACTGGCAGGGCAGGAAATAGCCCAACGCACGCAACTCCGGGCGCAGTCCGCGCTGCGCGTCCTCGGGCACGTCGCCCGCCGTCGCGCGCATCAGACAGACCTGGCAGCTGCCGCGGCGGCAGGAAAAGGGGACGTTGACGCCTTGGCGCAGTAGCGCGTCCAGAACAGACTCGTGTTTGCCCCGTTCATACGAGACGTCGTTGTAGACCAGTTTCGACATACGCATGACCCATCCGGTTGACGTGGATTCCGGGCGGGGCATGGGCGACGGATACTGGGTCTATCCCATGGCAGGCTTGGGCCGGAGCTTCTTAAAGCGGTATATAAAAGATATGTTAGGAATTCATACTAGGCCTCCGTGAGGAATTGTCAAGCTACATCAGGCTCGGTGCGGCTTCGCGGCCGTTGTGCTTCGAACGCGGGCTCCTGCACGGAACTTCCCCACCCAATCAGCGGCCTCGGCCGCTTTCCCGAGAATCGACTCAAGCGGAACCGCTGACGATTTGGTGCCGCTACCGTACGAACCAAACGGCAACTTGGCGGGTCTAAAGATTTTAGATTGCCTGCGCTCGAATTGACGCGGGTGATCGATCGTCTAAACAATAACGAAAAACTAACAATAACCATCAAAGGAGATATTCCATGAAACGTATTTTACCGCGTACCAAGCTGTCGACCCTGGCGGGCATCGTCGGCGCCGCACTGGCGTTTTCCGCCGGTCCGGCCCTGGCCGCCACTTCGACGCCCGCGCCGGCCAACCCGCACCACGAGTATGGGGCCATCTTCCATCTCGACAGCGGCGGCGATCATGCGATCAAGAAGACGCTGAACAACATCGAAAACCTGCTCAACGACCCTCGCGTCAAGGGACATATCCAGGTCGAGCTGTTGGCCAACAGCAACGGTTTCGACGTCTACGTCAAGAACAACGGTTTCAAGAAGAAGCTCGAGCACCTGAAAAAGGAGGGTGTGATCCTGGCGCAATGCTCCAACACGCTGCGTGAGAAGCATATCGATCGCAAGCATCTCTATTCGTTCATCACCATGGTGCCGTCCGGTGTGGGCGAGATTACCCTGCGCGAGTCGCAGGGCTGGGCCTATATCCATCCGGCACCGCCGAAGTCCGCCGGCATGTAGTCCGAATCGTACGACAAAAAAAACGCCCCACCTTCACAGGTGGGGCGTTCTGTTTATCCGCCCCCTTCCTTTCGCTGTCGCTGTTTAGATCTTCCCGCACTCCCGCCTGGCGCATTCAAATTGGTCCCGCTTTTCCTGAAATAACATGGGTTAGAAGACCCTAATATTAGCAAGGGCAAATATCCATCAAAAACAAATGGTTGCGCAAGGCCTTCCGCCGGTCTATAAGATGTACACCAGATACATGTTTACACATCCTTAACAGACGGGAGCCCGAGATGAAGAAGATAAATGCAACGGCACTGCTACTGCTGCTCGGCTTGGGGGCGTCTGCGTACTCGTTGGGCGCACGTGCCCAGGACCGCGAGTTCGACATGACCATCGAAGACACCAACGCCACGCTGGTCGGGAACATCAAGTTTCACACCTTCGCCTATAACGGGCAGGTCCCGGGGCCGCTCATCCATGTCAAGGAGGGCGATAAAGTCACCGTGCACGTGACGAACCTGACCACCCTGACCCACACCATTCATTGGCACGGCCTGTTCCAGACGAATACCTGGAAGAACGACGGTGTGCCCAAGGTCACCCAGGCGGCGATCGAGCCCGGTGACACCTACACGTATAAGTTCGTGGCCGCACCGGCCGGCACCATGTGGTACCACTGCCACGTCAACGTCAACGAGCATGTGGTGCTGCGCGGCATGTGGGGTCCGCTGATCATCGACCCCAAGGAACCGACGGCCCTGGAGAAGAAGGTCACCAAGGACTTCGTGCTCATGTTCAACGACTGGGACTCGAAGTGGGCCCAGAAGCCCGGCTACGGCGGCGTGCCGGGAGACGTCTACGACTACTTCACCATCAACGGCAAGGCGTTTCCCGAGGACCAGCCCATTCGGGTCAAGAAGGGCGATTTCGTCCGTCTGCGCCTCATCGGTGCCGGCGATCTGGTGCATTCCATTCACCTCCACGGGCACGTGTTCACTGTCGCCTTCAAGGACGGTCATCCCCTGCCCAATCCCTACAAGGCCGACACGATCCTGCTCGGTCCGGGTGAGCGATACGACATCCTGTTCGAAGCGAACAACCCCGGCCGGTGGATCATTCATGACCATGTCGACTCGCACACGATGAACGGAGACAAATCCATGGGCGGCATGATCACCATCGTCGAATACGAGGGCGTACCCCGCAATGACAAGTGGTATGTCTGGAAAGACAAAAAATACGAGCCGAACTTCTTCTATGAAGAATCCCTGAAAAAGGGTTACGGCATCTTCGACAACAAGCTGTTCAAGGGCGTCCCCATCAAATAGCCAAGACAGGAGAGAGCGAACATGAAGACAAGACTATCACTGCTCGGGCTCGCCCTCATGCTGGCGGCGAGTGGGGCTGCATCCGCGGCGGACGGTTGGAAGACCATCAATGCACAGTGTATTGCGTGTCACGCCGTCAAGAAGCCGTCCGCGCAGGGACTGGACCACATCTGGCAGCGAAAGGGACCCGACCTTTACTACGCCGGTGACAAGTTTCGCCGCGAATGGCTGGTGCGCTGGCTGCAGCACCCGACGGTCATTCGACCGGCAGGCGTGTTCTACCGCAAGGCCGTTGCCGCCGGCGTTAAGGACGACACTATCGCCAAGAAGCCGGCCCGGCACATGCCTCTGTCGGGGGCCCAGGCCAGGGCCGTCGCCGACACCCTGATGACGCTGCATGGTGCGAAGGACCACATCGAGACAGGCGCGGCACCCAAATCGGCGTCCGGCGGGCGCATCGGCAAGCTGTTCTTTGTCAAGCTGCGTGGTTGCGCGGCCTGCCACCAGAGTGCGCGCGGGGAAGGGGGCGTGTCCGGGCCGGAACTCTACGACGCGGGTGCGCGGCTCCAGCCGGATTACATCTACAGCTACACCAAGAACCCACAGGCGTTCGACCCGCACGTCTGGATGCCGCGGCTCGAGCTCTCGTCGCGAGATCTCGGTCGATTAACCGGTTACCTGATGTCACTCGACGGCAAGGAGGAATAGACGATGTATCGACAACTACGCCACGCCCTCGGGGCGACTGCGCTGTTACTGGCCTGCACCGTATCCGCCACTGACGCGCACGCGGCCGGCGATCAAGCAGAGGCCAAGCGTCTCTACGACACCTATTGCGTTCAGTGTCACGGGGTCAAACGAAACGGCAAGGGCATCAACGCCGCTCATATGTCCGTTCAGCCGCGCGACCATTCGGACGCAAAGGGGATGACGGATATCCCGAACAAGGAGCTGTATACGGCCATCCGCGAGGGCGGCCTGGCCGTAGATAAATCGGTTTTGATGCCGAGCTGGAAGGGGGTGCTGAGCGACAAGCAGATTCACGAACTGGTCAGCTACCTGCGCGTTGTGTGCAAGTGCGGGCCCGGATATTCCAAGTAAACACCAGGAGAAACAACGCATGAATACAAGAAAGCTGTTTTGGGGAACGGCCGCCGTACTCGCGGCGGCACTGGTCGCGAGCGGGGCCGCCGCGGCCAAGACTGTCAACGTGACGCTGCACGCCAAGGAAACGGACCAGCCGATCGACAACAAGGGCACCATGTACGCCACCTGGACCTTCGACGGCGAGGTGCCCGGACCGGTGGTGCGTGTCACACAGGGCGATACCGTTCACTTTACCCTGATCAACGATAAGCACAACAAGAACTCGCACTCCATCGATTTCCATGCCGCACGCGTGAGCGTCGTGGATGAGTTCAGTCCTATCAAGCCGGGGCATCAGAAAACCTTCGATTTCGTGGCGACGAAGCCGGGCGTGTTCTATTACCACTGCGGGGCCGACCCGATGATCCAGCACATCGCCCGCGGTATGTTCGGCGTCATCATCGTTGACCCGAAGGATCCCAAGGCCATGCCCAAGGCCGATCGCGAGTACGTGCTTATCCAATCGGAGATCTACCCGCATCCCGACGACAAGAATGAGATGATGGCCAACAAGTGGAAATACGTCGTGTTCAATGGCCGACTGTTCCGCTACGACCCGGTTCACGATCCGAATGCCAAGACCTGGCTGCAGGCCAAGCCGGGTGAGCGCGTACGCATCTATTTCGTCAATGCGGGTCCGAACGAGTTCTCGTCCTTCCATCCGATCGCCGGCATCTGGGACCGGGTCTATCCGAGCGGCAATCCGCACAACGTCTTCCGCGGCATGCAGAGCTATGTCGTCGGTCCGGGCGATGCGGCGATCTTCGATCTGATCTCGCCGAAGGAAGGCGCGAACGCCATCGTCAGCCATTCTCTGAAGCAGGCCCTGACCGGTGCCATCGCGGTGATCATGTTCAGCAAGGACGCCGATCCGAAGATGGGCCACGGCGACCAGATCCTCGTGCGCTGAACGCAAACCCGGGGGCGGCGTCCGGAGGACGCGCGCCCCCTCCCTCCATTGTGGCCTGCCGCATTCGCATGCGCGCCGGTCGCAGCCATTCAGTCGAACACGATCCCGTCAGCGCTCTCGTGAGAGCGTCCGACCGGCTCGTGCGTTGAAGGAGTTTCCGCACCGTGAAAGTACGTTCACTGATTATAGCCGCCTTCGCGTCGGCCGCCTGGGCCGCGCAGGTACAGGCCAGTTGCGGCTCGACGTTCTGTTCGGTCAATACCAACTGGGGCACTCAGGGCGTGTGGACCGAGCCTGGTCTGCGCCTCGATCTGCGCGCCGAATACATCGACCAGGACCAGCCGCGTTCGGGCACCACCGACCTCGGCGTCGGCGAGGTCGCACGCGACCACGACGAGGTTCGCACGGTCAACCGCAACTGGCTTGCCACCTTCGACTATACGATATCGCAGGACTGGGGTCTGAACGTGTCAGTGCCCGTAGTCGATCGACATCATGAACATATTCACCATGAGTCGGGTACCGCCGTTTCCGAGACCTGGGACTTCACCGAGCTCGGCGACGTTCGAGTATTGGGGCGATACCAACGAGGCGTCGAGGGTAACGGTACCGCCGGCGTGCAGTTCGGGCTCAAGCTGCCGACGGGCCGCTACCATGTAACCAATGCGGACGGCGAGCTGGCCGAGCGCACGCTGCAGCCGGGGACCGGCACTACCGATCTGGCCATTGGTGCGTATTACCACCGCGACCGGCTTGCGGACTTGTCGAGCTGGTTCCTGCAGGGGCTGTATCAGCTGCCGCTCGCCGAGCGCGATGACTTCAAGCCCGGCTACCGTCTCTCGTTCGATCTGGGGCTGCGCTATGATCTGGGGCGAAAGTTGGGAGCTGTCCTGCAGTTGAATACGCAGGTCAAGGGACGCGATAGCGGCGCGGCGGCCGAGCCGCAGGACAGTGGAAAGACGCTGGTTTCTCTGAGTCCGGGTCTGGCGTATGCCTTGACCCGAACAACCCAGATCTATGGCTTCGTGCAGATTCCCATCTACGAGCACGTCAACGGCGTGCAGCTCACCGCCGATGGCGCCCTGGCCGTTGGAATCAGTACCCGACTGTAGATGCCGGATGCAGGGGCGGCGGCGTCAGCGATCCGAACCGGGCGTGACAGCCGCCGCGCTCTGTCGGGCGCGCTCACGGCAGTCCCCGACGTCTTCGCCGTAGGCCAGGGCCACACCCATGCGCCGGCGGGTGAAGGACTCGGGCTTGCCGAACAGGCGCAGGTCGGTGCGCGGCACCCGCAGGGCGATGTCCACGGCGTCGAAGACGATGCCTTCGGCATCGACCCCGCCGTAGATCACGGAGCTGGCTCCGGCATTGCGCAGTTCGGTCGACACGGGCAACCCCAGAATGGCTCGCGCGTGCAGCTCGAACTCGTTCTGCCACTGTGAGGCCATGGTGACCATGCCCGTGTCGTGCGGGCGGGGGCTGACCTCGCTGAACCAGACCTCGTCGCCCTTGACGAACAACTCAACGCCGAAGATACCGCGTCCGCCGAGGTTGGCGGTGACGGCCGCGGCGATCTCCTGCGAGCGCTGCAGGGCCGTGGGACTCATGGGCTGGGGCTGCCAGCTCTCCACGTAGTCGCCCTTTTCCTGGCGGTGGCCGATCGGCTCGCAGAAGTAGGTGCCCACCTCGCCGCCGTCGGCGACGGCCCGCACCGTGAGCAGGGTGATCTCGTAATCGAACTGAATCATCTGTTCGACGATGATCCGGCCGCGATCGACGCGTGTGCCGCTCTTCGCATAGTCCCAGGCCGCCTTGACGTCGTCGGGACCGTGTATGGTCGACTGGCCCTTGCCCGAGGAGGACATGATCGGTTTGACGATACAGGGATAGCCGATGCCGCCGTCGATGGCGGACTGGAGCTCGGTCAGCGATTCGGCAAAGGCGTAGCGCGAGGTGGGCACACCGAGCTCCTCGGCGGCGAGGCGGCGAATGCCCTCGCGGTTCATGGTGAGCTGCGCGGCACGCGCCACGGGGATTACCTCGGCCAGGCCGTCGGCCTCGATGCGGGCGAGCTCGTCGGTGGCCAGCGCCTCGATCTCCGGCACGATGAGCTGGGGTCGTTCCTGTTCGACCAGGGCCCGCAGCGCTGCGCCGTCCGTCATGTCGATGACGTGCGCTCGGTGGGCGACCTGATGGCCCGGCGCGTTGGGATAGCGATCGACAGCGACGACTTCCACGCCGAGGCGCTGCAGGGCAATGATGACTTCCTTACCCAGCTCGCCGCTGCCGAGCAGCATGACGCGGGTGGCCGAGGGCGAGAGGGGAGTGCCGATGCGTGTCATGCCTTTGTCCTGTTCGCAAAAGCCGGCATTTTAGACCGGCTTTGCGCTGCACGCAAAACGCGCCCCGGTCGCGGAGGGCGAGCCGTTCAGTCCAGTGCCGGCCCGAGCAGAAAGTCCACCAGCTCGAAGCCGTGGTCTTCCAGGGCGGCGGCCACGTCCTCCCAGGCGTAGTCGGGGTTGTCCTCCTCGACGCGCGCGATGATGCCCGTGACGTGACGGAACACCTCGTGCTCTTCGTAATCCTCAGGGATGCGCACGAGGCGGACTTTGTCGTAGTCGTGGGCGGGAAGAACCATCAGTCGAGTGTCCATGAGGCTTGGCTCCGCAATCGTGAGTCGGATTCGGCGGGCGGGGGGGCCCGCCTGCGCCATCATTGAACCGCAACGGGTGCCGGCCGATCCTGCGCCAGGTCAATGGTCTGGCGCTGCCCCCCCTCGGTCAGTCGCCGGCGGTTGGCTGTGTGCGGCGCAGCAGGGGCGAGAGCCCGATGAGCCCCAGTACGGGACCCGGCAGCAGCAGCCAGGCAACCCGGGCGTCCAGCGATTCGAAGTGCGCCGTGGCAAGGTTGATCGAAAAGACACTGATGAGAAAGCCGATGCTGTTTTGGATCGTCAGCGAGGTGCCGACCAGCTCGGGCGGACAGGCGCGGGCGGACAGGGCCGAGAACTGCGGCGAGTCGGCCACCACGGTCAAACCCCACAGCAGCAGCGCCGCCAACAGCACCGGCACCGGAAGCAACCAATGGTCCTGCGCCAACGGATAGAGCAGGCACAGGGCGCCCGAGGTGGCCAGCGCCGCGGCGGCGACGCGCGCGCTGCCCACGTGCCGACTGAGCCAGCCGCCACCGACGCAGCCCAACCCACCGATACCGATGACGGCGAAGGCGAGCAGCGACAGTCCGCCCTTGTCCAGCCAGTGCGCGCGGGCAGCCAGGACTGCGATCAACAGCGGCACCACCGTATAAAAGGCATACAGCTCCCACATGTGCCCGAAGTAGCCGAAGGCCGCTGCCCGAAAGCCCCGGATGCGAAAGGCCTGGGCGAAGGCGCCGAGGTGCATCGGCCGCGGCGGCGGCAGGTGCGGGCCGTCGCCCAACCGGCCCACCAGAAGGCCGCCGGTCAACGCCAGGGCCGAGGAGATCAGAATCACCGATTGCCAGTGCAACTCGGTGCCCACGCCCCGAACCAGATGCGGCAGCGCGGTGCCGAGCACGAGCGTGCCGACCAGCCAACCGAGCATTTCGCCCGCGCGCCTGGGGGCCCAGCTCACCACGAGCTTCATACCGAGCGGATAGATCCCGGCCAGCGCCAGCCCGGTGAAAAAGCGAAACACCAGCGCCGTGCCCAACCCGCCGGCCAGCGTCAACGCCGCGTTGGCCGCGGCGCCGAACAAGGCGCTCGCCAGAAAGATGCGGCTGGCCCGGAAGCGGTCCGCCAGGCCCGTGAACGACAGCGCCAGGGTTCCGGTGATGAAACCGAGCTGCACCGCCATGGTCAGATATCCCAGGTCGCTTGCGGTCAGGGACCACAGCCGCGAGAGCGTCTCTAGGATCGCGTTGGCGCTGAACCACAGCGAGGCGCCGAGCAGCTCGGCCAGCACGATGATCGCAATCGCACTGCCGGCGGCGATCTTGTCAGTTCCGGCGGCGGCCATGCGGGCGCTCATTGCGTCTGGAGGCGCAGCCGTACACCTTATTATTAGGGCATTCCGACATGGCCCCCCCCCGCTGTGCGCGTTTTTGTAACAAATGGTAAGGACGCGCGGCGCGGCGCCCCAGCTACTCTATACTGCAAACACCTGCGGTAGCACAATGAAACCGAGCCAGCCCGTTCCCCTCCAGCCCGAGCCGATATCATGAACGAACCGTCCACCAAACGCGATCCCGATCTCAACGCCACCCTCGGCCTGGGACAAGAGGCGCGCGGGCGTCGCTGGGGACCGTGGCTGTTGGCTGCGGCCGCTTTGATATTGGCGGTATTGGGCGCCACGTGGTGGCTCAGTGAACCGACCACCGGCTATCGCTATCTCACGGCGCCGGCGAGCGAAGGTCCCCTGACCGTCACGGTGACCGCCACCGGGACGCTGCAGCCTGTCAACCAGGTTGACGTGGGTACCGAGATATCGGGAACGGTCAAGAGCGTCGCGGTCGATTACAACGATCACGTCAAGGTCGGCCAGGAGCTCGCTCGCCTGGATACCGATCAGCTCGAGGCGAAGGACCGCCAGGCCCAGGCAGCGCTCGAACTGGCCAAGGCGCGGGTGCAGTCGGCCAAGGCCACCGTCGTGGAAACACGCGCCAAGCTGGCCCGCGTGACCAGCCTGATCAAAAAGGGCATGGCCTCGCCCGACGATCGCGACACCGCCCGGGCCGCCTATGCCCGCGCCACGGCCGATCTGGAGGTCGCCAATGCGCAGGTCAGCCAGGCGCAGGCGCAGGTCGACGCCGATCGAACCACGCTCGCCAAGGCCGTGATTCACTCGCCCATCAACGGCATTGTGCTCAACCGCAACGTCGAGCCCGGCCAGACCGTGGCCGCATCGCTGCAAACGCCGGTATTGTTCGTTCTGGCGGAGAACCTCGCCCAGATGGAGCTCGATGTCGCCGTCGACGAGGCCGACGTCGGGCAGGTCAAGGAAGGTCAGCACGCGACCTTTACCGTCGACGCCTATCCCAACCGGCAGTACGAGGCGGTGGTACGCCAGGTGCGTTACGCCCCCCAGACCGTCGCTGGCGTCGTGACCTACGACACCGTGCTCGGCGTCGACAACTCGGATTTGACGCTTCGCCCCGGCATGACGGCGACCGTGGATATCACCGTGCAGCACATCGACCATGCGCTGCTGGTGCCCAATGCGGCGCTGCGCTTTACGCCGCCGCAGCTTATCGCGCGCTCCGGTCGGCGCAGCATGTTCAGCCGTCTGATCCCGCACCGGCCCCCCCAGCCCAAGAACCCGACGTCCAAGCAGACGCTGCCGTCCGGCCACAAACGCATCTGGATACTGCGAAACGGGGCACCGACGCCGGCGAGCGTGGCCATCGGCGCGACCGACGGGAAGATGACGGTCGTGACCTCGGACAACCTCAAGCCGGGCACACCGGTGGTCGTCGACTACCAGAAGATTACCAAGTGAGCGCAGCCATGGCCGGGGCGGAAATCGAGCGTGATGCCGATGCACCGATCATCGAGCTGGAGGGCGTGACCAAGGTCTACGGCGCGGGACAGGCCGCGATGCACGCCCTGCGCGGCATCGACTTGCGCGTGGCGCCCGGCGAATTCGTCGCGTTGATGGGCCCGAGCGGCTCGGGCAAGTCGACCTGCATGAACATCCTCGGATGTCTGGATACGCCCACGAGCGGGCACTACCGGTTCCGTGGTGTCGACGTCGGCGCCCTGTCGCGCAACCAACGCGCCCTGCTGCGCCGTCATTACCTGGGTTTTGTCTTTCAGGGCTTCAATCTGCTGTCGCGCACCTCGGCGCTGGAGAACGTCGAGCTGCCGCTGCTCTACCGCGGCCAGCCGCTGGCCGAACGCCATGCTCAGGCACGGCGCGCACTGGCCGCCGTGGGACTGGAAGGCTGGGAGCGGCATACGCCGGGCGAGCTCTCCGGGGGACAGCAGCAGCGCGTGGCCATCGCGCGCGCGATCGTCACCGAGCCCGCCGTGCTGCTGGCCGACGAGCCGACGGGCAATCTGGACACCGCCCGCAGCCTGGAGATCATGGAGTTGCTCACACGCTTCAACCGCGAGCAGGGCATCACCATCGCCATGGTCACGCACGAGTCCGAGATGGCGGCATTCGCGCGCCGGGTCGTCCACTTTCGCGACGGTCTCATCGAGCCGGACGCGGTCGCGGTGGAGTCGGTCTGATGCTGTGGAACGCACTGCTGCTGGCCCTGCGCGAGATGCGCCGCAACCTGATGCGATCGTTCCTGACGATCCTCGGGATCGTAATCGGCGTCGCCGCGGTGATCACCATGGTGACGATCGGCGGCGGCGCCACGGCCAGCGTGAGCGAGCAGATCGCAAGCCTCGGCAGCAACCTCATCATTGCCCGGCCGGGCCAGCGCATCGGTCCGGGCCAGCGCTCGCCGGCACCGCCGTTCGACATGGCCGATGTCGAGGCCATCCAGAGCGACGTGAGCGGCGTGGCCGCGGTCGCGCCGGCCGGCTCGGCCAGCACCACCGCGGTATACGGCAACACGAACTGGTCGACGGTGGTGACCGGGACCGACAACCAGTACTTCCAAGTGCGCAACTGGAAGCTCGCCGCGGGGCGCCAGTTCACCCCGTCCGAGCTGCGCGGCGGCAAGGCCGTGTGCATACTCGGTCAGACGGTGCGGCGCGAATTGTTCGGCAATCTCGATCCGCTCGGCAGCAAGATCCGGCTGGAAAAGCTCTCCTGCGAGGTTATCGGTTTACTCGAGTCCAAGGGCCAGGCCGGGATGGGGCAGGACCAGGACGATGTCGTGCTCATTCCCTTTCGCACCTTCGCCCGGCGTATCGCGGGCAGCCAGGACGTGAATTTCATCCAGATCTCCGCGCGGGACGGAGCCGACACCGCCAAGGTCAAGCGCGACGTCGAAGACCTGCTGCGCGAGCGCCGGCATATCAGCGGGGGCAAGGAGGACGATTTCAGCGTGCTCGACATGCGCGAGATCGCCCAGGCCCTGACCGGCACCACACAGGTCCTTACCGCGCTGCTCGGGGCCGTGGCCGCGGTGAGCCTCTTGGTGGGCGGCATCGGCATCATGAACATCATGCTGGTCTCGGTTACCGAGCGCACGCGGGAGATCGGCATCCGCCTGGCCATCGGCGCCCTGGAAAAGGAAGTGCTGCTCCAGTTCCTGGTCGAGGCGGTGGTGTTGTCCTCCTTCGGCGGCCTGCTGGGCATCGTGCTCGCCGTTGGCGCGTCGCTGGCGATCGTCAATTTCCTGCACCTGCCGTTCGTGTTCAACCCCAGCATCGTCTTGATCGCGTTCCTGTTCTCCGCGGCCGTCGGGGTGGTGTTCGGCTTCGTGCCCGCACGCAAGGCGGCTCGCCTGGACCCCATCGACGCCTTGCGTTACGAATAGTACCGGCCGACCAACGGCCGCGCGCCGTGCAGGGGTTTGTAGCCGTCGGTTGGCGTCCATCGGTCTCCAATGCCGGTTACGCCCGCGGCCTTGGCGCCGCGGTGGAAGCCCGATTGTCGGTATGCTATGTTCTGGCTTCCTCGGTGCGTCTTCAGCCTGCCGTTCGACGAGTCCTTCGCCGGGCCGGACGGCGCTCAGACGCCTGGCCTCGGATACTTCGTTCCGGCGATGCGGGGCGCATGCCCGGGCGGAGCCTCGCCGTCAGTCATCGGGTCCCGGTGGCTTCGCGCAGTCCGATCGGATCATCATCAGCGGCAGGAATTCATTGTGATCAAACGATTCATTATTGTCCTGGCGGCGCTCGTCGTGGTCTTCGGCGGCATCTTCGGCTGGAAGGCATTCGTCGGCATGAAGATGGCCGAGATGATGTCCAAGCCCCGGCCGCCGGCGGTGATCGCCTCGGCCACGGTCAAGGCGCAGAACTGGCAGCCTTATCTGCACGCCGTCGGCAGCCTGGTGGCGCGCGACGGGGTGGAGGTCTCCAGCCAGGTCGACGGCCAGATCCGCAGCATCAATTTCGACTCCGGCCAGACCGTCTCCAAGGGGGAGGTCCTGCTGCAGCTGGACGACACCGTCGACCGGGCCGCGCTGCAGGGCCTGGTGGCCGAGCAGAAGCTCGCCGAGTTGGAGTACAAACGCCAGTCGCGCCTGCTCAAGCAGCATTCGACCTCGCAGTCCGCCTATGACACGGCGCGGGCCAGCCTGGACAAGGCCAAGGCCGCGGTGGCCACCCAGCGGGCTCGATTGAGCCACATGTCTGTGCGCGCGCCGTTTTCCGGGGCCCTGGGCATTCGCCGGGTCGACCTCGGCGAATTCCTCAAGGCGGGCAGCCCCATCGTCTCTCTGCAGGCGCTGGATCCGATCTACGTCGATTTCTCGCTGCCCGAGCGCTATCTCGCCAAGCTGTCCAAGGACCAGAAGGTACTGGTCACGGTGCAGGCCCATCCAGGCAAGACCTTCGAGGGCGCGGTCAGTGCCATCAGCTCCGAAGTCCAGAAGGCGACTCGCAATGTGCAGGTGCGGGCGACACTGGCCAACAAGGAGCACGCGCTGCGCCCCGGCATGTTCGCCGAAGTGCGCGTGGCGCTGCCCGCGCGTCAGGGAGTACTGACCGTGCCGCGCACGGCGATCACCTACAACCCTTACGGCGATTCGGTCTTCGTTATCGAGAACAAGAACGGTCAGCAGATCGTACAGAGTCGCCAGGTCGAGACGGGGCAGTCGCGCGACGGGCGCGTGGAGATCACCAAGGGGTTGAAGGAGGGCGATGAGGTGGTGTCCGCCGGCCAGGTGAAGCTGCGCAACGGCCAGCCGGTGAAGATCGACAACTCCGTCAAGCTCGACGCCGGGCAGGTCCACAGCCCATGAAGTTCACCGATATCTTCGTACGCCGGCCGGTGCTGGCCAGCGTCGTCAGTCTGCTGATCCTGCTGGTCGGTCTTCGCTCGCTGATCTCGCTGCAGGTGCGTCAGTACCCCGAGCTCAAGAACACGGTCGTCACCGTGACCACGGCCTATCCCGGCGCGAGCAGCGAGCTGGTCAAGGGATTCATTACCCAGCCGCTGCAGCAGGCCATGGCCGAGGCCGACGGCATCGACTACATGTCCTCGACCAGCGGTCAGGGTGTCTCGAAGATCGAGGCGCACATGCGCCTGAACTACGATCCCAATGCTGCCGTGGCCGAGATCCAGGCCAAGGTCGCCAGCCAGCGCAATGTCCTGCCGGCCGAGGCAGAAGACCCGGTCATCGACTCGACCACCGGCGAGCGCACCTCGCTCATGTACATTGCCTTCTACAGTGAGGCGATGAAACCCTCGCAGATCACCGACTACCTGCTGCGCGTTGTTCAGCCCAAGCTGCAGGCCGTGCCGGGCGTGGCCAAGGCGCGTCTGATCGGCAACAAGACCTTCGCGATGCGCGTCTGGCTCGATCCCAAGCGCATGGCCGCGCTCGGTGTGACCGCCTCGGATGTGGTCAAGGTGCTGCGCGCGAACAACTATCTCGCGGGCGTGGGTCAGACCAAGGGCGCGTACGTATCCATCGACCTGACCACGACGACGGACGTATCCGACCCGGACAACTTTCGCAATCTGGTCGTACGCTCCTCCGGAGGCACGCTGGTACGCATCCGCGACATCGCCGACGCCAAGCTCGGCGCCGAGGACTATAACTCCACGAACTGGTACAAGGGCAAACCGGCCATATTTATCGGTATCGATCCCACGCCGGGCGCCAATCCGCTGAGCGTGGCCCAGCGGGTGCATGCTCTGATGCCCGACCTGAAGAGCCAGTTGCCCGAGGGGCTGAACGTCGTCCTGCCGTACGACGCCTCTGTCTATATCCAGGACTCCATCAACGAGGTCTTCCGCACCATTGCCGAGGCGGTGTTGATCGTGCTGGCCGTGATCTACCTGTCTCTGGGAACCCTTCGGGCGGCGGCCATTCCGGCGATCGCCGTGCCACTGTCGATCATCGGCGGCGCCTTCCTCATGCTACTGCTCGGCTTCTCCATCAATATCCTCACACTGCTGGCGATGGTCCTGGCCATCGGGCTGGTGGTTGACGATGCGATCGTGGTCGTGGAGAACGTCCACCGCCACATCGAGGAAGGCAAGACGCGAACCCAGGCGGCCATTATCGGCGCGCGCGAGCTGATGCTGCCCATCATCTCCATGACCACGACGTTGCTGGCCGTGTTCGCGCCCATCGGCTTCATGGGCGGGCTGGTGGGTTCGCTGTTCACTGAATTCGCGTTTACATTGGCCGGGGCGGTGATCGTCTCGGGTGTGATCGCGTTGACGCTCTCGCCCATGATGTCCTCCAAGGTGCTCAAGGCGGGCGGTCAGCAGGGCCGCTTCGAGCAGATGGTCGAGCGATTCTTCGTCGGCCTGGCGGACCGCTACCAGCGCCTGCTGCGCGGCAGCCTGGATTATCTCCCGGTGACCATCTTCTTTGCGGTGGCGATCTTCTCCAGTATCTTCTTCCTCTGGAACACCAGCCAATCCGAGCTGGCGCCGACCGAGGACCAGAGTATTTTGTTCTTCAAGGCCGATGGCCCGCAGACCGCGACTATCGACTACGACGAAGCCTATACCCGTCAAGTGGTCAAGGACTTCGAGAGCTTTCCGGAATACAAGGAGAGTTTCTTTTTGCTTGGATTTGGCGGTGATCCGAGCACGGTCTTCGGTGGCTTCAAGATGCCGCAGCCCAGTGAGCGCAAGCGCTCGCAGATGGATATCCAGCCGTTACTGCAGCACAAGCTCAGTCAGATCGCCGGTTTCCAGACCGCCGTCTTCGGCCGACCCAGCCTGCCGGGCTCCGGCGGCGGCCTGCCCGTGCAGTTTGTGCTGACCTCCGACGCTGACTACGGCCGTATCGCCGGGTTCGCCGATCAGATCATCGGCAAGGGCATGCAGAGCGGACGTTTCCTGTTCCTGCGCAAGACCGTGAACTTCGACCGCCCGAGTACCCAGATCGTGATCAATCGCGATTTGGCCGGCGATCTTGGCATCAGTATGCAGGACATCGGCCAGGATCTCGGCGCCATGCTCGGCGGCGGTTACGTCAACCGGTTCAATCTGAAAGGCCGCAGTTACAAGGTGATCCCGCAGGTGGCGCGCAAGTACCGGCTCAATCACGAGATGCTGGACGACTACTACGTGCGAGCGGCCTCGGGCGATCTGGTGCCGCTGTCGACCTTGGTGTCGTTCAAGAAGACGGTCGAGCCCAGCGTGCGCAGCCAGTTCCAGCAGCTCAATTCGGTTACCATCGAAGGCCTCTTATCGCCGCGTACGACGCTCGGCGACGGCCTGGACTATCTCAAGGCGCAGGCCAGGCAGATACTGCCCAAGGGCTATACCTTCGACTTTTCGGGTCAGTCACGCCAATACGTGCAGGAGGGCGGTGCGCTGATCATCACGCTGCTGCTGGCCTTGGTTGTCATCTATCTGGTACTGGCGGCCCAATACGAGAGCTGGCGCGATCCGATTATTATTCTCGTCTCGGTGCCGATGTCGCTGGCGGGCGCGCTGATCCTGATCAGCCTTGGTGTGTCGACTCTTAATATATATACGAAGGTCGGACTTATCACACTGATTGGCATTATCGCCAAGAACGGTATCCTGATCGTGCAATTCGCCAATCAGCTGCAGCTCAACGAGGGCCTGAGCAA
>Ga0209918_1000669_pt1 | contig 21371 bp, 18 predicted proteins | sample SalPonD_shore_MG_FD_185712 | JGI IMG/M metagenome (GOLD analysis project Ga0209918, IMG submission 185712) | Salt pond soil microbial communities from South San Francisco under conditions of wetland restoration - Salt Pond MetaG... | ecosystem: Environmental > Aquatic > Marine > Intertidal zone...
TTGTCACGGGCGGCCCCCTGGGCGACTGCGGTCTGACCGGCCGTAAGATCATCGTCGACACCTACGGCGGCATGGCCCGCCACGGCGGCGGTGCCTTCTCCGGTAAGGACCCGTCCAAGGTCGACCGCTCCGCCGCCTATGCGGGGCGCTATGTCGCGAAGAACATCGTTGCCGCCGGTCTGGCCGAGCGCTGCGAGGTGCATCTGTCCTACGCCATCGGCGTGGCCGAGCCCACCTCCGTGTTCGCCGATACCTTCGGCACCGGCAAGGTCGACAACCACACCATGACCGCGCTGATTCGCGAGCACTTCGACCTGACGCCCTACGGCATCCAGTCGAGTCTGCAGCTGACCCGCCCGATCTACCGTCCGACCGCCGCCTATGGTCACTTTGGCCGCGCGGACGTCGATCTGCCCTGGGAGCGCACTGACAAGGCACAAGCCCTGGCCGATGCGGCCGGCCCGAAATTGAAGGAGGCAAATGCATGAGTACCACCGCCGAAAAACTGAACTTTAGCGACTACAAGGTCGCCGACATCTCCCTGGCCGATTGGGGCCGCAAGGAGATCCAGATCGCCGAGAGCGAAATGCCCGGCCTGATGGCCCTGCGCGAGGAATACGCGGGCCAGCAGCCGCTCAAGGGCGCCCGCATCGCCGGCTGCCTGCACATGACCATTCAGACGGCCGTGCTGATCGAGACGCTGACCGCGCTCGGCGCCGAGGTGCGCTGGAGCTCGTGCAACATCTTCTCCACCCAGGACCAGGCCGCTTCGGCCATCGCCGCGGCCAATATCCCCGTGTTCGCCTGGAAGGGCGAGACCGAGGAGGAGTTCTGGTGGTGCATCGAGCAGACCATCTTCGGGCCCGACGACTGGCGTCCGAACATGATCCTGGACGACGGCGGCGACCTGACCCAGATCATGCACGAGAAGTATCCGGAGCTGCTCAAGGACGTGCGCGGCCTGTCCGAGGAGACGACCACCGGCGTGCACCGTCTGTACGAGATGATGCGCGAGGGTTCGCTCAAGGTCCCGGCCATCAACGTCAACGATTCGGTCACCAAGAGCAAGTTCGACAACCTGTACGGCTGCCGTGAGTCGCTCATCGACGGCATCAAGCGTGCCACCGATGTCATGATCGCCGGCAAGACCTGTGTCGTGCTCGGCTACGGCGACGTCGGCAAGGGCTGCGCCCAGGCCTTCCGCGGCATGGGTGCCACCGTCTGGGTCACGGAGATCGATCCCATCTGCGCGCTGCAGGCCGCGATGGAAGGTTTCCGCGTCGTGACCATGGACGAGGCCGCCTCCACGGCCGACATCTTCGTCACCTCCACGGGTAACGTCGACGTCATCACGCATGACCACATGAAGGCCATGAAGGACGAGGCGATCGTGTGCAACATCGGCCACTTCGACAACGAGATCGATGTCGCCGGTCTGCGCCAGTACGAGTGGGAGAACATCAAGCCGCAGGTCGATCACATCATCTTCCCCGACGGCAAGAAGATCATCCTGCTCGCCGAGGGCCGCCTGGTGAACCTGGGCTGCGCCACGGGCCACCCCAGCTTCGTGATGTCCGCCTCGTTCACCAACCAGGTGACCGCGCAGATCGAGCTGTGGAACAACCCCGACCAGTACGAGGTGAAGGTCTACGTCCTGCCCAAGCATCTGGACGAGAAGGTCGCGCGTCTGCATCTGAAGAAGATCGGCGCCAACCTGACCGAGATGAGCAAGAAGCAGGCCGAGTACATCGGCGTGCCGGTCGGCGGTCCGTACAAGCCCGAGGCGTATCGCTACTAAAGAGCCGACAGTTGGCAGTTGGCAGTCGTCAGAAAAGGCAGCTTCCCTTCGCGGTTCGCTGCCAACTGATGACTGCCGACTGGCGACTCGTTTGGTGCACGTCTAACGCGATATTCGGTAGGTACTATGTCTACGCATTCCAAGAGTAAACCCAACGGAAGCTTCAGCTTCGAATTTTTTCCGCCGAAGACGGACAAGGGCGCGGCGCGCCTGGAGACCGAGCGGCGGACGTTGGCGGCGCTGGGACCGGCTTTCTTTTCGGTGACCTTCGGTGCGGGCGGTACGACCCGCTCCGGGACCATCACCACGGTGAAGGAGACCATGGAGCAGACCGGTATCCCGGCCGCGCCCCATCTGTCCTGCATCGAGGCTACCAGCGACAGCCTGCACAAAATGCTCGCCGATTACCGCGACAACGGTGTGAACCGCATCGTCGTGTTGCGCGGCGACCTGCCCGAGGGCATGAGCAGCCCGGGCGAGTTCCATCACGCGAACGAACTGGTTGCCTTTATCCGCGAGCACTACGGCGACACCTTCCATCTGGAGGTGGCCTGCTATCCGGAGACCCATCCGGAAGCGCCCGATCCGGACACCGATCTGGACAACTTCGCCAATAAGGTCAAGGCCGGCGCCGACAGCGCCATGACCCAGTATTTCTACAACATCGACGCCTATACCGACTTTGTCGAACGCGCCATGGCGCGCGGCGTCGATATCCCGATCGTGCCCGGGATCATGCCCATCATCGGCTACCAGCAGCTGGTGCGCTTCTCCGATGCCTGCGGCGCCGACATTCCGCGCTGGATCCGCAAGCGCCTGGAATACTACCAGGACGACGAGGCCTCGCTGCGTGCCTTCGGCATCGACGTGGTCACCCACCTGTGCGAGCGCCTGCTCGCGGGCGGCGCGCCCGGTCTGCACTTCTACACCCTGAACCGGGCCGAGCCGACCACCACGATCTGGCGCAATCTCGGACTGCCCGCGGCCAAGGCGGCCAGCGCGGACGGGGACAGCGCCGCCCTGCGGGACGTGGCCTCCTCGCGTTAGTCCCCAGCGCGGCGGCGTACGTCGCCTCCGCCGGTCGTTTTCGCTATCATTGGCGGCGAACGAACCAGCGGAGGCGCACGTGTCCCGACCCCAGATCCCCCGAGGCCCCTTTCCGACCACCCGCATGCGCCGCATGCGCCGCGACGAGTTCTCGCGCCGCCTGATGCGCGAGTCGGTACTCACTACCGACGACCTGATCTACCCCATGTTCATCCTCGAGGGCGAGGCTCGGCGTGAGCCGGTCGCGTCGATGCCCGGTATCGAGCGCCTGAGCATCGACCTCCTGCTCGAGGAGGCCCGGGAGCTGGTCGAGCTCGGCGTGCCCATGGTCGCCCTGTTTCCGGTCACCCCCGCCGAGCGCAAGAGCGAAGACGCCCGCGAGGCCTATAATCCCGACGCCCTGGCCCAGCGCGCCGTACGCGCGCTCAAGGAGGAGTTTCCCGCCCTCGGGGTGATGACGGACGTGGCACTCGACCCCTTCACCACCCACGGCCAGGACGGGCTCATCGACGAGTCCGGCTACGTACTCAACGACGAGACCGTGGACGTGCTGGTCAAGCAGGCCGTCTCGCACGCCGATGCCGGGGCCGACGTGGTCGCGCCCTCGGACATGATGGACGGGCGCATCGGCGCGGTGCGCGAGGCGCTGGAGAAGATGGGACACCAGAACGTGCGCATCATGGCCTATTCGGCCAAGTACGCCTCCAGTTTCTACGGGCCCTTTCGCGACGCCGTGGGTTCGGCCGGCAGCCTCGGCGGGGGCCACAAGTATTCCTATCAGATGGACCCGGCCAACACCGACGAGGCCCTGCACGAGGTCGGCCTGGATCTGGCCGAGGGGGCCGACATGGTTATGGTGAAGCCGGGCATGCCGTACCTGGACATCGTGCGCCGGGTCAAGGACCAGTACGGCGCGCCGACCTTCGTCTACCAGGTCAGCGGCGAGTACGCCATGCTCATGGCCGCCGCACAGAACGGTTGGCTGGACGAGCAGGCGGTCATCCTGGAATCGCTGCTCGGTTTCAAGCGGGCCGGCGCCGACGGTATCCTGACCTATTTCGCCAAACGCGCCGCCGCCTGGCTGCGTACCTGAGGCGCCCGTGAGCTCCTTGTTCGACTTCGACGCCCGCCCGGACGCCTACGCCGTGATGGGCAATCCCATTGCCCACAGCAAGTCGCCGCGCATTCATACCCTGTTCGCCGAGCAGACCGGCCAGCGCATCGAATACACCGCCATCCTGGTCGACCCGGGTGGCTTCGACCAGGCCGTGGGCAACTTCGCCGCCGCCGGGGGCAAGGGCCTGAACGTGACCGTGCCGTTCAAGCGCGAGGCCTGGGAATTCGTGGATACCCGCAGCCCCCGGGCCGAGTATGCCGGTGCCGTCAACACCATCAAGATCGAGCACAAAGGTGGCCTGTTCGGAGACAATACCGACGGAATCGGCCTCGTGACCGATATCACCGCGAACCTCGGGCTCGCCCTCCAGGGACGCCGGGTGCTGCTGCTCGGCGCGGGCGGCGCCGCCCGGGGCGTGCTCGGCCCCCTGCTCGAGCACGACCTCCAGCACCTGTACCTCGCCAACCGCACACCGGATCGGGCCGTCGATCTGGTCGAGGAGCTCTCGGGCCGGACCACGGGCACGGCCACCCTCGAGGGCGGCGGGTTCGAGCATCTGGCCGGCCAGAGCTTCGACGTGGTGATCAACGCCACGGCCGCCAGCCTCCAGGGCGAGGCCCTGGACCTGGCCGAGGAGATACTCGCCCCCGGTGCACTGTGCTACGACATGATGTACGGGACCGAGCCCTCCGCCTTCTTGCGCTGGGCCGAGGCGGCCGGTGCCGGGCGCTGGGTGGACGGCCTGGGGATGCTGGTCGAGCAGGCGGCGGAGTCCTTTTATATCTGGCGCGGGGTGCGCCCGGAGACCGCGCCCGTCATCGCCCAACTGCGCAGCGAACTCTGACAAGGCTGCTGCGGACCTCAGCCTTCCAGGTGGCGGTCCTTCAGGTGCACATAGTGCGCCGCGGAGTACTCGATGGCGGCGATCTCCTCGTCGGTCAGCGCGCGCACCCGGCGCGCCGGACTGCCCAGCCATAGATACCCCGGCTCGAGCGTCTTGTCCGGCGGCACGAGGGTGCCGGCGCCGAGCAGCGTGTGGCGCCCGAGCACGGCCCCGTCCATGACGATACTGCCCACGCCGATGAGGCAGTCGCTCGCTATGTGGCAGCCGTGCAGGGTGACGCGGTGGCCGACGGTGACGCCTTCGCCGATCACCAGGTCGTTGCCCCCGGGCCGGTGCGGGCCGTCGTGGCTGACGTGCAGCACGCAGTGGTCCTGGATGTTGGTGCGGGCGCCGATGCGGATGCGATTGACGTCGCCCCGGGCCACGGTGAACGGCCACAGCGAGCCGTTTTCCCCGAGGGCGACGTCGCCGACGACCAGCGCCGTCTCGTCGATGAAGGCACCCGGCGCGATGGCCGGGCGGTGTCCCTCGAACTCGCGTATGGGCATGGGGTACGAGCCTCAGCGCATGGTCACCAGCTCCTCGGCGCTGGTCGGGTGGATGGCGACGGTGTCGTCGAAGTCCTTTTTCGTCGCGCCCATGCGCACGGCGACCGCAAAGCCCTGCAGCATTTCGTCCACGCCGTGGCCGATGAGGTGACAGCCGACGATCTTCTCCTCCGGGCCGACGGTGACCAGCTTCATGGCCGTGCGCCGCGGGTTGCCGGCGATGGTGTTGTACATGGCGTTGAACCGCGTCTGATAGACCTTCACCGCCTCGTCGCCGTGGCGCCGGCGCGCCTCGCCCTCGGTGATGCCCACCGTGCCGATGGGCGGATGGCTGAAGATGACGCTGGGGATGTTCTCGTAGCTCAAGTGGCGTTCGGGGCGGTTGTTGAACAGGCGGTCCGACAGGCGCCGTCCCGCGGCGATGGCCACGGGGGTGAGCTGAGCGCGGCCGGTCACATCGCCCACCGCGTAGACACCCTTTATATTGGTATTCTGGAACTCATCGGTGACGATGTAGCCCTGCTCGTCGGTCTCGACGCCCGCGGCGTCCAGATTGAGCCCACCGGTGTTGGGCGCGCGCCCGATGGCCCAGATCAGGGCATCGTGGTCCTCGAGCCTCACGCCCCCCTGGCAGTGGATGGCGAGTTTGCCCGAATCGCCGCGCTCGACGCGCTCGACGCTCACCCGCGGGATGATGGTCACGCCGTCGTAGACCATGTCCTCCATCAGCGTCTCGCGCAGCATGGCATCGAAGCTGTCGAGGAAGTGGTCCCGGCGCAAGAGCAGATTCACCTCGCTGCCCAGGGCGTTCAACAGCCCGGCCAGCTCGACGGCGATGTAGCCCGCGCCCACCACCGCCACGCGCCGGGGCTGTGTCTCCAGGGCGAAGAAACCGTCGGAGGTGAGGCCGTGTTCGGCGCCGGCCAGCTCCGGGACCACCGGATAGCCCCCGGGCGCGACGACGATGTGATCGGCCGTGTACTGCTCGCCGTCGACCTCGATGGTGCGGGCATCGACAAAGCGAGCCGTGCCCCGCAGGTGGTCGATGCCCGAGTCGGCGAGGTAGCCCCCGTACCATTCGTTGATGCCCGAAATGTACTTCTCGCGCGCCTCGACCAGGCGCGACCAGCTGAATTCCTCGACCGCCACGTCGAAGCCGTAGCCCTTGGCATCGTGCAGGGCGTGGGCGATCCCGGCCGCGTTCCACATCACCTTCTTGGGGACGCAGCCCACGTTGACGCAGGTCCCGCCGAGCTTGTCGTTTTCCACAACGGCGCAGCGCGCGCCGTACTCCGCCGCGCGCTCGGCGGCCGACAGGCCGCCGCTGCCCGCGCCGATGGCAATCAAATCGTAGTGCGTGCTCATGAATATCCTTTCCGCGCGTATGGTGGTTTCAAGGGCGCCGGGCGTTTACCATAGCACGAGCGAGACAAGCGTTGCCCCGGTCCCTCGCGCCGGCCGTCCCGAGGCGGACGCCAGCGCGCGGGCCGGGCCCCGACCCAGACGAGGCACTGAAACCAATGAAGAGCATCCAGCTGTCCGACGCCCTGCTCGACGAGCTCCAGGGTGTCATCGCGCGCTACGAGCCCGAGGCCAAGGGCGACGCCGGCATCACCGTGCAGTACTTGGCGGCGGTCGTCGGCTACATGATCGCCCAGTTCCCGGCCGCGCCCGCCGAGCGGCGTGAATTCCTGGAGCAGCTCGGTGGGCTCAGCCAGCACGTGCTCGACGACTGCGAGCAGAACGCGGCCGAGCAACAGGACCAGCCCGGCGGCGGCGCCGAGGGCCACATCGAGCCCTCCGCCGACGATCCCGCGATGGGGATCTGGCGCGCCAACAAAGGCTAGCCGGCGGCGGACCACCCGCCGAGCCGCCGGCGGCGGCCTCGCCGGCCGCCCCCTGCCTGCCCATTGGACCTCTGCCGGTAACCTGAAGGGCCCCGGCGTCGCTGGCCCCCCCCGGCGGCCTTGCGGTCGGTCGCTCGTCCGGGCGCCGGCCCCATCGAGCCCGCGCGCTCGTTCGCCAGCCGGCGCGGCCCCGCCTTGCCCGCAAATCCGCGATGCACCAATAAAAAGGGGGGATGCGTGCATCCCCCCACAAGCTTGCGACTCCGACTCTTTTTGTTATTCGATGCGGATCAACTCACCGTGATGCGCGTGGTCGCCACGCCCAGGGTCTGCATCGTCACCCAGTCCTGGATGTGGAACTTGACGTCGTAGGTCCCGGCCCGGGTCGGCTGGAAGATGAGGTCGTAGCGCTCCGCGGCGACCGTATCGAGCGAGCTGATGGTGTGCGGGTTGGGCAGGGGACGCCCGTCCGCGGCGACCACCGTCGGCGTCAGGCCGCCGAAGGTGATGTGCTGCGGATAGAACCCCGCGTTGATGTAGCGCGCCAGCAGCGTCTGGCCGACGCCCATGTCCACCGCCACGCCCGGCGCGCTCAGGGCCGAGCCCGCCCCGTCATAGCCCGTGATGATGAAGTAGTCCGGGTTCAGCACGTTCAGCCCGGCGTCGCCGCTGCAGGTCGCCGCCCACCAGGGCAGGCCGCGCCAGGAGGAGTCGATCTCGTCGGCCACCCAGAAGGCCTCGACATCGTAAATCGGCCCCCCGGCAAAGGCCCGCTTGGTGCCCGGCGGGTCGTTGGGATCGGGCTGCGGGTCGACGATCAGCGCGCCGTACATGCCCATCTCGGCATGCAGCGGGGTGTTGACGTGGCAGTGGTAGAAGTACGTCCCCGCGCTCGACGGGCGCCATTGGTACGTGTAGGTGCCGTTGACGTCCCAGGAGATGTGGCCCACGCCGTCGTTCTCCCAACTCGGCTCGATGCCGTGGTGATGAATGGTGTGGACCATCATCTGGCCGACGGTCAGCTCGGTGTGCACGATCTGGTCCTCGAACACGCGCATGGCCGGCGACGGGAACTGCAGGCCGTTGCCCATGTTGCCGCCGCCGCCACCGCCGCCGCCCATGCCGCCGCCGCCGCTGCTGCCGGTGTCCGTGAAGCCCCACATGGTGACCTGGTTGCCGTCGTCCATGGTCATGGTGCCGTTCATGTAGATGCCGCGCCCGAACGTGACGTCCGGCGTGACCGCGCCCGGCGTGGCCGGGGCGTTCGGATAGACGTAGCAGGCCTGGCCGAAGCCGATATTGGTCGGGGCGCCGCAGGTCAGTGTCGTGCTGCTGCTCGATTGTTTTGTCATTCCCATTGTTGCCACTCCCTCAGTCGAAGTAGATGTCGGTCAGGGCGCCGAACATGTAGCGCCCGCCGCCGGCGGTCTGCGTCATCTCGTCATGCAGGTGCATGGGATAGCAGCCGGTGGTTACTGCGGGATAGGCGTCGGGGGGCGGCTCGAAGGGGTAGATCATGTCCGTGCGGCCCATATTCGGGTCCACGCGCAACACGTCCTTGTGCCAGACGTAGTCGCGGACCGTTCCGTTGTGGGTCAGCCACTCCATGTGGTTGCCGTGGGCGTGCACGGAGTGCACCGCCAAGCCGGCGTTCATCATGCGCACCAGGGTGCGATCGCCGATCTGCCCGTGCAGCGCGGTGTCCAGATTGGACATGGCATCGATGTCGGGATTGTCGTGGTTGGGATCGCCCGGCGGGCGCGAGGTCAGCCCGTTGATGGTGAAGTAGCGCGGCGTGAAGGTCGTGCTCGGGGTCAGGCCCCGGCGCACCGCATCGTTCCAGTTCGGATCGATGTCGTGGAAGAGCCAGAAGTACTGCTGCACGAAGGTCGGGCTGCCGGCATAGAGCTGGTTGCCGGCGTTGTAGGGCATGACCGCCACGCCGCCGTGCAACCCGGCCAGGCGGTTGTAGGGCGCGTTTTGAGCGTCGTAGAACATGTACGAGCCGGCCTTGCCCTGATTGGTCGGAATGGTGAAGCTGAACGACCTGGTCTGGCCGCCGCCGATGGTCCCGCTGTCGACCAGGCCGTCGATCACGAAGCTGTGCGTCGAGCCCAGGGTGTTGACGATGGTCAGGTTCACCGTATCGCCCTCCTGGACGATGATCGGCTTGCCCGGCACGTTGAGCATGCTGGCCGAGTCGCTGAAGCCCTGAAAATAGACCTGCGCCCCGTCGGGCTCGGTGATGTAGTCCTCGGTGATGTAATAGGTACGGTTGAGCGTCGACGCATGGGCCCGGGGGGACCATGCGAGGAGGCCGCCCCCACCTGCCACAGCGGCCCCCGCGATACCGGCCGTCCCGGCCTTGAGGAATTCTCTTCTTTTCATTCTATGCTCCGGATCGGAATCAATCAGTGGGTTTTATGACCCGCCAGACTATGCATGAGGTCAATCCGGAGATAAATAATTCTTATTATTAGTTGGATATATCCTTATTTTCTAAACCATTGTCTAACTCATTGAGTACGCGGAGCACTTCAAATTTATTCACGATCATGTTTAAAAATTATTACAGACCCTTCATGGAAACTTCACAGCCTGGATCGCCCAGCCGCTCGGCCAGCTCGCGCAGGGTGTTGAGCTGTTCCTCCCAATAGCGGGGTGTATTGAACCAGGGGAAGTGCTGCGGAAAGGCGGGGTCGTGCCAGCGGCGGGCCAGCCAGGCGGCGTAGTGCAGGATGCGCAGCGCCCGCAGCGGCTCGATCAGGCGCAGTTCCACCGGGTCGAAGTCGAAGAACTCGCCGTAGCCCTCGAGGATGGGGCGCAGCTGCCCCTCCATCTCGTGCGTGTCGCCGGACAGGAGCATCCACAGGTCCTGCACCGCCGGCCCCATGCGCGCGTCGTCCAGGTCGACGAAATGCGGCCCCTGCTCGGTCCACAGGATGTTGCCCGGGTGGCAGTCGCCGTGCAGGCGCAGGCGGCGCACCGGGCCCGCCGCCCCGAAGGCGGTCTCGACCAGGTCGAGGACCTGTCCGGCGGCCAGGGCGAAGTTGTGGGCCAGCTCGTGCGGTACGAAACCGTGTTCCATCAGATACCGCAGGGACGCGTGGCCGAAGCTGGCCACGTCCAGGGTCGGGCGGTGTTCGAATGGGCGAACCGCACCGACGGCGTGAATCCGCCCGATGAACCGCCCCAGCCGGCGCAGGTGATCGGGGTCGTCGAGCTCGGGCGCGCGCCCGCCCCGGCGCGGGAACAGGGCGTAACGATAACCCCCGTGGACGAACAGGGACCGGCCCTGGTCGTCGGCGAGGGGGGCGACGACCGGGATCTCGCGCTCGGCCAGTTCCCGGGTGAACCCGTGCTCCTCGTGGATCTGCTCGTCCGTCCAGCGCCCGGGCCGGTAGAACTTGGCGATCAGGAAGCCCCCCTCGTCCAGCCCGACCTGGTAGACCCGGTTCTCGTAGCTGTTCAGCGCCAACAGCGTGCCCGAGGCCCGGACCCCGAAGGCCTCGACGGCATCGAGGACGGTCTCGGGGGTCAGGTCGGCATAGGGGGGTTGTCTGTGCTCCGTATTCTGCAAGGTGACTCCGATTTTTTGTTGGCCTTCGACTGACATGCTAGATTAACGCATCCGGCGACCCCATATCCGAAACGCCCGAATCTCACTGGTCCACTCGAGTCCCAATCCCACTCGAGTCTCACTCAAGGCGCCCGCCCGCTGGGTCGGGCGCCGGAGACGCACGTATGAGCAATCCCCTGCTGAGCATGACCGACCTGCCGCCTTTCGGCGCTATCCGGCCCGAGCACGCCGAGCCCGCGGTCGACGCGGTCCTGGCCGACAACCGCCGCGGTATCGACTCCCTGCTGGCCGCGGGCGGCGACTATAACTGGGCGAATCTGATGCAGCCGCTGGAGGACATGGACGACCGGCTCAACCGTATCTGGTCGCCGATCAGTCACATGAACTCGGTGGTCAACTCCGAGGCCCTGCGCGGCGCCTACAACGCCTGCCTGCCCAAGCTGTCCGACTACGCGACCGAGGTCGGCCAGAACGAGGCGCTGTTCCAAGCCATTGCCGGTATCGCCGAAGGGCCGGAGTACGGGCAATTGGACCCCGCCCAGCGGCGCATCGTGGACAATGCCCTGCGCGACTTCCGCTTGAGCGGCGTGGACCTGCCGGCCGAGCAGAAGGCGCGCTTCAAGGCCATCCAGCAGGAGCTCTCGCGTCTGACCAGCAAGTTCGAGGAGAACCTGCTGGATGCGACCAACGCCTGGACCCGGCACATCACCGACGCGGCCCGCCTGGCCGGTCTGCCCGAATCGGCCCGCGCCATGGCCCGCCAGGCCGCCGAGGCGCGCGAGCTGGAGGGTTGGCTGTTCACGCTGGAGTTCCCTTCCTATTATGCGGTGATGCTGCATGCGGAGGACCGCGAGCTGCGCCGCACGATGTACGAGGCCTATACCACCCGCGCCTCGGAGCACGGCCCGCACGCCGGGCGCTGGGACAACACCGGGGTCATGGAGCAGATCCTGGCCCTGCGCCACGAGGCGGCCCAGCTGCTCGGCTACGCCAATTACGCCGAGCGCTCGCTGGCGACCAAGATGGCCCATTCGACCGAGCAGGTGCTCGGGTTCCTGCGCGACCTGGCCGGGCGCTCGCTCGCCATGGCGCGGCACGAGCTCGAGGAGCTGCGCCAGTTCGCGCGCGAGCAGCACGGCCTCGAGGCCCTGGAGGCCTGGGACATCGGCTTCTACTCGGAAAAGCTGCGCCGCCACCGCTACGACATCAGCCAGGAGGAGCTCAAGCCCTACTTCCCGATCGGCCGGGTGGTCGCCGGCATGTTCGAGGTGGTCAAGCGCCTGTACGGCCTGGACATCGTCCAGGTGGAGGGCGTGGAGACCTGGCACCCGGATGTGAGCTTCTACGAGATCCGCGACGGCGCCGGCGAGCTGCGCGGGCGCTTCTATCTCGACCCCTATGCCCGCGCGCACAAGCGCGGCGGCGCCTGGATGGACGAGTGTATCGCGCGCCACGTGGCCGCCGACGGCACGCTGCAGATCCCGGCCGCCTATCTCGTGTGCAACTTCACCCCGCCCATCGGCGAGGACCCGGCGCTGCTCACGCACGACGAGGTCACCACCCTGTTCCACGAGTTCGGCCACGGCCTGCACCACATGCTGACCAAGGTGAACTACCTGTCCGTCTCCGGCATCAGCGGCGTGCCCTGGGACGCGGTCGAGCTGCCCAGTCAGTTCATGGAGAACTGGTGCTGGGAGCGCGAGGCCCTGGACCTCATCGCCGGTCACTACAAGACCGGCGAGCCCCTGCCCGAGGCCCTGTTCGACAAGCTCATCGCCGCCAAGAACTTCCAGGCCGGCATGCAGATGGTGCGCCAGCTGGAGTTCTCGCTGTTCGACTTCCGCCTGCACCTGGAATACGACCCGCAGCAGGGCGGGCGTATTCAGCAGATCCTCGACGAGGTGCGCGCCGAGGTGGCGGTGGTGCGCCCGCCGGCCTACAACCGCTTCCAGCACAGCTTCGCGCACATCTTCGCCGGCGGTTACGCGGCGGGTTATTACAGCTACAAGTGGGCCGAGGTCCTGTCCTCCGATGCCTTCTCCAAGTTCGAGGAAACCGGTATCTTCGACCGCGGCACCGGCGTGGCCTTTCTGGAGAACATCCTCGAGCAGGGCGGCTCACGCGACCCGCTGGAATTGTTTATCGCCTTCCGCGGGCGCGAGCCCGAGATCGACGCCCTGCTGCGCCACAGCGGCATCGCCGCCTGAGTGCGCCCTGGCGCACACTGTGCGGCTTGGATCGCGGTTATCATGGGCGGCGCGCCAGCAACGGCCGCAGCCGTCGCTCGACCTTGAATCGGGAGTGTCAATGAAGCACAAGTGCAACGCCCTGCTCACGAGTCTGTGTCTGGGCCTGGCCCTGTTCGGCTCGCTCGGCCTCGCCCACGGCGACAGCCTCTATGTCACCGACAAGATCCTGCTCGGCGTCCACCAAGCGCCCAGCGAGGACAGCACCATCGTCAAGAGCGTGCCCTCGGGAACGGCCCTGGAGGTGCTGCAGACCCAGGACAATTTCACCCGGGTGCGCACGCCCGACGGGACCGAGGGCTGGGTGGCCAGCAGTTACCTCATGAGCCAGCAGCCGGCCCAGCAGGTGCTCGCCGACCTGCATGCCAAGGCCGACAAGGACCGCAAGGACGTGGCGGCCCTGCGCGACCAGCTCCACGTCAAGGACAACGAGCTCAAGGAACAAAAGGCCAAGTACGCCGCCCTGCAAAAGCAACTGGGCGCGGCCACGGCGGGCAGCGCCGATGCCAAGGCGCTGGCCGAGGCCAAGGCCCGGGTCCAATCCCTGCAGGACAAGCTCGCCGCGTTGAAAAAGCAGGAGACCAAACAGGCCCAGGAGCTCGATACCCCCTCCCAGGCGGAAATCAAAAAGATCCACGACCGGAACATGGAGCTCCAGGCCCGCATCGAAATGGCCCGGGCCAGTCTCAACGGCAAGAAGCTGCCGCCCGCCGACGAGCTCGCCGCCGTGCGGCCGAAATTCCCACCGTGGTACCTCGGGCTGCTGGCGGCCTTCGCGCTGCTGGGCTTCATCGGCGGCGTGCTGTTCCTCGACCGCCGCTACCGCAAGCGCCACGGCGGCTTTCGCGTCTGATCCCGGCCCGCGCCGCTATGCTCAAGATCGCCTCCTGGAACGTCAATTCCCTGCGCGTGCGCCTGCCGCAGGTGCTCGACTGGCTCCAGACGGCCCGGCCCGACCTGCTCGGCGTGCAGGAGACCAAGTGCGTGGACGAGCAGTTCCCCGTCGCCGATCTCGAGGCCGCCGGCTACCGGACCGTGTACTCGGGCCAGAAGACCTACAACGGCGTCGCCATCCTCAGCCGCCTGGACCACGAGCCCCGGGACGTCGTGACCGACATCCCGGGCCTGGCGGATCATCAGCGCCGCGTCCTCGGCGCCACCTACGGCGACGTGCGCCTGTTGAATCTGTACGTGCCCAACGGCTCGGAGGTCGGCTCGGAAAAATTCGACTACAAGCTAGACTGGCTCGCTCGGCTTGCCGACTATGTCGAGCAGCAGCTCCGGACCCACCCAAAGCTCGTCGTGGTCGGCGACTTCAACATCGCCCCGGAGGATCGCGACGTGCACGACCCGGAGCTGTGGCGCGGCAAGGTCCTGTTCTCCGAGCCCGAGCGCGAGGCGCTGCAGCGCCTGATCGACCTGGGGCTGGTCGACACCTTCCGCCAGTTCGACCAACCCCCCGAGACCTACAGCTGGTGGGACTACCGCGCCGCCGGCTTTCGCCGCAACCGCGGCCTGCGCATCGATCACATCCTGGCCAGTACCGCCCTGGCCGCGCACTGCACGGCCAGCGTCATCGACAAGGAGCCACGCGCCTGGGAGCGCCCCTCCGACCACGCACCGGCCCTGGCCGAGTTCGACCTCGACGCCTAGCACCATGCGGATCCCGCTGTTCCAGGTCGATGCCTTCGCGCAGCGGGTCTTTCACGGCAACCCCGCCGCGGTCTGTCCGCTGGAACACTGGCTGCCCGACGCGACCCTGCAGGCCATCGCCGCCGAGAACAATCTCTCGGAGACGGCCTTCGTGGTCGCCGAGGAGGATGGTTGGCGCATTCGGTGGTTCACGCCGGTCTGCGAGGTCGACCTGTGCGGTCACGCCACCCTGGCCGCCGCCTGGGTGCTGTTCGCCGAGCACCTCGGCGAGGCCGACAGCGTCACCTTTCACTCGCGCAGCGGGCCCCTGACCGTGGGACGCGAGCCGAGCGGACGGCTCGCGATGGACTTTCCCGCGCTGCGCGGCGAGCCGGTCGAGGACACGACCGCATTGGCCGAGGCCCTGGGCGTCGCACCGGTGGAGGCCTTGGGTGCGATGGATTATCTGGCCGTGCTGGAGACCGAGGCGCAGGTGCGTGGGCTGGCCCCCGACCTCGCTGCGCTCGCGCACCTGGATCGGCGCGGCGTCATCGTCACCGCGCCGGGAACGGACTTCGATTTCGTCTCGCGTTTCTTCGCGCCCGCGGCCGGTGTGCCGGAGGACCCCGTCACCGGCTCGGCCCACTCCATGCTGACGCCCTATTGGGCCGCGCGTCTGAAGAAGCCCTACCTCGTAGCGGCGCAGCTCTCTGCGCGCGGCGGGACGCTTTATTGCGAGGACCGCGGCCCGCGCGTGGTCATCGCCGGCGATGCCTGCCTCTACATGAGCGGACATATCGACATCTGACCCGCGCTCCCGCGCCGTAGGTCGGGTCAGCGAAGCGTAACCCGACACCTCGGCTGGCGCCCCTGATCTTCCTCTGCTACGCTCAATCGTACAATTCGCCCAAAGCCGTACTGTCGGCCGCGCCCACAACAACAAATTCTGAGGGTACGGGATTACACGGCTTCCGGGATGGACAATAAGAAACAAGACAAAGAGTAACTTGTGGGGGACCATGCCAAGGAGCGGCTCGCGGCATTGTATCCATCGCACGCCTCTCTCGCGTGTGTCAGCTTTCCTCGTGTCAGTTCGAATCCCGGGCGGCGGCGTGCACGTTGGATTCGCTTCGAACCTGTTCGCTGGCCGAGTCTCCCCGCATCAATAAGCTGGCCGCCGGCCAGGGTACCGGACGGCCATGCTCGCTGTCGCGACCGCAGGAGCGATAACCGGCGGATTCAGATTGGTCATACTTTTCGCGCCCCTATTCGGCGCACACGAAATCTGGGGAGGGAACCATGCGAACGACGTCTCTGCCGCGATTAGCTGCGGGCCTCTCGATCCTCTTGGTTACGCTATTTATCGGACGCGTCGCCGGAGCGGCCACCGCCTCGGCTTTTTACGGTCCGTATCAGGTAGACCTGTACGGGCGTCCCGTGGCACTCAACAACTTATACCGCCGCTATCCGTACCCCTTTCTCGGCGTGATTTTCGTTTTCCAGACCGCTCGCTCAAGCAATTTGACCCTTCTGCCCGAGGACGGAGAGACCTGGGTGATCAGTTTTACCAACGAGGACCTGGGAAGCGTTATCGCGCGCAATACCCTGACGTACGACGCGGCGTCGGATTGCCTGGTCGACGAAAACGGAGTGCAAGCGGTCTGCGGGCTGTACATACCCCAAGGTGTTACCGAGCTCAGAACATATGCGCTGCGCATCAGTTATTACGCTCAGTGTATCGACGAGGTGGGTTACCATATCGACGTGACGATGAACGACGGATCCAGCCCCGCCGGCTCTCCGTATCAGTTCACCGCATCGCGCTTCCGACCCGCCATCGCAGGCATAGCACACGCAGCTCAATTGGTGGCTGAACTACCCGGAGACAACTTCACCACGCCCGGCACACCGCATGTATCTCCCGGCGTTACACCCGTAAAGGTCAATATTCAGGACGACCTGGGCTGCCACGAGCGCCTGGAAGACGGCACGAACGTGACCCTCCTTAACCGGATCGTAAAGGGCTCAGGCGGACACAGCCATTTTCTCGATTACGCGGGCGACGTCCATGGCGACGGCACATATAAGGCCCGGAAGGTCACCGATACCGTCATCGCGCCGTATGAGATCTCCGGGCCGGTCGACCCGTACGGGACCTTTGCGGCTGATTACACCGCGGGCGATCTGGGCGTAACCGAGGCACTGGACGTAACGGTGGTACGTGCGCCGAGAACCAACGAGCCGGATGAGCTACGCCTTGAGAAAAGAGACGCGAGCGAGCTCGACATCAAGGTCCCGGGGCTCGTGCACATGGCGCCCTCCGCCCAAAACGGCTTCGTCTATCGATATCTCGGCGGCTGCCCACACGATCCGCCGGCGGCCCAATATGGAACCGAGGATCTGTACGTTCGGCTCCGGGCCTTGAACAGTTACTACAAATCCTTAACCGGCGATGACCTCAGCTACAATGACGCGAGCCTGCCCTTTGGCGGATTTTTCGACAACCAAGCGGGGGGCGGACGTGATGCCGGTTGCCACCAGTCGCACCGTCGGGGAATTGACGTCGATATCAATTCGGCGGACAAGCAAAGGAATAGCGTCTATCAAATGGTTACGGTAAATGGTGACTCAGTGTCTGCATTTGAAAGGCTGAAAGGCAAGGCCAGAGACGTCATGCAGATGCGGCAGGTTCCGGAACCAACCATTCACCTTCGCGTTATGTTTTTCAATCCCTAGGCCGGGAGGGACTTATCATGGCATTACAACTCATGACCGGGGTTTGGCTGTTAAGGGCAGGCGCTGTCGCCTTGCTCGTGGCGAGCGGAAGCGCACAAGCAGGGAAAGACCCCGCTACCCGCGACGAGGACATCTCCGGCACTCGCGTCAAAGTAGATTATCACCAGCGCGCCGATGGGCTATGGGTATACGAATACAATGCATCGGCACCAACGTCCAACAAAGGCACCGTGAGTACTTTGTATATAGATCTCCGCTGCGACGTACACTTTGAAGATGCGGACCTACCCTATACCTCGTCTGGCACGGAAGGGTATGACGGTATCCATAACACCAAACCGATCACACCGACCGCGGTTCAATCCGACTGGGGCGCATCGGCAGGCTGGGGAATAGGTGTTCATAACACCGCTTACTGGATGGTAACTATGAAGCCAGGAGAAAGCGAATCGAATAATCGACTGATAAGTCCCGCCGCACCCGGGCTGCGCGTGTACACGCTGGTACCTCAGTTTTTCGTCCTAGGCTGGGATTACCCCCGCATTCCCGACCCCACTCTGCCCCGCGAACAAGACTTCTACGTCAATGGCGTCATTGCCGGGCCTGGTTGCCCGGGCGAGATCCCACCGGTCGACAAGCCGAGTTTCCCGGGCACGGTCCATCCAACCGAGCGTGACGAAAACCTGAACGGCCTGCTCAGCTACACCCAGCCACTCAAAGACCGCGTGCGTGTCCCCGCGGGCACCCGGGAAGTGAAACTGTCCATCCGTTACCGAGACGACCTGGACCCGAAGTCGTTCAAGGTCCAACCTGGCTGGGCGCGGCACTTCTTCCATCCCCAACCCGGTACGCAGGAGACGGTTAGCCTGCCCCTGAAGGCTCACAAGAGCCGCCACCGATTTTTCCTGGAAGCGCATCCGGTCAAGACTGCGCCGCCGCGTGCCGGCTCCGATGAGAAGGGCCCGCCGGGACACGCACTGAAGGATCGCGACGAGTTGGAATTTCGGGAAATTTCAGGCACGTAACGTGAACGCAGTAAACGCCCGATTGTTTATTAGGCGGTGGAGGCCTTAGAAATGAAACGGATCGCGTCGACATGGCCGTTGCTATTTGTGCTGCTTGCTAGCGCCCCGTTGTGGGCGGCCGGGCTGCCCGCGGACCGGAACTCGCTGCTGACCATCGACGGGTACCAGGGCAGGCCGATGCAGTTCGATATCCGCGAGGCACCGGTTGTCAGTGTTCACTATGCCGATCGTTTGGACCCGGAGCGGTTCGACGTCCTACTGAATGGAAAGTCCATCTCGACATTGTTTCACCCCAAAGCCGGTGCCACGGAAAAGGTGAATCTCCCGCTAAACCAAGGCATGAACCGCCTCGTTTTCAAATTAAATAGCGTCGACTATCCGCCCTATCGAAAACCGGAGGCCACATTTTCAGTAAAAATGGTCAAGAAGGCGGTAAACCGTGCCTATGGCGCCGTAAGGGAGTGGCACACCAAGCCGGGCGAGAAACCCCCGGAAATCGATCCTTTGAAGATGCGGTTCAATACGCCCGCGTCCGGCTTAAACCACTAGTGCGCGGACGCGGTGAGCCGACGCCCTAGCCTGACGCCTCTCCCGATCTGGGTGGGCTGGGCAATCCGGCGCGGGCGCGCGGGAACAAGGGCGTGGCGTTCCATTTTCAAGTACTGTTTTTTCAGTCCGGAGGCCTGGAGAGGATTTCTATGCGAACACGCATCCCGATTCCAATCTGCTTCGCCGCTGCAGCGGCGCTACTCGCGGCCAGTGGAGCCGCACTGGCCGGCAAGGACCCGGCCACCCGCGATGAAGACATCTCGGGCACGCAGGTAAAAGTCGACTATCATCAGCGCAGCGGCGGCCTGTGGGTCTATGAATATAGCGAAACCGCTCCCGACTCCAACAAAGGGACCGTCACAACGTTCGCCATCGATCTCAAGTGCGGTGTCACGTTCAACAACGTTTCACTTCCATATCCCTCCTCAAGCGACGAAGGCTATGAGGGCGTGAATAATTCCGAGCCCATCACGCCCACCGCCCCTCAAGCGGATTGGGGCGCGTCGGCGACGTACGGGATATCTGCGGACAATACGGTTTCGTGGTTATTATCGCTGAAGCCAGGCGAACACTTGGCTTATCAGCGTTTGGTGAGCCCTGCGGCCCCAGGCTGGCGCCAATACACCTTAGACCCGGCATTCGAGGTATTTGGCTGGGACTATCCGCGTATTCCTGACCCTACTCTTCCACAACGCCAAGACTTCGTCGTCAACGGCGTCATCGCTGCGCCCGGTTGCCCGGGCGAGGTCCCGCCGGTCGAGAAGCCGAGCTTCCCGGGCACGGTCCATCCAACCGAGCGCGACGACAACCTAAACGGCCTGCTCAGCTATACCCAGCCGCTAAAAGACCGCGTGCGCGTCTCCGCGGGCACCCGGGAAGTGGAGCTGACCATCCGTTACCGCGGCGACCTGGATCCGAAGTCGTTCAAGGTCCAACCGGGCTGGGCGCGGCACTTCTTCCATCCCAAACCCGGTACGGAGGAGACGGTCAGCCTGCCCCTGAAGGCTCACAAGAGCCGCCACCGATTTTTCCTGGACGCGCGTTCGGCTGAGACGCCGGGGAACGGGAGCCCCGAGCATGTGCCGAAGGACCGGGACGAGTTCGAGTTTCGGGTGGGACCCGGGCCATAGCTCGCGCGAAAGCGATGCCAGGGTGATATCATCTGCCCTGTGCGTGATGCCTGATCCCAGCGCGCCGTGGCCGTGCGCCGACCGTCTGCCGCAGGGATCGCTGGATTGCTTTGCACGTTATACGCAATGGCCCCGACTCTGTGAAATACAAAGACCCGCGCGACATTATCGCCAAACTCGAGGCCGAGTCCCGTAGGTCGGGCTAGCGCAGCGTAACCCGACATCCTCCCGTTTGACCACTGCACAGTTCCTCCCCCGAATGCGGGAAATACTACGGGTGCGACCAGCGGCCGCCGCTTGACGACGATTCAGCCAAACGTGTCCGGCTAACACAGAACCAACGCCTGGAAAAGGGCGTATCCATGGGGACAATTCACGGAATACGTAACAGCGTCAATCAGCGTATCGATGGGGACAGTTCACGGAATGCGTAACAGCTTCAATGAGGCCACGGCATGATGCCGTGGATCACCATCTCCTGGCGGCTCACCACCTCATTGCCAATGATGCTTCAATGAGGCCACGGCATGATGCCGTGGATCACAGGCCAGCTTCGAGCTTTGGAACCGGGCCGTGTACTGCTTCAATGAGGCCACGGCATGATGCCGTGGATCACCCCAGGAGGCGCTCCAGCAGTCTCAAGCTAAAGGCAAGCTTCAATGAGGCCACGGCATGATGCCGTGGATCACGGCGGCCAAAGGTATTGCCAGTGTGCGGCGAGTTTTGCTTCAATGAGGCCACGGCATGATGCCGTGGATCACCGCGTTTCGTGTTCGATCTTCGCGAGGCCGAAGACATGCTTCAATAAGGCCACGGCATGATGCCGTGGATCACGTCGTGCTAACAAGCGCGGAACCACGGCACTGACACCGCTTCAATGAGGCCACGGCATGATGCCGTGGATCACACCGCGACCCGATAAACTCACCAACGGCCTCATGGTCGCTTCAATGAGGCCACGGCATGATGCCGTGGATCACCGGCGCAGATACCCGGCGGCCTCGAGGCCGGCCACGCTTCAATGAGGCCACGGCATGATGCCGTGGATCACAATTTGACGTTCGAGGTAATCAAGAAGGCCACGACGCGCTTCAATGAGGCCACGGCATGATGCCGTGGATCACCCGGGGAGTCTGTTACGTGGTCTTCGAGAATCTACAGCTGCTTCAATGAGGCCACGGCATGATGCCGTGGATCACCCGGCTGGGCGTGTCGCGCTCGGCGCTGTCTCACTAGCTTCAATGAGGCCACGGCATGATGCCGTGGATCACA
>Ga0209918_1000672_pt1 | contig 21344 bp, 12 predicted proteins | sample SalPonD_shore_MG_FD_185712 | JGI IMG/M metagenome (GOLD analysis project Ga0209918, IMG submission 185712) | Salt pond soil microbial communities from South San Francisco under conditions of wetland restoration - Salt Pond MetaG... | ecosystem: Environmental > Aquatic > Marine > Intertidal zone...
GAATAAGCATGACCTTCGCCATATAATAAACGTGGATAAACACGGAGGGCCATCTGGACAGGAGTAGTCTTCTCCCGTTGAATTCTTGCCAGTGTCAGTTGTTGCAGTCGCTTGAAATCTTTATCCGGGAAAGATGGATTCAGAATGACATCTGCAAAGATATCCAACGATTGATCAAGGTTCTGTTTCAACGTATTCAGTGAAACGGTCGACATGTCCAGGTTTGAACCGGTTGATAAACGGGTTCCGAGTTTCTGCAGTTCATCGCTTATTTCCAATGAGTTCCTGTTTTTCGTGCCTTCATCAAGCATCGCCATTGCAAGATTAGCGGTCCCCGGCAGCATGTGCTGATCGGCAGCATAACCGGCATCGAACATCATATTCATTTGAATTACCGGTATGGAATGGCGCTCTGCCAGGATAATTTTCAATCCGTTGGAGAGCGTTTTCTTTTGGATGGTGGGAAACGAAACCTTAGGCATTACACCGGCTTCGGGCAAATTGGATCGGTCCGCTCCCTCTTTATTAGCAGAATATTTCGGGAATGGCCTTACTTCAAGATTGAAGTCACCATCGCTTAGCCAACGTTTTGCCGATTTGTGAATCGCTTCCGTAGTCGCAACAGCGATTCGGTTTAGTGTCACTTTATAATGCTCAGGATTTCCGGTAAATACCTGGTTCATCGCAAGGATATCTGATTTGCCTCCAAATCCACCTATCCGTTCTATGCCACGGATAAATTGAGATAAGTTTTGATTTTTAACCCTGGTCAATTCCTCGTCATTTGGACCCTCAGCCAGTAATTGTTGCAACTCTTCATTTATGGCATTTTCAACCCGTGATAGTTCGATTCCGGGTTTAACAGTTGCCTGAATGATAAATTGACTGCCAATTTCTCCACCATAAACATATGAGGCGACATTAGTGGCAATCTGATCGTCATAGACAAGGCGTTTGTAAAGGCGCGATGATTTACCGGAAGATAAGATATTTGAAGCCAGTTCAAGGTAGTCGTAATCTTCGGATCCCAGTTCGGGAACATTCCAAACTTTATAAATACGCGCCTGGGGAACACGATCCTGTGTTATCATATAATGACTGCCACTCATCTTACTGATCCATGTTTTTTGACGGGAGACGGGTGGACCCGAAGGGATATCACCAAAATATTTTTCAACTTTCTCTTTGACATTATTAAAATTCACATCACCTGCAATTACAAGAACGGCATTGGCAGGGCCGTAATAATTTTCGAACCAATCATGTACATCATCTAAAGACGCTGCATTCAGGTCATCCATCGATCCGATGGTTGTCCATGAATAAGGGTGCATTTTCGGATACGTATTGGCAGCTATGAGGTTAAACACATTCCCATAGGGTTGATTTTCTCCCTGGCGTTTTTCATTCTGAACGACCCCTCGCTGTTCATCCAGCTTCCCCTGATCGATAGCTCCCTTAAGATGTCCCATCCTGTCCGATTCCATCCACAAAGCCAGATCGAGAGCAGAAGTGGGGACATTTTCGAAATAGTTTGTTCGGTCACGATTGGTTGTGCCGTTCATATCGGTGGCGCCGACTTTTTCAAAGGGACCAAAATAATCATCATTATAATTTTCACTACCATTGAACATTAAATGTTCAAATAAGTGAGCAAATCCGGTTTTGCCTAGTTTTTCATTTTTTGATCCTACATGATACCAAATGTTAACAGCAACTATAGGTGCTTTATGGTCTTCATGCACAAGCAACGTTAATCCATTTTTAAGTACATGTTTTTTATAAGTAATATTAATGTCGTCAATCATGTTTTTTTCATTATTTTGTGCAATACTTTGAATGGTTATCCCGAATACACAAAATAAGGCTATTATTGTTGATTTCAGCATACTTACTCTCCTCCACTTGATGATTCGTGTATATGTTTTAGGTAGATTTATTCTAAGAATGGTATCTACTATAAGCTATTGTAATTGCGTCTCTTTCAGTTTAGTACAATAAATATATTCTTATAAAAATATATAATTAGCAATAATAATCTTACGGATCTATAAATTAAGGAATTACACTACAATATTTTTGAGACAGGTTAATTTAAAGTTTGTCAGAATTGCGTTATTATCCCGATTTTATAACCTATGAATAACTTAGTTCATACAATTTTAGAGGAAGAATTACCTTTCGGAGAGAAAGTGTTTCAGGTATTCCGTTACCAGTTTGAGAAGAACCTGATTTATCAACGCTTTTGTGAAGCGCTACGGATCAAACCGGAAGATATTCGGCATGCCGGGGATATTCCCTTATTACCGATAGATGCCTTTAAAGAGGGGCGGGTTGTTACGGGTGAATGGGACAAAGAAGAGTTGATGTTTCAAAGCAGCGGAACATCCGGATCCGTCAGAAGTCATCATTATGTTCGTTACGCAACGGTATACCGTGATTCTTTGTTAAAGGGATTTAATCATTTTTACGATCTGTCGGATTTCGTTTTCTGGGGATATACACCAGGATATGCTGATAATCCACATTCATCTCTGATTTGGATGATTAACGAACTCATCAGATATGATGATAGTGGGTTGAGTCGTTTCCTGCATTTAAATGAGACACTGAATATTGCTGAAATAGACAAGCTTAAGAGATCGGGCAAACGTCTGATGTTATTTGGTGCCGCATTCGGATTGATCGATCTTGTGCAGCGCAAATCTGTATCATTACCTGAAGACGCCATTGTGATGGAGACCGGTGGAATGAAGACACACCGCAGGGAAATGAGTCGTGCTGACTTACACAAAAACCTGGCAGATGGATTTGCATTACCTATGGATCATATTCATTCGGAATACGGTATGACAGAATTATTGAGTCAGGCCTACGCCCGGGGCACGGAGTGGTTTGATACTCCGCCGTGGATGAAGATAAGCATCAGGAATCCCGTAAATCCACTCATGGAATTAGCCGATGGAAATGAAGGCTTAATAGGTATTTTGGATTTATCCAATATCTATTCGTGTTCCTTTATATTGACCGGTGATGCCGGCGAGAAACGACCTGACGGCACTTTTAAAGTCAATGGACGCTGGCAAAAGACCAATCTGCGTGGATGTAATTTTCTAATTGATCGGGACTGAAATGACACTTGAATCACGTATTGAATTAATAGCAGAAAAGGCCCGGTATTGGTTTAATGTTGAAAATACCTCATTGATTGAGGCCGCAACCAGGACCTATAAGGAGGGCTTTTTCCCAAAATCGGATGTACTCTATGCTATTCAGTGTTTAAAAGATAGCGTGTCAAAAGAGGCTCTTTCTGCCTGGGTAGCAAAAGCCGGGGTTTCGAAAAATACAAGTGAAGATAAAAAAGTACTTTGCCTGCATGCCGGTAATCTGCCCCTGGTAGGCTTTCAGGATGTACTCGCAGCATTATTGTCGGGGTATGACTATTACGGTAAAATTTCCAGGAAGGATCCATATTTGCTCCCGGATTTTTTGGATCAATTCAATGGCACTCCATTGGAATCACATATACACCCGGATACAGACTTGCAGGCGTTCAGGGGTGTAAAAGCGAATGCCGTTACTTTTTCAGGATCGGAATCATCGATACCGGAAGTTATGGAAGTCGTTAAGGCAGGAAATATGGCTGATGACAATTGCCGTTACCTGATCAGGAAAGCTCACTTCTCCATAACGTATTTTGATGATTTTACTTCTGAAAATTCTGAGAACCTGGTAAATGCGTTATTGAGATACGACGGAAAAGGGTGTCGATCGGTGGCAATCGTAGTTAGTCCGCTGAAGTTGGGAAAAATAAGCTGCACGTTCACGGATTATTTTGAGTCATACTGGACGAAAAATCCAACTCATCGTAAACCTTCTCCAGGAATAAAATATCGTTATGCGTATAACAAAGCCGTTCAAAAAGTACAAATGTTTTTGGAACATGTGATCATCGAAGAGAGTATCGATCCTGTTCCTGCCAACGATGACATTATTTACTGGGTACATGGTGGTTTGGATAAAATGGTTGAACTGTCAGATAAATTCGGTGATCAGGTTCAAAATTTATATGTTTGTTCCGAAAAGTTAAGGATACCCGGATACCAAGAGAAAACCGAGCTTTTATCCCGTGCTCAATGTCCTTTCATCAACTGGAAACCTGATGGCATCGATATATTAAAATGGCTTTTTGCAGTGAGTAGTGAGCAAAGGTGACGGATATATAATCCGTTTTAATAAAAAATGTAATTTTCAATTATTTTCGCTTATTAATCAAAACGAGGCTTCGCTTCGTTCTGGATTCAACTGATACTGTTTACTGCTTATTGATCTCTGATTAAGCCAGGTATTCCAGGTAGCCGACATATTCACGTAGAAATTGCATCAATAAATCTTTGTACTCTGTTGGCGAGAAAGGAGATGCATAACAAGCACAGCCTTTTATTTTAAATACGGCAGGGACCTTAGATTGGAAACGGGCTATCACTTGCATATTTTCGTCATTCAATAAGAAAGAAAAATAATTGTTTGGTGCAATGGTAAAACTATCAGGCATGATACTGAAGACAGGATCCTTTTTGCCTGTTCCTGTCAGATAAATTACAGAATCAGTTCTTACATCGATACGTTTATATCCCAATATCCTGCCGAATAATGTAAAGCCTTTATTAAATATCCAGCAGGGAATGTTATTCTTTGTAATGATGTCCAATGCTTTTTTTAATAGTTGCTCATTTTGAGGATCCACATCATTTATAAAGATAACATCTGAATGGGTAAGAACAGATGGATAAAAATCGGATCGGGAAAATTGATAGGTAGTGAAATGATCTTCTGAAAGATCAACATTGTCTTGAAAAGCCTGTAACAATGGTTGTAAAGTATTTTTATCCTGATCACTTATAATGAGAGCTTTAATCTGTGACCATGGTTTACGATCTTTCATTCGTTATTTATCTACAGGTGTCATTGGTATTCATATTCAATATACTTGTATTCAAAAGGATATGTAAAGAATCGTTTATATGGTTTTATAATATTTAGGAATTTTATACTGCCATAAACGGTTAAAAAATCCGTATCTTCCAATTCTTAATAGTAATTATAAAAACAAAAGCCGTATATAAATTAGAATGAGTTCATACAATCCTTCTGATATTGAAAAAAAGTGGCAACATTTTTGGTTGGAGCACAAAACGTTTAAAACGGATGATACCGACACATCAAAACCAAAATTCTATGTTCTGGATATGTTTCCCTATCCCAGCAGTTCGGGATTACACGTCGGTCACCCGGAAGGATATACGGCTACAGATATCATAGCCCGATATAAACGGATGAAGGGATGTAACGTACTTCACCCGATCGGTTGGGATGCATTCGGGTTGCCGGCTGAGCAGTATGCTGTTAAGACCGGAACACATCCAAGGGTAACCACTGAGGACAATATCAATCGATTCCGCATGCAGCTTCAGTCACTCGGATTCAGCTATGATTGGGACCGGGAAATAAATACGACTGATCCTGACTATTATAAATGGACACAGTGGATATTCCTGAAGTTGTATGAAAAAGGACTGGCGTATGAAGATTTCGCTCCCGTTAACTGGTGCCCGGAACTCGGAACGGTTCTGGCAAACGAGGAAGTCATTGACGGTAAGAGCGAAGTAGGCGGTTTCCCGGTGATCCGAAAGCCCATGAGACAGTGGGTTCTGAAAATTACGGCTTATGCAGAGCGCTTGCTTCAGGATTTGGATGAAGTGGATTGGCCGGATTCTATTAAAGAGATGCAGCGTAACTGGATTGGCAAGTCGATTGGCGCTGAAGTGATATTCAAAGTTGACGGTTATAACGATGAACTAAAAGTATTTACAACGCGTCCGGATACGTTATTTGGGGCTACATACATGGTTTTGGCACCGGAACATCCGTTAGTCGATAAGATTGTTACAGGTGAGCAAAAAGAAGCAATAAGTGAATATAAGGAGCAGGCTGCCAGAAAGTCCGATTTGGATCGCGGAGATCTGAACAAGGATAAGACGGGTGTATTCACCGGAGCCTATGCTGTTAACCCGGTCAATGGTAATAAAATACCGGTTTGGATAGCTGATTATGTATTAATGAGTTACGGTACCGGCGCGATAATGGCTGTGCCTGGTCATGACGAACGGGACTGGGAGTTTGCCAAAAAATATGATCTGCCCATTGTCGAGGTTGTCAAAGGCGGCAATGTAGAAGAGGCGGCTTACACCGATTCTGACGAAGGTATAATTGTGAATTCCTCCTCTGATGATTTATCAATAGATGGGCTGAAAGTACCCGAAGCCAAGCAAAAGATCACCGACTGGCTGGAAAAAAGAAACCTCGGGGAAAAAAGTGTAAACTATAAATTACGCGACTGGCTGTTCTCACGTCAACGTTATTGGGGAGAACCATTCCCCATTATTCATGTGGATGGGAAACCAAAACCATTGCCGGAAAGTGAATTACCGGTTACATTACCGGAAGTTGATAGTTATGAGCCGACCGGAACGGGTGAATCACCATTGGCAGCTATAAAGGAATGGGTGAATACGACGGATCCGGAAACGGGAAAACCGGCCAAACGAGAAACGAATACGATGCCTCAATGGGCGGGCTCATGCTGGTATTATTTGCGTTATATCGATCCGGATTATAAAAAGGGGCCGGTTAACAAAGAAAAAGAAAATTATTGGCTTCCTGTGGATTTATATGTCGGTGGTGCCGAACACGCCGTTCTTCATTTGTTGTATGCCCGCTTCTGGCATAAAGTATTATACGATTGCGGCGTAGTTTCAACGAAAGAACCCTTTCAACGTCTTGTCAACCAGGGTATGATACTTGGCGAAATGGAATATACCGCCTATAAAGATGATAAAGGCGACTATGTCTCGGTTAAGGATAACAACATTCAAAATCTTACACCCGAAAAACTCAACGAAGATCAGGTTGCGAAGAAAGGGGAAGATTTTGTTATCAAGGGTACAAATATTGTCGTTGACGCCCGGTCTTTCAAAATGTCGAAATCACGCGGTAATGTCATCAATCCCGATGATGTTGTAAGTGAATATGGTGCGGATGCGTTACGTTTGTATGAAATGTTCATGGGGCCGCTCGAGCAGGTCAAGCCATGGAGCATGCAGGGAGTAGAAGGTGTGTATCGTTTTCTCAAACGTATCTGGCGAATGCTTATAGATGAGGACACCGGTAATCTCAATAAAGATGTAAAAGCAATTGAGCCAACCCGTGAACATCTAATGTTATTGCATCAAACGATTAAGAAAGTAACGGATGATATTGATGAGTTGAAATTTAACACGGCGATAGCTGCCCTGATGATATTCAACAATGAGGCCATGAAATGGGAGACGAAACCGGTGAGTATAATGAAAGAGTTTGTCTTGTTACTTTCACCATTCGTGCCCCATATTGCCGAAGAACTATGGTTTAAACTCGGCAACGAAGATACACTGGCATATACCGATTGGCCAGAATATAAAAAGGAATACCTGGTTTCCGATACGAGCAGATATGCGGTTCAGGTAAATGGTAAAGTCCGGGGCGAAATTGATGTGGAACGTGATAAAGCTACCGACAAAGAATACGTTTTAGATTTGGCTAAAGCTGAAGAAGGAGTAGCCAGGTATTTGGAGGAAGGCCAACTCGTACGGGAGATCTTTGTTCCCAATAAAATTATCAATTTCGTAGTGAAATAAAGGGAAATTAAACAGCGGATTTACGCGGTTTCAAACATTAATCGGTCTGACTGTTCCAAACCGCCAGACCGGTTAATAATTGCTTTATGCACTATGCTCTCTGCTTGTTACAGATCGTGTGTTAAGACATAACCACTCAACCAATCCTGTATCTTCTGGTAATTAACATTGAAATAATAATTTTGTCGCTGCAGGATATAATTGTGATAAGGATAGTATTTGCTCGGTATTTTGGTTTCTATAAATTCAAAATTTCGTAGAGGATCATACCGGTCGTAACCGTAAGTCCACTGCATATGATCCAGAGAACGTTCAACATACCAGGGGGGGCCGAAGAGTATGTATATCATCCCCGGATCTGTTTTCCAACCTTCTTTATAATTTGAAAACTGTTTATTAGCCTGCTCCACCCGTTGATAATATAATTGAAGAACTTTCTTGGCTTTCTGGAGACTTCCAACATTATTATACCAAAAAGCATCGATAGCCTGTTTTAGAGAATCAGGATTCTTGATTGCCATCAATTTTTTATAATTCTTCTTCTTCATCAGGTAATAGAGAGGCTCAGCCAATTCACGCGGGGTTCGTACATTCGGATAGTTTTTACTTTTTACACTAAAATCACGTGCTTTGAAATCCTTTTTTTCATCAATACCAGCACCTTTAAGATTAACCTCGAAACGATAATTACCCCGTTTGGGACGAACCGTTTGATATTGTATCAGAATATTTCCCGTTTCAGATCGCAAAACTCTTTTTTGGGTTTGGACAACGGTCTCATCCCTGTAATCAATGCCACGATATGGTAAAGTAGACGGACTCGGATTCGGTGCGAACATTTCCCTGGCTGGCATAGTATCGGATTTGAAACGAACCAACTTCATATCAACATCAAGATGTTTATTGGGATCTTTCTTGGTTACCTGAAATTCAAATTTTAGTGAATCGAGTTTGCCGGGAACATCGTATGTTGTAACAGGGAGATATCCATGTTTCTGCTGATTATCGAAATTACGTGCCAGAAGCAAGACGTTGGTCAGACTGACCTCTGTGGATTTGGGATTGGGAATTTCTGCATGAGTCGAGCGTACAGTCTGTTTTTTAGAACTTTTATCTGTTACAGCAACGGTAACATTATATTTGCCCGGTTTTATAGGGATACGTTTTTGAAATGTGAAGACCTCACCACTGTGTATAATTTCTTTATTATCTTTCTGAACAGTCAGATCATAATTTCTGGTTGTACCAAGTGAACTGTCTTTTTTTTGTGAAACTATCTGAAGGGTAATATTAATGTTGGCCGTATATTTCTTATCCTCTTCTTTATAAATTAAGCTGCCGTAAACAATATCGGCGGTAACATTAATACCCGGATTTCCTTTTTGATCGAACAAGCCGATAGCCGCTATTCTAACTTCTGGGTGACCCGTTTGAAAAAGATAAGTCGATCCGCGGGTAATATCCGGATTGTAAGAGCGGCCGCAGTTAAATAGAAGAGGTGCTAAAAACAAAAGCCCTGTAATAAAGGTCAGTTTTCTTACTCTGAAGGTATTATCTTTATTTTTTGACATGCAATGTACCTGTTAATAATATCCAATTCATGCAACATCTCCAGATCTTAAATTGTTCCGGTAATAAAGCATTATATAAGTTAATGTACTTAAACTGCGTTATTTTAAAACAGAGAACATTTAATATCCAATGTTTCCTAATACAATTCTAATGTATAATGTATAACCTTATTCTGCATAACTTTTGTGATAAATATCTAAATACGAGATATTACCACATTAAATTTCAAATAAATACGATATAAATTGATAACAACGTACTTCAGGTATTTATTTTGTCAATGTAATCTATTAATAACTATAACTTAAAAGATTTTCTACTGCAAATTACATGAAGGATTTAAAACGAAGGACTAAGATTGTTTGTACTATAGGTCCGAGTACCAGTTCAAAAGATAAAATTGAAGAACTCATCCGGAATGGTATGGATGTAGCCCGTTTGAATTTTTCGCACGGGACACATGCCGATCATCAGAAGGTGATAAAATATATTAGGGAAATATCCGAGTCATTAAATTGCAGCATTCCAATTTTAATGGACCTACAAGGGCCTAAGATCAGGGTGGGACAGATGAAAGATGGCGCCCAGATGCTGAAGACAGGCAGCCAGGTTACCATTACGCCGGAAAAGGTAACCGGAACCGAATCGTTGATCCCGATTGATTATGAGAATTTGGTTCAGGATGCCGAAATTGGAAACACGATCCTGATGGATGACGGATTGCTCGAATTGAAGATTATCTCCAGGGATACCAATAATCTGACGGCTGATGTTGTCGTGGGTGGATTATTAAAATCACGCAAGGGGGTGAACCTCCCAAATGTAAAAATTTCCATACCGGCCTTAACGAAAAAAGATAAAGAAGATCTGGATTTTGGATTGCAACAAGGTGTTGATTATGTTGCTCTTTCATTTGTTCGTTCAGCACGTGAGGTACAGGACCTTATTTCTCGTATACGGGCCCGTGGCAGTAATGCGGGAGTTATATCCAAGATTGAGAAACCCGAAGCTATAGCTGTTATTGAAGAAATTATTGAAGAAAGTGATGGAATAATGGTAGCCCGGGGTGATTTAGGGATTGAAATTGCCAGTGAAAGGGTGCCGTTAATCCAAAAGAAAATTATACGCTTATGCCGTAATGCCGGTAAACCGGTTATAACGGCAACGCAAATGTTGGAATCGATGATTCAAAATCCAAGGGCAACACGTGCCGAGAGTTCAGATGTCGCCAATGCTGTTCTTGATGGTACGGATGCTGTTATGTTATCCGGAGAGACGGCATCCGGTAAGTATCCGTTAGAGGCAGTAAAAGTCATGGATAAGATTTGCAGGTCTGTTGAGAATCAGGATGCCAAGCTATATAATAGCCTGACATTCCAAAAACCGGAATGGAAAGAGAAACAGATAATCGAATCACTAAGTTATTCCTGCGTGCGGATTTCCGAATATGTCGACGCAAAAGTGATTGCAACCATTACCCATTCGGGTACAACAGCCCGCCGTATTGCCAAATTCCGTCCTGAAGTTCCTATCATAGCATTCACGGAGAGTCAGGATGTGTTACGGCAACTGAACCTTGTGTGGGGCGTTTCGCCTGTCAGAATCAGCCAGATATTTAATACGGATAAAAGTGTCCAGGTAATGGAAGAACACCTGAAAAAAGTAGGTTTGGTTTCAGCAAACGATCGCGTGATCATAGCAACAGGAATGCCTATTGCTAAACGCGGAAGAACAAATATGATTAAAATAAGTACGATCACCTGATATTGAGAGAGAGAAAGTATATAATATCTATCTTAATTGGCATGCTCCTGTTATTGGGAGGATGTCATGGTGCGCTTAAAAGCAGCTGGGATAATTTTACTGCTTACTACAATACATTTTACAATGCTAAAAAGTATTATAAAGATGGATACCGTGAAGTAGTAAAACAACGCGATAAAATTAATCCTGAGAGGCCTATTCGAATATTCGAGCGACCGGTAAAAATAAGTCAGGATAATTTTGATCAAGCCATAAGTAAAAGTGCCGATATCCTCCGGAATCACAGCCAATCGAAATGGGTAGACGATGCATTATTCCTTATAGGGCGTTCCTATTTTTATGAGACCAAGTTCTATTCAGCCGATCAGAAATTCGAGGAGTTGTACAACACGACAAATAATAATGTGATGCGTCAGAAATCGGTCCTGTGGCAGGGAAGAGTGGCCCTTGAAATGGATCATTACGATGATGGTTTGAGTTTACTGTCAAGGGAATTATCCTCTACCGATTATAAGTGGAATAAAAAGATTAAGGCACAAGTACAACTGGTGATGGCTGAGTTGTATGTACATCAACAGGACTGGAGTAATGCCGAAAAACTAATACAATCGGCTCTGCCTTATGTGAATGAGAAGGAAATTCGTGCACGGGCATATTTTCTGCAAGGCCAGCTTCTGGAACGTTTGGGAAAACTGGATGAAGCTTACGACAGTTACACACATGTAGATGAAACACATCCGGAGTATGATCTGATTTACGCCGCACACCGTAAACAGGCTGAGGTAGCAAGAGAAAACGGTCATCTTAAGTTAGCGCTGAACATCTTTACAGCCATGAGCAAAGATGACAAAAACTTCGATATCCTGCCTGAATTGAATTATGAGATTGCCCGTACACTTGAAGCTATGGGACGTTATAGGAAAGCACAAAGAGATTATAATTATACCCTGCGCAACGGACTCAAGACACCGGATCAGGCCACTAAGGCAAAGATTTATTATGGTTTAGGAAATATTTACAGGGATTATTACAAAAATTTATCTATAGCGGCTGCTTATTATGATTCTTCCGCTAATCAGGCGTCCGATATGCAAAAATTACCGGAAAATTTTAATGCCACCGAATTATCTAAGTCATTTGGTGAGTACGCAAAACTCAAGAAAGATATTACAAACCTCGATAGTTTGTTGTGGTTGGGTAGTTTGCCGAAAGCTCAATTCGATTCGGTTATAAATGTCGTCAAACAACGGAAAATAGAAGAGCTCAAGGAGCGGTTAAAAGCACAGGCTTCTAACCGGAACACATTAGTAAATGTGAATGCTGCCCGGAATGCTCAACAAGATAATAGTGGGAATAATGGTTTTTTGAATCATAGAAATCCGCAATTAGTAGCTGAAGCGAGTCAGGCTTTCAAAGCCATATGGGGAAATCGACCACTGGTCGATAACTGGAGAAGAATACAGGCGGTACAACAAGCCGGAGTGACTGCTAATTCGGATACTACAAAGATTGCAGTTTCGAAAAACGGGGCTGGTAAGCTGGAGAATCAGATTAAAGTGGATTTATCCAAAATACCATTGACGAATGATGCAAAGGAAAAAATGCGATCTGAAGTTGCCAAGAAACAGTATGAAATTGGTAATGTGTTTTTCCTGTCGTTGAATCTGCCTGATAGTGCAAAGAGATATTATCATCACATTATTAATAAATATCGGGAAACAAAATTGGCACCCCAGGCCATGTATTCTCTATCGGAACTTTATTATGTAAATCAGGATAGTATAAAAGCACAACAGTGGGCTGATTCGGTCATAACAAACTATCCTGCCAGTATTTATGCACTCAAATTAAATAGGCGTTATGGGCAGCAGGTAGCCGGAACACAGCAACAGACAGCGTTGGAATCAACGCTTCAGGATAGTTTGCAAACGCTGTATTATTCGCTTGTTGATAGTGTAAAACATATGGAACCTGTAAAAAGTGCTGAAGCCTTACGTTCGTTTGGATTGAATCATTCCATATCCGGTTATGCGCCGGATGCGCTCTTATATGCCGCGAGATTATACGCAAGGAAGGCCAGAGAACAAGCCGGATTTTCCGATAGTATTAAGGTGTGGATTTCTATTCAAAAGAAATGGTCCGACCGGCAGGATTCCCTGCAACAGCTTAAGGATACCGCACAGGTGAAACTCAAAAAAACGGATATATCAAAACCTCAAAGTAAATATTGGAAGCAGATTCTTGATACCACCTTAACAAAACCTGATTTCAGGGATCATTTCCCGTTTCAGGGTCAATATTGGGATAGCACACGTGTGGTGCTCAGGCAATTAATGAATTATTTCCCAAATTATACACGCAAGGATGTAGCGAAAAATATAATGGATGAAATAACCGAACCCCCGCCGCCTTCTAAAGCTAAAAAAGAAGGTAAGTAGGTATACAATGATCAATGATCAATGATCAATTATCAATATGTTGTAAACGATCATTAAGCTTATAAATAGTAATGAGTGGTTTTTATAAAATTGGGATATAAATAATTATTACTTACTATCCATAGAGCGTAATTCGGAGATCGATGAGATGTTATGCCTGGCCATCAAATCATGTAATCCTTTGTTGATTGTTTTAACCAAACCGGGTCCTTCATAAATTAAACCGGTATAGACCTGGATTAAATCGGCTCCGGCCCGGATTTTATCCAAAGCGGTTTTAACCGAATCGATCCCCCCAACACCAATAATTGTTTTTTGGCCTTTAAGGATATCATTAATCCATCGGATAACTTTAGTACTATTATCAGCTATAGGCCTCCCGCTGAGTCCCCCGTTGCCGATATTTTGTAACCGGTTATGGTTGGTTTGTAAGTTAGTACGCTGAGAGGACGTATTAGTGGCCACATAACCGGCTATGTGATATTGTTCGCATGTTTCCACCAACGCTGTCAAGGTTTCCTTATTAATATCTACTGAAAACTTAACGAGGGTAGGAGGGGCATTAGGCAAACGGACTTGTTCTATAGCTGAAAGAAGATTATTTAAAGCCTCCTTATTCTCAAATGTTTTTCCTTCGGTGGTATTGGGGCAGGATATATTAAGTGTAATATAATCAGCTAATCCCTGCATTTTTTTATAAGAGTAGAGATAATCCTCAATTGCATCATTACCCATTATGGCCGGGTCATGGGTTTTGGCAATATTAACACCGAGTGGGATAGTCATAATCGTTTGTTGGATGCGTTTGGAAATTATATCCACACCATCGTTATTCAATCCCATCCTGTTAATTAATCCGTGGTCCACAGCCAGACGAAAAGCCCTGGGTCTGGGATTACCTTTGGAAGCATGTGCCGTAACACTGCCTATTTCAACAAAACCGAATCCCAAATCACTTAATAACGGAGCAATTAATCCGTTTTTATCGAAACCGGCTGCAAGTCCTACCGGTGAGGAGAAAGATAAATCCCAGATATCCTGTTGTAATAAATCGGACTGATAATAATAAATCAGATGAGCAAGACTGCGTAATAAAGCATTATCATTAGCCAGTTGAGCAAATATTATTGTACTATTATGAGCCCTCTCAGCATCTAATCGGAATAAAAAAGGTTTAAGTAATTTTTTATAGTACATCGATAAATTAATGTCGGTCTGTTACATCATTTGGATGATCTGTCAGAATCGCATTCAGTATAATAAAAAATCGGGATTATTGGTTCATATCTTGTAAATTAATGCCTTGGCAATACAAATGAGATGAATATGACATTTGAAAATATCGAGGATATCAGATCCTATTTGGACAATATACCTAAATTTCAGGTTGTTGGCTCCAAAGCGGCACATATGGGCCTGGATCAGATTGAACGTTTTTGCGGGGCTCTGGGAAATCCCCAAAATGACCTCCGGGCTGTTCATGTGGCCGGTACCAATGGTAAAGGTACGGTATGTCATATCCTGGCAAGCGCCTATCAACAAGCGGGATTTAAAGTAGGATTATATACTTCCCCGCATCTGATAGATTTTAAAGAACGGATTAAGATTAACGGGCAGGAAATTCCTGATAAACATTTAATTCGTTTTTTTAAAAAATATTCATCATTGATCGACCGTTATCCCGTTACCTATTTTGAATTGATGACAGCATTGGCTTTTTGGTGGTTCCGCGAGCAAAAAGTTGATATAGCTATTATCGAAACCGGTCTTGGTGGCAGGCTGGATGCTACAAATATTATAACTCCATTAGTTTCAGTTATAACAAGTGTTGCACTCGATCATAAAGCTTATCTTGGTGAGACAATCAAAGAAATAGCTTATGAAAAAGCGGGAATTATAAAACATGAAGTTCCCGTTGTTATAGGTAGGTTACCTGAAGCGGCACGAAAAGTTATGCTTGATAAAGCAGGTGAAATGAATGCACCGGTATACCATTTTGATGATTTACATCCCAATTATAAAGATGGTAAGATTGATTTGAAGGATAAAAACACACTTTTGTGCCTGGAAACCGATTTATTTGGTTCGATACAGGCTGTAAATCTTAGTATTGGCTGGCAAGTAATTAAATGCTTACATTATAGGTATAAGCTAACAACAGAACAGTTTATTGAAGCTGTTAAGTATGTTCGAAAAATATCAGGTTTACGTGCACGATTTGAACCGCTTATCGATGGTAAAGATTGGTATTTTGATGGTGCACATAATATAGAAGCTATAAAAGTTTTAAAAGAAAGTGTCAAAACTATAGCGAATAAAAGGGAGCCGGTTATTATATTAAGCCTGATGAAAGATAAAATTGATGAAAAATTCTTATATGAATTTTCGGAATTCAAAAAAATCTTTTATTATGAAATAAATAGTGAAAGAGCAGCTACATATGAAGAGGTTAAAAATCACATACCGCAGCTGCAACTTCTTTTAAATGAGTGGGGCAACATCTATTCCATACTAAAACGGTATAAATCAAAGTTAGTTATTTTTACAGGAAGTTTTTACTTTTACAGCACCGTCAGAGATTGGATTAAGAAATACAACCTGAATTGATTAGGTTGCCTCTTTCAAAAAATCATATTTAATAACTACTGGCAGATTCCTCAAAAATATTACTCATTATCTTATTGAGTTATTTGAACATCCCTTTTGTTATTTAACAACTATCAGAACGTCTAATTAAACGATTGAACAATGTCAGATATCCAACTTGTTGGATTGAATGCTAAAGAATTAAATTCTTTGCACGAGAAAACAGTAAAAGAATTACAAGAAATTGCTAAGAAAAACGGAGTTAAACCCGTTACCGGACTTAGAAAGCAAACTTTAATTGATCGAATAAGATCAATTGCCAGAATACAGGCACAAGCTGTTCTTGATTTCAATAATGAAGTTCGGAATGAATCTGGAAATGGGAAAGCTCACGGAAATAAAAAAGCAAACCAACCCGCAAAACCGGGTTCGAATAGTGAAGGAAATTCGACCGTATCAAAGTCGAATCACACCAGAAAGAACTCTTCTTCACGTTCGGTGAATGAACCAAATAGTAAGAAAATGGAGGATTTTAATCCCTTTGCCAATATGGCCGATGAACAGCCTCAGAAAAAAAGAAGAGGCCGTCCTCGTAAACAAGAGAGTAAACCCAAAACGGAAGCCAGGCGTCCTAAAAAGCCTTCTCCGAAACAGCAGTCTGCTCCAAAACAGCAAAAGCCTAAAAACGATAAAAAAGGAAATCGTCAAAAGGACAAGGGTAAAAAACGCAGTGTCCATGATATACTTCCTGAATCGGATGCGCCTACATTGGAAGAAAGACTACAGGAGATACAATCTAATTTGGGCGGTTATCTGATCAATGAAGGAACCCTTGAGATTTTACCTGACGGATACGGCTTTTTGAGATCCGTTAACTACAATTATTCTGCGAGTCCGGATGATATTTATGTATCGCCGTCTCAAATCAAACGTTTTCGATTGAAACAGGGTGATTGTGTTGTGGGTATTATTCGTCCTCCCAAAGTCGGAGAACGTTATTTTGCTCTATTACGGGTCGATGGAGTGAATGGTAAAATTCCTCATGATATGGATTCTCGTAAAGATTTTGAGGATTTACTGCCAATCTATCCCGATGACCGGTATAAACTGGAAACACGGCCGGATGATTATGTAACACGTATCATTGATTTATTTGCTCCGATGGGTAAAGGCCAACGTGGATTAATTGTTGCCCAGCCCAAAACGGGTAAGACAACGATCCTGCGACGTGTGGCCAATTCGGTGGCGAAAAACAATCCCAATACGAAGATTATCATACTTTTGATTGATGAACGTCCGGAAGAAGTTACCGAGATGGAACGGACAACTATCAATGCTGAGGTTGTCGCTTCAACATTCGATCAGAAACCGGAAAACCATGTTGGTCTTGCTGAGATTGTATTCGAAAAAGTTAAACGCCTCGTTGAAAGTGGCCATGATGTCGTTCTTCTGATGGATTCCATCACTCGACTTGCCAGGGCATATAACATATGTACAGGTAATTCCGGACGAACCATGACCGGTGGTGTTGATTCACAGGCATTGAAAAAACCGCGTCAGCTCTTCAGTTCGGCTCGTAATATTGAAAATGGTGGTAGCTTAACTATTATTGCCACGGCTCTTATAGAGACCGGATCACGAATGGATGATGTCATTTTTGAAGAGTTCAAAGGAACCGGTAATATGGAGATCGTTTTAGATCGCCGATTGGCAGACAGGCGAATATTCCCGGCTATAGATATCTTCAAGAGCGGCACCCGTAAAGAAGAATTACTTGTATCCGATGAGGAACGGGAGAAAGTAGTACTGTTGCGCCGTTACCTGTCTTCAATGAATCCAATGGAAGCTATGGAGTTTCTGCTGGACAAAATGAAAGGTACCCGCAATAACGAAGAATTTCTGATCTCAATGAACAGATAAATGTGCTTATAATCGGTCAGACGGTTTTAAACCGTCTGACCGGCAAGCTGTAAAATCTGTGGTTCATAAATTTATTAGTTAGATTGCAAGACATACTTGCGATACTTGTCTTTTTTTAGCTTCCCACTTTTTTTCTGCAGTGAGTGGTAAAAAAGCAAATTGGCATTCTCATGATAAGCCTGTCTGAGTAAGGCTATTTTCATTTGTTTGGCCTGATGGATATCGACATCCATTTTTTTTATCGAATAGTTGAGAAACTCGTCACTGGGAATTAAATCTCCGAAATAATATGATATATTTTTATCGGAATCCGACAAACGTACAATCTGGTGACCCGGTGTATGTCCACCCGTCCATATCAATTCAACACCTTCAATCAGTTTATAATAATCTTCATCGATAAATTCGAAAGTATCATCTGCAACCAAACGATACAAATCGTCGAGTTTATAACTGGCTCCATTTAATTTACTTCGCTTATCGAAAACTGCAAGTGCATGCTCCCATTCTCGTTTTTGTACATAATATCTGGCATTGGGTAATGTTGCCCTTGTCTGAAAGTGTTCATCAGTATAACTCAATCCGCCAATATGATCATAATGCAAATGTGATAAAATGACATGCGTTATTTCTTCGGGTTTTATCCCGAATATTTCCATATTGGTAAGAATATTCGAAACATTCTCCTGATCTTCGTCACTATCCAATCCCAGCCCAATTCCGGCATCGATCAAAATCCTGATATTGTCATTATAAACGAGAACAGGATCGATACCTACCGGCCTGATTCTGGTAAGCGACCCGAGATTATCATTTTCTCCTTTGCGTGCGTGTGTATTAATTTTATCAATTGACCCGTCAGATCCTATTTGAAATAGTCCTTCGCTCAATTGTTCGATCTTTATTGTATCTAACATCATTTATTATTGTATGACGATCTTAAACGGTAATAATGCCTGGATTTGCCGGGGATTCGTTACAATATATTTTTTTATTCTATTTAATGAAATTTGATTTCCAAAATCGGGGTTGAAAAATGAATACACTTTTGTTTGTGTGGTGTTATAGAAATATGACCATAAACCTTCCGGCCTGGGATACGTAACAAGATTATAGTTCTTAATCCCGGCTTTGTCTGCAGCTATTTGAACAGCTTTATGCAGATTTCCCAACACATCAACCAAATGATTATTTAATGCGGCCTGACCGGTCCAGATATGTCCCTCGCCTATACTATCGATATGCGCTTTACTTACATGACGACTTTCCGCCGCTTTTGTAATGAAATTTTCATAGAAATTATCGATAGTACGCTGAAAGGCTTTTTCCTGTGTATTCGTAAATGGTTTGGTTGACATCAGCCAATCTGCATTATTATGTGATTGCACTACATCGAAAGTAACGCCAAGCTTATCATTGAAGAAGTTTTTCATATTAAATTTTGTACCAAATACACCAATAGATCCTGTGATGGTCGAGGGCATGGCTACAATAGTGTCAGCAGCCATAGCAATATAATATCCGCCGGAAGCGGCAACAGAACCCATGGAGGCAATGACAGGCATTTTCTTAGAAGTTTTACGCAACATTTCCCAAATCAGATCGGAAGTACTTCCCGATCCTCCGGGACTGTTCACGCGAACAACGAGGGCTTTAACATCACTGTCGTCTGTAATCTGTTTCAATTCTTTTCTGAATGCTGATGCAGTGATGTATTTGCTATGATCGAACGGTGATTGTACAACGTCAGGTACTATTTCTCCTTCGGCATATATGATCGCGATTTTGTTATTGGTCTTTATTTGAGTCAAACCTGCCGATTTAGCACTGACTTGATTATAACGCTTATTGGATATGGTATATAATTTTTCACCCTTTGATAATCCTATACGTCTTTTTATGCGTTCTTTAACGTCTTCCGGATATGTTAATTTGTTAATTAATCCTTGTTTATAAGCGTAATCGGCGGATAGATGCGGTGATTGATTTAAATCATTATTCAATTGAGCAATTGATTTGCCTGACCATTTTGAAACGGCATCCAGGTATGTTTTGCTTGTGTTATCCAATAAGGCTGTTAATTGTTCCTTATTGGCTTCAGAGTAATCTTTACGTATAAATGGTTCAACAGCCGATTTATATTTCCCCTGCCGGCTTATTTCAGGTTTTATACCAAGTTTATCAAATAATCCTTTTAAAAAAGGTGTTTGAATAAAGAATCCGTCAAATTCGAACGTTGACTCCGGTGGTGAGAAAATCGAATCAGCGGCAGTGGCTACGAAATAGCTTTTCTCGTTAAAACCGATATCGTTAGTACTGCAATAAACAAATTTGCCACTGTTCTTCTTGAAATTAAGGATCGCATTTCTGACCTCTTCGAGCGTAGCCCATGATGCATTTAACATCTCAGCTTTTATCCAAATTCCCCTGATATGTTTATCAACGACAGCCTTTTTTAGGTTCTCATTTAATGATTTCAGAGAGACAACATCCTTGTCTGATTTTCTAAATAATTCATCGAGAGGATTTTCTGATATACGATCGGGAATACTACCCGACAGCCCGATAGTTAAAACAGAATTATCCCGGATATATGGTTCCGGTTTTTGTGATGTAGTGAGTAAAAACAGGAATAACAGGGAAAAAAGGGCTATGACGGCTAAAATGACCCCAATAAAGCTTGCCAGAATATTCTTTAAAAATTGCATAATTGTTCTATATAAATAATTTGAATGTTTTTTCGAACACTATTTCGTGGAATGATTTACATATATTTCAGAGTTTAAACATCATAAGAATAATAAGATAATTTTCTTATGAAATTACTAATCAAATTTACACTATCCGTAATTTTGTAACGGTTATGAGATATAATTTCACAGGTTATTCTCATTGTAAATGGCCTATTTATAAATTAGTCACTAAAGTCGAAGTGCTCTTACCTGTTAGTTTTTTATAACCATTTTAAAGATGCTATAGTGGAGTATTAGTTTGTGAAAAAAGAATAATTAAATAATGAAGCAATCATATGATGTCGTAGTAATCGGATCCGGCCACAACGGATTGGTTACAGCTTGTTACCTGGCAAAAGCCGGATATTCTGTTTGTGTTTTGGAGAGGCGTGAAAATATTGGCGGGGCCGTTTGTACGGAAACGATGTTCAAATCTAAAGAAAATCCACAGGGATTTCGTATGGATGTGGGTTCATCCGCTCATTTTATGATTCACCAGACCGGTATAGTAGAGGAGCTTGAGTTGGATAAATATGGCCTGGAATATATTGATCTGGACCCTTTCGCTTCTTGTCCTATATACGGCGGTGAAGGAG
>Ga0209918_1000674_pt1 | contig 21336 bp, 18 predicted proteins | sample SalPonD_shore_MG_FD_185712 | JGI IMG/M metagenome (GOLD analysis project Ga0209918, IMG submission 185712) | Salt pond soil microbial communities from South San Francisco under conditions of wetland restoration - Salt Pond MetaG... | ecosystem: Environmental > Aquatic > Marine > Intertidal zone...
GGTCCATGACGACGTCCATCCCTGGGTGAATACGCCGTTACCCCTTTTTAAAAAATACCTGCAATACCTCGAGGACCACGGATATTCGGTCATTGCATTGCGGGATCTGGCACAATACATTGTTCCGGCCAGGGCGCGCACCCTCATTCCGGTCCGGCTAAACGCCGGAAATTAGTAGCCCGAATCCAGGAGACGGCAGCCGGTTTCCGACAGATCAGGCAATTCCTAACAACGGGAGATAATCATGAAATCCCCCCGGCTTATTCGTGTACTGCTCCTGCTGGCAATTCTCAGTCTCAGTCTGCCAACCACCCGTTCCCAGGACCGGGCACCCGAACCGGAATGGCCTGAAATTACCAAGACCACCAAACCCTGGACCCGCTGGTGGTGGATGGGAAACGCCGTCACTGACCGGGACCTCTCCGCGGTGATGGCCCGGTATGCCCAAGCCGGTCTGGGTGGCCTGGAGATCACGCCGATCTACGGCGTGAAAGGGACCGAAGACCAATTCATCGAGTATCTTTCCCCCAGGTGGATGGAACGGTTCACCCTCGTACTCCGGGAAGGGGAACGGCTTGATCTGGGCATCGACATGGCCACCGGCACCGGCTGGCCGTTCGGCGGACCCTGGGTCGGGCCCCGGGATGCATGCAAGGATGTTGACTACCAAACCTATCACCTCTCAGGTGGCGGGCAGCTTTCGGAACCGGTTCGCTCTGTGCAGGAACCGATGGCCAGGGCGATCGGACGGCGGATCGGGATTCAGGATCTGGTGGAACCCATTGCCGACAATAAGAACTTACAAGCACTCGCTCTGGAACAGGTCCGGTTTCCCAAACCGCTGCCGCTCCAGGTGCTGATGGCGTATTCAAAAACGGGACAGACCCTGGACCTGACGGATCGGGTAGATGCAGACGGCCGGCTGCAGTGGACGGCGCCGGCTGGCGACTGGACCCTGTATGCGCTCTTCCAGGGCTGGCACGGCAAGATGGTGGAGCGGGCCGCGCCCGGGGGCGAGGGCAACGTACTGGACTATTTTTCCGCTGACGCCTTACGGGACTATCTCGAACGATTTGACGAGGCCTTTGCCGGGCATGACACCCATACCCTGCGCGCCTTTTTTAACGATTCCTACGAGGTGGACGACGCCCGGGGCCAGGCTGACTGGACACCGACCCTGTTCGAAGAGTTTCGGAAACGACGCGGCTACGCTCTGCGGGATCATCTGCCCGCCTTATTCGGCCAGGCTTCGGCAGAGGAAAATACCCGGGTGCTCACTGATTACCGGCAGACCATCTCCGACCTGCTCCTGGATAATTTTACCGCCTCCTGGCGGGACTGGGCCCACGAGAACCAGGCCATCGTCCGTAATCAGGCCCACGGATCGCCCGGAAACCTGCTGGACCTGTATGCAGCCAGCGACATCCCGGAGACTGAGGGCACAGAGATTCTCCGGTTCAAATTCGCCTCTTCCGCCGCCCACGTCACCGGGAAACAATTGATCTCGTCGGAATCCGCCACCTGGCTGAAGGAGCATTTCACCGCCACCCTGGGAGACGTAAAAACTTTGTTAGACAAAGTCCTGCTGGGTGGCGTAAATCATATTTTCTATCACGGCACCCCCTATTCCCCACCCGAAGCGGACTGGCCGGGCTGGATGTTCTATGCCTCCGTGAACTTCAGTCCGACCAATACCTTCTGGGACGATTTTTCCGCCCTGAATGCCTACGTGGCGCGCTGCCAGTCCTTTTTACAATCGGGGCAACCGGATAACGACGTGCTGCTGTACTTCCCCATTTTTGATTACTACGCGGAACGCGGCCGGGAGCTGCTGACGCATTTTGACAGCCGGGAAGCCCTGCGGGGGAATTCGGCGTTCGCGGCCGGGGCGCAGTTGATGCAGAAACGCGGGTACACCGTCGACTTCATTTCGGATCGCCAGATTCAGGAAATCAAAGCAACGGGCGGCCGGCTCCGGACCCCAGGTGGTACCTACCAAACCATCGTGATCCCCGAATCCAATTTAATCCCGTTAGCCACCTTCCGGAAGGTGGTCGATCTCGCCCGTGACGGTGCCACGGTGATATGCTTCCGCGGTCTTCCGGCCGATGTCCCGGGCCTGGGAGATCTGGAGAGGCGGCAATACGACTTTCAGCAATTGCTCGGCCAGCTCAGGTTTGCCGATTCGGAGACCGGGCACCTCGGGACGGCCACTGTCGGCCGGGGACGGATTCTCCTGGGGAATGATCTGTACAGCCTGCTCTCCACCGCCAATATCCGCCGGGAAACCCTGACTGACCAGAAGTTACAGTTTGTCCGCCGCCGTGCCGCTGACGGCCACTATTACTTTATCGTGAATACCGATTCCACCGGATTCGACGGCTGGGTGCCTCTGCAGGTAAAAGCCGCCTCAGCCGCACTGTTTGATCCCATGCAGCATTCCGGCGGCTACGCCCGGATTCGTTCCGGTCACTCCGGGGCCACGGAAGTTTATCTGCAAATCCCGCCGGGCGACTCCCGTATTATTCAGACGTTCGACAGCCGGAAAACCGGCCGGGCATTCCCATATTATGAGGCGGCCGGAGCACCGGTCCCGCTCACCGGGAAGTGGTCGGTCACCTTTACGCAAGGCGGGCCCACGCTGCCGGATCCCGTGACCATTACGACACTCGATACCTGGACCGGTTTCGGGGGACAAGCGGTGCGTGACTTTTCGGGTACGGCCCGGTACCGGCTGACCTTCTCCCGCCCGGCGAACGGAGGTGACGGCTGGCTGCTCGATCTCGGCGATGTCAGGGAAAGTGCCCGGGGCACGCTCAACGGGCAGCCCCTGGGAACTCTCATCGGTCCCGAATATCAGATCTCCGTAGAAAAGGAATTATTGCAGGATAGCAACACCCTGGAAATCGACGTTTCGAACCTGATGGCCAACCATATCGCCTATCTGGATCGGAATGATGTTCCCTGGAAAAAATTCTACAACGTTAATTTCCCGGCCCGGCGCCGGGAAAACACCAATAGACAGGGGCTGTTCGACGCGTCGGACTGGCCGCCCCGGGACGCAGGCCTCCTGGGCCCGGTGACTCTCACCCCGCTCCGCCGTCGATCCTTTTAACCTGACATCTCCGGCAGCAGAGGACGCCGGGTGCCGGGGAATGCGGGCATCCGCAGAGCATCCTCCGAATAAAAAATGTCGTCACGCTGTCCAATCATGCCGGCGGATCTTCTGAAGTAAGGTGACTGGCTGGCCTGCCGATCCGGGATGGTGGTGTGTCCCGGTTGTCTCGCGGTCTGGCAACGCTTGCCGTAGTTCGGAACCCCGGGAGGAAGAGTGCAGCCACGACGAGGCGCTGAAAAGATCCCGGCGGTAAAAAAGGAAAGGAATTCTGTTCCGGATAATAATAACAGGCGGAGCACACACGTGAGGAAGCAGAGGAGGGGGCCTTCAAACTTCAACCGGTGTGCTCCGCACAGTTATCAGGTGGAGAGGGCGGGTACATCAACGATACAGTATCTCCACCATAGCACTGGTACTGTATCGCGGGTACGTTTAATATTCTCCCATGCCATCCTCGGGCATATATTCTCCCCCGGTCGGTGCCTCCTGGCCGCGATTCTGCTGTTTATCCCGGAAGTTGTTGATGTTCATCCGCAGGGAAAGCATCACGACCGGCGCCTCGCGCTCCATAAAGTGGTAATTATAGTAGCCGGCACCCTCCGAGGTGGATTCCCGCCGGCCGGTTCCCAACAGATCCCGGATCTGCAGGATAGCCGAAAATTTCCGATCCATAAAATCCTGCCGGAACGACAGATTGGTCATAAAAAAGCCGGTCCGGCTTCCCTGCGCCGACACTCTCGGACTGTGATACATTCCGTTCAACTGTATCTGAGTTGCCTTAAATAATTTAAACGAGTTCCGTATCCGTGCATTCCAGCTTAAACTCTCCCGGGAGAATGGTTCGCTATACAGCACTCCTTCGATCCGGTAGTGATACACACTGCCCATCAGAGACAAATTCCAGAAACTGGCCACATCCGTGCGCAGCATCGCTTCGGTACCCAGAGAGTAGTCCATCCCGACATTCTTAACAGATTGGAGCGACACATCCTGCTCATATACCGATTGAACCCGCTCGATGACATTGTGAGTCACATGATAATAGGCATCCACGGAAAGCATACTTTGGCGGGAAAAGTTCGTCTGGTAACCCAACTCATATGAATCGACATATTCCGGCAGCAGTGCAGGATTACCGGTCCGCACGGTGTATGCGTCTTCCCGGGTTTGGAAGGGTTCCAGATACCAGTTCCGGGGCCGGTGGATTCGGCGACTGTAACTGGTCATAATCTGATTTTTATCCGTTACTTGGAGTGAGGTATGCAGAGACGGGAAATAATCCCACCGATCGATCTTGAAATGAGCACCCGTGTCCAATATCGCCATCCGGCGGAAGGTATATTCCCCGCGCAGACCGAGCTGGTAACCGAACCGCTTATAGGTATTGGCGTACAGCGTGTACAAGGCGGTAATATTTCGGTAATAGGCGGCGCTGTGACTGTAATCCACCTGTCGCATATATTGATCAAGGGTGGGGTTGTACAGGAAAAAGTCGGTACTCTCATCGGAGTTTTCCAGATCCGTACGATAGCCACTTTCGAACTTGGAATCCCCACCCAGCGGCAGCGTATAGTCCAGCCGGATCCGCATCTCGTCTTCCGGCCCGGATTCTATGGTTTTCCGACCGTCCTCCAGGGTTTGATCCAGATTCAGCAACTCGTTGGTGTTGGTTCCGTCCCCGCCCCGGCTGTTGTAACGGATCTGTCCGGTCAACTCATGGCCACGCTTGCCGAAATTGTGCAGGTAGTCCAGGTTCATCGCATAGTAGTTACTGCTCCGGTCCGAATTCGAAATACTGGTATAAAAGGTATGCTGGGAGGCATTTTCCAGCCACTGCTCATAGTTTTGCCGGCCGTCGCGGAGGAAACTGAACTGCCCGTACCGGCCGCTGAGCGTGAGCTGATCCTTCTGGGTGAAATTATACTCCAGGGCGGCACGCAATCCGAGTCCCTGACGTCCGGAGCTGCTCGAACCGTCCGAATTCAAAAAGGAAGTCACCCCATTCTGGGTAGTGCGTGTTTTCTGAATCGAGTTCCCCGGAAACATCCGTTTATTATAATCTAACCCCAGGGTGGCCGTGTACTGATCGTTTTTGTAATTGACCAGTCCCTCTGCCCCGTATTTGTTGTTCATACCGGCGTTGGTATTCACCAACCCGCTCATGCCTTCCAGCCGGTTCTTTTTTAACACCAGATTAATAATGCCGGTGGTTCCCTCAGGATCATATTTCACCGAGGGATTCGTGATGATTTCGATGTCATCGATGGTACTGGCCGGGATCTGTTGCAGGGCGTCGTTGCCATTCAGTACGGTCGGCTTCCCGTCGATTAATACCCGAAAATTACTGCTGCCCCGCAGTTCGACATTCCCTTCGATATCCACATTCACGGAAGGAACGTTTTCCAGAATATCCACGGCATTCCCCGAAGCGGCCGTTTCAAATCTGCTGGCATCGATCACTTTCCGGTCGATCTGGTAGGAAATCGCCGGCCGCTCCCCCTCCACCACAATATTCTCGGAGGTGAGTGCTTTGGACTCCATAATAATGGTTCCCAAATCGACAGCAAGATTAGGCGGTCTGAGTGTGATGTTTCCCACCGTTTTCTGCTCGAACCCGATAAACGTGACTTCGGCAAAATAATCACCCGGGCGTACACCGGTCAGCCGGAATTTACCATTTTCGTTGGTAATCGTGCCATCGATCTGGACGCTGTCCCGCTGGCTGAACAGTACCACGTTCGTATAATGCATGGGAGTATGTTTGTTCGCTTCGACGATAGTTCCGGTGATGGTCCCCGCCGGCATTCCTCGGCCGGCCCGCTGCGCCGGTTGACCGTACACCATACCAGCAGAGATCAAGAGGGTGAAAATAGTATATGAGCATGCTCTGCGCATCACGATGTCGTACTCCTTCCCAAACTGGTTCGTCCACTTTCTGCGCAAGTGTAAATGCGGAAACTGTAGAAAACTTGTAGATTTATGAAAAAAATTAAAATGATTCGAAAAATGGTATGTCCATGCCTATTAAACTCCGGGTCTGTCACCCCCTGCAACGGAGAGAGCCCGAAACAATCGCACCGTCGCCATGTTCCGTCCGGCCCGAAAGCCCGGCCTGCGCCCAGAGATACGATGGCCCCACTTCCCGAACCGTGACCTGCTGGTGCTATGTCTCCGGGATTGCCTGGTCTTTGCTCACGTGCGCCTCCGGGGAGCTCGTTTACGCCACTAAAAGACGCCAGGGGCACCCCGTCTCCCTGTTTCGAAAAACACTCATGCCTGTCGGCCACACCCATTGCACTCAGGAGATTTCCGTTTCCGGCAGACACCGGGGTTGCTCTGCAAAGAGGATGGTCTTCACATCCAGCAGAAATACCTGGTCGCGCCCATGCGGGAGTAGCCCGGTGATGAATGCATTATCCCCGTAGGGGGTAATCAGAGCGGTCCCCTTTTCGGCAACCGGCACTTCGATGACGTTGACCACCGTGTGAGCCATTAATCCCACTTCCCATTGTCCGGCTGTACCGCACCGTACGCCCGCAATCAGAAATGGTTTGGAGGGCCGGGTTGCCGGGAGATGGCTCAGCCGTCTCTGCAAATCCATCACCGGGATAACCCGATCCCACAACCGGATCACCCCGGGAAGGTATTCCGGCATGCCCCTCACCGGCACCAGCGTATCACCGGGAACAATGCCCAGCACCCCCCGGATCGGCAGGCCATAATGTTGGTTGTCCAACCGAAACAGCAAATACTTTCGACCGTCAGTTCTCCTTATTTTCCGATTTTTCATGGCAAAGGACTCCTGTTCATACGGGAAAGCTCCCGACAACTGTCTTCATTCGCCCAAAGAATTTCCCGCTCTATGACCCGGTCCGGCAGCCAGGTGACGGCCCCGGTGCGTGTTGGTACCGAATTGCGCAATCCCTCAGCAACCCTGCGGTCGCAGTGGTGTCCACAGGGGAAAGCAACCCGGCCGTGCAGCCTGGTTGCGCCTACGGTGTGGCTGCCAATGAATAGTAAAACGAGTGCAACGAAGCCAGCTGGATTCCCCCTCCGAACAACCGTCTCGTGCCGTTGGTTCTCTTACAAATTAGACACCGCATGGCCCGGATAGTTCAACAGAAGAGGCGATCTTTTATCTGAGATTCCGGCGCTGTCCCGATGCGGGCGGACGAACCGGTGGAATCGCGACGAACGGTGCTCTCACCAATTCTGTTCTCAGAAAGGTTCTGTAAACGGCACCCGGTGCGAATATTCCATCTCTAATTCGCCATATTTATTCAGATTATAGGTTTGATTGGTATCTTCAGCGGCAATTTTCAACCGGCATTTGGCAAAGATTTCCGGAAGCGTCCACTCCTCGTTCCGCCTTCTGCGGATGAACGTCTGCAGCGCTTCGTGAATCTCGGGAGATTCGATGATTTCCGTCTCCTGACGATTCTCTTGTTTCACATCGTGATACGTGCATCGATAAGTCGTCATGGCATTATAACCTCCGTCGAAACGATCCGAAACACCGGTGGCCGCTGGTGCAGAACGGGAAGAGTGTCCCCAATCGTTCGTACCTGATATCTCTTCTGGCGTATCGCCAGTGTGTCTGAACGGAACATACCGAAAAAAACTGTAGAAATATTGTAGAATTGGGAGAAAACTGACCAATTTACCGGTAACCGGTTCCGGAGGAATCCCCGTTCCCGGCTGCTTACGGAAAAACCCTGTTTGAACAGAGGGATATATCCGGAGAAGCGGAAAAGAACCGGAGAACATTAAGAATATCGCCAGCATCCCCCCCTGCCATCGACGTCTTTCCCCCGAACTCACTCGGTACCGGTCGGTTCGGTGTGCACATATACCAGATCTACTTTCGAGATCCGCTGCACGCCCGCCGGTACAGCTGCCGGCGCCGGACGTCCGGTCGTTCCGAACGCACCCGCTGAAATTGTCGCCCCTGCTCCATCAGGAAATGGCTCCCTCTACTCCGCCTGAACCTGTTCACTCCGGGGCGCACTCCCGCCCCATTACATCGATACTGAGGGTTCCATTGAATGTGACAGCCCGGCGCCCCAAAATCAAACGAAAACTCCCGGCTCCGGGGGTTTCTACTCGCAGGCGTTGCGATGTTCCGATAATCAAGGCACGGCCGCTTCTCTGGGAAAACTCTCGGGCCGGCCCCCGAAAAACCATATCGCTTAAAAACACGAGACGCCGCCGGTGGCAGGAGTGGGGTGTACTGCCGGACCGGGGCGTCTCGGTGCATGTGCCGGTGTGATTGCCGGACACTACATTGCATCCTCCGTATTAAAATAGTCTGATTCGGTGTTCGGCTGGTCGTTGCGGCTCCTGCTCTTGTAATTGTTAATGTTCAGTCGCAGGGTGAACGACACCATCGGCGAAGCCCGGTCCATATAACGATACCGGTAAAATCCGTCCCCTTCGGTGACTGAGGCGCGGTTGGCCGTATCCAACAGATCCCGCACCTGCAGGATGGCGGAGAATTTTTTCTCCAGGAAGTCCTGGCGCACCGCCAGATTGGTCATAAAAAAGCCATCCCGGGTTCCCTGGGCGGAAACAGTGGGACTATGATACGACGCATTCACCTGGACCTGGCCGTTCCTCCACAGCTTAAACGCATTGTTTATCCGGGCATCCCAGTTGAAACTTTCCCGGGCGAATGATTGATCGTACAGGGCGCCCTCCACCCGGTACCGATACACGTCGCCGGTCATATTCACATCCCAAAAATTGAACAGCCCGAAGCGTAACATCACCTCCGTGCCCAGCGCATAATCCGTCCCCACATTCTGAACGGAATGGAGCGTGACATTGTCCGCGTACACCGACTGCACCCGTTCCACCTTATTGTGAGTCACCCGGTAGTAGGTTTCCGCAGACAAGAGCGTACTGCCCAGCGAAGTTTGGTAGCCCAGTTCGTAGGAATCGATATATTCGGGTTCCAGGCCGGGATTTCCCATCCGGACATTATAAGCATCCCTCCAGGTCAGGAAGGGTTCCAGTTCGAACCCCCGGGGCCGGTGAATCCGCCGGCTGTAGCTGGCCATGGCCTGCTGGTTCTCACTGATTTGATACGAACTGTGCAGAGAAGGGAAACAGTCCCAGCGATCCAGGGAGAATTGCTGGTTCTCCAGCTGAATCCGGATGTCGCGATAGGTGTATTCACCGCGCAACCCCGCCTGGAAGCCGAGCCGGCCCAGTTCACCGGAGTACATGGTGTAGAGTGCCGTGATATTCTTTGCGTAAAAGGCACTCTTGCTGAACGCGGACTGATACGCGTAATCGCCGGCGGTTACATCATACACATATTGCCCGGAGTTCTCATCGGATTGTTCCAGTTCGGTCTGGTAGCCGGCCTGGAATGTATTCGTCCCGCTCAGCGGCAGGACGTAATAGAGGGCGGCTCTGAACTCCTGTTCCGGACCGGACTCCACGGCTTTCTGGCCAGTGGAAATGTTGCCGTTCAGATCCTGTAACTCATTGACACTTTCTTGCTTACCGCTCCGGGAGTTGTACAGGATCTCACCGCTCAGCTCATGGCCCTTCTTGCCAAACTTATGTAAATAATCCATGTTCAGCGCGTAGAAGAGGTCGCGACCGGTTTGATTGCCGATACTGGTGTAGAGTTCCCGGGTCATATCGCCGGAGGACCACTGCCGGAAGAAACTCCGGGAATCGCCCAGCCGGCTGCCGACCCCGTAACGCCCACCGAAAGTCAACAAATCCGCGGCGCCCAGGTTATATCCCAATGCAAACCGGAGACCGCCGTGATAGCCACCCCGATTGGACGTCCCGTCGGAATTGAGGTAGGAAGTCACTCCGTTTTGCGTGGTCCAGCTCTCCTCGGTGCTCGACCCGGGATACGCGCGCTGGTTATAGTCGACGGCCAGCAGCGCCGTGTAAGCATCGGTTTTATAATTCAGCGTGGCATCTCCGCCAAGGTTTCCGAAAGATCCACCGTTGGTGTTCACTAAGCCGCTCACGCCATCCAGCGCATTTTTCTTCAGGATGATGTTAATGATCCCGGCGGTTCCCTCCGGGTCATATTTGGCCGAAGGATTGGTAATGATCTCGATATTATCGATGGTGCCGGCCGGGATCTGCTGCAGGGCGTTTTGCGCATCGAGGATAGAAGGCCGGCCGTCGATTAATACCGTAAAGTTATTACTGCCGCGCAGGCTGACCGTTCCGTCGATATCCACGGTGACAGAGGGTGCGTTTTCCAGCACTTCGGCAGCAGTACCCGCCGCCTCAGCAGCATAGCTGCCCACATCGATCACCTTCCGGTCGATTTGGTACGAAATCGGCGGGCGGTCCCCCTCTACCACCACACTGGCGGATTGCAGGGCTTTTTGTCTCAGTAAAAGCGTACCGGCTTCGATAATCAGGCTTTGGTCGCTGACCAGGATATCGGTTTGATACGCGCTTTCAAAACCCATAAACGACGCCTGCAGGAAGTAGGCGCCCTGGGGAACGCCAGTCAGCTGGAAACGCCCCCGGGCGTTGGTAATGGTCCCGGTTTCCTGGGTACTATCCTGTTGATGGTACAGGATGATGTTAGCATATTCCATCGGATTCCGGGAAGCGGCATCGAGCACGAAACCCGTAACAGTCCCCGTTTCCCGGTTGGCATTACGCGGTGCCTGGCCCAGTACGCTGGTGCTGAAACCAAGAAGACCGATCAGAACCAGTACGATATTTCTATTCATGACAATCCCTTTCATGGGTAACCGTGTTTTTTAATTTCTGCGCCAGTTTACCGGGTGAACCTGTAGGGAAACGGTAGGAAATCTGTAGAAACGTTGTTTTTTGGAAAATATTTGAAAAAAAAGGAAAAAAATTTCAACTCAGAGCCAGGGATTAACACCGTTAATAAGGCAGAAGGCAGAAGCAAGTGTTTGTTTATTAAAGATCGCTATGGTCGAAATACTCCTGGCATTCACCCATTCCCTATCCTTCTGCTTCTAGATTGACGGCTCCATACCAATCTCTTCTTTAATATTTCCCCAACGCATGCGTTGGCCGTCCGCCATCTGCCTATTGCCCGGATTACTCCTTGCACCCTTTGTGCTTTTTGTGCCTTCTGTGGCTAATTAATACGTCGTCAAAGGCGCGCTTGGTATTATTCCGGACAAGTCCTATTTTAATTATTCGTGAAATCCCCCTGGCAGGATGACAAGGGAATTGACCATGTTCGACGGGTTTAAACAGGATTGGGAACGACTCAAAGCCAGCGATCCCGGCCACCGGTTCCAGGACCGCTATTACCGGCGACAAGAGAAGCGCCGGAGCAATTCGGGGCTTCAACGGTTTGCCGTCATTACGCTGGGTCTTTTTATTATTGGAGTGGGTATCATCTTCCTTTTCATTCCCGGCTCCGGGTGGGCGATCATCGTCGTGGGAACCGCCGTGATCGCCGGTGAATCCCTGATTCTGGCCAAGATCCTGGATATCGGCGAGCTCATGATTCGCAAACTAATTGGGAAACGAGGATAAACCGGGAAAGCCCCGGGGCGTGACGCGTGGTCACCCGCAGATATCCGGCCCCGGGGTGTACGCTCGCAGCGTTTCCGGTTGCACGCCCCGCTCAGAACATCTCTGCTAAACCAGATCGTTGACAGCCCGAGACATCTGGACAATACAAGGAGGCAACAATGAACCACCTGTTCCATTTTCTGATGATATTCGGCGGTTTGATGCTCGCCATGATTCCGGCGGATACCCTGCACTCCCAGCAGCTGGAGGAAAACCCGGAGCTGGACGCCCGGGTGAAGCAATTTCTGAAAAGCCATGAGAACCAATGGCATAACTGGAACGTCCCCTCTTCCGATGGCCGGACACTGTACGATTTGATCCTCAAAAACGGGTATACCCGGGCGCTGGAAATCGGGACCTCCACCGGCCGGTCCGGGATCTGGATCGCCTGGGCGTTAAGTAAAACCGGGGGCAAACTCACGACCATCGAAATCGATAAAACCCGCTACCGGGAAGCCCTGGCGAATTTCAAGAAGGCCGGGGTGGCAAAGTATATCGATGCCCGGTTAGCCGATGCGCACGACCTGGTACCGCAACTGGACGGACCGTTCGATTTCGTCTTCTCCGATGCGGATAAAGCCTGGTATTTGAACTACTTCAAAGCGGTTGACCCGAAGCTGGAAGTGGGCGGGTGCTTCACGGCGCATAACATGTCCATGCCGGTTCCGGGTATCCGGGAATTCCGGGCATATATCCGGGACCTTTCCAATTATGAAACCACCATCGATAATTCCAGCGGATCCGGACTTTCCATCAGTTACAAACGGCGCGAATCACAGTGACAGAAAGCGGCTTCATTTGGTCCGGACGGATCAGACAGCGATAACAGGGCTGTGCGCTAGGAATAAATGGAGGGCTCAGTGGATTTTCAGGGCAAACCGGGTGTGATGTCGGGGCGGAAGACGGCGGCTTCGCGCTCCTTCCGACTGTCCGCTCTAGCTGGTGGCGGAGGGCTGGATCCGGAAAATGTGCTGGTCGTCCTCATACCGGTAATCAATGGTTAACCTACTGACGTCGCAGATTTTTTTCACCAGAGAGAGCCCCAGGCCCAGCGAGCCCCGGGAATTATTATTGCGGTAAAAACGCTCAAACAGCTTTTCACCCGGGATACCCATCGGGGGACCGTAATTGCTGATAATTAATCGACTCTCTCCGGTGATGATCCGCACCGGTCCCTCCGCAGTGCCGTAACTGACGGCATTTCTGAGCAGGTTCTTTAAAACGATATCCAGCAGATACGGCTCGATCAGCAAGCGGTGCTCTTCCGAAAGATCCGTTTCGACCGACAGGGATTTCAGTTCGGCCAGCTCGCTGATGGCCTCCACATGTTTCTCGATCACCGGCCGGGTGGTCACCCACACCGGGTTGTCGAATTCCCCGTTTTCGATCTTGGTAATCAGATTCAGGGTATTACCCAGCCGGGACAGGTGATTGATTTCGTCATAGATAATCTTGACGGCCGAGCTCTGACGCGTCATCACCGTGTCATCCGAGATGAGATTCTCGGTTTTATTCCGAATCACCGCCAGGGGCGTCCGCAGCTCATGCGCCATGTTTTCGGTATATTCCTTGAGATGCCGGTAATCGTGTTCGATACGATGGATCATCTGGTGAAACAAGTCCTGCATTTTGTTGAACTCGCGGGTCGTGGTATCGACCGTTTTCACCTCGGTATCCTGCCCCACTTTGTAAGACTTCATCAAATCCAGAATCTTATTAAACGGGCGGAAAAAATAACCGGAGAGCAGATAATTAAATCCGACGATGCCGACTGCCAGCATGATAAATGCCGGCAGGACCGTCCGAAAAATATCATCCCGGAATCGGAAATAATCCTCTACCGGCTTCGTCATAACCGTCCGATAGTATCGGTCCCCTTCCCGGAAGACTATTACCCGTTTTCGTGCCCGCTGCATATCATCCAGGCCGGGGTTGTACGTCAGGGTATCTCCGTACTGCGGATACGCGGACAGAACCACGGGTTGAGAGAGGGCGATCACCTGAATGTTCGATGGCAGACGATCCAGATCCCGACCGTGCTCCAGCGCCCATTTAATGCGGTGCTCCACCCGGGCAAAATATTGATCCAGATCCTTATTGATAAATTGATTCGCTTCGTGGGTCAGAAATATGCCGCTCAATACGAAGGCCAGGAAGGTAAAAATAAGATAGATAAACGTTGTCTTGGACAACAATTTTAATTCACGACGTTTTCTCATCTGTGCACCGTATACTTACTCATGTGTTGAAAACTTGTAACCCATGCCATATTTGGCCTGGATATAATTTTTCCCGCCGGCGTCGGTGATCTTTTTTCTCAAATTTTTAATGTGATTATAGATGAAATCGAAATTGTCCGCCTGATCGATATGATCTCCCCACAGATGCTCGGCGATGCTCTCCTTGGTCAGCACCCGGTTGGGGTTCTGCATGAAATACAAGAGGAGATCGAATTCTTTCTTGGTGAGATCCAGGAGCTGTTCATCCACAAAAGCCTGGGCAGCCAGAAGGTCAACTTTCAGCGCGTCAATCTCCAGCGTATTGCTGCGGTTAAACTTATGCCGGCGCAGGATGGACCGGATGCGGGCATTGAGCTCCGCATTGTGGAACGGCTTGGTCATGTAGTCATCGGCGCCCAGGTCCAGGCCCAGTACTTTGTCGTCCAGGGCGTCCTTCGCAGTGAGGATCAGAATGCCGGTATCGTGTCCCTGATCCTTGATAGTCTGGATCAGATCCATGCCGTCACCATCCGGCAGCCCCAGGTCGATGATGATTAAATCGTACTGGTAGAGATAAATCTTGTCATTCGCCCGTTCGAAAGTCAAAGCGGTTTCCACCACGTAGCCGCTTTCCTTAAGAAAGCGCTCCATATCCTGGACCAGCCGCTTGTTATCCTCGACGATTAAAAGTTTCATAACGTCCCGAAACTAATCTATATGAGAATTCTGTAGAATTTCTATGCTTGTCTTCGCCAGAAAACCAATGTGGGGTGCGGCACTGTGTGCAATATACGACCCCCGGGTCCTTTTCCGAACGATTTTTTCATGAGGAGAACAATCGAAGGTTCCATCGGGCATGTGGGTGTCCGGAAAGGCAGGAGGCGCGAATGAACATCAGGCAAGAGGCCGCTCTTCTGCAGCTGTTCGCAAACCAGACGTCCCCGGCTCCCGGAGCCGGGCAGACCGCGAAATGAAAAAAGGGCGGATGCGAAGCATCCGCCCTTTTGGATTGTACCGCCGGTTGCCGGTCACAGGGACTCTGCGTTGGACGCCAGATATTCGGCGACGCCCTCGCTGGATTCCTTCATGGCTTTTTGCCCCTTCTGCCATCCCGCTGGGCACACTTCTCCGTGTTCTTCATAGAACTGCAGGGCATCGATCATCCGCAGCATTTCATCGATATTTCTCCCCAGGGGAAGATTGTTCACCACCTGGTGCTGCACCACTCCGTTTTTGTCGATGAGAAACGATCCCCGCAGTGCGACGCCGTCCGGATGCTCGATTCCATACGCCTGGGTGATGGATTTTTTAATATCGGAGACCAACGGGAACTGCACCTGGCCGATTCCCCCCTGTTCCACCGGTGTATTCTTCCAGGAAAAATGGGTAAACTTGGAATCGATGGAAACACCGACCACTTCAACCCCCCGGTTTTTAAACTCATCCAACCGGTGGTCATGGGCGATAATTTCAGTGGGACACACAAAAGTAAAATCCAGAGGCCAGAAAAATAACACGACCGGTTTCCCCCGGAGTTCGGACAAGGTAAAATCATCCTTAAAAGATCCGTCCGGCATCACGGCCGGTGCGGTAAAATCCGGGGCTTCCCTATTCACTAGAACGCTCATCAATACTGCTCCTTTCTTTGATTTGCAGAATGTACTCGGTTCACTTGGTGACTTCAACTGATTGAATGACCTTCTCGGGGAGCCTTCTGCCCCGAGAAGTCAAAAAATAAGCGGTACGGAAACATGCCAACCCAGGTTTCCCCGCCCCGCTGTCATATAATTTCCCGGTGAAAATAATCCCCTCCGTTTTTCCAAATTCTTTTAATATAACGAGATTAATATGACATTTCATGTCCTAATTCAGCTGTCTCTATCACCCACACTTCCCGGGTCCCTTCTCTCTGTGCAGGTCCCCGGATTCCGGAACAGACAGAGTGAGAGCCACCCCGGCGGTGAATGTTACATCCATCACTTTTTGTTACACCTCTATCCCGTTAATTACTTTACTCTTGACTCCAATACCTGTGGTAGATACTTTAATCATTACGAAGACCATCTCCTTCAGAATCTAATGGTGCCTGGTGCCTTGCTCTTGTGCTAGTACGGTCGTCGAATTCCACACCACGGGGCCGGATGTTACGGGGGCGGGCTTCGGAGGTTCCTCGCCTCCCCTTGCGAGCGGCAGCGCAGAAACAATCAATTATTTGACATACAGCCATTACGGCCTGGCTGACAGGCGGAACCCGAAGGAATCTGTTTACAATAATGACCGACAGGATTAACAGAGGGAGAAAGTCGCATGGCGGTATTTTGCACTGATGCAGGTCATGGGGGCAGCGATACCGGGGCGGTTTACAGCAACATCCGGGAAAAAGATATTAACATCGCCATTACGCTGCTGCTGAATGCAGAATTGAAACAGCGCCGGCATACGGTATTAACGACCCGGAAATCGGATGTCCACGTTCCGCCGCTCATGACCCGATGCCGGTTGGTAAACACGCATTTCAACCGGAGTGCGCCCCGATTTGATGCTATCATTTCCCTGCACTGCGATGTGGCTGTTCGCAAGGATGACGCTACCGGAGCAATCCATCCGATTTCTGACCGGCAGGGTTTATATGCCATTTACAGCCAGGAATCCGGACCCAGTACTGCCCTGGCCAACGCGATTGCCTCTGCCGCGATCAACCACGGCCTCCGGCAACACCATCAGGGCATACTGTCCACCATCGAATTAGGCCGCACCCTGGCCTGGATCCATAAAACGCTCCCGCCGGCCGTCCTCATTGAAATGGGGTATCTGACCAACGATGAGGACCGGCAAATGCTGCAAGATCCGGACTTCCAACAGACGGTGGTCCGGGCGATTGCTGACGGATGCGAACAGTTTGTCAATCAATCCTAAACCCAGTGAGGTCCATATGGATAACTACCGAGGCGCACCCAGCTCCTGGCTCCTGAGAAATTCCCAGGGCTTCCCGGATTTCCTTTTCACCATCCTGACCTACTCCATGCTGCTGCTCATTGCGGTTTCCCTGCTCTGGCTGGCCTTCGGCGTCCTCTCCTTCGTCCATGCGGGGTCCGGAGAGGCAGCGGTGCTGATCCAGATCATGGATAGCATGAAGACCGGGTTGATTTCCCTGGCCGGGGTCATTTTCGGATTAGCGGGCAGCTACACGGTACGCCGGTTTAAAAAGGACGATCATTACATTCAGAAAAAACAGATCGACCAGCAACAAGAAGAATCGGCACCGGTTTCCCCCACCACCATCCAAACGGTAACCGCGGAGGAGGATATCTAAGATGGCGAACATCTGGCAGCGTCCGGGAGCGTTTATCGACATCGGGGTGATTGTGATTGTTGTGGTGGTGGTGATTTTTCTCATCCTGAAGTTTGTTGGCGGTAAGAAGCCGGTCCTGGGCATAGGCCTGGCCGGCGGAGTCGGGCTGCTCGGGTACTTTTTGGTTCGCAAGCGCCTAAAGCGAGCGTTTGACGTGGAGAAACAAATTGCCGCCTTCAACGACTCCATGGCCAAGTTCAAGGAGAAGCAGAAGACCCGATACCAGGGGGTTACCGCCAACCAGGAGGTGATTAAAACCCTGCGACAGCAGAAAGAAAAACTCAAGAAGAAGGGCGAGGGGTACGAAACCGAAATTGCCCTCATCGATCAAGAAATCCAGGATCGCCAGCAGTTAAACTCGGACCTCCTGGAGCGTACCGAAGACTTCCTGGACCAATCCAGCGCCCGGAGCGCCGACCGGCGCGCGTTGTTGGATTCTCTGGCCAACAAGTTCAATCCGATTCCGGACGATGCAGATGTGACGGTCGGCGAAACCCCTGAAAAAATCACTATCGACGGTTACCAATTACTGGAGGGATAATATGGCGCGCCCGTTCATTCGCATATCGCTCACCGCCTTGATTATGCTGAGTACCCTCTCTCCTGTGCTGGCTCAAACGGCCACCGAACAGAAGCTGTACAAGGCCCTCCAGGCCTCCGAGGCGGATTTGGATCGGTGCAGGGATCTGGTGGACAGTTTGCGAACCGCCCTGGTCCGGACCAACCGTCTCTGGGAACAGCGCAAGGACTACACCGACAGTCTTGTTACGAACCTGAAGGATCAGATCGGCGTGCAGAATTCCATTGGTAGCCTGCTGCAAGCCAACGCGGATACGCTGGATGCTATGGTCCACGATTATTCCCAAAAGCTGGATTCGGTCAGCACTCTCTACGTGAAACAGTTGCGAAAGCAGGACAGATCCTGGTTCCTCACCTGGAATGGCATCAAAGGATTTTTCAGCGGCGTCGTGATTGGGGGCGCCTTCGGCCTGATTTACGGCCTGGCCGGATAGGTGCTTGCCGGTCGCTTTCCCCTGGTAACCGCTCCGGTTTTTTGGGTAGTGCCGCCAGAATCACTACGGTTCCGGAACCATCCGGCAGGCAATTCACACGGAATTGATGATGTCCGTTACCTCAACGGGCGAAAGGAAGGGGCTGCTTATGAAACGGGCACTGGTGCTCAGCGGTGGTGGCGCCAAGGGCGCTTTTCAGTTCGGCGCATTACAGTATATTCACGAACACCTCGAATCCGGGGATCCGGCATTTCGGTTCGACATCATTGCCGGGGTGTCGGTGGGAGCGCTCAACGGGGTCATGCTGGCCATGGACAAGTATGACCAACTGGATCACATCTGGCATACGATTACCAAGAATCAGATCTATAAGGGTAGCCTCTCACCGCTTTCCGCCCTCTTTCGGATCATCTTCGGCAAGAAGGGGGTGCTGAGTAACGCGCCGCTGTATAAAATGCTGGAACGGTACGTGTTCCTGAACGAGATCTCCCCGGAGCGTGATCTTCGATTGGGAGCGGTGTCTCTGATTTCCGGTGAATACGTCGCCTTGCGGGCCGCCGACATGCCGGATGATACGAATCTGCGCCGGGCTGTGCTGGCGTCCACTGCGATTCCGGTGATTTGGGCTCCTGTGAAGTTCGTGCGTACACGAACCGACGCCTTCCGGCAACTGGTGGACGGGGGGGTGCGCAACGTCAGCCCGCTGGGTGATGTGATCAAGGAAAACCCGGACGAAGTAATCATTATCAACTGTGACCCCGAAGCGATACGCACCGATGAGCACGCCGCGAAAAACCTGTTCACCATCGCCATGCGATCACTGGCAGATATCGCCATCAACGAAATTTTCCGGTCGGATGTCCGGGAGTTTTTACGCATCAACGATCTGGTCACCCAGGCCGAAGCACAAGGCATCACCCTGACCAAGCCGGACGGGACGCCCTACGTAAAATACAAGTCTTATTTCATCGAGCCCAGGGAGGATATCGGTGATACCCTGGATTTCTCCCGCGCCATACTGGACCAACGGATTTCGCTCGGTTATGCCACGGCCAGGGAGGTATTCGAAGCATAACAAGCAACATACCGGATTTTTTTCACCCATCTTCCTTCCGGCTCTGCTTCCGTGGTTGGTGGGATCCGATGGGACATCAACACGCATAAACAAGGAGGCGAATCATGCCTGCAAATATCGAAGACATCAGACGAATCCTGACCGACGTCCGGGGTGAGTTGTTAGCCAAACCCAACGTCATCGCAACAGGCATCGGGTATAAAATATCCCAGGGAAAGCAGACGGACGAACTGTCCATCGTCTGCTCCGTGGATAAGAAACAGGCCAAACAATCGCTGGCGGCAAAGGAACTGGTTCCCGAGCGGATCCAGGAAGTGCCCACCGACGTCAACGTCACCGGAATCATCCGGGCGTTGCAGGCGCCCACCGGCCGTTTCCGGCCGGCCCCGGGTGGGGTGAGCATTGGCCACGTAAATATTACCGCCGGCACCCTGGGTTGCCTGGTCAAGCGGGATGGCGGGGTCTTCATTCTCTCGAACAATCACGTGCTGGCCAACAGTAACGATGCGTCCCCCGGCGACCCCATTTTGCAGCCGGGCCCCTACGACGGAGGCCGTGATCCCCAGGATGTCATTGCCGAACTCACAGAATACGTGCCCATCGAATTCGAGGGCGGTCAGAGTACCTGCCCTATCGGCGGCTCGGCTGCCGGCGTGCTCAACCTCCTGGCCGCGCTCACCGGCAGTTCGACCCGGCTGCGACCAACCCGGATTACCGCGCAACCCAACCTGGTGGATTGCGCCATTGCCCGGCCGCTGGAGCCGGGCGACGTGAAAGATGAAATCCTGAATATCGGGGCTATCGCCGGCATTGCGGAGGGTTCCCTGGGGATGAATGTCAAGAAGAGCGGACGCACCACCGGGCTGACCACCGGGACGATTCAGCAAATCGACGTGACCTCCCGGGTCAGCTACGGCGCCGATAAGGTAGCCCTGTTCGAGGATCAGCTCCTGGCCGGCCCCATGAGCCAGGGAGGCGACAGCGGTTCCGCCGTGCTGGATGACTCCAACAACCTGATCGGTCTCTTGTTTGCCGGCAGCGATACCACCACTATATTTAACCGGATCCAGAATGTGTTCACGGCACTTCACCTGACCCTCTGATCCGGGGCAGCATCAACATCGTAACAGCCGGGCGATAGCACAATGACTGATCCCATGGCGAAAGCCAGACGGTTAAAAGAACAACATCAACAAGAATGGTTGGGTCTGAAGGGCGTGGTGGGGGTCGGCATCGGAAAGACGGCGGACGGCCGGACCGGAATCATCATCTCGGTGCAGGAAAACGCCGCCGGCATCCGGCAGCATATCCCCACCACCCTTGAGGGCATTCCTATCGAAATCCGGGAATCCGGGGAATTCCGCGCCCTGTAAGTGAAGAGCGAGCCTCTGCTTTTCCGCGGGAGTCGGCCCACCGTTTCTGTGATGATAAAATTATTCTGCCGTGAACGGCAGGCTGTAACCGGTCCGTTATCTTTGACACCCGTGTATCCCTGAGGTTTTCATGGAGATGCTGTTTATCTCCCGGTGAAAATTTTCCTCCCGGCCGGGAAAGACATTTGCCAGCCTTCCACAATCATGATATATTAGTTTTACGTAATGAACATCAAGTAAGAACGGATGCGCCTCATGAAGACCTACCTCGAATGTTACCCCTGTATCATAAACCAGACCCTGCAGACGGCTAAACATAACCAGATCTCCGAAGAACTCCAAAAAAGCATACTGAACAACGTACTTCAGATGCTCCAGGATCTGCCGGCGGACATGTCGCCGCCCCGGATCAACCGTCGAATCCAGGAGATGATCCGGCAATCCACCGGTCTTGCAGATCCCTACGCGCAGTGGAAACTGGATTCCAACGTGGAAGCCATGGAGTTGACGCCGGAGATCCGCCGGCGAATCCGGGACGCCAGGGATCCCTTTGAAGCGGCGGTCCGGTACGCCATCGCCGGCACAGTGTACGATATCGAATTTGCGGAGGCGGCCGGCGAAATACACCGGGAAATCGAA
>Ga0209918_1000675_pt1 | contig 21319 bp, 31 predicted proteins | sample SalPonD_shore_MG_FD_185712 | JGI IMG/M metagenome (GOLD analysis project Ga0209918, IMG submission 185712) | Salt pond soil microbial communities from South San Francisco under conditions of wetland restoration - Salt Pond MetaG... | ecosystem: Environmental > Aquatic > Marine > Intertidal zone...
CCGTCTTTGGTCCACACCGACCCCGAGATACCCGAGGTCACGCTGTGCTATGGGTGGAATGGTGACGAGAGGCCGGAGAAATGCGTGGTTGGATATGCTGCGAACGAGCGAGGTATTTTAGACGTTAGAGACGAAACAAGTTCGAGCGAACTGGAATATCACTTCGACCACATCGAACCCATCGAGCTCGCCAAGCCGATCGAGTGGGAGCTGATAGACCCATCGGTGGAACGTCTTGCCGAAATGAAGAGTGGACGGGTAGAGCCGTGTTGGACACGCATTGGAGTCGGAGACGCTTGGGGAACGCACGGTGACCGTATAGTCGCCATCCATCGGAGGCCGCAGTCATGAGTAAGAGCGAGAAGCATCTGACAAAGTGTCCGTTCGGGATAGGTGAAATAGTTCGAATGATCGATTCTATCGATGGGCGACCAAACCGGTACTGGAACAATAAGCGCGACTTCGAAACCTATACCGTGATCGGAGCCTTGCGGCAAACTGACGCGCAGAGTGGTTGGATGATCTGTGCGATGAGCGAAACGGGCAGACAAAATCCGTGGCTCGATTCCGGGTGGTACCGGAGGCCGCAGCCATGAGTAACCCACGATTGCGCGATATCGAGAAACTACGTCACCTGATCTATGAGGTCGAGGACTTGAACCCGAGCCAGGTCGACGAGGTGAGCGAGTTGGTTCCGGCGCTCTTCGAGGAATACGACGCGCTACGGAAGCCGGTGAGTGGCCAGCGGTTGGAGGAGGCGCTGGAGTGGGAGCAGAACGTTACCGAAAGGGGATCGATTTCAGCGCGACCGGCTGGAAGGAAAAGCGCAGTGCGATATCTTGAGATCCTCGCAGAAGCCGCCCGTACCGCCGAGTCTGCCCGAGAGCAGGGATTCAGGGAGGCAGCTGATATCGTTGACCAATGGGCAGACGAGCACAACGAGCATGTTCACGAGTTGGCCGACAAGCTCCGCTCTCTCTCGCCCGACGATGGGGTATGCGAGTGGACATGTGCCAAGGATAGGTTGCCGCTCATAGGGCGATGGGTTCTCCTGTGTATCAAGGGCGTCGTTCAGCGAGAAGCTTTCTACCTCGACCAGGGTGACAATGGTCCTGAATATTGGGACAGAGATGATCTCGAAGAGGGTCTCATGGTAAACGACGACGATTACTGGATACTGTTGCCGGACAGGCCAGACGACGTGAAGGGGGGTGAATGACGATGGGCGATAGGTGGTGGTGCATCGAATGTCAGGAGTTGCTCACAAAGGTGCACGGTGATGAAACTAAGCACGTAATGGTCCACGTTCCGGAGCGACTCTACTCCGCCATCTGTCCCGAGCGGAAGGTGTGTAAGTGGCTGTGGAAACGCTCCGATCAGTTCTGGTATACAGAATGCCCCGATGAGCCACGACGATTCGCCTACCGGCTCGGTGAATACTGCCCCGGCTGCGGCAACAAAATAGAGGTGGTTGAATGATTGTCGCAGCGTTGTTTGCGTCACTCCTCTCCACCTCAGCCTTTGCCCCGTCACCCGATCTCGCGCTCTACGTGAGAGAGCAGGCGCGGGTTGCCGGCGTACCGGCGTCCCTCGCTGAGTCGGTTATGCAGATCGAGTCCGGGGGAAATGTGCTCGCGACTCACGAGAACCCAGACGGTACCTTTGATCGTGGGCCGTGGCAGCTGAATGACGACTCACTCCCCTGGTTAGAGAAGCACCTGAATGGAGGCGAGGCCATTAACCCGTATGACCAGTACGAATCGACCAGGATTGCTGTCAGATATCTCGCGTATCTTCGGAAGCGAACGGGGAGCTGGGGCGGGGCGGTCATGGCGTATAACGCGGGCTCGTGGGCCGTGAGGGTGGGAGCGGTCCCTGTGGCGACGAAAGAATATGCGGCTAATGTGTTCGCGTTGGCGGCGATGTAGGATGAGGTCGCGGGTGCTTTCTTGCAGTTTACAAGAGAGCAAGCTCGTGATAGTATTACCGGGTTCCCCTTGGCCGGGGAAAAAAGAAAGATAGGAGGAGTGGGCGATTGATCCGAGCGCGGAGTTCCTATCCTCCGGCGGCCAGCCTTGGCTCGGGTCAGTCGCCCTTTCTTGTGCATGCGACGACAACCTAATCACACACAGATTCCTAACTGGTTCATCGAGGATGAAGTCTCAAGGTGTACTGGGGCGGAAACGAAAGTCTTTCTTGCGATCTGCCGGAAAACAATCGGGTGGCATAAGGATCTCGACAGGATAAGCTATTCTCAGTTCATGCGTATGACCGGTCTGTCTGTTAACGCGATCCGGAAGGCTATCGGTGGGCTGATGGAGAAGGAGTTAATCCTACGAGAAGGGGACGAGAAACACCATCGGTACGAGGTTAACTTCGACGACGAGGTGTATCAAAAAGTGATAGAGGGTGTATCAGAAAGTGATAGAGCAGGTGTATCAAAAAGTGATACTACAAAAGAAAGCCCTAAAGAAACTAAGAAAAATAAAGTTAGTTCTACCAAGAGAACGGGGAAGCGGAGCACGGACTATACCAGCGAACCCTACGGGAAACAGTTCGTCGAGATATTCGGTCTCTATCCTACCCGGAAACCTTCCAACCCAAAACGCACGGCTTATAAGGCATTCGCGAAGCTGATGCGTGAAGGGGTTCCCCTCCAGGATCTGAAACGGGCAGTGATAAACTACGCCGAGGAGCGGAAAGGGAAGGAACCTGAGTTTACGATGATGGCTCAAACCTTCTTCGGGCCTAATGAGCGGTGGTCAGATTTCGTCACTACTGGTGGATCAGAGAAGCCTGGCTATCAGGCGAACATAGTCGAGGACGATATCGGGATTGGAGAGCTCGTGAAGAAAGCGCAACGGCGGCCGGCATGACGCAGGACGAAAGGGTATTGCTCGGGCAGATCCTGCTCGATGAATCGGTGTACCACGACAGCGGTATAAAGCCAGCACAGTTTTCCGACGCAGTGAGCAGGAGGATAGCGACTGCAATCTCGGAGCTGATTAGCGAGGGGGTGAAGCCGGATATCCTTAACGTGAGCCAAAAGGCTGGAGGACTCGAAGCGGAGATCGCGGGGTTGACGAATGTGGGGAGCTCTGCGAACTGGAAGTATTACCACAAGAGAGTCCAGGAAGCCTACCAGGGGAGAGAGCTCGAACGGCTTGCTTCGGAGATAAAAGAGCACGCGAAGAATCCGGGGAGCGCACTCTCAATGATCGAGGACCGCTTGCTATCGATCTATTCGGAGGGGAACGGGTCCGAGGTGGTAAGAAGCTGGGACGTTGCCAGGAAAGTGCTCGACAGAATAGAGGCGCGGTATAAAATGCACGGGGAAATCCCTGGTATACCAAGCGGGATCAGCAAGCTCGATGAAACGATCCTCGGTTTCGAGGACAAGAAACTCTACTACGTTGGAGCTCGGCCGAGTGTCGGGAAGTCAGCCCTGCTCGGAAACTTCGCAGCGGCGGCGTGTGGGCTCGGATTCAAAACAGGGATGATAACTATCGAGTCGGCAGGGACGGAGCTCGTCACGAGGATACTTGCTACAGAAACGAACATCGATAGCAGGCGGCTTATGACTGGGCGGCTCGATGAAAAGGATTTCGGCTGGTTGATGGACAGCGCGAGTAAAATAGCCGAATGGCCGTTGTGGTTGTATGACGACCCGGACGCGACGATTGATGATGTGCGGAGACGGATGCGACAGATGGTTTTGTATCACGGGGTGCAGATCATCTTCGTTGACTATGTACAGCTGATCGCCCGCAACGGGAGGAGCGGAGAATACCGAGATAGGGTTGCTGAGTGCTCGATATCGCTAAAGGCCGCTGCGAGAAGTCTGCGAATCCCGGTGGTATCGGCTGCGCAGCTGACAAGAGACTCCCAGGGGCGGGTTCCTACACTCGCGGATTTTGCGGACAACTCACAGATCGAGAAGGATGCAGACGTTGCGATCCTCATCCATAGGGAGAAGGGTAACTACTGGCTGAAGGTCGAGAAGCACAGGGACGGGAAAACGGGGGACGTCCCCGTGACGTTCCTGCCGGCAACGGTTCGGTTCGTTAATAGGGCGATGGAGGAGGAGTGAAAATTGCCGGAGGGGCTGAGTGGTCCAGCTGTTGGCTATGTTCAACTTTGCGCGGGGTTCGAATCCCCGCCTCCGGCTTCGGCTCGTATGAGCTGATAACACCACAGTTTGTGGTGGCGACGCATGGATGTAAAAAAGTTAGGCGATTGGTTTCCGGCCTACAGGGACCAGACGGGATGCGTACGAACCGGCGGCGGGTGGGAGCCCCGCATTATTTCAACAAGTGGCCGCTCCGTATGGAGGGCCGATTTTCAAGGGAATTAGTTTTTTCATTGCTCGGTTGGCAACGTACCTGACGTTGTAGGAAGTAGTGCGCCGGGGGGCGGTTTAGTCTCCCGTCTCCCGGCCATTTCAAGGGGGACGGATGGAAACGAGAACGTATACCTGCGACCGTTGCAAAAAGCGGGTGAAGATGAATGAATTGTACCGGGTTACAGCAGAGGTAAAACCCGCATATGGGAGCGGATCAATTGGGCGGGGGTTTGACGGAGAAAAGGAGTATAAGGTCCCATGCGGCTACGAGTCTAAGGAGTTGTGCGCGACGTGCTGCGTGCAGCTCGGGATTGCGCTTCCGGAAGGGACTCGGGATCAGGAGGTCGAGCGGATACGGGAAGAGGGCCCGAGCCTGCTTGATCGGCTGCGGGAGATCGTGCTGGAGCTGATAGAATGAGCTGGTTAGATGGGCGTAAGGGTGCTTTCCGGTTTTCGATACTCGTGCTGCTGCTGGTGGCGGCCGCGCTGCTGGTTTTGTGGGCCGCGCTCTGATGCCGATCAATTATGGCGAGTATCCGAAGGATTGGCCGGAGATCCGCTGCCGTATTCTGCACCGGGCAGGAGAACGAAGAGACGAGAAGGGTCGAATCGTTGTCGAGGGCCGTTGTGAATGGTGCGGGGCTGACAACCACCGGACTCATCCGGAAACGGGCAGTATGGTGGTGCTGACTATCGCCCATCTTGACCACGACAAAGAGAATGAGCAGGTAAAGGATGAACGGCTTGCAGCGCTCTGCCAGCGGTGCCACCTCGGGTATGACCGGGAGCACCACATAAAGAGAAGGAGAGAGAATCGACACAACGCGAAGGGGCAGCTGCCGCTTTATGGGAATGAATCAGGAAGCGGGATCTGATATACTGGGATCGGAATCATTCGAACAGGAGGTGCGTCATGCGCAAGAGTGGCTTTATCGTGCTGCTGTTGGTGGGCTTGCTGGTTGCAATGCCGGCAGTAGCGGGCGTCCTCGGGGCGTCCAACGGCTCGTATGAGCTGGCGTTCGTAGGAACCAAGATTTCAGCGCCGAAAGCGGCAGCCGAGAATCCCTTCGGCGGGGAGGTGGCTGCGCTCGCAGTCGAGATCAGTACGGAGGCTGGAGCTCTTCAATACTGCGTAGCGGCTAATGCTGATGGGACCTGCGAATCGGCAACGGTCGAGGTGGCCGGGGATGGGCTGGGCGCGAACGCGCCCTATACTTAGCGAACCCGCCTCCAGTACTGCGTGAATCACTGAGGAGGCGTGACCGTGCGCCTCCTTTATCTGAGGGAGGACAATGGACAAACCAAAACAGATCTATGGCATAAAGACTCCGAAGGGGGTTTTCGTGTCGATTTTCCGGTCGGACGAGTATTCTCCATGGGCACCGTTGACCGGATACCTCGTGAACGGGAAGGAGCCAAAGGAGACGTTCGTAAAGAACTGGTCGAAGGTGGACCGTGACGTGGTGAAACTCCAGAAGGAAGTGCCACAGCCGTCGATCAACCATCGATTTGAGCTGATAGATAAGTCGATGGAGTCGGAGAAAATCCCAGCCGTGTTGCCGAGCGAGGAAGCCGGAGAGCACACGATGGACGGTTTCATTTGGAAGCCGGAACTGGCGATGTACGAATCACTATACGAACGGAAGTACGACAAACAGCCACCACTGATAGTGGGGGTCCCGTTTACGTATGAGCGGATCGCGGAGGTTGAAGAGATCCCGTCCCGGCCGTTCAGCTTTCCGGTAGATCCAGAGACATCCCTGTGGGCGGCGACGAAGACAACGGAGATTGGCGAGGAGCGGGTGCGATACTCGATTGTCGAGCGGCTGATGCTCCCGCCTCCTCTGCTCCCGATGGGGCCGTGTGAGCTCTCCCGGGAGGACAGCTACCGCATAATCCGAGCGCACGTGAAGCGGACAATCTCGGCGGCGGCCGCAATTACCAGCGACTACGATTTCTGCTTCACGGTCGAGAAGCGGGTATCACTTCCGGAGCCAGAAGAGTACACGGTCGACGTCAACCTCGGGCATAACCTGTTTGCTGCCAAGGGTAGAAAACGGAAGCCGAAGTACGAGACGCGCTACCGGAAAACGCGGGACGTGGTAATCTTCGAGATTGCTCCGAAGCCGTACCACGAGTACCCTGTTGTCGAACCGTTCAAGGGGAAGAATCGGGAAGAGCTCGCGGAGAATATCCAGCGCTACCTCGATGAGCTGATGGAGTTCATAAACGAGCCGGTTGTAGAGTGCTCTACTTGCCACGGGGCTGGGGTGCTCTTCCGGTATGCATTCGAGAAGAAGCCCGACCGGAAGCGGGAAGAATCTTCCGGAAAGGAGTAACGAATGCCCGACAAGCCGAAGAAGATCGGGACGGCGAAGTTCAGTGGTTCGATCACTGGCTTCAAGCAACTCTTCGTGAAGGGAGGAGGATATCGGGTCACGATCCAGACGAGATCCGACCCGCAGCTCGGTGCGCTTCTCCTTAAGGGGACGGAGCACGGAGAATGCCCGATCCAGGCAACGATTGACCTGGAGGAAGGACAGCTCGAAATGCCGTACGACGAAGAGGAGGACGGAAAACAGACGATGTGACGCGAGGCCGGGGGCTCCGATGAGCTCTCGGCCTTTTTTATTGCGACGGCGGGCGATAAGCAGTAGAATAAACGAAATGGAGGTACGAATGGCAATAGCGACAGTGCAGACGTCAACATGGACTGGGAAGGCGTGCTCGAAGAATAGGTGGCTAAAGGCGCGGGCGTACTACGATAAGGTTACCCGGAAGCCAAAGGCGATGATGTACAGCTCGGCGGAGTACAAGCAGTTCCTTGAGGCGCTCGCGATCCAGTTCCGAGTGGACCTGGAGCCGATAAAGGGTAAGTTCGACATCGCGCTGAAAATGCGTGTCCACCATATGACCGATGATCATAACTTCCTCTTCGCGGTGTTCGATGCTCTTGAGAGCTCGGGGATAATCGAGAATGACCGTCACGCAGAGCTGAAGATCATCTATCCTCCGGAGCGCCACGGGAACGGAGAGGACGATATCATCCAGGTGTGGATAAGAGAGGCGCAGAGTGTCAACGACCCATCGGGGGCCCCGTATAAAGAGGTGCTATGGTGAGTGGGAAGGGGAAGCAGTCTATCGTAATAAGGTGTGAAGGGTCAGAGCTCGCCGATTACAGGAAGCTGGTAGGGATGCAGGGCGGATTCAAGGCCAGGGGCCCCGAGGATGTTGCCAGGATGGGGAAGTCGATTGTCGAGTACGGGTTCAGCTTCCCCTTCTTTGTCTGGAAATCACGGAAGCGGCTATATTGCCTCGATGGCCATGGGCGGCTCGAAGCGCTTGCGTACCTGGAGCAGGAAGGCTACGAGATCCCGCCGGTTCCGATTGCCTTCGTCCACGCGACAAATCTGGAGGAGGCGAAGCAGAAACTTCTGCGCCTCAACTCGCAATACGGGGAAATAACCCGCGAGGGTCTGCTGGAGTTTACGGAGGGACTCGACGTTGACTGGGGTGCGCTTGTTTTCCCTGGTGGAGCTCTCGATTTGACTGACCCCGAACAGGCGCTCGCGGAGTACGAGTACTCGAGGAAGATCGAGGCACCCGTCTACAAGCCGAGCGGTCTGAAACCGGAATTGTCGGAGCTCGCGGACACGTTCAAAACTGATGCGATGATCGAGAGGATTTCTGAGGCGGATCTTCCGGAGGATGTGAAGAAATCCCTCGTGCTTGCCGCTCATCGTCACACTGTTTTCAATTACGCGAAGATCGCGGAATACTACGCCCACGCGGAGCCGAGGCTACAGCGACTGATGGAGGAATCAGCGCTTGTGATTATCGATTTCAAGAAAGCGCTTGAAGCCGGGTTCGTTCGGTTCACCCGCGACATCGATAAACTCTACGTTGAGGATGTGAAGGGTGCGTAAGAGATTCTGCGCGATGATCTTGACCCACGGGCGGGCCGACCGGGTGGTCACGTACAAGACGCTACGCCTGTTCGGGTACACCGGGGATATCGTGCTGGTGATAGATGATGAGGATGAGCAGGCGGACCGTTACCGGGAGCTCTATGGGGACCAGGTAGTGCAATTCTGCAAGTCTGATATCGCGAGCCGGTTCGACGAGGCAGATAACTTCTCGGATCGTCGAACGATCTTCTATGCGCGAAATGCAGCCTTCGAGATAGCGGAAAAACTCGGGTACCAGTACTTCATGCAGCTCGACGACGATTACAACTGGTATCGGTACGTTTTCAATGAGGACCACGGCTACTGCCGGCAGAAGAAGATACGGAACCTCGACGGGGTTTTCGAGGCGATGATTCGGTACTTCGAGAGGGCCCCGATTGACTGTTTGGCGATGATCCAGACCGGGGATACTCCAGGCGGCCGGCAGGCGAGCATGGTGGACGCAGTGCGGATGAAGCGGAAGGCGATGAACACGCTCCTGTGCAGTGTGGATCGAAAGGTCGAGTTCATCGGCCGGATCAATGAGGACGTAACCGCTTATGCCCTGCTCGGCTCTCGCGGCAAGATGTTCCTGAGTGTCAACAACGTACAGATCAACCAAGGGGAGACACAGAAAAACAAGGGCGGAATGACGGAGCTCTACGCCTCGAACGGAACCTACGTAAAGAGCTTTTACACCGTGATGCAGTGCCCATCCTTCGTGAAAATCTCCATGATGGGCACGCACTACCGAAGGCTCCATCACCTGATCGAGTGGAATAGCGCCGTACCAAAGATCCTCCAGGAGAAGTACCGAAAGCCGGACCTGCAGGGTGAGAAAAAGGGGAAATAGGCTATGCCTAAAGAGCGGAAATCAACGGCAGAAGAGATCGAAAGAAGGGTCAGCCTCATCGCGGAGGTCATGATCAAGGGAATCCGCTCTCCTCGGCGGATAATCCTATATGTTCGTGAGCAGGATCGAAAGGCTGCTGTGGACTCGAATACTCGGGAATCCTGGGGAGCACCCTGGAACGTACACGACGACATGATTCGGGAGTATACCCGGAGGGCTGCGCAGCTGTTTGCTATGGCCGAGAGGGATAATCTTGACCAGGAGAGAGCGCTCCAGCTTGAGCGGCTGGAGAACGTCTACGCGGCAGCATTGCGGGCGGGGAAACACATGGCTGCGATACGGGCTCTCCGCGAGATCAACTTCCTGCGTGGCTTCGGAGAAGTGGGGGTGAATGTTCCCGGACTGGAGCGGCTGGTGCAGGCCCTGGAAGCCGGGGCGAAGCGCAAGCCAATACTCCCGGCAATGCAGCAAGAAACCGTGCAGGCCGGTGTAAACGGGAACGGAAACGGGAACGGGAGCCATAATGGGAACGGCCGAAACGGGCATTCAACTCCCTGAGCTCATCCAACAGAGCCAGCACTTCTACCGGAAATATCCGATCAATTTCGTTGTGGATATGTTCGGGGTTATGCCCGATCCGCAGCAGCAGGAGCTCTTGCAGGCGGTTGCTGACGGGGATGCAGTAGCGGCGAAGAGCGGTCACGGAACTGGAAAGACTACGTGCCTGTCGTGGCTGGTGCTGTGGTTCCTGTATTGCTTCGCAGAGTCGAGAGTCGTTGCCACGGCTCCCACCCAAAGACAGCTGACAGACATCCTCTGGCCCGAAATCTATAAGTGGTTAACCGGATCTCCGCTGGAGTTTATGATCTACTGGCAGGCGACTCGGGTTGCCGTTGCCGGCAGAGAGGAAACCTGGTTCGCTACACTCAGAACCTCGAACAAGCCGGAGAACATGCAGGGGTTCCACGCTGAGTACCTGCTCATCCTGGTGGACGAGGCATCCGGCGTTCCGCAGAACACGATGGAGGCGATTGAAGGAGCGCGGACAACGAAGGGGAGCAAACTGGTTCTGGCTGGTAATGCAACCCAGCTCTCTGGAACGTTCTACGACGCATTTCATCGGCTGCGGGCTTTCTACCGAACGATCACTATGAATGCTGAGCTCTCCTCCCTGGTGTCGAAGGAGTACTGTGAGCGGATAGCACAGAAATACGGCGAGAGCTCGGACGTTTATCGGGTGCGCGTCAAGGGGGAGTTCCCGAGCTCCGAACCGGATGTGTTCATACCGCTGAGTAGAGTCGAGGCTGCCGTCATGCGGGAGGGAGTCGCCGAAGGGGGCGAGATTGCGATCGGCTGCGACCCGGCTCGGTTCGGGAATGCGGAGAGCGTAATCTATTGGCGCCGTGGGCTGAAGGTGGCGGAGCCGATAACCCTACAGGGGAAGGATACGAGCTGGACGACTGGCGAGATCGTGAAACTTGTACGGTGGCTTCGGAGGGAGTACGACTATTCCCCGAAGATCCGAGTCATGGTTGACGATACCGGAGTAGGGGCCGGCGTGGTCGACCAGTTGGTGCAGCTCGAAGTGGAACTGGAGATCGAGGTCGTGCGGGTAAACTTTGGCGGGCCTGGGAACGAAGAATGTTACGAGACTGCTACGTACCTGCTCTGGGGGATCCGAGAGGTTATTGACGAGATCGAGTTGCCGAACGACGATGATACCGTAGCGCAGATATCGACCCGGAAGTACAGGCTCCGACCTGACGGGAAGCTGAAGATCGAGTCGAAGGACGAAATGGTCGCTCGGGGGCTGGTCTCTCCGGACCGGGCCGATGCTCTCGGACTTTGCTTTTACCAGGACTCGAACAGTGTTATAATGACTGACGATATGGCCGCAGCGATGCGGGCGAGAAGGGGGAGAAAATGAGCTGGTTCACTGATACGGCCACCACTGTGATGGATTGGCTACAGGGAAGGGGGACGCAAGAAGCCCCCGCGGCAGATCCGATCCACGCGATAACCAGGCGGCCACGGACGATTGACCAGACAGAGTCGTTGACGGTGAATGAGGATTTAACCCTGGGGCTCTGGAGGAATAGCTACCAGGGGTTGAAGCTGGGAGGGTCGCTTGCATTTGCGCCGATCTTCATCCCGGTCTCTCTCATGGGAATCCCAGTACCTACCAGCGAAGACGAACATACCCAAGAGCTGCTTTCTGCGATCATGGAGGAGCGAGCCGTTGACTGTTGGCTGATCCATCGGACGGCTCACCGAAATGGGACGTGTTGGATCTGGCCGAAGTACGCACCGCAGACGGGGCTGGTGTGGGAGTTCATCCCGGATGCATCTGTCGTGGATATCGAGAAAGATATCGTGAGCGGCGAGGTGGTAGGGATCAGGACCGACGAGCAGCTGATGATCTCCGTGGGCGAGGCGGATGTTCGGAGCGTCAGAAGGAAGCGCTACTTCACCCGTGAGAAGCTGACGATAAGATACCTTGCGAGTACCGTGCCGGACCTGCCGGAGTTCGAAGTCTACGCGAACCCCTCCGGAGAGATCCCGATTGCATTCGGGAATGACGCAGAGCCAAACGAGACCAGGGGTATTTCGGACTATGCCCGGATACTTCCGGACCTAAAGACTTATCACGACGTAGATCAGGCGTGGACGATGATGCTCGCGAGGTTTAAGCCGAAGCTGGTGCTGGGGCTAAAGAATCTAAACAAGTGGCTGGAAAACAACGGCTACGGGACCGTGACGGACATCGATGTTGCGAGCGCGGACCTGTTTATTAAGATGGTCGGCGATGAAGAGACTATCGACATCATAAAGCCTCCCGAGACGGCAGCATATGCCGAGAAGCTGAAACAGACGTTCCACAAGATTGTCGAGGGATCGGGGATACCGGAGATCGTTTGGGGGCTGAAAACCGAAGGGAATCACGCGAGCGCAGAGGAGCAAATGGGGACGCTGGTACAGTTTGCCCGGGAGAAGCAGGCGCAGAAGAACAAGCCGTATATCCGGCTCTTCGATGCATCCCTTCGGCTGGTTGCGTTGGCGCGGATGCGAAACCCGCAGCCGTTCGAGGTGACGTGGAATAAGCTGGATGCGGTGAGCGATGCTGTGCGCTCGGAGATCTTCCGGAACTATGCCCAGGGTATCGGGTACGTGATGCAGTGGGCTGGAATAACCGACCGGCAGCTCCACGCGATCTGGCAGCAAAACTTCCCAGATGCTACTGAAGAGGATTACGAGGAGTACCGAGCGGCAATGGTAGAGGCTGCGAAGTTCAGGCAGTTCGCGCAGGCGAGTCTGACGGACGCATTCGACGTACAGAGCCCATACGAAGAGGTGATACCTCCCGAGCCTCCCGCAGCGGACGCAGGGCCGCAGGGGGGTGGATCTGCTGCGAACGGGCTGCTCGATATACTGGAAATGCTGAAGAAGAAGCAGAACGGCCACGCTGTGAAGTGATAGCCCGGAGAGAATAGAGCGCGAGGCGCTAAAGGAGGATCAATGAAACAATCTGACATTGCGATTATCGGGTACGGGGTCGTCGGCCGACACATGGGGGAGCTGTTCCCGGAGGCGAGGATCGTTGACCCGTTCTACGCTGGGAAGCGAGATGGGCTGCCGTTTGACTGGGAGGGAGAGAACGAGTATTCCGTGGCGTTCGTTTGCGTGCCTACAGATAGGTTGCCAGACGGGAGCGCTGATATCTCCCTCGTTGCGGAAGCGATCATAAGGAATCACGCAGACATATTCGTTATCAAGAGCGCGATACCTCCGGGGACGGCGGCCAGGGTTGAAGCCGAGACGGGCAAGTGGCTGGTCGTGTCTCCGGAGTTTGTCGGCGCGACTCCTCACTCCAAGGGGGCCGATGAGGGCTTCGTGATACTCGGAGGAGATCGTTTGGCAACGGATATGGTGGCGGAGCTCTACAAGGAGCGGAAGAGCGGGGACTTCAGAATCGTGAAAACCGACGCCTTGACTGCCGAGCTGGTGAAGTACGCCGAGAACGCGTTCTATGCTACGAAGGTCACCTTCTTTGCGGAGTTCTATCGGTACGCGGAAGCGCTCGGAGTAGACATCGACGAGTTCCGGGAGCTCCTGCTCCTCGACGGGAGGATCGGAAGAAGCCACACGTTCACCTACCGAGCCCATCCCTATTACGCGAGCCACTGCCTCGACAAGGACCTGCCGGCGATAGTGGTTGCGGCAAGGAAAGCTGGAAGCCCGATGCCTCTACTGGAAGAGGTGGTCGAGCAGAACCAGATACAGCGCGGGAAAGCGGAGGGTCAGGGATGAGGGTCGAGACGTTCGCGTTTAACTACCCGTCGCAGCTGAAGAGGCTCGACTACCACCGGCTGATAGAGGTATTCGAGTACTCGCTCCACCACCACGTGCCCGATGCTGATATCCGGGCCAGGATAATCGAACCGCCGGATCATCGGGGAGCGGTCAAGATCCCCTTCCTTTCCAATACGTACAAGCTCGCGTTCTGGGTTGCTGCGGTCGAAGAAGCGTACCTCGATGGTGAAAACCTGATCCTTTCGGACTCGGATATGCTCTGCACCGGGAACCCGGAGCCAGTGTTCGAGAGGGAGTTCGATATCGCGTACACCGTCCGGGACGACCATACGAACATCCCGCTGAACGGCGGGGTTGTCTATGTGAAGCCCACGGAAGCGGCAAGGAGGTTCATGCAGGAGTGGCTGAAGATCGACGAACGGATGTACGAAGATTGGAATTTCCACCAGCCGTGGAGGATCAAGTACGCGGGGCAGAACCAGGCCAGCTTCGGGTATCTGCTGGAGAACCCGGTCGAGGGGGTGACGCTGCTGGAGCTCCCGACCCGGATCTATAATGCGGTCAATACGGACTGGCACCGGATAGGCTCGGACACGGTATTCATTCACATCAAGAGCCAGTTGAGGAAAGCCGTGCTGCGCGGAGAACCGCCAACGGGGACGATGCGGCCGGCGATGCTGAAGTGGTACGAAGAGCGAGACCGGGTGGAAGGAGCCGTGCGATGAGCAAGGAAGCGTTCAAGAGAAGCTGGGACCGCCTGTCTGGGCAGATGGATGAGACCGAAGAGCTGTGCGTCGAGGCGGCCGAGAAGCAGGACCGTGGGGAAGAGCTGACGGAAACGGAGCGAAGAAGGCTGGAAGCGTGGGACCGGGTTGGCAGAGAGAGGTGGAGAAAGACACCGAGGCTGCTGGCAAAGATTAGGAAGGCTGCGAAGATTGCGGCGCGGAATGAAAGGAGGATGCGAGGGAATGGATAAACAGGGTGGAGCTCGGAGACCGAAAACCTTCAGTTCCGATGCAATACGGCGAAATGAGGCGGGGCAGACGCTTCGGAACTGCTCACCCCACCGGACCATCTGCGAGGTGCTGAGGGAGATCAACGACATGCACCAGGGAGACACGCAGGTGGATCTGGACACCCGGGCGAAGGTGCGGGAAGCCGTGGACATGGCGAAGCGTATGGATCGAAAGCTGAAGGAGTACAACAAGGAGTACGATGCTGGGTGGTGGGAAGCGAACCCAGACTACGAGGCGGATCTTGAGCGTAGGCTGGCGACGGACTACATAGCGATGGACGATGCGGAGATCTCGGACGTTGTCCGGGCTATCCCCTCGATGGGTGGCCGGGAGATAGGGCGATACCTCCGGGAGTGGGCAGCTGGGGTCCCTGACCATCGGGAGATTGTGGAGCTCGGCGTCTGGCTCGGGGCGGGCACGGCGCAAATGGCTCTCGGTGTGAAACGGTCGGGAGCGGATGTAATCGTTCACGGGTATGATAGGTTCAGGGCGGGTACGAGCGAAGTGATGAAGGCTCGCAACCAGGGGATCGAGCTGGAGCACGGGCAGAACACGGAACCTGTGGTCGTTGGGCTGCTGGAATCGGCCGGCGTGATAGATTGCGTCGGGTTGACTATCGGTGAGATCGGAGACAGGAAATACCAGGGGTGGCCGATAGGGATGTACGTCGATGATGCGTGCAAGAGAGAGGAGCAATTCCTCCGGGCTCTCCGGCTATTCGGCCCGTACTGGGTGCCCGAGGAGACGATTGTCGTGCTCATGGATTTCTGGTACTTCGAGCGCAAGCCTGGAGTCAAGGGGCTACGGTTCCAGTATGAATGGATGCAGCAGCACGCGAGCAGCTTTGATGTGCTCTACGAGAGATTGCCTGGGGTGTCGGCAGCCGCATTTCGGTATGTTGACGGGAAGCCGTGGGAGGAGTAGCGAGGCGTGGGAAAGAACGAGCCGTCGATGTGCAGAGGGAAGATTGGATACGACTCTCCGAGTCGGGCGTGTAAAGCCCGAGATAGGATGAACAAGAGAGGGAGCAACAAGGGGGCGATTGACGTATACCGATGCTCGGTCTGTGGGAAGTGGCACCTGGGGCGTAGGCCGCCGGGAATCAAGAAATCAGAGAAGAAGGAGAATGCGATATGAAACGGAGAAGGTGGGATGCGATCCTTTCGAGAGTGCCGAATCAGCAGAAGATAGTCGGAGTAGAGGTGGGCGTCTGGGACGGGAAGCTATCGAACCGGCTCTTGTCGGCCCGGCAGGAGCTGACGCTCTACATGGTGGACCCCTGGAAGGCAGCGGAGGAAGGATCATCCTTCGCAGAGAGTGGAGCGCAGATGGCAGAGTACTCGCAGGAGCGGTTCGACCTGTCGAAGGACCGGGCGAAAGAGGTGGCGATGCGTTATGGCCGGCGAGCTCGGATTGTCGAGGCTGATTCGGTGGAAGCTGCCGGCGAGATCCAGGGTAGGAAGGTGTCTCCAGATTTCGTGTTCATTGACGGGGACCATAGCTACGAAGGGGTGAAGCGGGATCTCGAAGCGTGGGCTCCGCTGATCGGTAGCGATGCCCTGTTCATAGGCGGCCACGACTACGAGAACAACCACGGAGAGGTGAAGCGGGCGGTCGATGAGTACTTCGGAGAGGATGCGGTCGAGGTGGATGACGACCATACCTGGTTTGTGAAAGCCGAGAATGTCAGGAAGCGCCGAAAGGCTGCCGTCCAGCGGAAGATGAGCCGAAAGAGCAGCAAGGAGAGCCAGGAGGATCCAAGGGTGCATGAACGGCCGGAGCCCACCACGGAACCTCCGGAGTCGAGAGAAGAATAGCGAAATGACGAACGCGGAGTTCCATCGGCTTTCTATCCAGGCGAGAAACAGCCTCCCGGATCTCACCAGGCGGATCATGAAGAAGATCAAGAAGGTGTACGAGGAGGCTGCTCGGAACGTTGCGGAGCAGGTGGCGCTCGCGGATCTCGCGTCTACGTTCGGGGGGCAATCGGAGCTCACAACGGCGAGTCGGGTATCGGTCTACCGGCAGCTCGAACAGGAAGCGGCGAAGGTGGCTGCGGCGATTGAGGAGAACGGGAAAATAGGGCTCCAAATGGCCGTGGAAAAGATAGGGACTGCTAACGATACGTTTATGGCTCAGGCGTTCAATGACGCGGGCATAGCGACGATCTCCCGAGCGGTTATCGCGCAGATAGTGAGCGGGGTGAACACGAAGGTCGTAGAGTCGGTCGTCAACCGGGTGTGGAGTGACGGGTACAACTTCTCGAAGCGGTGCTGGCTGGCAGGGCAGAGGTTCCAGGATGATATCAAGAATATCCTCTCTACCGGGCTTGCTGAGGGGAGAGACGTGTTCGATATCGCAAAAGACATCAACATCTATTCCCGTGACGGGAAGGTGAAGCTCTTCCAGCGATGGGATAAGCTGAAGAGAGGGTCGAAGGAATTTGCGAAACGGGTTCCGAAAAATGTAGATTGGCGGGCGTTGCGGCTGGTACGGACCGAGCTCTACATTTCCCTTCGGGATGCAGGCGTTCAGTACGGGCTGGCGAACCCGGCGTGTACCCAGGAATGGGACTGGATACGGCAGAGCTCGACTGACTGGGGGTGCTCGTGCCCGGACTATGCGAAGGGATCTCCGTACAAGCTGGAGGATCTGCCGTCTACTCCGCACGCGAATTGTCTATGCGCGGTAGTGCCGAGGATGATTCCTCGGGAGCAGTTCCAGGAGCAGCTGAAATCCTGGGCACGCGGAGAGAGCCAGCCGGGGATTCAGAAGTGGTTCGAGGACTACTACCTCCCAAGCGAGCGGGCCGCATGAGTGGGTTGACGGAACGGCAAACGGAGGTGCTGGAGTTCATCCGGGCTTTCTCGGAGGGGAACGGCTACGCCCCCTCGGTGCGGGAGCTCTCGATCCAATTCGAGATCAGTCTAAATGCTGTGCAGTGCCACCTGGAAGCCCTGGAGAAAAAGGGAGCTATTCACCGAACGAACGGCGTAGCCCGGTCGATTGTGGTGCAGTAACTACTGTACAACCGTACAACATTGACGGCGCTGCGACCGGGGGTGGATAATTGACCTACGATGGTCCAGAATAAAGCCAGTTCCGATAAGATCTTCAATTTCCGGTACATCCACAATCGAGATGCTGCTCTCCCTGTAGGAGAGGTGCCGACCCTGGTCCCGAACACCGTGATGAATGAGCTCACGGCTGGGGATAGCGCACCCTACTTCCGGGTAGAGTCGATTGCGTTTCCAGCGGAAGGCGACAATCCCTTCGGCTCGAAACCCGCGATCTACAATCAGCAGTTTTTCCAGTCAGTTCTCGACTACCTCAAAAATAAGCCCATGCCGGGTAGCAAGCGCGGCCACGAGTACAAGAGCAGGCCGGCGAGTGACTTCTACACCGTGGGCGGAAAGATCGTTGAGAATGGGGACGGAACCGGAACGGTTAACCTGAAAATCTATATCCCTCCGACCGGAGACGAAACCAGTAATGCGGGCTTCGTCCGGGATAACAAGGCGGGGATTGTCGAGTTCAGCATCGAGGCCTATGCGGAGTTTACTGTCAACGGGGATACCGGAGACGTAACCGTGATCTCGGTGAAAGGGAACCCGCGTAATGATGCGGTGCCCGAAGGCGCGATGGCCCAGACGGTGAACGCAGCGAACCGGGACGATGAGGACCTGGTATTGAATGCGGCCGGCGACAAGCTGCTGGCTGCATCTGTGCGGAAGGCTCGCGGGCTGATAAATGCGGGGAAGTATGACGCGAAGGCGTCTTGGTCGAAGAAATCCGCGTTGCGGAAGATCCTCGGTGCGAACGGGGATGATTACACGAACCTGAAGGCGTGGTCACTCGTGGAGCACACTGGTGCTCCGGAGAACACCCAGGGGAGATACGGCTACCAGTACGGAGACGGGACGTTAGTGTATCGGTCTGCGTTGCAGAACATTGCATCGAGGGCTTCTGCACAGAACCTCCCGGACGTGAGCAAGGCCGCATCTGACTTGGTTGATCTCATCCACGAGAAGAGTAACGCCAAGAACGAAAGGAGTCTGGTTGTGGAAAAAGACGAAGTCATGGAGTTTTTGACCGTCAACTCTGCAATTCCTATCGAGGATATTGCGAAGGTCATGCGGCAGGACGGAAAGATCGTCACCCCTGAGCACCTGGAGGCAGTGAAAACTGTGAACGGGCTCAAGGAGCTGGGGATCAAAGATCCTGTCACGGAGGTCCGGGAAATGCAAAAGCAGATCGCCGACTCCGAGAAGGATCGCGTTGCGAATCGGCTCAATGCCGAGTTCGGGACCGAGAAGGATGCGACCGGGAAGGAGAACCCGCTCCGGATCTATGCCGGGCAGATGATCACCAACTCGGCGGATCTCGATAAGCAGATCGAGACTTTCCGGGAGAACCCGATTGCGAAGAAGCTGGCAGCGGAGCGTGCGGACTTCTCGCGCAACTCCCTGAAGGTTGTCGAAAACGGCGGCGGTGAGCGTCAGGAAGAGGGCGCGCCGGTTGTGGCCGAATACTAAGGGAGGGCTGAAAGATGGCAGCGCTTAACAGTGTCTACATAGAGAAGCCGAACGGCCCGTCGATTCGGGCAGCGAACAGCACCGGGGCGATTCTCTACGAGAATGAGTTCACGGTACTCGGTGCGGGGACCAAGGGAATCCCTGCGGTAGCGAACGAGCAAATCGGGATTGCCGCAATTGGTGGGTTCGACGTCGAGCCGTATAAGCTGGTTCAGGCCAGCGATCTGACGGCCGGCGAGAACACGTTCGGAACGGTCAACCAGCCGGTGTATTTCAACCCGGCGACGGGTGCGTTCTCGGACACCGCGACGGTCGGGTATTACCTGGTTGGAATCCTCGCAGAGGCGAAGAGCTCGGCGGGAGTAATCAAGTTTTTCGTTCTCCCCGTGGCGGATGAGATCGAGAGCGACGAGACGTAAGGGAGGTTGAGAGAGAGTTATGGTTGAGACTGTAATCAATGCACGAACGCTCGCCGAGCGTCTCGCGAAAGAGAAGGTTGCTAACACCGTCCGGATCTACCGGGGCGATGCAAGGCATAACCTTGAGGCCAAGGAGTACGAGTCCTTCGGAAACGACATCATCGTCAAGGCGGCGAACGCACGGTACGCAGGAACGGACGGAGAGGCGAGGCTCTGGAACGAGATTCACCTGCTGAAGCAGAGGATCGAGAACGCCGCGCAGGCCCCAAGCCAGACTGACCTGGAGGCGCTGATCGGGAAGATGTTCATCGACATCACCAGGCGCTACCAGGAGAAAGGCGATCTTACTGGGATAATCGCGCAGGAGCTGAACGATCCGAACTTCCCGAAATCGGTGAACCTCCAGGATTTCTACAAGTACGTAGGAAAGTTTGGGGTGATCCAGGGGAACGGGGACGCGGTCCCGTTGGTGCAGCAGCTGCTCGGAGAGACCGCGAGCGTCACGATGGCGATCCGTGGTATCGGCTGGGCGACCACCCTGGCGAACCTCCTGTACAACTCCACGTTCACGCAGCAGAAGGTGAACGATGCCGTTGCCGAGGCGTATGTGGACATGCGGAATGCTCGGGTAATCGGGCAGATCGTTGCGGCCACCTACGTAGCTACCCAGAAGGTCAGCTTCGTTGCGGACTCGAACGAGACCTACGACGAGAACCTGTACAACGCGTTCCGGTGGGGGATCAAGAAGCTCCGGAAGCTGAAGGACAACATCACGACCCGACCGATAAGCACCACGGCGGGGATCGTCTGCCTGTGCAACAGCCAGGATACCTGGGACATCATGCGTGTGATCAACGGTGCGCTCGCGGCGGGCGGAGGTGCACGGGGCTACAACCGGCAGGCGCTCCCGATCAACCAGGTGGTTGAGTACGATCAGGGCGCGACGGACGGGTTCACCTTCGGGAAGGAAACGCTCAGCTTCCCTGGAGTCACCCAAGGGTATGCGTACCTTCTGGTACCGAACTACGCCTACGTGCTGAACAAGCGCGGGCTCACGCTCGAAACCGGGATGGGGAGTGCGTTGTCGCTCTCGCAGGAAGAGCGCGCATGGTACTCGGTGCAGACCGAGTTCCTTCGGGATCTTCTGGGTTCGTCCTACTCCTCTCCGCCTTCGGGCCACGAGGCCGGTTATGGAGCGATCGTGGAGATCGTGCTCCCGACCGACGAGACCTAAGATCGAAAGGGAATAGATCGAAGCCCAGGGGCGGCAATCCGTCGCCTGGGCTTTTTTAGGAGTACCGAGAATGGCAGCAAGCTGGGATGATGCGAAAGAAATAAGGCTGCTCGTGAACGACCCGCAGGGATGCGTGGATCTTGTCTCGGTGGCAAGCTCGGATGCTCTCCCATCGGTCCCGGCGCAGCAGACGTACTACTACCTCCAGGACAAGAAGCGCTACGTGGGCACGGACCTGGAAAGTGGGGCGACAGCAGCGGACTATGAGACGAAGGCGATCCGGATCTCCGACGAACGGATTATGGCGCTGATAGATTCCCTCGGGGCGGATATGGCTCGATGCCGAGTGCTGAAGCTGATCATGACGAAGCTGGGAGCAGAGCTCCAGGTGAAGAGTACGTCGATGGGAGGAGATCAGTCCACCTACACCTCGTTGAAGGAACTGTACGACTACTATGAGAAGCAGGCGAGGGAGTGCGAGAGGGAGATAGCGACTACCGCGGATAGCGGGAGCAGCAGGTCGATCAATACCACGGCTCCGGAGATTGCCGGGGGGCTGCTGTAGTGGACAAGGGGATGGCTCGGGAACAGGCGCGGAGAATGATCGACAAGGTTATCGAAGAGAATCCGAGCCAGTTGGAGCTGACGAGGCCGGCGACGGC